>Ga0247843_1002769_pt1 | contig 30667 bp, 22 predicted proteins | sample LaCruzMarch2017__FD_192420 | JGI IMG/M metagenome (GOLD analysis project Ga0247843, IMG submission 192420) | Freshwater microbial communities from meromictic Lake La Cruz, Castile-La Mancha, Spain - LaCruzMarch2017_8m | ecosystem: Environmental > Aquatic > Freshwater > Lake | place: Spain... | reverse complement strand
GGTCCCAAGGGCCGCAACGTCGTGATCCAGAAGTCCTTCGGCGCCCCGCGCTCGACCAAGGACGGCGTCTCGGTCGCCAAGGAAATCGAGCTGGAAGACGCCTTCGAGAACATGGGCGCCCAGATGATCCGCGAAGTCGCTTCGAAGACGAACGACAAGGCGGGTGACGGCACCACCACCGCGACCGTCCTGGCCCAGTCGATCGTCCAGGAAGGCCTCAAGGCCGTGGCCGCCGGCATGAACCCGATGGATCTGAAGCGCGGCATCGACAAGGCGGTCACCGCCGTCCTCGCCGAGATCAAGGCGACGTCCAAGAAGGTCTCCAACAACTCCGAGATCGCCCAGGTCGGCACCATCTCGGCCAACGGCGACACCGAAGTCGGCGAGATGATCGCCAAGGCCATGGACAAGGTCGGCAACGAAGGCGTCATCACGGTTGAAGAAGCCAAGACGGCCGAAACCGAGCTGGACGTCGTCGAGGGCATGCAGTTCGACCGCGGCTACCTGTCGCCCTACTTCATCACCAACGCCGACAAGATGGAGGTTCAGCTCGAGGAACCCCTCATCCTGCTGTTCGAGAAGAAGCTGTCGTCGCTGCAGGCCATGCTGCCGATCCTGGAAGCCGTGGTTCAGAGCGGTCGCCCGCTGCTGATCATCGCCGAGGACATCGAGGGCGAGGCCCTGGCCACCCTGGTGGTCAACAAGCTGCGTGGCGGTCTCCGCGTCGCCGCCGTCAAGGCACCGGGCTTCGGTGATCGCAGGAAGGCCATGCTGGAGGACATCGCTGTCCTGACCGGCGGCCAGGTCATCTCCGAGGACCTCGGCATCAAGCTGGAGAACGTCACGCTCGACATGCTCGGCAAGGCCAAGAAGGTCACCATCACCAAGGACGACACCACGATCGTGGACGGCGTCGGTGAGAAGGACGCGATCGAGGCCCGCATCGGCCAGATCAAGAAGCAGATCGAGGACACCACCTCGGACTACGACAAGGAGAAGCTGCAGGAGCGTCTGGCCAAGCTGGCCGGCGGCGTCGCGGTCATCCGCGTCGGCGGCTCGACCGAGGTCGAGGTCAAGGAGAAGAAGGACCGCGTCGACGACGCCCTGAACGCCACGCGTGCAGCTGTCGAGGAAGGCATCGTCCCCGGCGGCGGCATCGCCCTGCTCAAGGCGACCAAGGCGCTTGAAGGCCTGAAAGGCGACAACGCCGACCAGACCGCCGGGATCGCCATCATCCGTCGCGCCATCCAGGCCCCGATCCGCCAGATCGTCGAGAACGCCGGCGTCGAAGGCTCGATCGTGGTCGGCAAGGTGCTCGAGAACCCCTCGGCCACCTACGGCTTCAACGCCCAGACCGAAGAGTATGTCGACATGATCCAGGCCGGTGTCATCGACCCCGCCAAGGTCGTTCGCACGGCCCTGCAGGACGCGGCCTCGGTCGCCGGCATCCTGATCACCACCGAAGCGGCCGTGGCCGATGCTCCGAAGAAGAGCTCGGGCGGCGGTGCCGGCGGCGGCATGGGCGGCGGCGGCATGGGCGGCATGGGCGACATGGACTTCTGATCCACGCCCAGCCCACGCTGAACGACAAGGAGGGCGGGTCCGGAAGCGGGCCCGCCCTTTTCGCTGGATGACTGCCTTGGGGGTCGCGCCCGAGTGTGACTCTTTGTTCATGATCCCGCCACGGAGATTGCGTCGGCGTGATCGGTGGATAAGGTTCGGGCGCTTTTCACGAAAAGGACCCTTTTCATGCGACTTCGCGCTGTCTCGCTCGCCGCCATCCTCGCCGTCCTCTCCCCCGCCCTGGCCCTGGCCCAGGCGCCGGCCGTGGCCATCGGCGTCAGCGGCGGGGCCGTCCAGGCCGATGACCTGCAGGCCGCGCCGGTCGCCGAACTGGTGGCCGAGGTCGACATTCCGTGGTCGCGGTTCCAGCTGGACAACGGTCTGACGGTCGTGGTGCACGAGGACCGGAAGGCCCCCGTGGTGGCGGTGTCGATCTGGTACAACGTCGGCTCCAAGGACGAGCCGGCGGGATCGACGGGCTTTGCCCACCTGTTCGAACATCTGATGTTCGGCGGGTCGGAGAATGCGCCGGGCAGCTATCTGGGCCGGATGCGGGCGCTGGGGCCCACCAGCCTGAACGGCACGACGTGGTTTGACCGCACCAACTATTTCCAGACCGTGCCGACGCCGGCGCTGGAACAGGCCCTGTTCCTGGAAAGCGACCGCATGGGCTATCTGCTGGGCGAGGTCGGGCAGGAAGTGCTGGATCTGCAGCGGGGCGTCGTCCAGAACGAGAAGCGCCAGGGCGACAACCAGCCCTACGGCATGTTCCGCTATGCCATCCTCGAGGCCCTGTTCCCCGTCGGCCATCCCTATCGCCACTCCACCATCGGCTCGATGGCCGATCTGGACGCCGCCAGCCTCGAGACGGTGCGGAACTGGTTCCGCGACAACTATGGTCCCAACAACGCCGTGCTGGTGCTGTCGGGCGACATCGACGAGGCCACGGCACGGACCCTGACCGAACGCTATTTCGGGGCCATCGCGCGCGGGCCGGTCAATACGCCGGCCGAGGCCGACATCCCGACCCTGGCCGAGCCGGTCCAGATTACCCTGCGTGACCGCGTCGCCAATACGCGCCTGACCCGCAACTGGGCGGTTCCGGGCCTGCTGAGCGAGGAAGCCGTGCCGCTGGCGGTCGGGGCCGAGATCCTCGGCGGTCTGGCCAGCTCGCGGCTGGACAACGCCCTGGTCCGCGGCGACCAGTCGGCGGTCTCGGTCAGTGCCAACCTGCAGTCGTTCCACCGGCTGGGCATGTTCGGGGTCACCGTCAATGTGAAGCCCGGCGAGGACGCCGGAGCCGTCTCGGCACGAATGGACGCCGTGCTGGCCGACCTGATCCAGAACGGCCCGACCGAGGAAGAAGTCGCCCGCGTCGCCACCCGCTATGTGGCGGGCGTGCTGCAGAATCTCGAACAGGTGAACGGCAAGGCCTCGACCCTGGCCGAGGGCCAGCTGTATGCGGGCGACCCCGACCACTACCGGCGCGAGCTGGAGGCCTATGCCTCGGTCACGCCGGCCCAGGTCCAGACCGCCATGCAACGCTGGCTGACCCGGCCGGTGGCCTCGATCACGATCGAGCCCGGTGAGCGGGAGGCCTATGAGGAGGCCGCCGCTGCGCCTTCGGGGGCCACGCCGGTGCCGGCCGAGCCGATCCAGCGCGTCGCGCGGATGCCGATGCCGGAGATCGGCGAGGTCGAGGACCTCGACTTCCCCGATGTGGAGGGCGCCCGACTGTCGAACGGCATTGAGGTCGTCTACGCCCAGGTCGACACCGTGCCGGTGACCCGCGTCTCGGTGTCGTTCGACGCCGGCTTCGCTGCCGATCGCGCCGACCGCCTCGGTGCCCACAGCCTGATGCTGAGCCTGCTCGAGGAAGGCACGCGGACCCGCGACGCCAATGCCCTGGCCGAGGCCCAGGAACGTCTCGGGGCCAACATCAATATCGGTGCCTCGATGGACCGGTCCAGCGCCACCCTGTCGACGCCCAGCGCCAACCTGGCCCCCTCGCTGACCCTGCTGGCTGATGTGATCCGCAACCCGGCCATGGGCGAGACGGAGTTCGAGCGAGTCCGCGCCCAACGCCTGACCGGCATCGCCGGCGAGCGCACCCAGCCGGCCGCCATCGCCGCACGCGCCCTGCCGCCGCTGCTGTACGGACCCGAAAGCCCCTATGGCCGGGGCTTCACCGGAACGGGCGACGAAGCGACCATCCGTGCGCTGACCGTCGCAGACCTGTCGGCCGAGCACGCCGCCTGGGTGCGACCGGACAATGCGACGGTCTTCGTCGTCTCGGACCGGCCCCTGTCAGAGGTGCGCGCCGAGCTGGACCGGGCGCTCGGTGACTGGAGCACGCCGGCGATGCCGAAGGGCGAAAAGCGGTTCGATGCCGCCATTCCGGCACCCCAGCCCCGCATCGTCCTGATCGATCGTCCCCAGTCGCCCCAGTCGCTGATCTATGGCGGCCAGGTGCTGCCGGTGTCAGGCACCGACGATCTGCTGACGATGAACGCGGCCAACTCCATCCTCGGGGCCGACTTCCTGTCGCGGATCAACTCGGATCTGCGCGAGACCAAGGGCTGGTCCTATGGCGTGCGTGGCGGGCCGAATCTGGTCGAGCAGAGGGTGCCCTATATCATCAACGCCCCGGTCCAGGCCAACCGAACGGGGGAATCCATCGCTGCCCTGATCGGCCAGTACGAGCGGTTCCTCGAGGTGGAGGGCGTCACGCCCGCCGAACGGGACCGTGCCGTGGCCGGCAACACCCGCTCGCTGGCGGGCCAGTATGAGACCTCGGGCCAGATCCTCGGGACAATGGTGTCCAACACCCTGTACGGCCGTCCCGACAATTATCCGGAAACGGTCGCCAGCCGCACCCGCGCCCTGACGCCCGAGCAGATGGACGCCGCCGCCCGCGCCGCCATCGACCCGGACCGTTTCGTCTGGGTCGTGGTCGGTGACGCCTCGGTGGTGCGTCCGCAGCTGGAGGCCCTCGGCCTGCCGATCGAGGAACAGCCGATCCGTTGATCAAGGGGCAAGGCCGGCGTCCGCTGGCCTTGCCGCCCTTGGCGGGCAGACACCATCAAGGCCCGCAGACGATGTTGGGTTCGCTGGCGGAGTATTCCGACCTCACCCGGCAACTCTCCCGGCTCGGCGTGAAGTAGGACAGGATGACCTGTTCGCCGTGCTGGGCCACGGTGATCATTCGCCAGTCCTCCTCGGTGAATAGCCGGAAGAGTCTGTTCTCGAACACGGCCCGTCTGACGGCTCGGCGACCTTGGGAGCCATTGGTCCAGACGAACACCGAGGCCCCCATCTGCCGAAACGAGTCCTGACCCAGATGGCGAGCGACGCTGTTCCTCAGCTGAGTGCGATTTCCGGGATCGACCGCCACTGAGCAGATGTCCTGGTAGACCCTCTGTCCGCCACCCCCGATGTAGCTTCTCGGGCGCGCCGTGACCTGGATTTCGACTCCGTCATCCTGTCGCGCCCAGACGAAGGTGTAGCGGCGATAAGCCGTGCTTCCGCGTGGCGTGAAGGCCTCGAGGCGCTCCTGGGCCGGTCGATAGCCCCGCTCTGTGACGATCGCCTCTGTCGCCTCAAGATCGCCGTCCCAGTCGAGGCAGAGGGCCTGGAACTCGGCCATCGCGATACGTTCGGATGACCGGCCGACCTCCGATTGCGGAGGCGCGAGTGCTGCAGTCAGCAAAGCCGTTGCGAACAGTAGACGCATCGAACCCCGACCTCATCTGGCCACCAATTCTCCGTCGAACGGCCGAACGGGTCAATCGATCGCGTTCAGTCCTCGGCCTCGATGGCGTCGATGTCGTCGTCGTCGAGGCCGAGGTGGTGGCCGATCTCGTGGATCAGGACGTGGGCAATGATCTCGTAGAGGCCGACGTCGCCGCGTTCGCACCATTCGTCGAGAATCGGACGCCGGTAGAGGAAGACGCGGCTGGGCTCGGGCGCGGGTCCGAGGGCGTCGCGGTCACCGATCGGATGGCCGGAGTAAAGGCCCGTCAGCTCGAACGGATCCTCCATGCCGAACGAGGCCAGCGTGTCATCGTCGGCGAAGTCGTCGACGCGGATGACGACCTCGCCCGCCGCCTGGCGGAAGGGCTCAGGCAGGGCATCGAAGGCTTGACGCGCCAGGCGGGCGAAGTCGTCAAGCGACGGAGCAAGGGGATCTATGTCGGACATGGGCGGGATATCGAGGCCTCCCGCCCGCATCGCAAGTCTCGCCGTCAGCCCTTGGCCCACACCCCGAACGGATCGCTCCACGACAGGCCCATGGCCTCGGCGACGGCCGGATAGGTGATCTCGCCGCGCAGGACGTTCAGACCCCGCGCAAGGTGGGGATCGCGGCGCAGCGCTTCCAGACCGTGGTCGGCCAACGCCAGGCCGAATGGCAGGGTGGCGTTATTGAGGGCTTCGGAGCTGGTGCGCGGCGCGGCCCCCGGCATGTTGGCGACGCAGTAGTGGACAACGTCGTCGACGGTATAGGTCGGGTCCTCGTGGGTGGTGGCGTGGCTGGTTTCGAAACAGCCGCCCTGGTCGATGGCGACGTCGACCAGCACCGAACCGGGCTTCATCTGTTTCAGGTGGGCCTTCCTTATCAGCTTGGGGGCCTCCGCACCGGGCACCAGGACCGCGCCGACGACCACGTCCGCCTTGACCACCTCCTCATCGATCGCGCCGATCGAGGAATAGCGGGTGATGACCCGGCAGTTGGTGACCTCGTCGATATAGGCCATGCGGGGGATCGAGCGCTCCAGCACCACGACCTCGGCCCCCAGCCCCATGGCCATGCGGGCCGCGTTCAGGCCGACGACCCCGCCGCCCAGCACCAGCACCCGGGCGGGGGCCACACCGGGCACGCCGCAGAACAGAAGGCCCATGCCGCCGTTGTGCTTCAGAAGGGTCTCGGCGGCGGAGAAGACGGCGATCCGGCCCGCGACCTCGGACATGGGGGCCAGCAGCGGCAGGCCGCCGCGCACGTCGGTGACCGTCTCATAGGCGATCGCGGCGCATTTCGAGGCGATCAGGCCCTTGGTCTGCTCAGGATCGGGCGCGAGGTGGAGGTAGGTGTAGAGGATCTGGTCCTCGCGCAGCATCTCCCACTCGACCTTCTGCGGCTCCTTGACCTTCACGATCATGTCCGAGCCGGCAAAGACGGTCGCGGCGTCAGGGGCGATGCTGGCGCCTGCCTTGACGAAGGCGTCGTCGGGAAACCCTGCGCCGAGGCCAGCACCCGTCTGGACCGCGACCGCGTGGCCGTGCGCCACATATTCCCGCGCAGCGGTGGGCGTCAGGCCGACGCGATGCTCGTTCTTCTTGATTTCCCGGGGGACGCCGACGCGCATGGGTTTCCTCGCCTCTGATGGGATTGCCGATCGAGAGCGCAAACTAGCGCCGCTACGATCGCAGGTTCCTGTTCTTTTCGAAAAGTGAACGGCGTAAAGACGCAGAAGATTGCGCGAGGTGTTCAGATGAAGACGATTTCCGCCGCGGCTTTGGATGTGACCGACAGGAAGATGCTTCGCCTGCTTCAGGTCGACGGGCGGATGACCAATGCGGACCTGGCCCGGCAGGTGGCCCTGTCGGAAAGCGCCTGCCTGCGCCGGCTGAGGGCGCTGGAGACCGCCGGCGTCATCAGCCGATATGCCGCTGTGATCAACGAGCGCGCCGTGGGTCTGCCGATCAGCGTCTTCGTGACGGTGACCCTGTCGTCCCAGGCGGAAAGCGCCCTGACGGCCTTTGAAACCGCGATCGCCGGCGTGCCGGAGGTGGTGGAGTGCTATCTGATGACCGGCGGGTCCGACTATCTGTTGCGGCTGGTGGTCCGCGACGTCGACGATCTGGAGCGGGTCCATGCCCGCTCCCTGACGACCATCCCGGGCGTGACGCGGGTGTCGTCCAGCGTGGCCATGCGCACGGTGGTCAAGCGCGGCGCGCTGCCGCTGTGATGCCTACTTGAGCGCCAGCGTCACCTGCTTGATCTCGAGATATTCATCGATGCCGTAGGTCGAGCCCTCACGACCGTAGCCGGACGCCTTGACCCCGCCGAAGGGCGCGACGGCCGTAGACATCAGGGCAGTGTTGACGCCGATCATACCGGCCTCGATGCGGCGGCCGATCCGCAGGGCGCGGTCCAGGTCGCGGGTGAAAACATAGGAGGCCAGACCGAACTCGCTGTCGTTGGCTCTGGAAAGACATTCCTCCTCCGTCTCGAACGGGAAGACGGGGATCAGGGGGCCGAAGGTCTCCTCCTCGCGGAACAGGGTATCGTCGCCGCCGAACGTCACGGTGGGCTGGAAGAAGCGACCGCCGAGTGCATGGCGTTCGCCCCCGGTGAGGACCCGGGCCCCGGAGGCCAACACTCGCTTCAGATGATCCTCGACCTTGGCCACCGCCTTGTCCTCGATCAGCGGGCCGACCTTGACGCCGTCCTCGAAGGCCGGACCGACGGGAATCCTGGCCACCGCTTCCGCCAGCTTGGCCGCATAGGCCTCGGCGACCGAGGCATGGACGTAGACGCGGTTGGGACAGACGCAGGTCTGGCCCGAGTTCCTGAACTTGCCCTTGATGGTCTCGGTGACCGCGAGATCGAGATCCGCGTCCTCGAACACCATAAGGGGAGCCGACCCCCCCAGTTCCATCGACAGCCGCTTCAGCGTCGGGGCGCACTGTTCGGCCAGCTTTCGGCCCACGGGCGTCGAGCCGGTAAAGCTGAGCTTGCGGATGAGGGGCGAGGCCGTCAGCACGCCGCCGATGGTCGCCGCCTCGCCGGTGACCACGCTGAGCGCGCCCTTCGGCAGGCCCGCCTGATAGGCCAGTTCGACCAGGGCGATGGCGGTGAAGGGCGTCTGGCTGGCCGGTTTGACCACGGCGGTGCAGCCCGCGGCGAACGCCGGTCCCAGCTTCCGCGTCAGCATGGCGGCGGGGAAGTTCCAGGGCGTGATCAGGGCGCAGGGGCCAACCGCCTCGCGGAAGGTGACGATCACGTGGCCCAGCGGACTGTCCTGGGTGTCGCCCAGCAGGCGCTCGGCTTCGCCGGCGAACCATTTCAGGAAGCTGTTGGCATAGACCGCCTCTCCGCGCGCCTCCTCGAACGGCTTGCCGTTTTCCAGCGCCATCAGGCCGCCGAGGCCGTCCAGATTCTCGTCGATCAGCCGGGCCCAGTCGCGCAGGAACGTTGCCCGCCTGTGCGGGTCGGAGCGCGACCAGTCGGGAAAGGCGTCGTGGGCGGCCTGGACGGCGCGCCCGGTCTCGGCGACGCCCAGGTCGGGCACATGGCCGATGATCTCGCCCGTCGCCGGATCGTCGACGGCGATGCGCCTGTCGCCGGTCACCACCTCGCCGGCGATCAGGGCGTGCTCGCGCAGGAGCTTGAGGCCGGCGTCGCGGGCGGCGGTGTTCATGGTCGGGCTCCGAAATCTCTCTCCCTCCCCTTTATGGGGAGGGACGGCGCAGCGAAGCGGAACGGAGCCCGGGTGGGGATGTGTCGTCCTCGCGCGATCCACGTAGCCCCACCCGCGCTCGGCTGCGCCTCGCGGTCCCTCCCCATAAAGGGGAGGGAGAGCTTTGGTTCAATGCCCTATTGGCAGGCCAGGCACTCGTCGTAGTCGGTGCGGGCCGCCGAGAAGAGATCCGGCTGGTTCGGATCGGGCTCTTCACTCTCGACCTTGTCCTCGGCACCGGCGAAGGCGGCCCGCTGCACTGACTTGGAGCGCAGATAATAAAGCGACTTCACGCCGGTCTCCCACGCCTTCCAGTGCAGCATGTGCAGATCCCACTTGTTCACGTCGCCGGGGATGAACAGGTTGATCGACTGCGCCTGGCAGATGTCGGCCGAGCGGTCCGCCGACAGTTCGATGACCCAGCGCTGGTCCAGCTCAAAGGCGGTCTTGTAGATGCCCTTCTCGTCGTCTGACAGGAAATCCAGATGCTGGACCGAGCCCTCGTGCTCCAGGATCGAGGACCAGACGGCATCGGTGTTCTTGCCGTAGCCCTCGAGCAGTTGCTCAAGGTAGGGATTCTTGACCGCGAAGGAGCCCGACAGGGTCTTGTGGGTATAGATGTTGGCCGGGATCGGCTCGATGCCGGCCGAGGTGCCGCCGCAGATGATCGAGATGGAGGCCGTCGGGGCGATGGCCAGCTTGTGGCTGAACCGCTCCATGACCCCGCGTTCGGCCGCATCCTCGCAGGCCCCCTTCTGCTCGGCCAGCAGGCGGCTGGCCTTGTCGGCCTCGCGGCGCAGGTGCTTGAACAGCCGCATGTTCCAGGACTTGGCCATGGCCGATTCAAAGGCCACGCCCTGCGACTGCAGGAAGGAGTGGAAGCCCATCAAACCCAGGCCCACCGAACGCTCGCGCCTGGCCGAATAGACGGCGGCGGCCATCTCCGGCGGGGCGCGGGTGATGAAGTCTTCCAGAACGTTGTCCAGGAACCGCATCACGTCCTCGATGAAGCGGGGCTCCTCGCGCCACTCCAGGAACTTCTCGGCATTGACGCTGGACAGGCAGCAGACGGCCGTGCGGTCGATGCCCAGGTGGTCCGGGCCGGTGTGCAGCATGATCTCGGAGCACAGGTTGGACTGCTTGACCTTCAGCCCCAGGTCCTTCTGGTGCTGCGGCATCTGCCGGTTCACCGTGTCGGAAAAGATCAGATAGGGCTCGCCGGTCTGCAGCCGGATCTCGAGGATCTTCTGCCACAGCGACCGGGCGTCGACGAGCTTCAGCACCTCGTCGTTCTTGGGCGAGCGCAGGCCGAAGGTCGAGCCGGACTTCACCGCCTCCATGAACTCGTCGGTGATGTTGATGCCGTGATGCAGGTTCAGGGACTTCCTGTTGAAGTCGCCCGAGGGCTTGCGGATCTCCAGGAACTCCTCGATCTCCGGATGGTGGACGTCCAGATAGACCGCCGCCGAGCCCCGGCGCAGGCTGCCCTGGCTGATCGCCAGCGTCAGCGAGTCCATCACCCGGATGAAGGGGATGATGCCCGAGGTCTGGCCCGCACCCTTGACCTTCTCGCCGATGGAGCGGACGCCGCCCCAGTAGGTGCCGATGCCCCCGCCGTTGGAGGCCAGCGACACGTTTTCGTTCCAGACGCGCTGGATGCCGTCCAGACTGTCGGCCACCGAGTTCAGGAAGCACGAGATGGGCAGGCCGCGCGCTGCGCCGCCGTTCGACAGCACTGGCGTCGAGGGCATGAACCACAGCCGCGACATGTAGTCGTAGACCCGCTGGGCATGGTCCGCGTCGTCGGCATAGGCCGTGGACACCCGGGCGAACATGTCCTGGTAGCTCTCGCCGGCCAGCAGATAGCGATCTTCCAGCGTCTTCTTGCCGAAATCGGTCAGCAGGTCGTCGCGTGAGCGGTCCAGTTCGAGGGAGCGCACCACGGTCAGATGGGGCCGGTCCGCCTGTGGCGCAGCCTTCGGCGCCTCGAATTCCACCGTCTTCAACGCTTCACCAACAGCCATGATCGTCATTGTCCCGAACAAAATCTCGATTGAGCCGCCTGCGCCGCGAACACATCATCTAGTGGCCGAAGCGCTCCCCAAGCCCACATATGGGGCGCAGAAGGTGAACGACCCGTCAACGGCTTGACGCCTCGTTTTGTGCGCGAATCACTTCGAGGCGGGGGATGAGCCTGTTGAAAAGGCGCGACGGCCTTGCGACGGCTCCAGGTGGCCGGTGATCAACAAGCCGTGATCATGAAACCTTGCCCATACGGTGCTGCGCCGCTCGCCGGAGCGGAGATTTCACTATCTCCGCCCGGCCGCCGGGGTTAACTGTACCGGTCCGTGACCCTTGGAGGTCGTCATGCTCAGCCTGCTCCTCGCCGCATTCATCGCTGCCCCGGTCTCGCTCTCCGAACCGCAGGCCGTACAGGCAACGCTGCAGTCGTGCGCCATGGAAGGCGGGCGATGGGTCTGTCGCTATGCGGTGCCGGACATCGAGATCGTTCCCCTTCCCGGCAATGACGTGGTGGCGGACGCCCCTTCGGTGATCCTGGGCGTCCGGCCGGGCGAAGCCCCGTCGGCCACCGAGGTCGCCCCGACGACGGGGACGATCGTCGAGCCTTCCGAGACGCCCACGCCCGTCGAGCCCGAGCGGCGTGCCTTGACGCTTGAGGGTACGGTCCTGACCGAGCGCGAGGCGCGACTGGTCGCGCGCTGCGCCGAGGCGGGATGGATGTCGCTGTGCCTTCCCGACGATCGCCGCGCGGCGCGTGCGCTCCGCGACAAGGAGGCCGCCTATATGGCCGTCCGTCTGGACGTTACCCGCCTGCTGGCCGACGACCGCTGCGACGACGCGGTCAAGGCGGCCCTGGACGGCGGCTATCTCGCACTCGCCCGCGAGACCCGGGCCTTCTGCGCCGTTCCGGCGACGAGTACCGCCGACTAGCGAATCCCGTCCATCTCGCCCGCGATCCGGGCGGCGGCCATGACCGGGTCGTCCGCTGCGATCACCGGCCGCGCCACCACCAGATGGGTCGCACCGGACCGCAGGGCTTCGGCCGGTGTGGCCACTCGCTGTTGATCGCCCAGGTCCTCGCCCGATGGCCGTACGCCCGGCGTGACGATCAGGAAGTCCGGACGCCCGGCCTCGAGCGCGATCTCGCGCACGCGCGCGGCCTCCAGCGGACTGGAGACCACGCCGTCCACGCCACACTCCAGCGCCTGGCGCACCCGGGTCTCAACAAGGTCGGCGGCACGGGCGGAATAGCCGATCTCTTTCAGATCGTCGTCCGACAGGCTGGTCATGACGGTGACGGCCAGAATCTTCGTGGCGTGCCCGCCCCGCCCCTTCACGGCCGCCCGCATGACCTGGGGCTCGGCATGAACCGTCAGAAGGTCGCACCCGCCCTCGGCCACGGATCGGGCGGCACCCTCCACCTGGGCCCCGATGTCGTGCAGCTTCCAGTCCTGAAACACCCGGTTGCCCTGATCGCGCAGGCGGTGGGCGAAGGCGACGCCGCCGGGCCGGGTCAGCAGCGTCAGCCCGACCTTGTAGAAAACGACACTGTCACCGAGCTGATCCACCAGCGTCTGCGCCGCCTCCACCGACGGCAGGTCCAGTCCGATGATCAGGCGAGGGTCCGATGCGAGGGGCGAGGTCATCGACGATCTCCGGGCGACCGGCTAGACGGTCAGGCGATTCATCTGGGGAATCGGGTTTCGGGGACCGGCCATGAACGCGCTCGATCTGGGGGTCAACCTGTTCGTGGCCCTGTTCGCCCTTGTCGACCCGATCGGCAATATCCCGATCTTCGCCGCGGCGACGGCCGGGGCGACCGCGCGCCAGCGCCTCAGCGTGTCGGCGCTGATCTGCATCTTCATTGCGGTGTTCCTGACCTTCTTCTTCTTTACCGGCCTGTGGCTGTTGCAGTTCTTCGGCATATCGCTGGCGGCGTTCCGGATCGCGGGCGGAATCCTGTTGCTGCTGCTGGGGCTCGACATGACGCGGGGCGACTTCCTGTCGATGTTCGCGGACAAGGACGCCATCGCCGACGCCCAGGACGTGCGCGGCTACGCCAGCCGGCGGTTCAAGCGACTGATCGTGCCCTTCGCCATGCCGCTTCTGATCGGACCCGGGGCCATCTCGACCATCATCATCCAGGCCGGAGAGGCCCAGGAGATCGGCTATGCGGGGACCATCGCCGGTGTCGTCGCCATCGGGGCGGCCGCGCTGGCCACCTTCGTCACCTTCGCCGCGACCGGGCCGATCAGCCGGGTTCTGGGCGACGTGGGCATGGCGATCATCGTCCGGGTGCTGGGTCTGATCCTGTGCGCCCTGGCCATCCAGTTCATCCTTGCGGGTCTGGGGGAAGCCATCCCCGGCATGTTCGCCTCGGGCGTGACCGCCCCCTATCCGGACGGCGGGCACTGAAACGTCCGCCGTCGGAAGTTGCCCCGCTTCGCCGGGCGTGTCGGTGACCCCGTGGGGTCGCGGCCCGGCACAGGGGGTGTTCAGAGCCCCAGGGTCGGGTCCAGCAGATCGAGCTCGGCTGCCGGGATCACCACAAGGTCGGGATGGGCCGCGCGCATCGTGTCGATGAACATGCCGGCGTCGCCCACCACGACCACATAGGCCTGTTCAGGATCGAGCCGCCGGGCCGCGGCGCGCATCGTCATGGACGTCGTGGCCCGGATGCGCTCGCCATAGCGCTCGGACTCGTCCAGCGGCAGGCCCAGCGTCACCGCATCCGCAAGAAAGCCGCCCAGCCCGCCGGTCGTCTCGATGGTGCGCGAGAAGCCGCCGGCCAGATAGGTCTCCCGGTCCGACAGGGCCTGCTCCGTGATGGCCTCGGTGCGGACGCGTTCCATCTGGGCCAGAACCAGGTCGACGACCTCCGCGGCGCTCTCGTTCTTGGTCTGGGTCGAGGCAATCAGGAGGCCGCTCTCCGCCCGGCCGGGCAGGCTGGAGTTCGCGCCGTAGCTCAGGCCGCGTTTGGCCCGCACTTCCTGGAAGAGGTGGCCGTTCTGGCCCCCGCCGAGCACCGCATTGGCCACGGCCAGCGGATAGAAGTCGGGGTCCGAGCGGGCGGGACCGCGCACGCCCGCCGCGATCGCCGCCTGACCGGCACCGGGCAGATCGACCACGATCAGGCGCGGGGGCAAGGCCTCGCCGGAGCGGGTTCCGACGGTCGGTCGCGCCTCGGCGGGACGAGACCAGTCGCCGAGGGTCCGTTCGGCGAAGGCGAAGCCCTCTTCGGCACCCATGCCGCCGGTGATGATCAGGGCGGCGTTGTCGGGCCGCCACCAGCGGCTGTGGTGCGCCTCGACGTCGTCGCGATCGATCTCGCGGATCGAGGCGGGCAGGCCCGATGACGGGGCGCCGTAGGGCGCGGCACCGAAAGCGACCCGTTGCAGCACCAGACTGGCCAGCGGCCCGGGCTGGCGCAGCGCCACCGTCAGCGCATTGACCGTTCGGGTCCGGGACCGCTCCAGTTCCGCCGTGGCGAACGTCGGACGCTCCACGATGTCGGACAAGATGCCGCCCACGGTCCCGGCGGAGGCGATCGGGGCGGAGACGCCGAGCGTCGTGGAGTCTGCGCCAGCACCTCCGCCGATGACAGCCCCTGCCGCCTCCAGCACCTGCGCGATCTCAGGGGCCGTGCGCCCGCCCGCGCCCTGGGTCACCAGTCCGGCTGTGAAGTCCGCCAGACCCGGCCGGTCGGCCGGATCGGCCGAGGCCCCGCCGCCGATGACCAGCTGGGCATTCATGATCGGCAGGTCGGTGGAGCGGGCGACGATGACCCTGAGCCCGTTCGCCAGGGTCCGCTCGGCGATCACAGGAGCGGCCTGTTCACGGGGTGCGCCGGGTGCGGGCGGGGCCTCGCGCTCGCCCTCCGGACGCAATTCATTGGGCGGCAGGATGGCGGGCGGCACGGTCAGGAAGACCGGCAGGGGCGCCGGATTGCGCCAGCTGTCCTCGGCCACGCCGGCGGGTCGCCGGCTTTCGTCCAGATACCGCACCGAGACCCTGGCGGCCTCGTCCAGATAGCGGCGCGCCACCCGCTGCACGTCGGCTGCGGACACGGCCCGGATCTGCTGGACGCGCCGGTCGGGTGCACGGGGGTCGTTCTCCGCGACGATGGCGTTGCCCAGCATGAAGGCGCGACCGGAGGCGGTCTCGCGCTGGCGCAGGTCTGCGGCCAGAAGCTCGGTCCGGGCCTCGGCCAGTTCGGCCGGGGTGACCGGTTCGTCGCGAATGCGGGCGATCTCGGTGTTCAGGGCGGTCTCGGCGTCCTCCACCGAGCGTCCTGCCGCGACGGTCACCGTGGCGGTAATCGTGCCGCCCTCCTCGTCCGTGTTGGAACCCATGTTGGCCGAGGCCGCGACCTGGCTGCCGTAGACGAGCGACTGGAAGAGACGCGAGCTCTGGCCGCGCGACAGGATCGCCCCCATCACCTCAAGGGCCGCGCTGTCCTCCGACCGGGCCTCGACTCCGGGGAAGATGGCGGCGATGGCCGGCAAGGGCACGTTGGGGGCATAGCCGACGACCTGGCGCGGGGTCGTCCGCTGTGCCGACACCGGCCGCTCCAGCACCGGCACGGGGCGGTCCGGGTTGCGAATGTCGCCGAAGTACCGGTCCACCAGCGGGTCAAGCCCGGCAGGATCGAAATTGCCGGAGACGATCATCGTCGCCGTGGCGGGCCGGTAGTAGGCCTCGTGGAAGGCGCGGGCGTCCTCGATCCGGGCGGCGTCCAGCTCCTCGATCGAGCCGATCACGCTGCGGCGATAGACGTGCTCGTCATAGGCGTTGTCGCCGATCACGAACCGCCCCAGCCGGCCATAGGGCGGCGCATAGACGCGCTGGCGCAGCTCTTCCTTCACGATGTCGCGTTCGGCGTTGAACACGGCCTCGTCGACCACGGGCCGGGCCATGCGCTCCGCGTGGGTCCACAGCATGGTCTCCAGATACTGGGGCGGGACGGTCTCGTAGTAGTTGGTGAAATCCTGGCCGGTGGAGGCGTTGCGCGCCCCGCCGGCGTTCTCGACCATGGTCGAGATGCCGCCGTACGGGATGTTGACCGTCTTGCGGCTGAGGATGTGTTCGAACAGATGGGCAAAGCCTGAGCGCCCCTGCGGGTCGTCCTTGCCGCCGACGTCGTACCAGAGCTGGACCGTCACCGTGCCCGAGGTCGGATCGGGCATGGCATAGACGTCCAGACCGTTGGCCAGCTCGCGGTGGGTGAAGGCCAGCGGTGGCGGCGCGATGTCGGGTGCGTCCTGGGCTGCGGCGGCCAGCGGGGCGGCGAGGATCAGGACGGCGAGGGAGGATCCCAGCAGGAGCGAACGGAACATGACGGCCTCGGGATGGACAGGTGATGCCGGACCCTAGGCCCGCGGCGGGGCCGCCTCAAGGTGACGACGGATCGATGTCGGGCGGACATTACCGTCCCGTAACGTGCGTGCCGTCGTCCGGCCCGATACGGTCCCTGCTCCCGTCCGCCGGAGCCCCTGTCCCATGAAGTCGCGCCTGAAGTCCGCCGTCGCCGCGCTCGCGCTGATCACCGCCTTCGGGGCCTCGGTGCCCGTGATGGCCCAGAGCGCGCCCGCGGCCATCGAGGTCCCGCCGCTGGGCTTCGTCAAGCGCACCCTGCCGAACGGCATGGACGTCTATACGTCGCGCGACACGACGACGTCGAACGTCACGGTCCAGGTCTGGTACCGGGTCGGGGGCAAGGACGATCCGGAGGGTCGCTCGGGCTTTGCGCACCTGTTCGAACACCTGATGTTCAAGGCGACCAAGGACTTCCCGGACGAGACCTTCGACCGCCTGACCGAGGACGTCGGCGGCAACAACAACGCCTTCACCGGCGACGACGTCACCGGCTACTATCAGACCATTCCGGCCAATCATCTGGAGCGGCTGATCTTCGCCGAAGCCAGTCGCCTGTCCTCGCTGGTGGTCAATGAGGACGTGTTCGAGAGCGAGCGTGACGTCGTCAAGGAGGAGTACCGCCAGGGCATCCTGGCCAGCCCCTACGGCCGGCTGTTCGGGCTGTTCATGGCCGCGACCGTCTATCAGGAGAGCCCCTATCGCCGCGGCGTGATCGGCTCGCTCGAGAATCTGGACGCCGCCACCATCGAGGACGTGCGCCGGTTCCACGCCACCTACTATCGGCCGGACAACGCCTTCCTGATGGTGGCCGGGAACTTCGACCAGGCCCAGCTGGACGGCTGGATCGACCGGTACCTGGCCCCGATCTCCAATCCCGACCGGCCCCTGCCCGAGAATGCCGTGGTCGAGCCCCAGCCCACGGGGCCGCGCGAAGCCACCTTCCATGCGCCCAACGTTCCCCTGCCGGCGGTGGTTCTGGCCTGGCCGACCGTGGCCTATCGCGAGGACGACCGGATTCCCCTGACGGTGCTGGACGGCATCCTGTCGACCGGCGAGAGTTCGCGGCTGTATCGCTCGCTCGTCTATGAGCAGCAAATCGCGGCCCAGGCCTCGTCCAATCCCGAGTTCCTGCGGCAGGCCGGCTATCTGTCGGCCTATGCCATCATGGCCGGCGGACAGACGCCCGAGACCGGCATCGCCGCCATTCGTGCCGAGATCGCCCGCCTGCGCGACGAGCCCGTCACCGAGGCCGAACTGGCCGAGGCCAAGAATGAGCTGGTCGCCAATGCCCTGCGCGGCCGCGAGACGGTCGACGACCGCGCCAGCGTGCTGGGCCAGGTCCTGATCGCCACCAACGACGCCTCGGTCGCTGACCGGGAAATCGCCCGCATCCAGGCCGTCACCGCTGCGGACATCCAGCGGGTGGCCCGACAGTATCTGACCGACCAGCGTGCGCTGACGGTCCGCTATCTGAACGCCGACGAGGCCAACCCGCCCACGGCCCAGATCACCGAGGTGAGTGCACCGGTCACGATCGACGACCTGGCCCCGGTCGGTGAGATCTTCAGCCTGCTGCCGGAAGGCCAGCGTGCGGCCCTGCCCGAACCGGGCGAACCGGTCTCCCCCGCCACGCCGCCGGTCGCCGACTTTCGCCTCGCCAACGGGCTGCGCGTCCTGGTGGTCGAGAAGGACGGACTGCCGCTGGTCTCTGCCCGTCTGAACTTCGACGCCGGGTCGGCGCATGAGGCGCCGGGCAAGGCCGGTCTGGCCTCCATGACCGCCGCCCTCCTCACCCAAGGCACGGCGACCCGCACCGCCCCCCAGATCGCCACCGAGATCGAGCAGCTGGGGGCCCAGATCGGGGCGGGCTCGGGCCCGGACTTCTCGAACGTCTATGCCAACGCTCCGTCCGACGTCTTCCCCCAGGCGGTCGCGCTGATGGCCGACCTGGTGCGCAACCCGGTCTTTGCCGCCGAGGAGCTGGAGCGTCAGCGCACCCAGACCCTGGATGCCCTGCGCATCAGTCTGTCGACCCCCGGCCCGGTCGCCGCCCAGGCCGCCGCCCGCATCGTCTACGGCGAGGCTGCCTATGGCGCGCCCGGCTCGGGCACACTGACGACCTTGCCGGCCCTTTCGCGCGAGGACGTGGCGCTCTTCCACCGGCAGCGCTATCGCCCCGTCGACGCAACCCTGGTGTTCTCCGGAGCCATCGACGAGGCCGGGGCACGGGCATTGGCCGAGGCCGCCTTCGGCGACTGGACCAGCCCGTCGGCGGCCGTTGCCGCGATCGAACCCTCGGGCCCGTCCCTGCCGCCGCGCATCGTCGTCATTGACCAGCCGGGTGCCGGACAGGCGGCCGTGACCGTCGCCTTGCGCGGCGTGTCGCGAACCGACGCCGACTATTTCCCGCTGACGCTGGGCAACACCCTGCTGGGCGGCAGCTTCACCTCGCGTCTCAATCAGGAAATCCGGATCAAGCGCGGGCTGAGCTACGGCACCCGCTCGTCGCTGGGCGTTCGTGCCGACGATGGGCTGTTCACCGCCACGGCCCAGACCCGCAACGACGCCGCCGTCGAGGTCGCCGGTCTGATCCTGGCCGAGATCGAGCGGCTGTCGACGACCCGTCCGAGCGCGAGCGAGCTGACCACCCGCCAGGCCATCCTCACCGGGGCCTTCGGAAGCCAGCTGGAGACCGTCGACGGCCTTGGCGGCCTGGTCGCCAATCTGGCGCTGTACGACCTGCCCATGAGCGAGCTTGCGGCCTATGTCGGCAAGGTCGAGGCGATCGACGGGGCTTCGGTCCAGGCGGCTTTCGCCGAACACCTGCCGGCCGACCGGACCAGCCTGGTGATCGTCGGCGATGCGGCACAGTTTGGAGACGCCCTGCGGGCGCAGTATCCGCAGGTCGAGATCATCCCGCTGTCGTCCCTGAACCTCGACCGGGCGGCGCTGCAATAGGGGCGCGGATGGCCAAAAGGCGGGGGATGCGATTTTCGGCTTGCGAGCCTGACGCGCCCTCCGCTATAGGCCCCGCTCTCGATTGAGATGCGGGCGTAGCTCAGTGGTAGAGCACAACCTTGCCAAGGTTGGGGTCGAGAGTTCGAATCTCTTCGCCCGCTCCAGTCGATGAACTTGCAAAAGCCCGGCGGTCGCGCCGGGCTTTTGTGCGTTCCGGACCCGGACGCGGTCCATTCCGGCGGGCCGGCGCGTCCCGGGTGGGGTCAGACCGTCAGCAGCCCCTGGGCGGCGAGCGCCTCGGCCAGTTCGCCCGGACCGGTCCACAGACGGGTGTAGCCGGCTTCGCCCAGCCGCGTGAGTTCGGTCAGGAGATCGGCGCGGGGGCTGGCGGCAAAGCGGGCGTCGAACCCGTTGCCGTCCTCGCTGATGCGCACCATGGGGCGCCCGGTCTCCAGCCGGTAGAGGAAGCCTTCGGACAGAATCCGCGCCTCGTCTTCCATCAGGCCGGTCTCGACGACCAGTCCGGCCTCGCGCAACCGCTCGGTACCGCGGCCGGAGGCGAACGGCGAGGGATCCAGAGCGGCCACGACAACCCGGACGATCCCGGCCTCGGCGAGAAACCGGGCGCACGAGGCGCGGCCCGAGGAACGGGCGCCGCACGGCTCGAGGGTGACATAGGCCGTTGCTCCCCGCGCCGCCTCGCCGGCGGCCGGAACGGCCTGTTCCTCGGCGTGGGGGCGTCCTCCCTCGGCCGTGGCGGCCTCGGACACGATCTCACCGTCCCTTGCAATCACGCAGCCCACGGCCGGGTTGGGCCAGGTCGTGCCCATGCGCGCGAGGGCCAGATCGACCGCGCGGCCCATGAAGCGGATGTCGTCGTCGCTCATGCCGGTTCCGGCAGGGCCTGGGCGCGGTCGGCGTCCAGATAGCGGGCGGACACCGGCGTCAGGTCGGCTCCCAGATCGATTTCCAGAGGATTACCGGTCGGAATCTCGACACCGACAATGCGGTCGTCCGGCACGCCAAACAGGTGTTTGACGATCGCGCGGAGTGAGTTGCCATGGGCGGCGACCAGCACGTCGTCTCCGGCCGCCAGACGCGGGGCTATGGCCTCGTTCCAGTAGGGCAGGACGCGGTCGAGCGTCGTCTTCAGGCTTTCCGTGTCGGGAATGGCCTTGCCCGCATAGCGGGGGTCGCCCGCGAAATCCCACTCCGAGCCCGGCTCCAGCGGCGGGGGCGGGATGTCATAGCTGCGACGCCAGACCCTGACCTGGTCCTCGCCGTGCTTCTGCGCCGTCTCGGCCTTGTCGAGGCCCGTCAGGCCGCCGTAGTGCCGCTCGTTCAGACGCCAGTCCTCAACGACGGGGACGTCCGTCAGTCCGGCGGTTTCGAGCGCCAGTGCGCCGGTCCGCTTCGCCCGCGTCAGGACCGAGGTGAACATGACCGCAGGGTGAAACCCCGCCCGCGCAATCAGTTCGCCCGCCCGGCGCGCCTGGGCCTCGCCCTCTTCGGTCAGGTCCACGTCGACCCAGCCCGTGAAGCGGTTCTCGAGGTTCCACCGGCTCTGGCCGTGGCGAAGCAGGATCAGGCGAGGCATGGCGTCTCCGGGAGTGTCGCATGGGGTAGGCTGGGCCTCGACGAGGGTCAAGCATGCAGCCGGCTGTCGCGGCGAGCGTTGTTGTCCATGCCAAACCCGCCCGCTATACCGCCGCCGGTCGGGCCGACCCGGCTACGCCAAGGATTTCCCATGCTGACGCCCCGCCAGGACCTCGTTCCGAACACCTTCGACTTCGAGACCACCGCCCTGGTCAAGCCGACGGGTTTTCGCGAGTATGACGCGCGCTGGATCCTCGACAAGGAGATCAACCTTCTGGGCATACAGGCCCTGGGTCTGGCCGTGGCGACCTTTGCGCATGAGCAGGGCGTCCAGCCCCGGATCGTGGTCGGCCACGACTTCCGGTCGTACTCCTCGACCGTCAAGCATGCCCTGATCATCGGCCTGATGGAGGGCGGGATGGAGGTGCTGGACATCGGTCTGGCCCTGTCGCCCATGGCCTATTTCGGCCAGTTCGCGCTGGAAGCCCCCTGCGTGGCCATGGTCACCGCCAGCCACAATGAGAACGGCTGGACCGGGGTCAAGATGGGCACCAATCCGCCGGTCACCTTCGGCCCCGACGAGATCGGGCGGCTGAAGGAGATCGTGCTTTCCGGGACCGGCGTGCCGCGCGCCGGCGGACGGATCGAACGGGTCGAGAACTTCCGCGAGCGCTATCTTCAGGAGGTCGTCGGCGACATCAGGCTGAAGCGTCCGCTGAAGGTGGTCTGCGCCTGCGGCAACGGCACGGCCGGGGCCTTCGCGCCCGAGGCCCTGCGGCGCATGGGGGCCGAGGTGATCGAGATGGACACCGACCTCGACTATACCTTCCCGAAATACAATCCGAACCCCGAAGACCACGCCATGCTGATGCAGATGGCCCAGCGGGTCCGCGAGACGGGGGCCGACCTGGCGCTGGGCTTCGACGGTGACGGCGACCGTTGTGGCGTCGTCGATGAGACAGGCGAGGAGATCTTCGCCGACAAGATCGGCCTGCTACTGGCGCGCGACCTATCGGCCCTGCACCCGAACGCGACCTTCGTCGTCGATGTGAAGTCGACCGGGCTGTACAAGACCGACGACGTGCTGGCCGCAAACGGCGCGACCACCGTCTACTGGAAGACCGGGCACAGCTACATCAAGCGCAAGACCGCCGAACTGAAGGCGCTGGCCGGGTTCGAGAAGTCCGGACACTTCTTCCTCGCCGACCCGATCGGCCGGGGCTACGACGACGGACTGGTGGCGGCTGCGGCGGTGCTGCAGATGCTGGATCGCAATCCGGGCAAGACGCTGTCGCAGTTGAAGTCGGCCCTGCCCGACGCCTGGACCAGCCTGACCATGTCGCCCCATTGCGACGACGAGCTGAAGTACGATGTCCTGGCCAGGGTGGTGGCCGAGTATGAGGCCCTGGCGGCCGAGGGCGGTTCGATCGTCGGGCGCAAGATCGTCGAGGTCATCACCGTCAACGGGGCCCGCGTGCATCTGGAAGACGGGTCGTGGGTGCTGGTCCGGGCGTCGTCCAACAAGCCGGAGCTGGTCGTGGTCGTGGAATCGATGCGGTCCGAGGACGACATGCGCGCCCTGTTCCGCGAGGAGGTGAAGCCGCGCCTGGCCCGTCACCCCGAGGTCGGGGCCTACAACCAGGAAATCTAGGGGCTGGAAATCCGGGCGGCCTGCTCTGCAGGCAGGCGCAGTTCGAACGTCGTGCCGCCGGGCCCGGTCTCGACGAGGCGCAGCTCGCCGCCGTGATTGGCGGCCAGCTCGCGCGAGATGGTCAGACCCAGGCCTGTGCCTTCCGAGCCGCTGCCGCTGACGAAGGGCTCGAACAGACGCCCGGAAAGGCGGAGCGGAATGCCCGGTCCGTCGTCGGCCAGCCGGATGATGACCCAGCCCGGCTCCTGCGTGGCCGAGACCCTGACCTTTCCGGGCGAGCCCCTGAGGCCCGGCTTGCGCGTCGGATCGGCCTCGATGGCCTGTCGGGCGTTCCGCATCAGGTTGACCAGGATGCGGTGCAGCTGGTCGCCGTCGGCGTGGACGGCTAGGCGGGCGGGAATGTCCCTGACCAGCCTGACGCCCTGCGGGTCCAGTCCCGCGTCCTCGGCAGCGGCGACGACGGCCGGGCTGAAGGCGATGCGGTCGATGACGGGCGCAGGCTCCTCCGACTTGCCGTAGTCGAGGACGTTGCGTGCGAGGGCCGCCGCCCGCCCCAGGGCGCGCTCCAGCCGGGGCAGGGCCTTGGCGACCTGGGGGTCGGGCGAGGCGGCCAGACGCTCGGAGGCCAGCTGGGCCGAGGTCAGCATGTTTCTGAGGTCGTGATTGATCCGGGCGACAGCCTGGCCCAGCGCCACCAGCCGGGACCGGGACCGCAGGGACTGGCGCACTTCCTCCTGCATCCGCGCCAGCTCGCGCTCGACCCGGCCGATCTCGTCCCCGCGGTCCGACGGCTCTGCGCCGGGCAGCAACGGGTCGGCGGCGAAGCTTTCGATCGAGCGCGTGACGCGGCGCAGCGGCCGAAGGACCAGAAACGCGAGGCCGGCATACAGCAGGCCGCCCGCCGCCGCCGAAATGATCAGCGAGACCAGCAGGCTGTTCACCAGAAAGGCGCGCAGCTCCTGCCTCAACGGTTCGGCCGGGGCGACCACGTCGATGAAGTCGCCCGTGCGGTAGCGTGGCGCGGCGCGAACGCGGATCGACCGGTCCGGACGGCTCAACAAGGTCTCGATGGGCTCCCACAGCCGGGCTCCGGTGTTCCTGCGGCGCAGATCGATGAAGTCGGGCGCGCGGGGCAGGTCCGGAGCGCGCAGCAGCTGGCGCATGACGCCCTGGTCCGAGATGGCCACGGCCGAAACGCCCCCAATGCGCAGAAGCTGCTCGGCGGTCTCGTCGTCGACGGCGTTGTAGGGCAGGGCCTCGACCCCGACCGACGCCAGTTCGGCCGCCTGCAGCCGGTCCTGCAGCCAGGTCTCGTGGAAGTTGGCGGCATTGGGCAGCATGATGAGTGCGCCCACCGCCAGGGTGAACAGGACCGTCAGGATCAGAAGTCGCGACTGGAGCCCGTCGGGCGGATTGATCTTGAGCCGACCCCGCCAGTCCGGGGACGTCAGAAGGCGGTCCAGCAGGCCGCCGGAAGGGACGGACGGCCGCGTCACGGCGTGGCGGTCCCCGGGAGACGCCGCTGGACGGCCTTCAGCCCGATCGGCAGCACCACGGCCAGCACGAACACCCCCAGCATCGGGCCCCAGAACTGGCCGAAAAGGGCCTGGATGTCGGGATCCGGGTCGGTGGCCAGGAGGGTGTTCAGCCGCGCTCCGATCCAGCAGTAGATGATGTGGGCGGGCAGCAGGCCGATGACGGTGGCCACGGCATAGGGCACCAGCCTGACAGCCATGACGCCGGCTGCGACATTGATCATGTGGAAGGGCACCACGACCGCGAGACGCGAGGCCAGAACATACCAGAAGGTGTCCCTGTCGATGGCCGCGCAGACTTTCCTGAGCATCCCTTCGTCGCGCCCGGCCTTCCGACGCAGGTCCTCGCCCAGCGCCGAACGGGCCACGCCATAGACGATCAGGGCCCCGACCGTGGCGGCGATCGAGGTCGAAATCCCGCCGACCCAAGGCCCGAACAGATAGCCCGCCGTGATGGTCACGAAGAAGACACCCGGCACCACGCTGGCCGTGAGGACGGCGAAGGCTGCAATCAACAGCAGCAGGGCGAGGATGTAGTTCTCTGCCGCGAAGGCCCGGAGCGCTCCGCCGTGCTCTCGCAGGGTGTCCAGCGACAGGTAGCGGTTCCAGCCCATGGCGAAGATCAACGCGATCAGTGCGCCGAGCAGAAAGAGAGGAACGAACCGGGACAGGCGCTTCATAGTCATCTCAACACCCGAAACCCCGGGTCTGGCAGGCCTGTCGGCGTTGACAGCCGCGACCATGGCCCTTATACGCCCGCCCTTCCCGCGACGGACGCCTTCTTGGTCCGGCCGCGCCTTTATACTCAACGTCAGGAGCCGACCGTGAAGCGGACCTATCAGCCGTCGCGACTCGTGCGCAAGCGCCGTCACGGCTTCCGTTCGCGGATGGCCACCAAGAACGGCGCGAAGATCGTCGCGCGGCGCCGCGCCAAGGGCCGCAAGCGCCTGACGGCGTAGTTGCGGCAGCCCTCTCCCGGAGGGAGAGGGCTTGAGCGCCCGAGAGCCGTCAGGCGATCGGACTTGCGCGAAAGGGTGGGGGGTTCTGCTCTCATCGGCTCGCAGCGTAACCCCTCACCCTTTCGCCTTCGCGGATCGCTTCGCTCTCCGGGCCTCAAGCCATCTCCCGCCGGGAGAGGGGCCAGGGAATGAGGATGGATACTCCTCCCACACTCCGACGCCTGACCAGGCGGCCCCAGTTTCTGGCGGCCGCCAAGGGCGTTGCCTTGTCCCGGGGCGCGGTCTTCATCCAGCGGCTGGACCGGAGCGACCATGATCCGGCTATCGGCGTCGGCTTCACAGCCACGCGCAAGATCGGCGGGGCGGTGGTCAGGAACCGCGCCAAGCGGCGGCTGCGCGAGGCCGCGCGGGCGCTTTTGCCGGTGCATGGCGTGCCCGGCAGCGACTATGTGCTGATCGCGCGCCAGGGCACGGCGGACCGCCCCTGGGACCGTCTGCTTGACGATGTGGCGTCTGCCCTTACAAGGCTGGCCACGCCCGGCGGCGCGGACCCCTCGCGTTCGCGGCCGCCTGCGCCCATCTCCGATCTCCCGCCCGTCCAGGACCCCTGATCCGAATGAAGAACGAGAACACGCGCAACACGGTGATCTTCATCGTGTGCACGGCGGCGATCCTGATCCTGTACCAGATCTTCGTCCTCGGGCCCCAGGCCGAGCAGCAGCGCGCGGCTGCGCTCGCCGTCCGCGGCGAACAGACCGTGGCGGCCGACGGGGCACCTGCCATGCCGAGCGCTGCGCCGACGCCCCCGGCCACCGTCTTCACCGAGGACCGGACCGTGGCTCTCGGCGGCGTGGCCCGCGTCCCGATCCGCACCGGCCGTCTTCAGGGCTCGCTGTCGCTGCAGGGCGGGCGGATCGATGACCTGTTCCTGACGCAGTATGAAGAGGTGCAGGGCGAACCGGCCCCGGTCGAGCTGTTCCGCCCGCAGGGGATGGAGCACGCCTTCCTCGCCCAGTTCGGCTGGACGGGCCAGAACATCGCGGGCGGTGTGCCGGGGCCCAACACGGTCTGGCGGCTGACCGGCGGCTCGACCCTGACGGCGTCCACGCCGGTTACCCTGACCTGGGACAACGGACAGGGTCTGCGCTTCACCCGCGTGGTGTCGTTGGACGAGAACTACATGTTCACCCTCACCGACACGGTCGCCAACCTCGGTACTGCGCCGATCGTCATCGCACCCTATGGCCGGATCGAACGCCAGGGTGTCCCTGAGGCGCTGGGCAAGAACCAGATCCTGCATGAGGGCGGCATCGGCACCTTCTCCAAGGGCGACGGCTTCGCCACGACCCAGCTGAAATACGGGGACTGGACCAAGAAGCCGCGCGAACAGTTCGAATCGACGGGCGGCTGGCTGGGTATCACCGACAAATACTGGCTGGCGGCGCTCATTCCCGACCAGACCGAGACGGTCCAGGCCGAGTTCGTGGCCCGCGATGCCGGCGGCGCCGCCCTGCGCGAGGCCCGTATCCTGGGCGAGGCACGCACCATCAACCCGGGCCGCCAGATCACCGAGACCCAGCGCCTGTTCGCCGGCGCCAAGCGCAACGAAATCCTGGCGGACTATGAGGCGACGCTGGACCTGCCGCGCTTCGTCTATGCCATCGACTGGGGCTTCCTGTTCTTCCTGACGCGGCCGATCTTCCTGCTGGTCCACTGGTTCCAGGGGCTGGTCGGCAACTTTGGCGTGGCCATCCTGCTGCTGACCCTGACCATCAAGCTGATCATGTTCCCGCTGGCCAACAAGAGCTACGAGAGCCTCTCCAAGATGCGCAAGCTCCAGCCGCAGATGGAGAAGATCAAGACGCAGTTCAAAGACGACCCGCAAAAGCAGCAGCAGGAGACGATGGCGCTCTATCAGCGCGAGAAGATCAATCCGCTGGCGGGCTGTCTGCCCATCCTCGTCCAGATTCCGGTCTTCTATGCCCTGTACAAGGTGCTGTTCGTCACCATCGAGATGCGACATGCGCCCTTCTTCGGCTGGATCCGCGATCTGTCATCGCCCGATCCGACCAACATCTGGACGTTGTTCGGCCTGATCCCCTGGGATCCGGGCAGCCTGCCGCTGGTCGGGTCGCTGCTGGTCAACTCGGGCGGCGGCTTTACGCTGGGCCTGAGCGTCCTGGCCATTTTCTACGGCTTCACCATGTGGCTGCAGCAGGCGATGAACCCGCCGATGCCCGATCCGGTGCAGCGCCAGATCTTCGCCTGGATGCCGGTGGTGTTCACCTTCATCATGGCCGTCTTCCCGGCGGGTCTGCTGGTGTACTGGGCCTGGAACAACGTGCTCTCGATCGCCCAGCAGTATTTCATCATGCACCGGTTCGGGGCCGAGAACCCGATCGATGACTTCATCGCCAGGCTGCAGAAGAAGCCGGCTTGACCGACGCAGCCCCGATCTCCGCCTCCGGTTACGGCGATGACGAGATCGAGGCCGCGCGTGTGCTGTTCGCGCGGCCGGCGACCTTCGTCATGGGCTGCGCCAAGATCGAGCAGCTGCCCGAGCCCGACCTGCCCGAGATCGCCTTCGCGGGCCGGTCCAACGTCGGCAAGTCCAGCCTGATCAACGGCCTGGTGGGCATGTCCAAGCTGGCGCGGGCGTCCAACGAACCGGGCCGGACGCGAGAGGTCAACTTCTTCGATCTGGACGGCAGGCTGCGGCTGGTCGATCTGCCCGGTTACGGCTGGGCCAAGGCGTCCAAGACCACGGTGCGTCAGTTCCAGAATCTGGGGCGGGACTATCTGCGCGGTCGGGTGACGCTGAAGCGGGTCTATCTGCTGATCGACAGCCGCCACGGGCTGAAGAGCGTCGACACCGAGGCGCTGGATGCGCTGGATCTGGCGGCCGTCAGCTATCAGATCGTCCTGACCAAGGCCGACAAGATCAAGCCGCACGAGCGCGACGCCGTGGCCGAGGCGACGCTGAAGGCCGTGTCCAAACGCCCCGCCGCCTTTCCTGCCGTCGGCGTGACCTCGGCCGAGAAGGGGCTGGGCCTGCCGGAGCTGAGGGCCGAGATCATGCGCACGACCGGGGTGGACCTGTAGGTCAGGGGGGCCCCGTCGTCTGGCTCCGGAGGAGGGCCGCGAGCACGTCGGTCCCATAGCGGGCGATCTTGCTCTCCCCCACGCCCGGGATAGCCCCCAGCGCGGCGAGCGACCCGGGCTCGCGCTGCGCGATCTCCAGCAGGGTCCTGTCCTGAAAGATGACATAGGGCGGGACGTGCTGCTCCGACGCCCGGTCACGGCGCCAGGCCCGAAGGGTCTCGAACCGGGCGCGGACGTCGGGTGCAAGAGCCTCCACCGCGGCGTTGCGATCATTGCGGGTGCGGGTCCGGGGATTGCCCGAACGTGTGCCGGCATCAAAGCCCGGCGGGGTGCGGCGGACCTCGACCCGGGTCTCCCCGCGGTAGACGGCGCGGATTCGCTCCGCGTCGCCCAGCATGACGAGAGGCTTGCCCTCATTGGGGTCCTCGATCAGCAGGCCCTCGAACATCAGGTGATCCAGCACGTCGCGCCAGCCGGTCGGAGCGATGTCCTTGCCGATGCCCCAGGTCGACAGGTCGGTTTCCCACGGCTGGGCGTCCTTCGTCTTGCCCAGCAGATGATCGACGATCCGGCCGCGTCCGAACCGGCCGCCCAGCCGCTGGACGGCGGCGAGCGCCTTCTGGGCCGCGACGGTGGCGTCGTGGAGCGCCGGCGGGTCCTGGCAGATGTCGCAGACGCCGCAGACGTCGGCGTCGGTCTCTCCGAAATAGCGCCGGACGGCCTGGGCCCGACAGGTCGCGCCGTCCAGCATGGCGAACAGCTGGCGGGCCTTTCGCGTCTGGACCGCCTTCACCGCCTCGTCCATGGGGCGGCCCTCGAGACGCCGGAGCGTCCAGGCGATGTCGGAGGGGCTGTACAGGGTGATGCCGTCGGCCGGTTCGCCGTCGCGGCCCGCGCGGCCGATCTCCTGCCAGTAGGCCTCCAGCGACCCCGGAGGATCGGCGTGGATGACGAAGCGCACGTCGGCCTTGTCCACCCCCATGCCGAAGGCGATGGTGGCCACCATGACCGCGCCGTCCTCGGCCAGGAACCGCTCCAGCCGCCGGTCGCGTTCGGGCCCCGCCATGCCGGCGTGATAGGCGATGGCATTGGTGCCGGCCGCCTTGAGGGCGTCGGCGACGCGCTCGCAGCCGTCGCGGCTGCCGCAATAGACGACGCCGGACTGGCCCTTCCGTGTACGGACAAGTTCGATGACATGGGCATCGGTCCGGGCGCGAGACGCGCTTTCCTTCCTGACGGCCGAGAGCTGCAGGTTCGGCCGGGCGAAGCTGTCGACGAAGACGGCGGCCCCTTCCAGATGCAGCGAGGCGAGGATGTCGTCGCGGGTGCGGGCGTCGGCGGTGGCGGTGACGGCGATGCGGGGCACGCCGGGAAAGCGCTGACCGAGGCGGCCCAGGGTACGGTAGTCGGGGCGGAAGTCGTGGCCCCACTGGCTGACGCAGTGAGCCTCGTCGATGGCGATGAGGGCCAGCGGCAGGTCCGCCAGCCGGTCCAGCAGGGCCCCGGACTGCAGGCCTTCCGGCGAGACATAGAGCAGGTCCAGCTCGCCCGACCGCGCCGCCCGCAGCACGGCCGAACGCTCGTCCAGCGACAGGCCGGAATCGAGCCGGGCGGCCCGCACCCCCTGCTGTTTCAGCGCCTCGACCTGGTCGGTCATCAGGGCGATCAGGGGCGAGATGACGAGACCGAGACCCGGGCGGATCAGGGCCGGGATCTGGTAGCAGACGCTCTTGCCGCCGCCTGTCGGCAGCACGGCCAGCACGTCGCGCCCGGCCAGCACCTCGGCCACGACGGAGCCCTGAAGCCCCCGGAAACCGGCATGGCCCCAGACCCGCTCCAGCGTGTCGCGGGCGGCAGAGAGCGGGTCGTGAATCATGCGTCAGGACATACGGGAAACGGCAAGGAATGGGAGGGTCTTTCCTCCCCGTCCGCCGCCTGGCGGATGGGGAGGTGGATCGGCGGCGGCGCCGTCGAGACGGAGGGGGCGAGACGGTGGTGAGACTGAGGGCCGGCGGGTCCACGCTGGCCGCGTGTGACGGGGGAGCCCTGGTCGGTAAGGGTGCCTCGCCCCCTCCGTCACGGCCCTGAAGAAGGGCCGCGCCACCTCCCCATCGCTTCGCGACAGGGAGGAGACAGCAAGGGACGCCCTCGCGCCGACGGCTGCGAAGTGTGGGAAGGGCGGGCGGAGCGTCCCGGCCTTCGCCGGGATGGAATGGGTTTACCGTTTCGCGAAAGCCTTGACGCTCCGCGCGGCTGGTCTGACCGGAAGCGGACGGCCTCGCGTCGTTCTCACGCGACTGACCGAGGACCAACGGCTGTGTTAGAGCCTTGCCGCTACTGACGCCTCCGGCGGGAGGGTCGGCGTGCTTGCGAAAGCCGATCCCCTGAACGCCATGGGTCTTCGTCCCATGGCCTTGTCGGTGGGGCTATCGCCCGGGACGCGGT
>Ga0247843_1002768_pt1 | contig 30668 bp, 36 predicted proteins | sample LaCruzMarch2017__FD_192420 | JGI IMG/M metagenome (GOLD analysis project Ga0247843, IMG submission 192420) | Freshwater microbial communities from meromictic Lake La Cruz, Castile-La Mancha, Spain - LaCruzMarch2017_8m | ecosystem: Environmental > Aquatic > Freshwater > Lake | place: Spain... | reverse complement strand
AGAGGTGTTGGCAATGCTGGCTGGGGGGGCGTAAAAGCAGCGGCAAGTGGAGTTGGATCTATTTTTGGATCTAAAGAGTCTAGAAGAAAATCTAGACAGAACCTTGGTTCAAATTTAGGACAAGTAACAAGAGGTGTTACTCAAGCTTTGACTTCGCCAGCGGCTGCAGTATGGCGAGGCGTTGAGGCTGGTAGGAATCCATTTTCTGCCATGAAGTCTGGTGATAAAGGTGGTTGGGGTGAAATGCTTGGCGTTAGAGGAGAGTATGCACCGCCTTGGCAAGAATTACTTTCAAAGCTTAGTTCAACAAAAGATAAAAACGAAAGAATAGAAATTATTTCACAAATGAAAAAGTTTTATTTCACTCAATATAAAGAATTAGAAAGAAAAGACAGAGAAAAAAGAGAAAAAACAGTAAAAAGGGCTAACTCAGAGCCATACATTATGCCAAAAGTTCCAGAATCTGAATTTTTTAATTCTATTTCGGATTATATTGAAGATATTTACAGAGCACATGAACAAGGAAAAAGACTTACAGTTAATAATGAAAAACCAGAAGTTTTTATTAAAAAATTATTGATAGCTTATATTGGTTCTGGTGCGAAAAATCAAAACTTAGACACGAAGTTGAGTATAATTTTAAAGGAATATTTTAGCCAAATTAAAGTTAAAAATTTAGGTGCACCAGAAGATTTTAAGATAGATCTTACTAAAGAAAACATAAATAAAATATCAAATTATATAAATAGTGTTTATTTAAGCACAAAAAAGGAAGATGAAATAAGATTACCAAAAGATTTTCAATCTTTTATAAAAAGTATGAAGTTTATTCGAGATAAGATTTTATCCCCTGATGGTTTTAATAAAAACTTACATAAAAAACTTGAACAACTTAAAAATCAAACTGGTGAGATAATAAATCATTATTCTCCACGTAATAGTAGAGAAGAGGAAGCTGACAGATACCACAACCTACAAATGCAAGCCTGGGATGCTGAGAATCGTCGAAAGGATAGGGAGAGACTCGATGCAGAAAAATATGGCTATGACTACGAAGATGATGACGATAACAGTGTGGTTGCAGTAGCCGACTAACCTTCAATCTCTTTTATATACTTCTCAAGCCATCCATCTTTTTTACTGTGTGCCCATATCACAAAGTGATGAGGATTTGAGTTGGAATCAAAGACAGCATTAAACTTACTGATCTTTTTATCCATTATTTCTTTGTTGTTTTCAGGAAAAAAATCGTTTCTAAAAATTAATTTATTGTCAACATCTTCTATTCCAAAGAACCAAAAATCACAATCATCTCTTGATGGTACATCTTTTGGATCCCAAGATAAGTTTAAATTATACTTATTTTCAAAATCTTTTGACCACTCTTCTTCGGTCATTATATAAGGGTTTTGCCCTCGTTTAGCTTTGGATCCTATTTTTTTATTTTTGAAATCAATTCCTGTGTACAGCTCATAATCATGGAAAGATCTGGTTGTCCCCAAACAGTATTTTCCCAACTGTTCATCATTTTCTTCTTGTTGTAATAACTTTCTTAGTCTTTTTTTGGCTCTTGAGTCGAGATTCCACCAAGGATTATCTTTTGTGTGATCATCCCAGTGCTTCTTGTTGCTGGATCTGATGTATTGGTGCCATATTATTGAATAGTGAGGATGAAATAAATCATATCCGTGTGTATATGATCTTATGCTCAAACTCACTTCTTCTCCATGAAAATATAAGCTTGGGTCATATCCACATTCTTCTACCCATTTACCATCCACGAATATAAAATGCCCAGAAACAAATCTTGCTGGAATGGGTTCGTTTAAAGATGTAAAATTATCAACATAATGAGGCTTGAGCATCAAGTTTCCATCTTGAGAAAAAGTCTCATTTCCAACTATTTTCAAAGGTTGATTATTTAATTTTTGATCATTCTCCATATCCAAAACTGTGCAATATCCTGTCAGCAAAGGCTTAGCAACCGCCAATCCTTTGTACATTTCTATGAGCTTAGAATCCCATTCTGGTATAAACCTGTGATGAGAATCTAGCTGAAGGTAGTATTTCTCCCCAGAGTATAGCTCTTGCACCTTACTTCTAGCCCAGCAAGCCCCTCGGCTGTCTTTATAATTTATATCTATTGTTTTAAATCTTGAATCATTTTTAAATTCATCAAAATTTTCATCATCATCGTGTTGCCAACATATTCCAAAACTTAAATTTTCTGGATATTTAGATTTATTTAATAAATCTTTTATAGTTGGTATTAATTGAGGATCCCTGTAGGATGCTATGCTTACAAATATCTTTTCCATAAATATTCCTAATATATTTGAAGTTGACTTCTATCTGAGATGAATATGTTTTCTGCGTAACTTAATTCAAACCAAATATCATATATGCCCACATCTAGTTCTGTTGTGTTTAAGTGGTAGTAACCAAATCTCTTTTCTCTAAACGAGACGCTTTCTCCATCAACAACCAACCTTAAATCTTGTTCTGTGGGCAGGCAGTCAGAACAATTTCTTTCTATATAAATCTTAAGATTAGATATTATAGCAAGATTGTTGTAGTATCTTTCTAGCTCTTCGCTTTTTGGAACATTAGGGACAACTTCTATTATTATGTATCTTTTGCTGCCTTTTGTTACTTTGTTGGGCTTAAAATAAAAGCTAAAATCATATATGCTTGGAGAGGTTGAAGTAAACCAAAGACCTGGAAATACTTCGAAATAATTTTCAATACTAGATTCTACACAAGGTTGTCCATCTTCAAATTTTACGTGCCAAACATCAACGTATCTACCAATTGTGTACAAAGGACTAGTTAAATTAACAGTTAAAACATATTCACCTTCGTCATTGTTGGATACTTCTTCTCCCGCTATGGATTGGACTAATCTTTTTCCGGTAGGGTTTTCTGCTGTGACTTCTTCTGAATCTAGGAAGAATATTTCAACTTTATCTACTTGATAGAAGTTTGTTTTTACATTTGAATTAAATGAAAATAGCCTTAAGTTTACATCATCGCCACAATTTGGGTTTTGAAATCTTTCTTTCGTAGGCATTTTTATTTCCTTCTTATTTTTCTTCTTTCTGATTCCATCTGTTCGTTTTCTTTTTCTTTTTGTTGTATGTATCTTTGTATTAACCATTTTCTAAGGTTAATAGGCAAGATCATAGTATCTTTCATGCTTTGTCGCATATGATATTGAAAGAAGAAAATTTCTTCTGCCAGGTTTTCCCACAAGCTTAAGCTTGTGTTTTCTCCCTCCTCCGACGCGGGAAGAAAAAATTTGCTTCAAGCGGGAGGTCTACGTCAAATTCCTGCAGGCAACTTGGACAAGCCATATCAACTTTTGTATCTACGCCAAATGGAGGCTCGTTAACACAATTTCTAATGTGAGAAACGTCTGATATTGGGAGATTTTTAATTAATGTTTGAAGATCTCTCTTGTCTGTTATTCCTTGGATCTCATCAACTAAAATAGATGTTCTGTATATCAAAGTGTCATCTGTTGAATTATCTCCGAAATTCTTAATTCTTCTTTCTCTGTGATCTTGAATGTCTGTTTCATCTTTACCCTTAGACAACCTATATGTGAAAGAATATTTAGAAGTTGGTAAAACACCTGATAGTGATGGACCGTATCCTTCTGGGCAAGACTCAACCATCAAAGTATTTAAGTCGATTTCTGTAGAGAACTTTCTTTCGCATTCTGGGCACTTTATCTCTACTTCGTATAATGGGGAATAGGATATGCCTCTGAGGTAGATTAACAGGTATGTTCTATCAACAGTCAAAAGATCTTCTGGCTTAATTTTTTCTTTTATGCATCTGGAGAATATCATATTTAGGGCTTGTCCTTTTCTGACAAACCTTGGAGTCGCAAGAATTTGCTCCTCTTCTCCGGTCATTGGTCTTATGTGAATTATTCCGTCTGAAGGACCATTTTCACCATCATAAAAAACACCTTTAGAAGGAAGCTCTATCTCTTCGTAAACAGATGTTGATTGTCTTAAGTCTTCAAGAAGATCTTTTAGGTTTCCACTAACCGGCTGTCTGTCTGAATTTGGATTTGTTGTCGAGTTAGCGGGGACGTTTTGCATCCCCATAGCATTTAAAAATTCAGGAGGAACATTTCCTTTAATTTCAAAAGGGGCTTGTCCTTCTGGTTTTTTTGCTTCACCGCTTGCGGCGTGCCTCATGGACTCAGCAGCGTTTAATCTTTCTAAATTTTCTTCTGGTTTCCTGGGGCGGTAAACTTCTTCGGACATGTTTTAAAGCCTTTCTTAAAGTATCTTATTTGACAAAATTATCATAGTGAAAAATTTTTAATTTTTCTATTATAGTGAGTGGAAATAAATCTTTATAACATAGAAGAAAAAATTTTTTTGAATTCAGAATTACAAAAAAAATTATCTGATTTTAAAGAAATTTTCGATCAATGGAAATTTGCAAAAACGGTGGGTGGAATGGCATCCAAGATTAAAGATATGGAAATTAATCTTGTTAATTCTATTGAACAAAAGCATATAGATATTTTAAAACAATATTTTAAAACAAATGTTGTTTTAAAAAAGATCAGCAACAATATTATTAAAAACTTTGATTTTTCTCTTGTTGATTGCGAAGTACCAATTGAGGCAAAGGAATATAGAGAGTTTTGCTTGTCCCGAGGAAAAGATGGTTTCAACTTAACATTTTGGAGATAGAATTTGAATAATACTGTTATATTTATTTTGGCATCAATAGGAATGACCCACATAATAATAGATGGGTCTATATTTCAATTTTTAAGAGATTGGATTAAAAGCAATCTTCCCGAAAAAATTGCAAAACTATTTGAGTGTTATATGTGCTTGGGTTTCTGGTGCGGTATGTTCATGGGAGCTTGTCTTTTAACAACAGATCCCCTTCAAGTATTCGCTTGTGGTTGCGCTGGCAGTATGTTATCTCAGCTGATGGCTGTGGTATTGAACTTATTGGAAGCTTCGATAATAAACTTAACCAAATGAGGAAAGAAATGAAACAATCTATTAGTTTAATAGATGTAAAACAAGCTTTGAGAGATGATAGATTCAGAAACAGTCTTCCTGAAACGTTTAAGGAAGATTTAAATAAATTTATGTCAAATCCAGGTTGTGGTTGTAATGTTAGTCTTTATAAAAGATTATTGGCAGAAGCCAAACCTCAGCTTCAAGAATATTTTCCTGATAAAGAAGTGGTTGCTGTGGAGGAGCAAGTTAGTAAGCTGTCTCAAAACAATTTCTCTATAATCAACTGTTCAATAGATGAACTGGAGTCTAAATTAAGGTCTTTGTCTCCAGGAAGAAAACAACTCGCTATCTCAAGATACGAAGACCAAGTTACAGTTGTTATAAATGAATTAGATTTTGTCTATTAAATCTTTACATATAATTTTCATTTTATCCGGATACTCTTTATATTTCTTGACATCTATTGGTAGTTCATCACCATTTAATCTTTGAGATCCCAATATTATTGCATTATCATAAAAATAATATGCTTTTTGATATTTTTTCATTTCAAAATTAATATCTCCAAGTAAACACCAAAATTCAGACATGGTTGGATTTTTTTCTATACAAAAAGCCAATGTTTGGATAGATTTTTTAATATCTTTTTGTGTGTAGAATAAAATTAAAGAAAGATAATATTTGATCATGATATAACTTGGTAGATTTGTATTTTTTTCCATAAAAAGATATTTTTCAGCAGTCTTAATGAAATCTTCCCATTTTTTATTTTTTATATAAAAGCATGATTCATAATATAGTGGTTGCGTTTTTAAAGGTTCCTCAGACTTCCATTTTAATATATGCTTATGTTCATTTGGTATCTCTATTGATGACAACTCTTTTAAAATTATATTTGAAGAAGAAGATTTTGAATATATGGTTTCAAAAATTGGATTTTCAAATTTTATTTTATTGTCACAAAAAAACCTAGTGGATTTAGATAAAACTTCATTATTTAATAATAAAACACTATAAATACCTTCATTTTTATTTGAAATATCTACTATCTCTTTTTTGCCATTTATAATGGTTTCATTTGGCTCAATGAAAAATAACCAATCTTTTTTAACATTTTTTATTAAATAATTCTTATTAGATGCAAAGTCTTCACCTATTTTTTTAAATTTTTTGCCATTATATTTTTCCAAAATGCTCACAGTTTTATCTGTTGATCCCATGTCAATATAAGAAATATTTTTACAGATATCAAAAAAAGATTCTATGCAGCTTAGCAAAGTATCTTGATTATTTTTTGTAACTATGCAAAAAGATAAATTGTCTTTCATTTAATTTTTTCGATCAGGTTTTCTATTGCGGCTATAAAATTTTGTTTATTTTTACTTTTATAATAACACAATAGATCTTTGTAATGCTTTATGCATCTCGGATCTTCTAATATTTTATAGAATATGTAATAATAATCCATAAATTAATAGAATATATTCTTTAAAAATTAAAAGGAAATTAATGGCATCAGAATACCTGAATAACAAGAAGCTAGAAAAAGTCATAGTTTCTTTTCAAAAAATAAAAAGAAGCAAAAATATGTATCAATATTTGATGAATAACATCAAAGAGCAAGGTGTTAAAGAAAAAGAACCTGATTCCTGGATCTTTGTTAAAGATGAATATAATAGAGCGTTAGGTGATTATGATGTTACTCAAAGAGATTTAGCTACCGCTTTTTATACTCTATCTGAGAATATAGTTAGATACGCAAAGTTTAATTTAATTGACCCAGATGATAGTGTTCAAGAAGGCGTTCTTATATGCTTTGAAAAACTAGATCGTTTTGATCCCAGATTTGGAAAAGCTTTTAATTATATGACAACCTGTATTTTAAATCACTTCAAACAATTATATAGATCTGCACGGAACTACACAGAATTAAAGAAAAAGTATCAAGATCATATGTCTAGAGAGTTGCAGAGCGAAATAAATGTGTCAAAAACACATAAGACTAGGGATTAAGTTTTTGGTCCTCTTTTCATATTAACTGGCTTTAATTTTTCTGAGTATCTATCTGGCTTATCTTTTAAATCTTGCATTAATTTATATAAATCTTTACTTATATCTCCAGGCGTGGTTCCCGAGCACTTATCTGTGCTTATAATTGAAGTTGTTTTATTTGATTTATTATAAAATCCTTTTGATATTACAAAACATTTATTCTTGTGATCCCAGCTTGCAACGCCAACCCACTCGCCATCATCCCAATTTCTGCTTGCAACAATTAGTCTGTACGGCTGTTCTGAATAGACATGCTTTGTGTGAAACCCGTGGTTTTTCATTGCAGCGCTTATGTATCCAAGAGCTATTTTTGAATATGCATCTAAAACTTCATTTGGATCAGTTCTGTAGTTTATGGCAACACTGTACCTTGTTGAATCTACGCTTTCTTCTAATTTCCATTCTTTAAATGATTTCATAATTTTAGCCCATCTTAATTTGTGGAAGATCTCCGAATCTATTTATCAATCTTTCTTCCCAATCTTTCTTATCCTGTAATCCTTCTTGAAGTATTTGCTGACCGTCGAGCTGAACTCCACCATTTGGTCCAGGGGGATTTGTTATCTTGGAACGAATTCTTCCCAACATTATTTTCGCAAAAGCAAGAGAGCCCTCTTGCATTGCTTGTGTTACTTGTTTGAAATCTGTATTTTTTTGTAAATAATGAACAGCCACTAGGTGGGACTTATAAGGAACTGGGTAAAGTTTTATAGAGCCATATCCTCCAATAAACTCCCAACCTCCTTGTTGACTCGCCATTCTATTGTATGTGTCTTCATACTGCTTGTATAACATCCATTCATTCATTTTGCCCCAAACAGGAGTCTGTGGATTAATTCCACCGGCGATGCTTCCGTATGCTCCAGCGCCCATATATTCAAGGGGTATAACACCTCCTAAATCCGATGCACTGAAAGCGTATTGGGCTGTTTCTTTATAGGCAACTTCTCTCACCATACCTATGTCATTAGGCATTTGATATATTGTTTGCCCTGGCACTGTATTGAAAACATACCACTGGTAATATTCTCTGGGAGCGTAATCCTCAAATATTTGAAGAGCGAAATCAACAGCTCCATCAAGTTGCTGTTGGTCTAATTCAATACTTACTACAGGTGCTCCCAACATCAAAAGAACATAATCTTTTATCTGTTCTCTTACTTTTTCCCTGTTTCTTCTTGGCGATATCTTAACTAACGGGTCTGTTGGACCCAAATTTGACCCACAAGGAGCCGAAGATTGACAATTTACATCTTGAGAAGGTTTGGGGATTTCTAAAATATTGCTCATATATTATATATATAAAGTAACCAGGAAGAAATTAAAACTATGTACAACTTTAAAGAATTCTTTGCCAAAAATTTTGATTACACAATTTTGATGGAGGCAAGAGCTAATAGAGGAACTTATATTAAAAGTCCAATACTAATTGATGAAGAAGATTTAGATTTTCTCTATCAAATAGATCAAAATTATTGGTCAGAAGCTTTACAGTCAAGAATACAAAAAACCTGGGGACTTTTAAAGTACAGACAAAATATTAGAAATAAAATTATTAGAAATATATTATCGGAAATCAAATCTAAATTTGGCTTATCAAAAACTGCTGCAGGTGGAGTAAGAGTTAAAAAAAGAATTATATCTATAGATACATCCAACTTGGAGGATTTCAAAAATTTTATCTTAAGCCTATCTTCAAAATACGATAATTATGGGCAAGAATCTTCTTCTTCTCCCGAAACAAGAGAAGAGCTATCGAGTTGGCTTGATAATCTTGTGAAAGATTATGATTTAATGCATAGTTCCTCTGGTGGGTATGATGATAATTTTAGAACAATCAGAGATTTAATTTATGAAGTAATTAAACATATAGTAATTTATGTCAAAGGTGGAGATCAAGAAGAGTATTCCGTAGGAGATAAAAAAATAAAATTCTATATAAACCGATATATAGAAAAACTTGAAACTTTACCGGGAGATGAGCACACAATAAAAACAAGATTGGATCATTTGAGTCAAGTTTATGGTAAGGAAATTAAGTTTGAAACTCATGGTAAATATGGAGTAGATTTGTCAAATGCCAGAAAGATTAAGTCTGATAAATCTAAGGCTAAGGGAAAAGATACAATTTACAAGGTTGGTTCGGGTACAGAAGGTTTTGATTTTTCAAAAAGTGCGGCTGAAGGACTAAAAAATCTTTATTCTTTAAATTATCACCGGCATTTTGGAAGCCTGCCAACAGACGACCCATCTCACGAAAAAGATGTTACATACAAAGTGGTAAAAAGCGGAATGGGCACCAGAAAAGAAGTGCTTGCCGATAAAGAGGTTAAAAATAGAATACAAACAAATATATTTAATTTTATAAAAAGATTTATAGGCAACAATAAAACAATGAGTAGTTGGCAGAGCGAAAATGCTCAAGATTTTTTCAGAAATGAATTGTATACAATAAAAGATAAAGATGAAGTAGAAAGTGGTGTTTGGCTTATAAGATATATTCTTAAAGATCCAACTGCATCAATTGAAAATTTACCAAGCATTAGTGAAAATATTTTTAAGAAACTATTTTCTGAAAATTATCGTAAAGTAGAAGATCTCAAAGTTAAAGGAAAAATAGGTGAAGAAGCTTTTAAATGGATGACTAGCTGGCTCGTACTGGCCCAAAACAATAGATTGAAAGATCTTTTCGCTAAGTATTTCTCAGAAAAATTAAGCAAAGAAATATTAGGAGAACAAGGTGTTCATGGACCAAAAATACTTTCTGTTGATATAACAGGAGATCCCATAAAAGACGGAGAGATGAGAAAAAAAGAATTAGACAGAATGGATGAAAAAGATAAAGAGGAACTAAAAAAGATACTGGGAAAGGATTGGGAGTCTTTCGAGAGAACTGGGCGAATTCCATATAGAATTATGGGAGATAAATTAAGAATTGGCGAAAAAGGTGGTGAAAGCCCTTTGATGATTCTACCTTATTTAAAGGTGGGAGAAGGAGATAACACAAGATCTGTTCCTTTATTAAACATTCCTTCTTTTATTAGAGCTGGTTCGTCTTTAGAAGACAAAAATATAAATAAACTTAGAAATAGAATAATTGATTCATTAGAGAAACTTGGGATAGATGTGAACTCAATTGATTTTTATTCCTCTGATGATTTGGAAAAATTACTATCTGTGGATAAAATTGACAGCAAGATAAAAGAATCAATTCAACAATTGATAAATTCCACCAGTGTTGAAGGGAAAAAATTAACTACAACCTCTAGAAGTAGTGTGGTTTTTGACAAAGACGGCAAAGAAAGAATTTTTAGTAAATTTTACCAAACACCAGAATATATTCACGGAGGAGAGGGCGCTAGGCTGGCTGGTTTTAGACCGGAAGTTTCTGGTCAGCAACCTGGGTCGCCCCACAATAAAGAAACAAAAATTGCATTGGCGAAAATATTTCCCATAGACAGCGAGGCGTTCTACACAATACCTGCATCAAAAGATGGAAAAATTCCAGCCAGAAAAAGAACACTTGTTGACAAAAAAACTTGGGATTATTTTAAACGAAATCCAAATTTGTTTCCAAAAGATAGCAATCCAATGAGATGGGCTGCTTATGCAGTTGTAGATAAATCAAAACAGTCCATAGGAGAGTCTTCATATTTTGATTTATCTCAATTTAAACTCATAAAAGAAGCTGACGATTATGAAGAAGAAGAATATAACGACGATGATTTTTTCGATAACGAAGATGGTGATAATGATGAAGATAGATCAGCAGAGGGAGCCAGAAAAGGTAAAACAGGCAAAACAATTAAGCGAGGATCTGGAAAATCTTTTTATAAGATAGAAGAAGTAGAAGAAGGAACTGGTGATTTTGAGGGATGGAGCGATATCATTCGTGGTATAACAAACACAGTTTTAAATAAAGCTCTTGGTGGCGGAGATGCATATGATGTAGATATAAAGAAAATAGTAGAAAGAGATATGAACACGGTACATGATGATATTGTATACTATTTTTACAACAATGTGAAAGACAGGACCCTTTACACGCCACAGGGAAGACAAAATGTCGCTAAGAGCGAGGCTGGCAAAATGTTACAGGCGGCAGGAGTTTTTTCTGGTGGTGGTTTATCTAGAAGATCCAGGACTGATTTAGAGGGATCGCCAGGAGGACCGAAAGCTTATGTAGAGCCAGAGATAAATATAGATGAATTAAAACCATTGGCTTATTCTTTAGATCTTGATAAACAAACAAGATCATCTTTTGTATCTATTTTTGTTGACACATCTGAAACAATGGTTTTAAAAAGAAATGGTAAGAGAGTATGGATTCAGCAGGTTAAAATGCCAGATGCCCCCGAGGAAAGACAATCATGCAGCTTTAGAAGTGATGAAGAAAATCTGCGTAAGAAGATTTATTCTACCTCTAACGTATTAAGATTTTTATCAGAAAATTCAGAAAAAATTAATTCGAGTAATTATCAAAAAATTGTTGATAATTTAGAAATAGAAAGAAAAAATCTTTTGAAATATTGGTCCGAGAAATTTCCTTTATTATCAAAAGTATATGAAGAAGAATTAAAAAAGATTCCTGCATTGGATCTAATTCCTCAGCTCGGAGAATATCTTAGAAATAGTAATGAAAAAATATCTCAAACTATAAACAGTTTGTATGATACAGAAATAAAAAATCAAGAAAGTAAAAAAAATAATCAGACGCAACGACAAGAAATACCCACAGGTAGATCTCTCGAAAATGGGTACAATCAATTAAAGCAAATAATAGATGAAGTAGAAAGTATAATGAAAGATGAAAGTTATAAGTTGCCTACAACAGGCTTACAGTTTCATAAACCATTAGCGGGCGACCCAATTATAATAACCTGGTTTCGTTCCATAACTAATTTAATAGGTGTTTTAACTCGTAACCCAAGTTTGATCCAAGTTATTTTAAAACACATGGGGCAATGGTCTCCAGTAGGACAAAGATTGCGAGAAAAAGAAATAGAAGATGCAAAAAAGATGCTTAGAAAAATGGGCGTTGAACCTTCTAGTGATGAGCAAGATTTGTTTAAACAATTATTTGACTTTAATTCTAAGGCTCCAATATATGGAAAAATAAAAATTCCATCAACCACTTCATTGAAACATCAGGCTGATAATTTTTTAAATAAACTTGCTTTAAATTTATCAGAATTCACTAAGTTAGCACCAGAAGCTGTGGAAGAATTAAAAAAGAATTCTTCAATTTTAAGCAGTTTAAACAAGAAAGATAAAGAATTAATTCGTGACGAAACTATTCTCAAAGTTTCTCCTCAATATAACCAAGGAATGAGCGGCATAAGATCTTTATTTATGAAACAATCAAGGTGAGATGATGGACTTTTTACAAAATCAAAGAAATCATTATATTAAAAAATATATATTTGAAGTTTTAAAAGAAAGATTTAATAGAAATGAAAATATAATAGACAGAATATTATATCATCTAGCTACGGAACAAGATCTAAAAGATCTTAATAAATTAATTGCTGATGTTTATGAAACTGCTTATTTAAAATGTGTTGATGATCACAGAAAAAAGTTTGAACAGTTGGGATACAGCGTTAAGGTAGTGTCTGATCATTCAAAAGAAGGTGTGTAGTCTGAAATCATGGCTGTGTATATAAAGCCAATAGGGGCTTCTTTTTGATCAGAAACTTTCCACCATCTTTTATCTTTATTTTTTGGATATACTATTGAATTTTTAGTAATTTTTTCCATGGTCCAAAATTTTAAATAAATATCTGCTTTTTCTATTAAGATTGTATCGAATATAAATTTATCAAGATATTCTATCCTCTGATACGCCTCTTCATATAATTCATCTTTTTTTTCTATAATCTTCGCAGGTAGACAGAAACATTGTATGGTTTTGTGATCTGAAATCTTTTTTTGTTCTTTAACTTCTTCTTTCTTTTCTTCTATTATTTTAGGCTCTTCTACAACTATTTTCTTTTCTTCAAACACCACATCTTCTTTATTTTGCTTTATTTCAAAAACTTTGGTTTTATTTTCTTTGTCTATTTCCTCGGTCCATTCAAAATTATGTTTTGTAAAGCCATCCCATAAAGTCTGTTCGTCCATCAAAGGATTGGGTCCAGAGATTTTGAAGACAGTCCCATCTTTATTTTTTATTGACATGATATCTATATATTAGTAATTATTCACCCAATCAAACAAACAAATGACCTTAATAATTCCAAGCATATCTAATGAGACGATACTAAAATTTATTTTTGGTAAACTTGCAGTATCTGAAACACAAACTTTAAGATTATTTACAAACAATCACAACCCAAGTAAAAGCACAATAATTTCGAGTTTATTAGAAGCTAATCAGCCTGGGTATACTTCTAAAAATTTAAATGCATCCGATTGGGTTGTGGTTACTACAGGAGGAGTCACAACAGCTTTATATCCAGAATCAGTATTTACATTCACAGGCTCAGCTCAAGTTTATGGTTATTATGTAACAACTAACATTAATGGAATCAATTATCTTTTATGGGTTGAGAAGTTCACTAATGCGCCATTCATACTACCTTCTAATGGTGGTAGTATTTCTGTTAACTTAAATATAGGCGTAAGTTAAAAATTAATATTTTTAAAAATAATATATAATAGTATGATTAGAAAACAAGACGGAACTCCATATTGTGTAACAGGAAGTTATCAGCAGTTTGATCCTCAAGATCCACAATTTACTCTTTATGATAGCTGGGATGAGGAAGCAATAAAAAGAGGTGGAATTCCAATATTCTACTATGAAGTTTTTATACAATCATCAACAGTAGACCCCATATATCTCGAAGATAGAGGCAAAATATTTTCACCAACTCCCGTTCAACTTTGGGGATATTATGAGCCAGCAGCAAGTCAAAATTATGTTAATCAATTTGGAATAGATGCACCAGATGAACAAATATTTGAGCTTAACTATAGATCTACTTTGAAAGCTATTGGTCATCCACCTAAAATAGGATCAAGATTATACACTCCACATCTTCAGGAAAATTGGGTAATTATACAAAGAAATTTGGCTGAATTTAAACAGTGGGGAGTGTTGCACATTCAACTAATATCTCAGAAATTCCAAGAGAGTATTACAACTGGTGAGGGTAAGATTCCTACTCCAAAACAAGACTTTAAAATTATTTAGATTTCTTTAGTAATTTTAAAGGTAGCCTTGGTTTTTTAAGTTGTTTATATTCTACGTTTGGAAACGGAAAAAATATCTCTCTTTTTATAAAATTTTTAGGCTTATTGTTTATCAGTTTCATTTTCTTTTTCGCCTAAAGAGTTTTACTCTGGGGCACTTCTTTTTAAAGTGTTTATCTGCAGATTGTTTAATTAATTTATTTATGCCCGATATTCCATCTTTAGAAAAAGCTGTATTTAAAACTTTATATTTATCGTCAAAAGTATTGCCTTCATGGTCTTTCCATTTTTTACAAAACTCGCCGCTATATTTTGAAACATTTGCTTCTAAGATGATTCTTTTCTCTTTTTCTTGTTCTGTCATTTCTATTATTTCATAACTCACTCTTTTTGGTAAAATTAATATTTGAGCGTAGGGCTCTCCTTTTCTAAATATATAACTGCCGTTTAAAGAAGGCTGTTTAAAAACAACAAAAAATATCTTTGACCACCATTCGCCTTGTATGTGTCCAACTACAGGCAAAGGCGTTGTCCAAGAAGTGTCTGTGTAGTATTTAGGGTGAGGCTCTATTCTTATTATGTGGTCAGCAGGTGGTTCAAAATCAAAGCTTGATGTGAACCCAAAATGCCCAGGAGCAAAATTCATAAAAGGAGGCATTGGGTGATTGTATTTTTTTCCTTCTTCGGAAAAATCACCTTCAAATACGGTTGTTCCGTTTATATTTTTAACTACACATTCTGTTTCGAATGGATAAATTAATTCTATCCCGTAAGTGCTTGCTTCCACAAACGGCGGACAATGCCAGGGCTGAGGCTTTGATCCATTTCCATGGGTTTTATCCTCACCTGCCCAGCCAGGTATTTGAAGCTTTATTTGAGTGGGAGGAAATTCTTTTGCATTAAAAAAACTTCTCCACTTTAATTTTATGTTACTCATATATATTATTATGCAGAATCACCCAGAAAAAAGTTTCGTTGATTGTAATCCAAAAGGATTTAATTTTCAAGAAAATAAAACAACACCAGATACATGCTCAAGCTCTGATGGAAATTTAGACTTCTTGAAAGAATCTTCGATAAATGAAAAAACAGGCAACGGAAAAAGTGATCTTTGTGATCCGATGCAGAGTGGCAAGATCATAAATGATGGAACTAATTATAATACAATTTATAGATACACCAAATCTTTAAGAGGCGCTGACGAAGCAGTTTTAGACTTATTTAAAGATATTGTTGTATTGGACGAGGATGGGAAAGCACATCCGATTCCTATTATTTGGGGAACACAAGAAAAAGCAGTAGCCGCAATACTTCAAGATAATGTGAGAAAAGATAACTCGCTAGTTGTTGATAGAATTAGACTTCCAATAATGGCGATACATAGCCAAGATTATCAATTTAATCAAGCTAGATATAGATATCATAAGGCTGTTGACTATCCTAGAGGTGCTGACGGCAAGCCTATCGCCCATAGTGAAAAATATCAAAGAGATACAATTTTTGGAACATCTTGGGGAATACCCATAGATATTTCTTACAGCTTATATGCTTGGACTATGTATATTGAAGATATGAATCAAATATTAGAGCAAATTATTTTAAAATTTAGTCCTGTTGCATATATAAAGGTTAGAGGTGTAAACTGGGAAACTCAAGTGAAATTAGACTCAATAGCTAATAATCTTGAAATAGAACCAGGTGACCAAGCAGTTAGAGTTGTTAAGTTTCAATTCAACTTAACTGCCGAATCTTATATACCTCAGCCGATTGTCAGGAAAAAGTCTGTTCTATCTACAAAGATAGAATTGACAGATGGCTTGATAGAAGAAGAGATAGATGCAATTGTTGGTAGAATTGAGGAAACCGTTAAGGAGATGAAGTGTTAGAGATAACAAACAGAAATAAATTTCCTATACAACTGGTTGTTTTGTCAAGAAGGGCACCCCGTACATTTACAGTTTTAAATGTACCAGGAGTTGGTTCAGGAAAAAATATTTTTTTGCTCGAAGAAGAGAGATCAACTGACTATATACTTAGGGCAGAGAAAAAAGGTTTAATTACTACAAAGAAAATTTAGATACAAAGGGAGAATAAAACATGGCAATTTTAAGGGGATTTCCACCTTCCAATACAATAAGTCCAAGTGTTAGAATAGCTGAGAAGGATTTGAGCTTTATAGCTCCCAACCAATCCTTTCATAGAGGTGCATTGGTGGGATTCGCCAGTAAGGGTCCAATTAATACCCCAACACTAATTTCTACTAGAAGACAACTCAACACAGTTTTTGGCTATCCTCATCCTGATGTTAGTGATCCCTTCTTAATTTATGCCGCAGAGCAATATTTAAATGCAGCAAATGAACTTTACATAGTAAGAGTTGCAGACGAAGAAGCTGTTAGCAACGAAAGAGCAGAGTCTGCTTATGTTGATGTTCCAAGTGCTGGCTCTGTTGTTGAAGCAATTTCAAAACTACCAGATACCTACACTTTCGCAAAGGATTCTTTCTTCAGATGGAGACTCAACACAGTTCTTTCATCAAAGACTCTTGTTGTTGCAAGCGGTGATTATAGTGCTAATGAATTAGCAAATGCTTTGAACGATCAGCTAGATACTGTTAATGATGGAATAATTTTCTTTGCTCGCCAGGTTGAATCAGATTCTTATATAGGTGTAAAAACAGTATGGGCTTATGGTCCTAGCTCAAGTCTAGAACTAGTTTCTGTTAAAGATTCAATATATGGCGAAAATGCTGTTACTGGTCTTGGTGTTGGTATGACTCAAGCAGAAGTTGTTGCATCAAACTATGGATATAGCGGAACACCAGATGAGGCTGAAGACGGAATTTTTAATTTCGAAGGAATGGCTGGACTAAATATTCAGATAGTTTTAGACGGAACAGATAGTGCTTTGATTGATAATGTAGTTCAAGTAATCGATCTTTCTGAGTTTGATGGAGCTTCTGATGTGACTTTAGATGATATCATACTCTCAATAAACAGCCAAAAAGCAGATAATCTTGGTGAATTGCCCGGTGGTTGGGTAGCAGAATCAAAAACGCTTGAGAGCAAAAACTATCTTTCTTTTAGGACTGAGCATTATGGAAGAGATGCCAGACTAAGAGTTAAGGCTGTTGGTGTTGCAATAGAAGTGTTCGGTATGAGCACATCAACCGCTACGGGTGATAGCCCAGTTCAATCAAGTGCCGTCTCTGTTACCGGTGGTATATCTAATTCTGACTCTGATATCGGCGGAATTATTGTAGGATCAGACAATGTAGGAATGAGTCAGGTAACATTTACAGTTTATGCTGATTCTCCAGGCATTGAAGGCAACAGAACACAAGTTAAGATTACAAACAATTCTTATGAAAATAACTTCACAATGGAAGTTTATAGTAATGGAGTTCAAGTAGAATCTTGGGGCAATTTGACCAAGGATCCAGCAAGTAGATACTATGTTGAATCATACTTAGCTCAAGTTTCTGACTATGTCCGAGTTATGGATGCTACAGATATAAGCTCTCCACCACTTGATTCAACGACATATTCACCTCTAAGCGGCGCTTACTTATTATCTGGAGGTTCTGACGGCATACCTTCAGATCCAGAAAAGCAGGACGATCTAATCATAGGTAGCGCCTTGGGTTACACTGGAATTTATTCTCTTAGTGAGCCAGAGCAAATTGATATTGATCTAATTGCGGTTCCTGGTCATAGCAGCACATTTGTTGTTAGAGCACTCATAGATCTATGTCAGAACGTGAGAATGGACTGCATGGCTATAATTGATCCTCCTTTTGGATTGACAGTCAAAGAAGTTGTCCAATGGCAAAATGGAACACATCCTTTAAACAATGATAGATTTGATAGTGATTTTGCTGCACTATACTGGCCATGGGTTAAGGTTAGAGATTCATTCAATCTAATTGACGTTTGGGCTCCACCAAGTGGTGCTGTAATGGCAACAATAGCTCAATCGGACAGCTTGTCTGCTCCCTGGTTTGCTCCTGCTGGACTAAACAGAGGAACTGTTTCAAATATATTAGATGTTTATGATCGCCCAACATTAGAAGAAAGAGATCTGATGTATGGCAACAGAAATTGCGTAAATCCAATTGTTCAATTTGTTGATGTTGGTGGATTCGTAATATTTGGTCAGAAAACACTTCAGAGAAAACCAACTGCTCTCGATAGAGTAAATGTAAGAAGATTAATGCTTACAGTTGAAAAAAGATTGAGAATCGCAAGTAGATCTCTTCTGTTTGAACCAAATGACGATATATTTAGACAAAGATTTGGAATTATAGCTTCAGGAATATTGGATACTATTAAGGTTGGCAGAGGTATAACAGATTATATAATTAAATCTGATGCTGAACTTAATACACCCGATGTTATTGATAGAAATGAATTTAGAGCAAGAATAGGAATACAACCTGTACGTGCAGCAGAATTTATATTCCTTGAATTCAGTATACATAGAACTGGAAGTTTTGCTGAGACAGCATGATATTTTTAAGATAAAAGGAGAATTTAATAATGGCTAAAGACATGGGGCTTGGAACTCTTGCAGGACCAAAGACTATATTCAAAAGAAAATATAGATGGACATTTGCTATGCAGACTTCTTGCGGTGATATTCCTGATACTATAGTTAAGGTTGCAAATAGACCTCAATTGGATATAGATGAGACTGAAATAAATTATTTACATGGAAAGATGTGGATACCAGGAAAGGCGGCTTGGCAAACAACTTCAGTGACCTTTTATGATGTTTTAGAAAAAGGTGGAGAAGGAAAAAACGATATAACCAATCTTTATAAATGGTTAAGCACAGTTTATGCTTTTCATAACAACACAGGATTACATCAATCCTCAATTAGAGGAGACAAAGGTGCTACTTTGACTGGTAATGGAGGAAGTAGTACCACTGGTAGTGAGGCGGGTTATGCTGGTACCGCTGTGCTTAACATGTATGATGGTTGTGGAGATGTATTAGAAACTTGGGTTCTTGGGCATGTTTGGCCACAATCTATTAGTTTTGGAGAACTTGATTACGCTAGTAGTGATGAGGCTACAGTAGAAGTAACTCTTAGATATTCCGAGGTTCAATATAACCCAAAGGAATCAGCTGGTGGATGTGTCAAGGCGTTTGCTCCGTGCGGCTGCAAGGGATGCAAATAAATAATTTTAAAAAATTAATAAAAATAAAAATGCAAGATTGTTCGCAATCTTGCATTTTTTTTTATATTTATACTAAATAATATTATGGCAAGACCAATGGGATGGGATTATGGAGACGGAGCACTCAATGATCCAAAAGTTTGTTTTAAACGCAAAAATAGATGGATTTTCAAAATAGAAAATGTTTCTGCGGAAGGCAGCCCTTGTCTCCCTCCATTTAAAGGAAGCAGACCAGGATTAACATTCAAAGAAATGGACGCACAACATTTAAACGAAACAATTTACTTTCCAAGTAAACCAGACTGGAAGCCAATAAATTTAAGTTTATATGATATTAAAAAGAAGTCTAATCCTGTAATGAACTGGATTAAAAAATCGTATGAGGTTACATCAACTTTATCTACTTGGAAGCCTAGTTCATCTGGTTTTAAGATTGGCACATGCTTTTTAGAGCTATATGACGGTTGTGGGGAGACCATAGAGAAGTGGGTTTTAGAAAATGTGTGGCCAAACTCCATAGAGTTTGGCGATCTTGATATGAGTAGCAGTGATGTTGTTACTATAGATTTGACTCTTCGATATGATAGAGCATACTTAGAATCATAAAATTAAATTTGTCGTTGATTTAATATAAAAATATTGTTATTATAAGCGCAACAAAAAGGATAAAATATGAAATTAAGTTTTCTTGAGATTATTGAAAGACAAGAATTAATTCAAAAATTAATAGATAATGGTTACGGAAAAATAATCGATATTTTACTTTTAAATGAAAATAAAGTTTATACTAAAAAAGGTAGATTAAATAAAAGTGGTGCGTGTAGACTTTTAGGTTGTAAGCCCAAGGAGCTAGAGGAGACCATGCAAAGATGCAGGGATATACTTAAGAAAGAAATGGAAGGAGGATAGTTAAATATCCTTTATGTTCCAGGCGCCACCTTCTCCTGCGTTTGGAACAATCTCTTTATTCTTTGTGTAGCTTGGCTTGCCTTTTAACTTAGATATATCCCAAGGCTCTCTTTCTCCAACAGTCATTTTTGAAGGCTTAGAATCGCCCTTTATGTGCTTTATGTTCCATATTCCACCCTCACCAGCATCTGGTATAAACTCTTTGTTTTTAGTGTAGGTTGGTTTGCCCTCTATGTGCTTTATATTCCACATTCCACCTTCACCATTATTGGTGCCTAACCCGTCTTTGGTAGGCTTTGTCTGATCCCCGCCACCAGGAATATGTTTTATATTCCACAATCCACCTTCTCCTGAATTAAGAGAAGTATCAACCATTTTATGATTCTTGAAGTTATATATTCTTTCGTCTATAGATAGATAAAAAATAGCATCAGCGCTTCTGGTCATATACCACTGGGGAGGATAAAGGGCTATTCCTCCATACCCAGGAGGATACAAACCAGTTTTAGATCCTGGATCTGATGATTCGTTTATATCTAACCAACCTTTAAAGTGCATATAGATATATTACCTTTTATGCTTTTTTCTTCTACGTCTTTTTCCAGGAAATTGCCTTTTTACAACAGATCCGATCGGTCTTAAATAAGGGGCTATATCATGGGATGTAGTGGCTCCTGGACTTCCAGAGACTGAAGCGGTGGTCGTTGCAGAAGAAGCTACGGCATCCTCAAGCCAATTAAGAAAGCTTTTCATTTTGCTTTTTTCTTACAAACAAGATAATCTTTTAAAGTAACTTTACTTTTTTCCATGCCTTTTTGCTTCTTTACATAATCTTTTGCTTCTTTGAAAGAAGCTTTAGGATTTTTCTTCAGATAAGCTTTTAAGTGCTTTTCTACACTTCCTTTTGAACCTTCATCAGATTTTTTGTCGCTTGATTCATCTGAATCTTCATCAGACTTGTCGCTTACTTCCTCTGAATCTTCAGATTTTTCGTCACTGTCTTTGTCAGACTTTACGCCTTTCTTTTTAAGAATTTCATCTTGTAAAGCCTTGGGAAGTTTCTTTTGTTTGGCAGTCAATCCTTCAGAAGCTTCTGTAACTTGTGTGAAATTATCTGCGATTCTTCCAGATGGAGCATATCCAACTTCACCAGGACCGGCTTGATCAGCAGAAAAATTATCTTCTGTGAACCCGCTGTCAAACTTCTGAGTGGGATCTCCAATTTGATTTAACAAGCTGCCTAGCCATTCTCTTTCCTCTTTTTTCATCTTCTTTTTCATCATTTTTGGAGCTTTTTCCTTATCTTCATCTTCATCTTCATCTTCATCTGTATCATCCTCTTCATCTTCATCAGTATCATCCTCTTCATCTTCATCTTCGTCATCTTCGTCAGTATCATCCTCTTCTTCATCTTCGTCAGTATCATCCTCATCTTCGGTATCTTCTTCATCCTCATCCTCATCCTCATCCTCTTCGTTATCAGTATCATCCTCATCAGAAAGCATATTTTTGCAGTTTTTGCCACATTTTGAGCAGCCACAGCTAGCTGACTTTGGCTCGTCTTTCTTAGAGGCTGGCGCTACCACCTCTCCATCACCAGTTTCATCTTCAACAACTTTAACTTTCTTTTTCTTTCTACCTTCCTCTAGTTCAACACCTTCAATTTCGGCACCCTCTACATTTGAAGATATTCCTAATGATTGGGTTTGTGATAAGCCTAGGGGGAATGAACCGAAAACTGATTCGTTTAACTGCTTCCATTGTTTGTAGCTGAGCATTTTAGACCTCTAATTAAAAGTTAAAGTGATAAATGTATATATTAATCAATGTGTAATTTTTTAAAAAAAATAACTGTTATTCTGATTCTTGCCACAGCTATAATATATTTAAAAAACAATAAAAATAAACAATATGTAGACTTTGATAGAAATACTATTGTAATCAAAGAGCAGGAGACAATTGTTTTAGATTGTGAAATAAGAAAAGGATTTTTAACCTTAGAATTACAAGGTTTTTTATATAAATATAAGGATAATTTTAAGTTTAATCTTTATAAAAATTCAAAAAAACAAATAGAAGCTGGGGTGAATCAAGCTTATTTTTGGTATTGGTCTAAAGAAGAAGCTCCAGAAAAACTCTTTTATTCCAAAAAAGAATACATGGTAGATGTTTTTGAAAAAAGCTTCAATATTGTGTGGCTCTTGGAAACTCTAAAAAATAAAGAATTTAGCAAATATAATGGTGAAAATAATGATTTCTACATAGCCACAATAAACAAAAAAAATCTAATTTTTTCTTATTTTATAGACAAAAAAAGCAAAGAAATAAAGATATATGAACTATCTGATCAAAAAAGTAAGATTTCTCAAGCTATAGTTTTGAATAGCTCTGAGATCGAGTATACCTTTTTTGAAAAAAACATAAAAATAAAGATAAAAATAAAAGACGCTTTCAAAAATAAGATTGATGAAAGCGTCTTTGTAACACCTTTTTATAATTATAAGGTGCTGAACGAAATGATTCCTACTTACCAAGAGCCTTTTTGATAGCATCTTGTCTTATTTGATTGACAGCATTTCTGTTTACATTCAAGCCAGAAACACTTTGAGATGCTCTTGGTGTAAGATTACTCGGACCAACTATTTGTGATGATGGTCTTGGTGTATTTTGAACAATTCTAGGTGTAGTTGCTTGAGTTCTTGTAACCCTGCCGGCATTTTTTGAACATCCACATCCCATAGTTAAACTCCTTTAGTTAATGGACCTATATGTATATATTGTTTGTATAGATAAAAAAACCCTCCCAGACAGCTATCTGGGAGGGTTTAAACTACACAATTATAGTTTTTAACTACTTGCTGAGGATTGTCTTCTTCTTATTCTTTGTTGAAGGCGGAACAGACTTGCTTGCTCTCTTGATCACAGCGTTCCCAGACTCAATAATACGAACATTATTATAGCCTAGTCTCTTTGCCATGTTCTTGGCGGCAGTAATGAGGGCTGATCTAGTTGAAAACCATGTGCTGCCATCAGCCTTTCTCTCTAACTTTGTTGGACGCAGACCATCTACATCAACAGTTGCCTCAAAATAATTCGAGGAGCTAATCTTTTTCGAAGATACTTGAACATTCAGATTCGTCATAAAAATCCTTTCTTAGGTGTGAGTTTTAAAGAAACCTTAAAAACTACGTTTGTTTTTAAGGTCAATCTTTATTGCTCGCTTGATACTTCCATTATACATAAATTTTTTTAAAATTCAAGATGTTTGTAAATAATTTTTGAATAATTTTCCATATATAAGTAATAGATACTTTGCAACTATTGCAACCATTAGTGAGGTAAAAATGAAAAATTTTATTGATTGGGCTACTGAAACCAAAAAAGAACTACCAGTCTTTATTCTTGACGAAAAGACAAAGAGAGGCGGCATAGCAACCTGGGCTTATCCAGATGCTGTGGCAAGAGGTCAGTATCCTGACTCCTACTTCCTGCCAATCGCTGCCGATGCTTTAATCAAGCTAAAGGGCGGCAAGGCTAAGGGCTGAGCTTAGAAAAGCTGTAGATACAACATAACAATCAAACCTCCACCTTTAATAAAATCGGTGGAGGTTTGATTGTTTTTTTACACTAATTCTGCATCGATTAAATCATCATCATCTTCTGAAGATTCTATTTCAACAACATCTCCAGAAATTTCGAAATTAATTGCATCCATATATGGAGCAAAATAAGTTTCTGCTTGTTCTCTGGAAGAGGCATTAATCAAGAGAGGATGATTCAAGACAACATCTAAGGGCATTTCATTTTTTTCTAATGAAGCCTTGAATTTATTATCCTCTTTATCATCACCCAAATACTCACTTTTTATAATGAAATTACCGGCACCTTTTGCCTCTAGTCTTTCTGCCTCTAAAAGACACGTTAAAAGACCACTAAGGGGATTTATTCCCTTGTCAAAAAGCAATTGCACTCCCTCAGACTCAACAAAAGGCTTGTGAGTTTTATTTTTAACATTTTTCAACTTTATGTTAACTCCAAGAATTTTGTTTTTCTTGGCTGTTATTTTCTTTTCTATTTTTCTTTGAGTCTGTGGTCTAATTCTGCAACTTGCATAGAACGGAAGTGCATTACCACCACCTGCCGTTGTTTCTGGGTTGCCGAACATTATGCCAATTTTTTCACGAGTCTGGTTCAAAATTATTACAGTGGCACCGCTCTTCTCCATAACAGTATTGAGTTTTCTCAACTCTCTGGAACAGATTTTAGCTCTTTCGCCAGGCTGTTCATTGCCACCTACGATTCTCTTATATGTAGCCTTATCGTAATTTTCAGGAAGATCAACTTCTCTCAATTCTCTTGCGCTTGGTGATACACCAATACTGTCGTAAACTATTACAATTGGTCTCTCTGAATCTTTCTTTCTAATTTTTTCTATAACTGAATACATTTTTGAAAAAACTTCTTCAAGACTTTGAGGAGTATATCTCAAAACCTTGTTAAGATCGCAATGGCTTGCCTTCATTATGAATTCTTTATTTGCACTGTTCTCGCAATCCAGAAGAACTGGAATACCGCCCATTTTCTGGCATCCGAAGAGGATATTGTTGCCAAACAAGCTTTTTGCCGAGCTTGATGGTCCATAAATTTCAGTTAATTTGCCGCCGGGTATGCCTCCGTCGATGAATCTTCCGCTGCATATATAGTTTAAAGCTAAACTACCGGTGTCTACAAAGTAGTTCACGCTATCTATTTTATCCAGAACATCGCCACCAGTTTCGGAAGCAATTTCTTTAAATAGATCGTCGAGAGAGTCATCAGATGAGCTTGATATTTTTTTACGTTTCATTTTTTACAGTTCCTTTTAATAATTGTGTTTGAAAAAAAACCCCGCAGCCTAGTTTTTGACTAGGCTGCGGGGTCGAGCGGCACCCACACTTCACAGATCGTCTATTTCCTTGAGAAATTCATCGTCAGCCATTACTTCTTCTTCTACCACCGTCGAAGAAACTGACTCCAGCCCCAAATCAGCAGATGATGTTGGCTTTGAAGTCTTGGCGGAAGGTTTTGAGGTAAATTCAGATGGATCATAGCTATCGTCAGTCTGAGTAGCCTCTTCAACCAAACCAAGATGAACCTTTAGAGCGTGCTTAAGTTCATCTTCACTTTTAACAACTCGTATAGCCTGAAGGTCGTGAAGATTTTCTAACCAAGTGTTAATCTCATCTGGCTCTCCTAGAGCTGAACTATCTAGGAACTTTGATAGATCGTAGTTGGGGTACTCTCCATTCATCTTCTTGACCAGCTTGAAGTCTCTTCCAGACTTGGGATTTGTTACGTCTCCAAGAGCTTCTTCACCAGCATCTTTGTCGCCAACGATTGCTCTGACAATCATAGCGTGAATTGTTTTTCCACAACTAAAGATCTTAGGACCAGTGTTCTTGAGAGTCTCACCAGTTTTGGGATCTTTTTCCTGTCTTTGCATAACGTTATAATAGTACCGCTCAATTCCCTTCAACTCTCTGTACTGATTTCGGAGATCATCTTGAGCCTTACCTGTTACCTTATCACTCTTAGCCCAAAGATCTCTTAAATATTTATCAATTACTGTGTTGTCTCCAACCCACTTTGGACCCTTGTCTGTTTTTACAAGTTGTTTTGGGCTAAAGAAAATTTTCTTGTTTCCATTGCTGTCTCTCAGCATATGGTATTTGACTGCACAAAATAGAGGCTCTCCCTTGCGTCTAGGGAGAAGTCTGAGGGTGACAAATGAATTTGCGTCAGGATACCTGACGTAGGAATTATTGTTCCCTTCTCCATTTGGACCCTTGGAATTAACTCTATTACTCTCTAACTCCAGATCACTTAGATCAAGTGCTTCGTAAGCCGCCATAATTAAACTCCTGTGATTAGTTGGGTGTTATTCGCTAGAACAGATTCATTATAACAAAAGCTTTTTTTTATTCAATAGGCTGTTCTGATTTTTCCTCTAGATTTTTTTCTGCAATCGTCTTTATTTTTTCTTTCAAGTCCATACCTTCTGTTAACTTCGCATTTTCTTCACGTTCTTTTTGCTCTCTGATGTATTCTTGTTCTAATGCCTCTAACAGCTTCATATTTCTTTCAAGCTTATTCTTAATGTTTTCGTTTTTTATTTTTTCTTGTTCGGGATCTATATTTTTCACAAAAGGTTTTTCCTTTCCATTTTTTAATTCATATTCTGTTTCAAATCTTAATTGATCTTGTTTTTCTTTTTTTGTAGCTTCTCTAATCTGCTTTCTTCTATACAAGACCCTAGCTCTTGCTATATTTTCTCTATTTTTCTTTTTTCTTTCTTTTTGTTTTTTACTCATTTTTCACCTTACTGATGGAAGACTACCTTTTATAACACCACCCCAATTTAGTCCGTCGCTCTCTTCTTCATCTTGTTGAGACAAAGTTGTAGCTGGGACGAAACAATCATCACCAACCTTTTTTTCATGATTATTATCATCTATTAAAAGGTAAATTTCACTTATGCCATTTAACCCTTTTTCTATTTTATAAATATCATAGACTTTATCGGGAGTAAGCTTAACGCCTTGTTTAAGCAAATTAATTTGTTGTTGTGGTTCTGGTGCAAACAACATTCTTCTTAAAACTCTCGTGGTTCCTTTCACAATACCAGTTTCATTTTTTTGTTGTGAAGAAATTTCTACAGTAGATATAGCTTCAATAGTTTCATTTTCATTCTCTTGTTTGATGTCTATTTCAAAATTATCATCTAAAATTATCTTTTTGTTTTTAATTATAATTCCATTTTTAGTTTCCTTGAAATTAATTTTCTTTTTAGTAATTTCATAAATTTCTATATCTTCGACCCATACATCTCTTCTTGCTAATTGCTTCATAATAACATAGGCTAGCTTTTCTATTGGGGTATCTTCATAAGGATCTCCAACTCTTTTTTTAAAGTTGTTCGATTCTTCCTCTTTATAGGTTCCTGTTTCTTTATCTTTTGCCTTATAATAAAAAATTACTTCGTATCCCATTATTTTTTAATTACTCCAGTTCCGTATCTTGTGTTAAACACTTTATATTCTTTTTTATATCCATTTGCAATATTAAAAAATATTTCTTCATTTTTTTTATTGCTTTTTATAAAATCCATTACAATGAATCCATCTTCATTTAATCTAAGATATATAAAATCACATAAAGTAAAGAGATTATCATAGCTTCCTTGAAAGTTAATTATTGCTAAATTAAATGTTTTACTTTCAATTTTATCTAACAAATTTTTGTCTAATAAATCTCCATGATATAGTTCTAATATTTTTTTATAATTTATTTTTATATTCGACCTACCGAGTTTCTCGTCCCAATGATTATTTGATTTATTTTGAACTGTTAGTAGATAATCTACAGTTTTACAAGATTTAAGAAAACAACTGCTTATAAAACCCAGATCGGTTCCTATCTCCAGAAGATTATTTGGTTTTAAATATTTTCCCAGATGGTAATAAAAAGGTATATATAATGGATCATTGAAAGCTCCACTTCTTCTGCTTGATTCGTCTATGAATTTAAAGCCACTAGTGAGGGTGTTTGTTGTGATTATGGATTTAGTTAAATCTTTTTCCAACTGTTCTAACATTTAATGTTTTCTTTAACTTAATATTGTTCTTTTTAGCCAAAAACTGTCCAATTTCATTTTACGAACTTTTATTTTAGACATTTTTATAATGTCTTTTCTCATCTGCATAGTCTCTTCGTTTTCCGTAACAGATCCTATTCTGTCGGCATATATTACTTCTGTAATTCCGAAATTAATAATTCTCTGTAGACAATTAACACAAGGTAATCCTGTTATATAAATTTTTGCGCCACCTATAGATAAAGGATTTTCCCTACTATTTAGTATGGCATTTTCTTCGGCGTGAATCATCCAAAGACGTTTCTTTTCTCTTATATTATAAGGAATTTTATTTTTATCCGAATTTCTAATTGTAGCATTATAACCAGTGCCTATAATATGATTTTGATTAGTGACTATTACTGCACCATGTCTGATGTTGTTATCATCAGATCTGAGCGAGACATCAAATGCTATGTTTAGGAAATATTCATCAAAAGTTGGACGGTTGTTTTTACCAACAGAATATTGATTTAAAAAACAAAGTCTGCAGTACTCTAAAAAGTCTTTATCGGTTGAAGACATTCTCATTATATTTAATGTTTTGTGAACCCATCTTACATTTCCTTCTATATATCCTACCGAACTGTCTATCCTATCTAGGGATGCGTTGGTAAAGTCTCTTCTTGTTGAAGTGGCTGCTCTATGAGGAGTGAACTGAAGAGGCAGACCAGAAAGAACACATCTTCTATCTTGTTTTATAAATAAATCCCATAGATATTCAGGCGATACTGTAAACAATAAATTCCTTTTTATTGCATTTTGCTTTGTATTATTTATGTGGCTTAATGGTATCTCACCACATCTTAATACACGATCTAAACTATTGTTCGTATGATTTTTTTTATTTCCACAAGTTATTTTGTTTCCAGATGTCAGAGAATTTGTAGGAACTTCACAGCTTTCTCCGCATTCACATTTACAGATCCAAATAGCACCACGAGTTTTTGTAAACTTAATACTTCTTTTAATAACAGCTAAATATCCAAATTTCTTACCAGTTAAATCATTAAAATTATATTTTTTTGATTTTAAAAATTTACAACCACAAGATTTTGTTCCTTTTCCTTTATGTCTTAAATTTGTTGCCAATACAGATATTTCTTTACCACAGGAGCATCTGCATTTCCATGTAGATTTAGCTGTTCGTTTTTTCTTCCCTATAAACTTGCTTTCTGTTTTTTCTAGGACAAACAATTCGCCAAAAGTTTGACCCTTTAAATCGATTGCTTTAGGCATAATTTAAAGACCTTTTATTCATGCTGTTTTCTTTCTGTATTTGGTCCATATTTCAAGATCTAACTCACTTATGCTTTTACCCATACTTCTTGCCAAATCAATAAATATTTTTTCAATTTCTAGGTATTGTTTTTTATTGGGAGTAGATTTGGGAACTTTATATCCCAATTCTCCTAAGTACCTTAAAACATGCCTATCTAGCCCAGCTATATTTTGATTTTTTCTTGTATGAATCATAAAGCATCTAACGCTTTTGGGTCCTAAGCCCCAGACATTTTCAAGATCCTCTATTGAGCAAGTTGATAAATCTAAATTCTTTGATATTAAATCCAATATAGCTTTGCTTTTGTTGTTGTAGCAGCCGACGCCGAATTTCTTTAGCTCAACACCTAAATTATTAATACTTTTTAGTATTAATAAAGGACTTGTTAGTCTTGTTAGCTTGCTGTGTTCTGACAGTATGTTATTAAGACATCTTGCTGCTGTGTGCCCGTTTTTACCAGCAGCAAAAATCCAAAATAAAATTTGTAACTCTAGACCATCTTTGTCTAGCTCGAAACAAGTTACATTGTCTGGATTTATTTTGTAGTTCATGGTATTTTGTAACAAATATCAAATGCACTTTCAATAGGTAACGACAATTCTAACTGGAAACTAATATGAGCAAAAAATACCACTCCAAAAATCAAATCTCATGCATATATACTATTATATAAAACAGAATAGATTTTGCCATGAAGAAAGAATACACCTACAAATTCAGACTATTCCCGACCGAAAAGCAAAAAGTACTCCTCAACAAGCACTTTGGCAGCATACGGTTTGTGTATAACTACTTCTTGGATCGCAGAAACAAATTTTACCTCAATGCCAAAGAAAAACAATTGGCTAAAAAGTCTTTGAACTACCTAGATGACGCAAAGGCTCTGACCGAACTTAAGAAGCAAGATGATAAGGATTGGTTGTACGAGTGCAATGCTCAATCTTTGCAACACTCACTGAAGCATTTGGATGGAGCCTTCAACAGATTTTACAAAAAACTGGGTGGCTTCCCCAGATTTAAAAACAAGAGAAGCAAGCAAATTTTTAGGGTTCCTCAAACCGTTGAAATTAGAAGCGGTAAAGTTTGTTTCACTAAATTCATAGAAGGAATAGCATACGACAAACACAGGGAAATAGAAGGAGAAATACAAAACGCTACGAATGCTGGTGATAGAGCTACTTCTTCAACGTTATGGAACACTTTTCAACAAGCAGTGTGGGATTGTGGGAAAAGTGGTTGTGCTAGCGCTAATGGAACATTAAAGTTCAGAGATTATGATAATGCTCCTGACGGAGCCGAATGGACAAATCAGAAGATTGCAGATACAACATTTAAACACACTATAATAGTAAGCTGAAAATATGAAGGGT
>Ga0247843_1002765_pt1 | contig 30697 bp, 24 predicted proteins | sample LaCruzMarch2017__FD_192420 | JGI IMG/M metagenome (GOLD analysis project Ga0247843, IMG submission 192420) | Freshwater microbial communities from meromictic Lake La Cruz, Castile-La Mancha, Spain - LaCruzMarch2017_8m | ecosystem: Environmental > Aquatic > Freshwater > Lake | place: Spain... | reverse complement strand
TCTCAAGCCATTGTGCCCAGCGTGACCACCACCCTGTTTAACCTTAACCTGACCTGGAAAAAGATCCAGCTCATCGTGCAGCACCAAAATTTCCTCTGGCACGAGCTTGTAAAAGCGTGCCAACGCACCCACACACTGACCCGAGCGATTCATGAACGTTTGCGGTTTGGCCACCCAGATCTGCTCACCATCGAACCGCGCCTTGGCCACGGAGCCAAAGAAGGACTTTTCAACGGTAAAGGCACTTCGCAGATCGTCGGCAACGGCTTCGGCAAGCCAAAAGCCTGCGTTGTGTCGTGTACGCGTGTAATCAGGACCAGGGTTGCCAAGCCCTACGATAAGTTTGATCGGTTGTGTCATAGCAGCATTATGAAGACAAAAGCCCCATCCGCGCAAAACGGATAGGGCTTGGGGAGGACTTTCACACCACCTCAATCATCACATTATTCAGGGCTAAACCCTGAAAGGAGTGATTTTAGGCGGCAGGTGCTGAGCCTTCGGCGGCATCAGCGGCAGCGCCGCCTTTGACGATTGCAGTCACCAAGACTGGGTTAGTATCGCCACGGTGCGCGAGGAAAGTCACGCCTTTAGGCAAAGTAATGTCGGCCAAGTGAATGGACGCACCACCTATGAGCTTGGACAAGTCCACTTCAATAAACTGTGGCAAGTTGCCGGGCAAGCAGGCAATCTCGATGTCATTCATCACGTGTGAAATGATCGCGGCACTCAGCTTGACTGCAGGCGAAGTCTCGGCATTGGTGAAGTGCAAAGGCACCTTGGTGTGGAGGACCTGGTCTGCGGATACGCGCTGAAAGTCGACATGCATGACGATCTGCTTGTAGGGGTGCCACTGCACTGAACGCAACAGAACCTGGTGGCTCTTGCCTTCGAGTTGCATGTCCAAAACGGAAGCGTGGAATTGTTCTTTACGCAGAGCGTGATAGATTTCGTTGTGATCGAGCTCGATATTGACGGGCTGCTCTTTGCCACCATAAACAATGGCGGGGACGCGGCTCGCACGGCGCAGGCGGCGGCTCGCACTCGTTCCCTGTACGCTTCGTGGGGTTGCATTAAATTGCATGAAAAACTCCAAAAGGGATGACAAGCATCCTGTTAAAACACGATCCGGGTATCGAACCGTGGCTTCGCTGTCCACCGCGACCAGTGAACCGCAAATTTTTCGACGCATCCACTCGGGATGCGTCCTTGAATATCTAGTCTACAAACAACGAGCTGACCGATTCGGCGTTAGAAATACGCAAAATAGTCTCGCCCAACAATGCGGCACATGAGAGCTGACGAATCTTGACACAGGCCCGTCCCTCGTCAGAAAGTGGGATCGTGTCCGTCACGACTAACTCCGTCAACTCTGAACTCGCGATCCGCTCGATCGCACCGCCTGACAGCACAGCATGCGTGCAATAGGCGTATACGGCTCCGGCACCGCGTTCTTTGAGGGCTTGAGCCGCTTTGCAAAGCGTGCCTGCCGTATCCACCATGTCATCCATGATCAAACACGTTCGGCCGTCGACCTCACCGATGATATTCATCACCTCGGAGACGTTCGCGCGCGGACGACGCTTGTCAATGATCGCCAAATCAGCCTCTAGCTGCTTGGCCAACGCACGGGCCCGCACCACGCCACCGATATCAGGCGACACCACAACCAGATTACTCAGGTTACGTCGCCAGATATCACCCAGCAAAATCGGACCCGCATAAATATTGTCGACCGGAATATCAAAAAAACCTTGGATCTGGTCTGCATGGAGATCCATGGTCAGGACGCGGTCAACACCTGCGACTTGGAGCATGTTGGCCACAACCTTGGCCGTGATGGCCACGCGCGCCGAACGCGGGCGACGATCCTGTCTTGCATACCCAAAATAGGGGATGGCTGCCGTGATACGTCCGGCAGAGGCGCGTCGTAGCGCGTCAACCATCACCATCACTTCCATGAGATTGTCATTGGTCGGAGCACAGGTTGGCTGCAAGACGAACACATCTTTACCGCGGACGTTTTCATTGATTTCAGCCATCACCTCGCCGTCCGAGAAACGGCCAACAGTCATGCGACCCAAGGACATATCCAGATGATTGACCACATCAACGGCCAGTCGCGTGTTCGCGGTGCCGGTAAAGATCATAAAACTATCATTGGACATGATGTGTGCAGTCACAGACCGTCAGAAACAAATGTGGAATAGCTCAACACAATTCGGGGCTGGGGAGGAAGGATTCGAACCTTCGCATGCCGGAATCAAAATCCGGTGCCTTAACCAGCTTGGCGACTCCCCAACTAGCTTTCAATCCAATACCGCAGTGGGTGTTCTGTTAGACCTTCACAAACCATGGTGGCTTGTAACGGGTTTACAGAACGAGGATCAGCAATCTCCGCTAATCCCACACTCGCAATATCAAAAAAATCTGTACGTATTTTAGCGAGCATTTTCTGCTGTGCCACCTCGGCCTGCTCAACACTCTGGAAACTGATAAAAAAACAGGATCCAGACCCAGTCATCCGCGCCATAAAACCAGCTTGTTCTAGCCAGTCGTGCGTCTGACGTACAACCGGGAAGCGGTTTAAAACCACTGGCTGCAGATCATTGTGACCAAACCCCAAACGAGTGATCATCTGGCGCTCAGAAAAGTCCGTTATTTTGACCGGTTCAGTGTCTCTTGTCAAATCAGGTGCCTGAAAAATGCCTTGGGTTGGCACGCTCTGAGCCGGTTGGACGATCAAAAAAGCCCCTTGCGGCAAGTCAACGGAGGTCAGCAGCTCACCGACGCCCTCGGCAAAGGCATTTTGACCAAAGATAAATACCGGCACGTCCGCACCCAATTGCAGACCTAGCTGCATGAGCTGCACCTGATTCAACCCAGTCCGCCAAAGACGATTTAAGGCGATCAATACCGTCGCGGCGTCACTGGAGCCACCTCCAAGACCGGCGCCGGAAGGTATTCGCTTGCGAACATGGATGTGTGCGCCCTGCTGAGTTCCGGTCGTCTGTTGCAAAAGGCGGGCCGCACGCACCACCAGATCCTCATCGTGCGCAACGCCTTGCATATCCGTTTCCCGAGAAATTTGGCCATCTGAGCGCGTATCGATATCCAAGATATCGGCCAGACTCACGAACCGAAACAGGGTCTGTAACAGGTGGTAACCATCCGCGCGTCTACCGGTGACGTGCAAAAAGAGATTGAGTTTGGCCGGTGCGGGCAGGTCATACAGCATGGTTTGACCTCAACTCCTTGCGCTCAAGGTGTGTCCACGACGAGGCGGATCACGACTTGCTTGCTCCCCTCCATGCGGGACAAGACCAAGAGCTTGGGCCCTTGCGCATCAAAACGTCCAAGCTCTACGCCCCAGCCGCTTTGCGCAAAAGAAATGATGCGACCTTGGTCATCGCGTTTGACTTGCTGCATCGTGGGCACTGCGCGCAAAGGCGAACGCAACCATGTGCGTATATCCCGGACGGGGATGCGCCGACCCATCACCTGCTGCACCAAGGCATCGGGATCGGACGAACGCATCGTCTCACCGTTCGCCTGCGTCAACACCGCCTGACCAGGATCGACCTGCACGCGTGCCAAGGTGTTTCCAAAAGGGTTATTCAGGTCTAGGGTGAGACGGCCACCGACATCTCGCCACACGAAGCTGCCCTGCACGGCTTCGGGCGCCTCAGAGGGCCCCTCGGCACGCAGAGCAAAGCGCCCCTGACGGACAAGTTCATTGAGGGAGGACGCCTCAATCGCCGACGTCTGAGTTGGCGGGGCAGGTGTCGCGCACCCAGCCAAAACGAACGCGAGCACAAACAACGCTGCCACCCTTAATCGGCTCAAGGCTTGACTCCGAATCGCTTGAGTGTCTCTTGCAGCGTTTTATTAGAAGCATCTTGGCTCACGCCCTGCGCCCAAATGGTTCGGGCCTCGCTTTGTTGGCCTAGCTTCCATAGTGCCTCTCCCAAGTGAGCGGCAATTTCGGCCTCGGGGCGGATCGCATAAGCACGTTGCAAATAATCAACGGCCTCTTTGAACTGCCCCATTCGAAACTTGATCCAGCCCATACTATCGAGAATAAAGGGATCTTTGGGGGCGATCTCAAGTGCGCGCGTAATGAGCGTTAGCGCTTCGGGCAAGCGTTGATTTCGATCCGCCAGCGAATAACCCAACGCATTGTGCGCATGCGCATGTCCAGGATCCAAAGCGATCACCTGCCGCAACAAACGCTCGGCATCTCGCATTTGATCCGCACGCTCATGCAACATCGCAAGCTCGTATTTCACATTGACAGAATCAGGCATCCGCTGATCGAGGGCCTGCATCCGTTTGATGGCTTCGGAAAGTCGATTGGCATCGCGCAAAATCTGCGCACCCGCCGAAGCCCCCATCATGATCTCCTCATCCGTTTGCGCGTTGGCCGAATCAATCAAGGCTAAACCTTCATCGACGCGTTTTTGTTTCGCGCGGATGAGTGCTTGTCGGATTCGCGAGGTAAAGCGCATCGACGGATCGTCAACTTTGGCAAGTAAGCTCACCGCTTCGTCAAGTTGACCTTGCTCTTCGGCAATTTTAGAAAGTAGCTGGTAAGCCTCCGCAAGCGCAGCGGGGGCATCCGTCGCCCCTGCCGCCGCAGAGGCACGCAAGCGTTGTTCTTGCACAGAGACATACTGATCCAGAAAAGCGCGCGCCTGCTCAAGTTTTTTGGCGCGATAGGCGACCTGCGCTTGCATAAACAGCAGATCAAAGTCCTCGGGTGAACGCTTGACCATCGACGTCAATTCGGCCATCGCCGCATCAAACTGGCCTCGCTCGGAGAGGTGGCTCGCCAGCAATACACGCAGGCGTCTGGAGTTCGGTTGCAACGCCACAAACTCAGTGGCTTCGCGCAAAGCACGATCGGGATCGACGCTTAAGCCATATTCGAACACGCGCAAAGCGGCTTCTTCTGAGCGCGGTGCGGCAGCCAAAGCCCGTCGAGACTCTTCGAGTGCGCGTTCGTGATCACCCGCAGCGCGCGCCATATCAGCGAGCGCCATATGTCCCGCAGCCAAATGCCGCGCATTGCTGTCGCCAATCGCCGTACCCAAAATCCGTAATGCCGCGCTCTTGTCGGGCATGCGGCTCAAGACCGCAAACGCCTGGCCAATCGCCGCGGATTTGTCAGTCGCTGCATCAATTTGTTTGCGCAACGCCGCCGCCAGGCCACTGGTTTGCCCAGAGGCCGCAGCCAGCGCCATTTCCGTCGAAGACGCCTCTTGGTCATCCGGCATCAAGCGCAACCATACTCTCGAGGCATCAAGCGCGCCAGGTAAATTGCCGCCCGCGAGATAAAACTCCAACGCCCGACGCGCCAAGCGGTAGTCGCCTAGCTCGCGACTTAGATCAAGCATCGTCTTAGCCGCGGGCAAATACGTGCCTCGCTGAGCGGAAATCTCAGAGGCCAGAATACGAAACAATATCGTTGAAGTCAGCGTCACTTCGGGTAACTGACCCGCGCGCAAGCGAATGCTCTGAGACTCGGGCACACGTGGCTTGATTTGAAGCTGAGCGCCTTGCCCGCCGCCTTTGGCAGGACCCGTTTGCGCCGAAACGCTCGAGACCCATAGCAAAGCCGCCCCACCTATCAGAGCCGAGGCGCAAACTTGGTAAAAAATAGTTTTAAACAACGACTTCACTCGACCCGCCTAGTTGGTGGCACAATCAACAGACTCAGTGAACGGATGTTAGCACTCAGCCATGCCAGAACTACCAGAAGTCGAAACAACTCGCAGGGGAATTGACGCCGTTGCAACAGGTCACACGCTCAAAAGAATGATCGTGCACGAACCTCGCATGCGCTGGCCCATCCCGAAAGATCTTCCTGACTGGGTTGCCGGTCAGGTTGTACGCGCCTGCCGAAGGCGCGGCAAGTACCTGTTGATCGAGTTCGATCACGGCACGCAACTGATCCATTTGGGCATGTCAGGCTCTTTGCGTAGCGTGCTCCATGGCGAACTCCTCAGAAAACATGATCATGTAGAGTGGCAGTTTGAACACGTCACCTTGCGTCTACACGACCCACGTCGCTTTGGTTCGGTTTTATGGCACCCCAAAAATGCCGGCCCCATCGAACACCATCCCTTGATCAGCAAATTGGGGATCGAACCCTTCGATCCGGGTTTTGATGCGAAATGGCTCAAAAAAGGCTTTGCCGGACGGAAAATGTCGATTAAACAAGCTTTGCTTGCGGGGGATGTTGTCGTAGGCGCTGGCAATATTTACGCTTCAGAAAGCTTATTTAGAGCGCGCATTCACCCTAAAACACAAGCAGCGAGGATTTCTCTTGCGCGATGCGAGCGTCTTGTGACCGCGCTACAAAGCACACTCAACGATGCGCTGCAGTCTGGCGGCAGCACGCTACGAGATTACGTGAACGCCACCGGCGAAGCAGGGGCCTATTTCACCTTGCATGCGGCCGTCTATGAGCGTGACGGCGAACCCTGCCGGAACTGCGCCACCCCCATTCAACGCATCGTGCAAGGTCAGCGCGCGACCTATTTTTGTCCGCGCTGCCAAAAGGTCTGAGGTACAACCCAAAAGTGCAGGCGGACCTTAGCGTGCTGTTCTGGGCGGCAAGGCGTAGCGCTGCTCGGTATAGGCCCAACTTGGCCAAAGCACGTGCGCAAGGGCTTCGCGCGACTTCTGCTCATCCGGATCTATTGGCGTGTAGCGGTCCGGCATCTCATAACGGATGGTGCGGGCGGGTTTTCCTGGCTCCAGAACCACCAGTTTCTCACCCTCCGGACCTGCAGTCAGGAAACCATAGTTATCGCCGAATTGCATCATGGCGCGATTAGCAGGCTGACGCGTCAAATCGCGTCCCAACATTGGATGAACGGTGTCCATACCCATCAGTGAAAGCAACGTCGGCAGCAAGTCAATCTGACTCATGACCTGTGCATCCGACTTTGGTTTGACCCCGGGGCCGATGATCAAGGCGGGAATATGGAAGTGCCGCACAGGCACTAAGCCACCGTAAACACGTGCGTCATGATCCGCCACAATCAAGAATAAGGTGTTGCCCCAATAAGGCGACTGACGGGCTTTTTTGAAAAAATCACCCATTGCCCAGTCTGCGTAACGCACCGTATTGGTCACGGTCGCGGGTTCGCCAATGGGCTCGATCCGACCCTTGGGATATTCCCAGGGAGAATGGTTGGAAACCGAAAAAGCCATCGTGACGGTAGGGCGCGCCGTATCCTGGCGCAGCACGCGATCAAGCTCGGTAAACATATCCTCGTCGGACGCCCCCCAAGACCCGACAAACTTGGGTGCGACAAACTTAGGTAAATCGATCATTTCATTAAAGCCATTACCCAAGAAAAAACTGCGCATATTGTCGAAATGTCCTTCTCCGCCATAGATGAAGCGAGAGTAGTAACCATGGCGTCCCAGCAACTCGGCAATGGTGAAAAATCCTGTTTGCGAGCGCGGCAAGGTCAAGACGGCCTGAGCAGGCGTCGGCAAAAACCCGGAGCACACGGCCTCGAGACCGCGCACGGAACGCGTACCTGTCGCGTAAGCGCGCTCAAACCACCAACCCTCTTGCGCGAGTTTGTCTAGCTCTGGCGTCAAGTCAAGAGCACCACCGAGTTTTTTCGAATATTGTGCACCCATACTCTCTTGCATAATGATGACAAGATTGAGCGGTTTATAGCGGCGCACAGTCGCTGTTTGGGCATGCAATGTCGGCAAATGCGGATCGAGCACCGGATCGGGAATCCCAGCGGCACGTCGTACGATCTCATTGATCTCCTCGATCGGCAACTTACCATACAGATCGAACGAAGACTTTTCCTCCTTCATCAGATAGGCGGCATTAGCCACACTCCACAAGCCATTTAAAGGCAAGGCGTTGACCATCGCATCGTTGCCAAAAGCGACGGAAGAAGCATTGATCGGACGATGCTGTAACGTGCCGCGAATCGAGCCAACGCAATACAAGATCAAGACCACGCTCACGAGCGGGCGCAACCACCAACGCAGCTCTTTGTCAGGCTTACCGGACTTAAAGAGTTTGAAAGCGCCCCACATTCCGATGCCAAGTCCCGCAAAGGCCGCCAACAACACAAGACGGTAGCCCTCCCACAACATAGCGAACACTTCACGCGGATAACCGAGATACTCAAAGTAAAGTCGGTTGGGGCGTGTGTCGTATTCGGCAATAAACTGTGGCGACGAGAGCTCAAGCAACAGCAACAGAAACCAACAGACCCTGAACCACCAGGCGGTGATTTTTTCTGCAATCGCGAAGTGACCGAAAAAAGGCCCCGCCCCCGCCGGGAGGGCGATCATCATGCCGATCATCACGAGATCGATCCGCAAGCCACCGATCATCACTGGCCAGAAACCGTCGACGGCTTCGACCCGCGGCCATTGCCACGCGACCAAACACAGGCGGAACAAGGTCAGCATCAAGAGTGCTGTCCAAAAAAACCGCCAAGTCAAACGAAGCATCTATATTCCTTTGTGATCTTGATCAAGCTTGCAGGACTTTGCCAGGGTTCATCAACCCATCCGGGTCAAGCGCTTGCTTGATTTGCTTCATGAGCCTGAGTTCGAGCTCGCTTTTATAGCGTGTCAGCTCGTCGCGCTTGAGTTGCCCCACGCCATGTTCTGCGCTAATTGAGCCGCCGTGCGCATGAACGCTGTCATGGACCAGTTGATAAACATCGTATTGCGTGGCAAGAAGCTCTTGTTCGGTCTGATGAGGTGCGCGTGCGACGTTGTAATGCAGGTTGCCATCGCCCAAATGGCCGAACACAATATGCTGGATCCCAGGAAACTTGACTTGCAGTGCCGCATTCGTTTTTTGGACAAACTGTCCAATCAAGGAAATAGGAATCGAGACATCGTGTTTGATGCTTTTTCCAAGCTCAGCCTCGGCGAGTGGGATGCTTTCACGTAAATGCCAGATCGCCTTGCTTTGAGCAATATTTTCAGCAATCGCCGCATCGACCACCAGTCCATCCTCGATGGCCGCACCCAACACAGACTCAAAGCGCGCTTGCGCATGCTCAGCGCTTTCACTATCCGATAGCTCGAGGATGGCAAACCAGGGCGAATCCGCCGAAGGTCCTTCAAAGGGTAAGCGTTGCTGGGGATACAAACGCACCACAGCTTTGAGCACAGGTCCCATCATGACCTCAAAACCAGTCAGCGAGGCACCAAAGCCGGCACGCGCGCGAGATAACATCGCAATCGCATCCTCGAGGGAGTTAAGCGCCAACATCGCAATACGTTGGGCAACCGGAACCGGGTAGAGTTTTAAGGTCGCGGCAGTGATGATCCCGAGCGTGCCCTCGCTACCGATATACAAATCGCGCAGGTCGTATCCCGTATTGTCCTTGCGCAAGCCTCGCAAGCCATGCCAAATTTCTCCCTGCGCTGTGACCACCTCAAGCCCCAACGCGAGTTCGCGTGTGTTGCCATAGCGCAGCACCTGTGTGCCACCCGCATTCGTAGAAAGATTGCCGCCAATCGTGCAGCTGCCCTCCGCTGCCAAGCTAAGGGGAAACAATCGGCCCGCCGCACGCGCGGCTTCTTGAACCGCTTGGAGAATGCATCCAGCCTCGACAGTAATGGTGTCGTTATCCGTGTCGATTTCCCGCACACGGTTCAAGCGCGCCAGACACACGACCAGTGCGCGTCCCGTCTCATCTGGCGTCGCGCCACCGCACATCCCCGTATTACCCCCCGAGGGCACAATCGGAATCTTATGCTCGGCGCACAGGCGCACCACGCGAGCAACCTCCTCCGTGCTCCCGGGACGAACGACTGCCAAGGCATCACCCCGATAACGCCCACGCCAGTCCACTAAGAAAGGCGTCATCGCCTCGCCCGTTAACACCTGGGTCGCTCCCACGATTTGCTCTAATTGTTTCAACGCGCTCATTCGGTTCTCATTCGGTATTTTGCGGTTTCTTTTGCGGTTTTATCAACGCAAAGTTCGGCTAGCATTTACAACTTAGCAAATTGTAGGTGAGTTACGGCTTGGCAATGGCCAATCACGCCTACTCCTGACGGGAAATATTCCTGTCAAATCGGCGATAATGCGTGATCCGTGTTTTTTGATTCTGGAGTCCTTCACGTGCCTTCGTCTTTCACCTTCCCTCATGCAGCGTTCAAAGCCTACGATATTCGTGGCGTTGTACCCACCGCTTTAAATGCCGATTTTGCGCGGCAACTTGGCTTGGGTCTAGCGGCGCGTGCGCATGCCTGTGGTGTGACGACCCTGGTGGTCGGTCGTGATGGCAGGCTGAGCAGCCCGGAGTTGGCGGGCGCGCTGCAGCAGGGTATGCGCGAAGGCGGCATCGACACCATCGATGTCGGTGAGGTGCCTACACCACTGGTTTACTTTGCGGCCTACACCCTCAAAACGGGCTCCGGCGTTGCGGTCACGGGCAGTCACAACCCTCCCGAGTACAACGGGTTCAAAATGATGATGGGCGGTCAAACACTGCATGGCGACGCGATCTTGGGACTCCGTGACGAAGTCGCCGCAGGTCCTGCCATCGCCGCCAAGCCAGGCAAAGCCTCTGCCGTTGATATCCTGACGCCCTATTTAGCCCGCGTCATTGGTGACATCAAGCTCAGTCGCCCGATGAAAATCGCCATTGACTGTGGTAATGGTGTTGCGGCGGCTGTCGCCCCTACCCTGTTCCGAGGTCTTGGTTGCGAAGTCACTGAATTATTTTGCACGGTGGATGGCACCTTTCCCAATCACCACCCTGATCCTGCCGACCCACACAACCTCGAGGATCTCATCCGCTGCGTGCAAACCACGGACTGTGAAATTGGTCTGGCCTTTGATGGCGACGGCGACAGATTGGGCGTGGTTACCAAGTCGGGACAGATCATCTGGCCAGACCGTCAGCTCATTTTGTATGCACGAGATGTACTCCAGCGCTGCCCCGGCGAGACCATCATTTATGACGTCAAGTGCAGCCGTCATGTCGCAGAGCAAGTCCGCGCCGCAGGCGGCAAGCCGTTGATGTGGCAAACCGGTCACTCTCTGATCAAAGCAAAACTGGCTGAGACCGGCGCCCCCTTGGCTGGCGAGATGAGCGGACACGTATTTTTCAAAGAACGTTGGTTTGGCTTTGATGACGGCCTTTACACAGGCGCTCGTCTGCTCGAAATCCTCTCAAGAGATGCCGATCCCTCAGCGGTTCTTGAGGCATTGCCTCAGGGTGTTTCAACCCCCGAACTCAAGCTTGAAATGCGTGAGGGCGAGCCGCACGCGCTGATCAGGCGTTTGCAAAACGAAGGGATCTTTACGGGCGCGACAGAAATTTTCAAAATCGATGGTTTGCGCGCGGATTACGCCGACGGCTTCGGCTTGGCGCGGGCCTCTAATACGACACCGGTCGTCGTCTTGCGCTTTGAGGGAGACACTGCAGCAGCACTAGAGCGCATCAAAAATGTCTTTCGCGAGCAATTACTGAGGCTCGCTCCCGCGGCCAAACTCCCTTTCTAAACGCGGCTGTCTGCGTTTATTCGCTTTCATACTGAGCCTTATGTCTTCACTCTCAAACAGCCCCGCTTGGAAACAATTTTCTCACGCCGTGCTAGGCAGCCCGTCCAAACCTGACGCTCTGCGTGTCATTGAGGCGGCGGGGCTCGAGATCGACCTCTCTTCGCAGAGATGCTCACCGGCTTTCTTCGAGGGGGCCAGAGCCTTGCTGGCACAACAAGGCTTTGAACAGTATCGACGCGACCTGTTCGAGGGTGCGGCTATCAATTGGACAGAAAACCGGGCGGCCTGGCACACCGCCTTGCGTGCGCCGGTTCCTCCCGGACCCGTCGCCGAGGCGGTCTTGACTGAACGGATGCGTTTGGTCAAATTTGTCGAGTCAATCAATGCGCGCAATCAGTATCGCAACGTCGTGCATCTGGGCATCGGCGGCAGTGATTGGGGGCCGCGTCTGGCCTTTGACTCGCTTGCAGGGGCAGGGACGCGTCGCACCTTGAGATTCGCCTCCAACGTTGATGCGCACGCCATCACCGCGGCACTCGAAGGGCTTGATGCGCACGACACGCTCGTAATCATTTCTTCGAAATCCTTTACGACGACCGAGTCACTGGCCAATGCTGCTTGCGCCATCGACTGGCTGCATGCCAATGGCGTCGCTTACCCGCTCGACCACTTTGCCGCCGTCACAGCCAACCCTCAGGCGGCGCGCAATTTCGGCATCAACGATGACCGTATTTTTCAATTTTGGGACTGGGTGGGTGGACGTTACTCGCTCTGGTCCTCGATCGGCCTACCCATCGCGCTCGGTTTGGGCATCGACGCGCTCAATGACATGCGCGCCGGTGCGGCCGCGATGGACGAGCATTTCCTCAACGCTGCGCTCGAACAAAATGCCCCCGTGCAAATGGCGCTGAGCGGCGTGGCCAATCGCAGCGTATTGGGTTATGGCTCTTTTGCGCTTTGCCCCTACGATGCGCGTCTAAGCAGCCTTGTTCCCTGGTTGCAGCAACTCGAAATGGAGTCGCTCGGCAAAGCTACCCTGCGCGACGGCTCTTCACTCGACGTTCCAAGCAGCCCCGTCGTGTGGGGCATGCCCGGCACGGATAGTCAGCACACCTTTTTTCAATGGTTGCATCAGGATGGCAAGGGCGCACCCGTCGATTTCATCCTGTGCGCCGTGCCAGATCACCGTCACACGCGACATCACCGCCTGCTGATCGCAAACTGCCTGGCGCAACGCGCGGCCTTGCTCGAGGGAAAGTCGTACGAACAGTCACTCAAAGAAGTCAGCAAATCCGAAAAGGATCCCGAAAAGGCCGCCTTGCTTGCGCGTCACCAGGTCCATCCTGGTGGTCGCCCCTCCACGCTCATTGTGTTGCCCAAGCTCGAAGCCAGACAACTCGGCGCCTTGCTCGCGCTATACGAACACAAGGTCTTTACCGAAGGTGTGCTTTGGGGAATCAACCCCTTTGATCAATGGGGCGTTGAGTTTGGAAAACGTCTAGCCGGGGATATCGAGAGACGACTCGATGCGTTAGGGAGCGATCCGGCTGTCAGTCCCTATGATCCTTCAACGGCATACTGGGTTCGCAAACTGGCCAGCGGTTAAACCCACCTAAATAATGCAAAAAAAAGCCCAAGACTTTGCAGTCTTGGGCTAAATCCACCAAAGGAGGAGGGTGGAGGAGACAATCTTGGCAAGCTCAGGAGAGATGTTGCTCTCAGTGTGTGAATTAAAAATTTGCTAGGTACCTTGAGCAATTATTTATTGATCATTGCTACTGGTAATTACTAACATATCAATTCAAAACACTTATGACTGAACTTCCATAAACAAATAGTAGCTGAAAATCTTGTGCAGCGCAAGAATCTTCTCTTTTTCCTACAAAAACTGAGTGAAATATTTTTTTTGATGCACTGCAACAACACTTTCGTCCTCAGACTCTAGATTTTATAGGCCGTCCCTGTCATCACCTTGGCCATCAAACCCATCAGGGTTCGCAAGGGCTTCGGCAGAGACGCTGCCCCCCTGTGTTCAGCACTCAGCCGATGCTTGATTTCGTCACACTTCATCTGCTCAACGATCGCTCTCGAGCGGGTATCCCCCTGTGGGAGCTCCGTCAGATGACCCTCTAAATGCGCCTCAACCTGACGCTCGGTTTCTGCCATAAATCCTAAACTTTTTTCAGTCCCAGCTCGACTTGCAAGCACGCCAAGTGCAAAAGAACCGGCATACCAGAGCGGATTGAGCAGACTTGGGCGGCTGTCAAGCTCTCGCAGACGCTGCGCACACCAGCCCAAATGATCTACCTCCTCGGCCGCTGCCTCCAAAAAGAACGCGGCGCTTTCAGTGTGTTGGACCGCAGCGGCTTGTCCTCGGTAAAGCGCCTGCGCACAGACTTCTCCGACATGATTAATGCGCATCAGACCCGCAGCATGTTGCTTGGCCTCACGATCCATCCCCGCATCAGCCTGCGTCGAGAACGCGCCCGCCGGATTAGGACGAGAAGCGGCGACACCACCACCAAGTACCTGCAATGCCATATCGATTTCGGCAATCAAAGGGTCGAAGGGGCCGTACCGGCGCGTGAAAGGCTGGGGATGGACTTTAGGCGTGAAAGCCTGCGGCGGGGCATTGGTAGAAATAGATTGATTCATTAGAAAAACCATTCAAAACAGCCATTGCCTCTATGTTACCGCTCGTAGCACCACAAAATCGCTCAAACCCGTTTATGATTCTTGCTTCAATGCAGGGGATTAGACATGGAAGTCAAAATTGATTGGGGCGGCCCGGATGGCATGCTCTTTGTCGGACAGACCGGCACGGGTCATATCGCAGCGATGGATGGCGCCCCTGAAGGTGGCGGTCACAATCTCGCTCCGCGTCCGATGGAATTGTTGCTTGTGGGCACAGGTGGCTGTACCGCCTATGATGTCGTGCTGATCCTCAAGCGTGGCCGACACGCTATCACTGGGTGCTCCGTGAAACTACAAGCCGAGCGTGCGGACACGGACCCCAAGGTTTTCACAAAAATCCATTTTGTCTTTACAGTGACTGGTCACAATCTCCCGCGTGCAGCGGTTGAACGTGCCATCGCGCTTTCTCACGAGAAATATTGCTCCGCCTCCGCCATGCTCGCGCATAGCGCCGAGATCACCTGGTCGGCTGATATTGTGGATACGGCGCATCCTTCAACCACAAGCCCTTAAAACCTCAATCGCCCATGAACCAGTACGAAACCTTTATGCGTCATGTCTACACGACGGGCGTGAACAAAACAGACCGAACCGGCACGGGCACCCGCTCGGTCTTCGGCTACCAGATGCGCTTTGATCTGTCGAAAGGCTTTCCACTGGTGACGACTAAAAAACTGCATACCCGCAGTATTTTTGTCGAGCTTCTCTGGTTTTTACGAGGCGATTCCAATGTGCGCTGGCTTCAAGAAAATGGCTGCACCATCTGGGATGAGTGGGCACGAGAAGATGGTGATCTTGGTCCGGTGTATGGTGTGCAGTGGCGCTCCTGGCCCACACCAGACGGTGGACACATCGATCAAATCTCGCAAATTCTCGATCAAATTCGCAAAACACCTGACTCGCGCAGACTGATCGTCTCGGCTTGGAATGTCGGTGAAATTAAAAATATGGCCCTGCCCCCCTGCCATGCTTTTTTTCAATTTTATGTCGCCGAAGGCAAGCTTTCGTGCCAGCTCTATCAACGTAGCGCCGATATATTTCTCGGTGTTCCCTTCAATATCGCGAGTTATGCGTTGTTGACCCACATGGTTGCACAACAGTGCGGCCTGGAGGTTGGCGACTTCGTATGGACGGGGGGAGACTGTCACATCTACAGTAATCACTTCGAGCAAGTCGAACTCCAGCTTTCGCGCGAACCGCATCCCTATCCAAAACTCGTCATACAGCGCAAACCCGACTCTCTCTTTGATTATCGTTACGAAGATTTCGTCATCGAAGATTATGCCCATCACCCGCACATCAAAGCACCGGTGGCGGTTTAACAAAGGCCTTCAAGCGCATGCAGCTCTCTTTGATCGTCGCCTATGCACAAAACCGTGTCATTGGGCGCGATAACACCCTGCCCTGGAAATTGCCCAGTGACCTTGCGCATTTCAAACGCACAACGCTCGGACATCCAATCATCATGGGACGAAAGACGTGGGAGTCTCTCGGTAGACCGTTGCCTGGCCGACGCAATATCGTCATCTCCAGGGATGCCAACTATCCTGCCCAGGGCGCGGAGTGCATGACAAGCCTCGCTCAAGCGATCGCTGCTGTTGAAGACCTCGAAAAGGCTTTTGTCATTGGAGGCGCCCAAATCTACCAAGAGGCACTCCCCTTCGCTCAACAAGTGATTGCGACTGAGGTGCAGGAGACTGTCGAAGGTGATGCTTTTTTTGCGCCTTTGGACAAAGCGCAATGGATAGAAACCTCAAGACAGTCTCACCCTGCGGAAAACGGCCTACATTTTGATATCGTACATTACCGACGCAAAGACTGCGGACAGATGGAAAAGGCATGATTAAAAAACTGATCATCGCGACAGGGGTTGTGCTTGCAGCGGTCGCGACATACAGCGGCATCAGCTGGTGGTCGGGCTTTCGGATTCAGTCACAATCTTATGCCGCGATGGATGCGATCAACCTCCATCTGGCCCGCACAGGCTCGAATCAAGTGCGGCTATCCGCGCGCGGCTATCACCGGGGCATCTTTTCCAGCGAAGCGTCTTATGTGCTGAGTTTCCCCGCGAGCAAGGATGGCCCGGCTCTCCCCAAGCGGGAATTACTTTTTATTAACCATATTACGCATGGCCCCTTTCCTCTTCAAAACATCTTGAATGGTGAGTTCTCAGCGATTGGCGCCTTCATTCATACCGTGAGTGCGCCAACGCCTTGGACGGATGGGCTTTTCAAAGAAAACCGGGGACAAGCTCTTGTCGTCGGCGAAACACGAGTTAGCACGAATGGCAGGGCGACCCTGAATTGGTCGATACAACCGATTGATGTCCGTCATGACGCATTGAGGGTGAAATTCGCTGGAGCCAAACTCAAGGCCGACATTGGACCGCGACTCATCAACAGAAAGGGTGAGCTGGTACTTGACGCGCTCAATATCACCGATGGGCATACGACCTTTGACGTAAAAGGGGTCAAAGTCAAAATGGATACGCGTCTCGACGCCTCCGGACTTTCGATTGGCACACACACAAGAGAGGTCGGCAGCTTGAGTTGGGCTTCCGTGAATGCCTCAACGATTGAGCTCGATAAATTCAAATTGCGCACCGAGATGAAGCTCGAAGACGCCGAGGTCACTGGCTCTACCGACCTCACTGTCGGCGCGCTGAGCATCGCTCAACAAAAGTTCGGGGCATTAAAGTTGTCACTGACCTATGACAAACTCAGCGATCGCGCACTTGGCCCTTTGCTAGAGCTTTATCATCGCGCAACCGCGGGTTTCGCGATCAATATTTTGAAGCCTGAGCCGCTGAGCACTGCTGAGATTAAAAAAGCGTGGCAACATCTTCATAGTCTTTTAAAAAATGATCCAAGTATCCGTATCGAACCGCTTGCCTGGGAAACATCGGCGGGAAAAAGTCAGCTCACCCTGCATACCACCTTCAAACCTGCGGAGCTTGCGAGTGGTGGCATCGGGTTACGCGAAAATCTAATCGATACGCTTGATGCGACCTTGACCATTTCTCAGCCCATGGTCAACGCTCTGGTGCTTCAACACTTTCAGAAACCGGGCACCCCAGCTGCCAAAATCAAAAACCTCGCAGATCGCGAGTCTCGACGACTCGCCGAGATGGCGGTTCAGCTCAAGCTTGGTCGCGTTCAAAACGGCAGGCTCGTCAGTCACTTTAACGTGCAAGACGGAGAGTTACGTATTAACGGACAGCGTTCTGCTCCCGAGCCTCTGTTAAAGCTTCTCAGTTCCTTGGTCCCGATGCGATTTTTTGCGAGCCAGCCTCAGAGCGGACAAGAAGGTCCCGACGAGGCGCTCTCCTTGCAACACCTGGATCCTCGCGTGCTGGGTGCCATATTGAGCGACTCCGACTTTGCCTATCAGGAAACGAGAGATGAAGATGGCGATCTCGTCCTCAAAGTTGCACCTGGCGATGCGGGCGCCAACAGTATCGAAATCATTTTCAGCGGCTGTCGCAAAGATCCGACCTGCGAGGATGTTTTGCTACGGGCGACTTACTCTTCGGCGCAAACAGCGCCCCTCAAGTTCATCAATGACTGGAATTTACGAAACCGCTGGGCGCGCGTGTATCTCAAGGATTCTGGCGCCCCAGTTCTGGAGATGGATATCAGCGCATATGGCGGGATTGGTCAGGATGCGATCGAATCCATGGTCAGCACCTTCTTTAAGCTCGTCAGAGACTTTTCGAAGGAACTGAACGCTGCTGAGAAAGCCGGGTCGGTGACCCCGACACCGGCTGTTCAATAAAACCGCACTTATTCCTGTTCGGCGTAAGCCTCTACGGGCAAACAAGAACAGACTAAATTACGATCACCCCAAGCATTGTCCACGCGACCGACGGGAGGCCAGTACTTGCTGTCGCGCAGACTTTCGACTGGGTAAGCCGCCTGCTGACGCGGGTAGTCGTGGTGCCACTCTTCGGCCAACAACATCTTGGCAGTGTGCGGCGCATTTTTCAGCACGTTGTCACTCTTGTCGCGCTCGCCACGTTCAACTTGAGCGATTTCCTTGCGAATCGAAATCATGGCGTCGATGAAACGATCCAACTCAGCCAAACCTTCTGATTCTGTCGGCTCGACCATCAAGGTACCCGCAACCGGAAAACTCATGGTCGGTGCATGGAAACCATAATCCATCAAGCGTTTTGCGATGTCTTCGGCTGAAATGCCAGAGATTTCTTTGAGTGGATTGATATCCAGAATGCACTCATGCGCGACACGATCATTGCGACCCGTGTACAACACGGGGAAATGACCTGCCAAACGACGCGCCACATAGTTGGCGCTCAAAATCGCCACCTCGGTTGCGCGGCGTAAACCTTGAGCCCCCATCAATGAGATGTAGACGAAAGGAATCGGCAAAATACTCGCGGAGCCGAAAGGCGCTGCGGATACGGGTCCGACAGGCATACCAGTAGCCATCACGCCTTTTTCATTGACCACACCAGGCAAAAATGGTGCGAGGTGCGCACGCACGCCAACAGGACCCACACCCGGTCCGCCGCCACCATGCGGAATGCAGAAGGTTTTATGCAGATTCAAGTGGGACACATCCGAGCCAAACTTACCTGGCTGCGCCACGCCGACCATTGCGTTCATGTTGGCGCCATCCATGTAAACCTGGCCGCCCGCTTCATGAATGAGATCGCAGATCGTTGTGATGGACTCCTCGAACACGCCATGGGTGGAAGGATAGGTCACCATCAAGGCGGCCAAGCGATCACCCACCTTGGCGATTTTGGCCTTGAGATCTTCAAGATCCACGTTACCGTGCGCATCCGAACCCACCACGACGACATCCATGCCCACCATATTGGCGGAAGCTGGATTCGTGCCGTGTGCCGACGAAGGAATCAGGCACACGTCGCGCTGATGCTGACCATTGGCGCGGTGATATGCACGAATCGCGAGCAAACCTGCATACTCGCCTTGCGCGCCAGAGTTAGGCTGCAGACTGATCGCATCGTAACCCGTGATCTCGCAGAGGTCTTTGGACAAGCGCTCAATCATGGTCTGATAGCCGCGCGTCTGGTCAGCGGGGGCAAACGGATGCATCGCCGCAAACTCTGGCCACGTGACCGGAATCATTTCCACCGTCGCATTGAGCTTCATCGTGCATGAACCCAGTGGGATCATCGTGCGATCGAGTGCTAAATCCTTATCGGCTAACTTGCGCAAGTAGCGCAGCATGTCCGTCTCGGACTGAATGCTGGAAAACACAGGATGACTGAGAATGGCTTGCTTGCGCTGAACAGTCGCAGGGATACCTGGCAAGCCCTTAACCTCGGTCGACAAGGCGGGCGCCGTCTTGCCCGTCGCACTAGCAAAGACGCCGAGCAACTGGCCAAGATCCTCAAGCGTCACGGTTTCGTCCAAGGATATGCTGAGCTGAGTCGCGCTGACGCTGCGCAGGTTGATGCGCGCCGCACGTGCGGCCTTCAATACAGCGTCGGTCTGCGCGCCCGTTTCGAGCAACAAGGTATCAAAGAACGTATCGTTGACCACCTTGATCCCAAGCGCCGTGAGTGCCTGCTTAAGAACCGTTGTTGACTGATGCACACGCGTGGCAATCGACTTGATCCCTTTTGGGCCATGCCACAGTGCATACATGCTGGACATCACTGCCAACAAGACCTGTGCAGTACAAATATTGGACGTGGCTTTCTCACGACGGATGTGTTGCTCACGGGTCTGGAGTGCCAAGCGCAAGGCTTGATTACCCTGCGCGTCTTTGGAGATACCCACCAGACGTCCTGGCATGTTGCGTTTGAATGCATCCTTGCACGCCATAAAGCCAGCATGTGGACCACCAAAACCAAAGGGTACGCCAAAGCGTTGCGCAGAGCCGATGGCAATATCAGCACCCCAATGGCCAGGCGGCTCAAGCAGCGCCAACGCCAACAAGTCCGTTGCACAAGCAACAACGCCGCCCTGCGCGTGGACTTGCTCGGCGAGCGCGCGATAGTCCGCGACTGCGCCCAGAGAATGCGGGTATTGCACAAGCAAACCGAAACAAGCTGGCACGCCCTTGGACTCATCACCCACAACCACGTTAATATCTAAACCATCCGCACGCGTGCGGATCACTTCGATCGTCTGGGGATGACAGTGCTGTGAAACGAAAAAAACTTTACTTTGGGCAGTCGACGCGCGACGCGCAAGCGTCATCGCCTCGGCAGCGGCCGTGCCTTCATCAAGCAAAGATGCGTTCGAAATATCGAGTCCGGTTAGATCCGCGATCATGGTCTGATAATTCAGAATCGCCTCTAAACGCCCCTGAGAGATCTCAGGTTGATAAGGTGTATAGGCGGTGTACCAAGCCGGATTCTCGAGAATATTGCGCAACACCACATTGGGCGTGAGAGTACCGTAATAGCCCTGCCCGATGTAGTTGCGAAACACTTGGTTGTCCGCAGCGATTTTACGCATCTCAGCCAACACATCAGCCTCGGAACGCGCGCCAGGCAAATCCAGCTCACGAGACATATGGATATTGGCGGGGACGACTTCGCGCATCAGTGTGGCGAGATCCGCCGCACCAATCGCTGCGAGCATTTTTTTCTGATCATCCTCGCTCGGACCAATGTGGCGAGGGATAAATTCGTTCGAGGTATCCTGAACTTGAGACATAGTCTTTGCCTTAGCTTGCGTCAGCGACAGCCTGATAGCCTGCTGCATCGAGCAAACCATCAACATCTGCGGGGTTGTTTGCCTTGATCTTGAAGATCCAGGTGCCATAGGGACTTGCGTTAATGCTTTCAGGCGCATCATTGAGCGCCTCATTGAAACCGACGATCTCACCTGCGACTGGGGCGTAGATATCTGAGGCAGCTTTCACGGACTCTACAACGCCTGCGGTGGCACCTGCTGCGAGCTTAGTACCGATTTTGACGTCACCGACAAAAACTAAGTCACCAAGCTGCTCTTGTGCGGGACCGGTAATACCGACGATCATGACATCGCCTTCGGCTTTGATCCATTCGTGTGTTTTTGCGTATTTACGATCGCTAGGAATGCTCATGAAAGTCTCCAGAAAATTATAAAGAATACGGCGTCAAAGAATGTGGTTTAGGTGGCTATGATTTAAGCGTGCACGAGGACTTGTCCATTGCGTACAAAAGGTAGCTTGCAGACCTCGGCGGGCACCCACTTGCCGCGGATATCAATCTCAACCTGATCGCCTACGACAACACCTTGGGGGAGTCGAGCAAAGCCGACCGATACACCCATAGTCGGGGACATGGTGCCGCTGGTGACCTCGCCCAGGCCCTTGGCCGTGCGCACCGTCATATGGGCGCGCATGACACCACGGTCCAAAAGCTTCAGACCCATAAAGGCCCGCGGATCTGAATATTGTTCGATGGCCTCTCGGCCAATAAAGCGACGCTCTGTATCCTTGAGCGACACCGTCCAAGTCAAACCCGCCTGATTGGGATGAATCAACTCATCCATATCCTGGCCGTATAAATTCATGCCCGCCTCGAGACGCAGGGTATCGCGTGCCCCTAAGCCGCAAGGTGAGACGCCCTGCGCAGTCAAATCGTTCCAGAGCTGTTCAACCTCGGTGGCTGGCACGACAATTTCAAAACCATCTTCGCCGGTGTAGCCTGTGCGCGCCACCATGATGTCGCCAGGAAACTGCGCCCCCGAAAAGATACCAAGATTTTCTGTCGCCTGTTGCCAAGCGGGTCGCGTGGCCCAGACTTTGGCACGCGCTTGCGGCCCCTGAACCGCGATCATCGCGAGGTCGCGCCGGGGGGTAACCGTGACCTGAAACCCACCAGAAGCGACTACGCGTTGCATCCATGCAATATCTTTGTCAGCCGTGCCGGCATTGACCACCAGACGCCACTGCGTAGGCGTGAAAAAATAAACGATCAAATCGTCAATCACGCCCCCTTGCGGGTTCAACATACAGGAATAAAGGGCCTTGCCCGGCTGCGTGAGCTTTGCCACGTCATTGGCAATCAACTTGCGCAAAAAAAGTGTCGCGTCCGCGCCGATGACATCAACGTTGAGCATATGCGAGACATCGAACATACCGGCGACACGTCGAACAGCGTGATGCTCCTCGATCTGTGATCCGTAATTGACAGGCATGTCCCAACCACCGAAATCAACCATCCGCGCGCCTGCGGCAACGTGCACGTTCGCAAGGGGGGTGCGCTTTAATTCAGCAGACATAAAAAACTCCGGCAGAGAAATAAGACAGCAGAAAGGTGCGGTACCTGAATCCCATGCGCTGCGCGCACGAAATTTGACTGGCGATCCGCCCCTCTGTCCTTTTGCCTGAGAGTTGCCCCGCAGTATCGCGGGTGTGCACCTTCGGCGCCCGTGGTGGCCCATTTCAATGGGCCGCGGGTCTCTCCAGAGTGTTGTGCTGAAAGATTTCTGTGGAAAGCTTTCAATTCATATTGCGGTATGGGGGGCCTGAGCGATTCTGGGCGAATTGCGCCTTCGGCGGCAAACGGAGCCTAGATAGCACTCCAATGCGCTCTCCCGCAATATGCGTTCACAGCAATTGGAGCATACCGCGAAACGCAAGCCCACCACAAGTCCGCTTTACCCACAACCCTACCCCAACTCTGGCATCAAACTCTGGAGTTTTACAGTGACAGGTACTGACTACAGGCTGCGTCCACAAGCGACCGCTGAAGCCCAAGCCCACTGAAAGTTATAGCCTCCCAGCCAGCCAGTCACGTCGACCGTTTCGCCAATAAAATGCAGGCCAGGCACCGTTCGCGCCTGCATGCTGCGTTGATCCAGCCCCTTGGTATCGACACCCCCACGCATGACTTCAGCCTTTTTATAGCCTGCTGTGCCATTCGGGATGAGTGACCAAGACTGAATGCGCTGGGCTAAATCCTTGAGGACGCGATCCGGCGCATCGGCCAGACGGAGTGTGGACTGCTCGCCTAACCACTGCTCGGCCAAACGCTTAGGCCAGAGCGAAGACAGCAAGGTACCAAGCTGCTGCTTACCCCCGACCTTGGCCTCGACCAGTTTGTCGGACAAGTCTTGACCAGGCGCCAAATCGAGCACAATCTCCTCACCTGGCTGCCAATAGCTCGAAATTTGCAAAATACCCGGGCCCGACAGTCCCCGGTGGGTAAACAGCACATCTTCGAGAAATTGCTGGGCGCGTCGACCAGGTCCCGCGCTCACAGTGGCCTGCAATGCAACACCCGCCAGGGTGCCAAAAGGCGCCCACGTGTCCGCATCGAACGTTAATGGCACGAGCGCGGGTCGCGGCTCGACGACTTTAAGCCCGAACTGACGGGCAAGTTTTAAGCCAAAGTCTGTCGCGCCAAGCTGAGGAATCGCAAGGCCCCCTGTTGCGATGACCAAGTTATTGGCTCGAATCGTCCCGCCGGAGGTTTGCACAGAAAAAAGAGGCGGCCCTAGCGTCTCAACGCGCGAGACCTCTTTGACCTCGCAGGGCATACGCCATTGCACACCCCCTTGATTGCACTCGGCGCGTAACAGCTCGATGATATCTTCGCTGCTGTGGTCACAAAAAAGCTGGCCTTTGTGTTTCTCGTGCCAAGCGATCCCATGGCGACGCATCAAATCGAGAAAGTCCTGCGGCGTGAAGCCTGCCAGAGCCGATTTGCAAAAATGGGGATTGGCGGAAATGAAATTTTCCGGACCAACTTGTTTGTTGGTGAAGTTGCAGCGACCACCGCCCGAAATCCTGATTTTTTCGGCCAATACCGTCGCATGATCCATCAGCACGACCGTGCGCCCGCGCTGGGCGGCGACCGCGGCACACATCATGCCCGCGGCACCCGCGCCGATCACCGCGACATCAAACTGCTCCATGCGCGACGCTCAGCATTGTTTTTGAATCGTTAGCATTGCGCTTCGATCAAACAGTCGACGTAATAACGCTTTTCGCCATTCGGCAAGACATCCTCGCCCAAACCGTGAATATACGTTTCAAACGAGGGAAACATTTGATTGAACTCACGCGCGAACTGCAGATATTGCACAATGGTTTTGTTAAAGCGCTCGCCAGGAATCAGCAAAGGAATACCGGGAGGATAGGGGGTCAACAACACGCCCGTGACACGCCCTTCGAGTTGATCGATGGAAACACGTTCGACCTCGCGATGCGCCATTTTCGCAAAAGCATCCGAAGGCTTGAGCGCGGGTACCATGTCGCTTAAATACATCTCAGTCGTGAGGCGCGCGACATCATACTTGCGATATTGTTCATGGATTTGTTGGCACAAATCACGCAAACCCATTCGCTCATAGCGACGATTGGTCTTACAAAAATCGGGCAAGATACGCCACATGGGCTGATTACGATCGTAATCATCCTTGAATTGCTGCAAAGCGGTCAGCAAGGTATTCCAGCGGCCTTTGGTGATGCCGATGGTGAACATAATGAAAAAGGAATAGAGGCCTGTTTTTTCAACCACGACACCATGTTCTGTCAGATACTTAGACACGAGCGCGGCGGGAATACCCGTTTCGCCAAAACTACCGGACATGTCCAAGCCTGGCGTCACAATGGTCGCCTTGATGGGATCCAGCATGTTGAAGCCTTCGGCGAGGTCGCCAAAGCCGTGCCAGTGGTCGTTGGCCTTGAGGATCCAGTCGGACTGCTCGCCCACACCGTGTGCGGCTAGATAATCGGGGCCCCACACCGTGAACCACCAGTCATCATCCCCATACTCGAGATCGACTTTGCGCATCGCACGACGGAAATCGAGCGCTTCGCGAATACTTTCCTCGACCAATGCCGTGCCACCCGGAGCTTCCATCATGGCGGCCGCCACGTCACAGGACGCAATGATCGCGTACTGGGGCGAAGTCGACATATGCATCAAGTAAGCTTCATTAAAAATATTGCGGTCGAGCTTGCGGCTCTCGGGCTCTTGGACAATGATCTGAGAGGCCTGTGAAATCCCGGCTAACAGTTTGTGGGTCGAGTGCGTCGCAAACACCATGGCTTTGGGGCTGCGTGGACGACCGGCGCCAATTGCATGCATGTCCTGATAAAAACTATGGAAGGCGGCGTGAGGCAACCAAGCCTCATCAAAGTGGAGCGTATCGACGAGGTTGCCTAGCTTGGCCTTGATGGTTTCTACGTTGTAAATCACACCATCATAGGTGCTTTGCGTCAACGTCAAAATACGTGGGTTTTTATTTTTGATGTTGCGCGCAAAGGGGTTCGCATCAATTTTTTTCTGGATGCTTTCGGGCTCAAATTCCTCCAGAGGGATCGGACCGATAATGCCCATATGGTTGCGTGTAGGTCGTAAAAATACGGGTATCGCACCTGTCATCGTGATGGCATGCAAAATGGACTTGTGACAATTGCGATCTACCACCACGATATCGTCGGCCGCGACGTTCGCATGCCACACGATTTTGTTGGAGGTAGACGTGCCATTAGTCACAAAATAACAATGATCAGCATTGAAAATTCGGGCTGCATTAAGCTCGGATTCAGCGATCGGGCCGGTATGGTCAAGCAGCTGTCCGAGTTCGTCCACGGCGTTACAGACGTCGGCGCGCAACATATTTTCACCAAAAAATTGGTGGAACATCTGGCCAACCGGGCTCTTTAGAAAGGCGACACCACCCGAGTGTCCAGGACAGTGCCAGGAATATGAGCCATCCTGCGCGTAATTCACCAGCTCGCGAAAAAATGGTGGCGCCAAGCTATCGACGTAGCTGCGTGCCTCACGAATAATATGGCGCGCCACAAACTCTGGCGTGTCCTCGAACATATGGATGAAGCCGTGCAGCTCCCGCAAAATATCGTTCGGGATGTGTTCTGCCGTGCGCGTTTCGCCATACAAATAAATGGGGATATCCGCGTTACGAAAACGTAATTCGCCGATAAAAACACGGAGATTTTTGATGGCGCCCGCGACATCTTCTGGAGAATCGACGTCGAATTCCTCGTCATCAATGGAGAGGATAAACGCGCTTGCTCGACTTTGCTGCTGTGCAAAGGAGCTCAGATCGCCATAGCTGGTGACCCCGATCACTTCCATGCCTTCGGCTTCGATCGCCGTTGCGAGCGCGCGAACACCAAGACCCGAGGCGTTCTCCGAACGGTAATCCTCGTCGATGATAAAAATAGGAAAGCGAAATTTCATCCTGAGGACTCCGCAGAGGATAAGTAGGAAAATTAAGAATATTTACCACAGGCTCAAGACAAACACATGTCAGATAAGCGGCGTCAAAACATCAAGTCCGAGGCAAAGTGACGCCACGCTGCCCTTGGTACTTGCCACCTCGGTCTTTATAAGAGGTCGAGCAAATTTCATCGCTTTCAAAAAACAACATTTGCGCGCAACCTTCGCCTGCATAAATTTTTGCAGGTAACGGCGTGGTATTTGAAAACTCGAGCGTGACATGACCTTCCCACTCGGGCTCCAGAGGCGTGACATTGACAATGATCCCGCAGCGCGCGTAGGTGCTCTTGCCAAGGCAAATCGTCAGGACACTGCGGGGAATCCGAAAATACTCAACCGTGCGCGCGAGCGCAAAGGAGTTGGGAGGGATGATACAAATATCTCCCTTGAAATCAACAAAGGATTTTTCGTCGAAATTTTTCGGGTCGACAATCGTCGAATTGATATTTGTGAAAATTTTAAATTCGTTGGCACAGCGCACATCGTAGCCATAGCTGCTCGTGCCGTAGCTCACGATACGGCCTGATTCGTTCGAACGCACCTGGCCAGGCTCGAAGGGTTCGATCATCCCGTCGGTTTGTGCCACGCGTCGGATCCAGTTGTCGCTTTTGATGCTCATTGCCCAAGCGCCTCAAAATTAAAAGTCGAGAGCGCGAATTTTACCCCCTGTACGGCCCCTTAAGCACATGCGGGGGATAAGAGACTGAAAATCAGGTTCGCTGAACCGAAATCACGCCGAACTTGTCACTCAGATCCTTGGGCAAAGCGGCAACCTTGGCGGCCATTCTGGCGGCAATCTCGCCATACAGCTTCGCGGCCTCGCTTGTAGGTGCCGAGAGCACGGTTGGACGACCGGCGTCCGCATCAACGCGGATCGCCATCGCCAGAGGCAGAGCCCCCAGCCATGAGACCTTGTATTGATCCGCCATGCGCTGTCCACCGCCTTCGCCAAAGATGTGCTCGGCATGGCCGCACTGACTGCAGACGTGAATGGCCATGTTTTCAATCACGCCCAGCACCGGCACATTGACCTTTTCAAACATCCGCAACCCTTTGCGGGCATCCAATAGCGCCAAATCCTGAGGCGTCGTCACAATGACGGCCCCGACCACAGGTACTTTTTGTGAAAGCGTGAGCGCGATATCCCCCGTACCAGGCGGCATATCGATGATCAAATAATCTAAATTGTCCCAATTGGTGGAGCGCAATAGCTGCTCGAGGGCTTGTGTGACCATCGGTCCGCGCCAAATCGCCGGATTGTCCTCACTGATCATAAAACCAATGGAGTTGGCTTGAATGCCATGTCCCACCACCGGGCTCATGGTTTTGCCATCTGCGCTATCCGGACGCTGAGAAACGCCCAACAAAGTCGGCACGCTGGGGCCGTAAATATCGGCATCCAACAGGCCCACGCGCGCACCTTCCGCCTGCAAGGCCAAGGCAAGATTGACGGCCGTCGTACTCTTGCCGACCCCGCCTTTGCCGGAAGCAACCGCGATGATATTGCGCACCCCTGGAACCAGCGCCACACCGGGCTGCACCGCATGCGCGATAACTTTTGAAGACATCGTGACTTCGGCCTGGGGGATGCCCGCGGCCTTGAGCGCCGCGAGCAAGGCCTGGCGCATCGCCTCGAGACGGCTCGCAGCGGGATAGCCTAGTACCACTTGGATGCCGACGCGGCCCTCGGAGATTTGGATCTGAGAATCCTTAACGGAACTACTTAGTGACACACTTGTCACTGGATCGAGCACTTGCTCAAGCACTGCACGCACGTCTAGTAGCGCTACACTCATTGGAATTCCTCTGCTATCTTTGTTTTTATTCGAACCACGGTGTCATTATGATTGAACTTCTTCGCCGCATTATCCGCTTTGCCGTGGTCATCGTGGTGGCCTTCATTGGGTTAGTGATGGCACTCATCTTGACTTTTTCCACCATCATCGCAATCGTCTTTTTGCTGGTGATTTCCCGATTGCGCGGCAAACCTTTCAAGGTCAAAGAATACTGGATGGCACGCCGAACGGGTCGCAAGTCCACTTCGACACAGGGTTCTTTAAGCTCAAAAGACGTCACGGACGTTGAGTCACGCGATATTCGCTAACCCGCCCACTGCTTTAAAATGATCGACTTGCACTTAATGTCCACCTAAGCCCCTATCACTCATGTCCCGAACCATTTTTGTCACGACTGCGCTGCCCTACGCCAACGGCTCCTTTCATATCGGCCACATCATGGAGTACATCCAGGCGGACATCTGGGTGCGCTCGATGCGGATGGCCGGACATACCGTGCACTTTGTCGGCGCGGACGATACGCATGGCGCCCCCATCATGCTCAAGGCCGAGTCTGAGGGCATTACGCCTCAACAACTCGTCGCCCGTATCGCGTCTGAGCGTCCACAGTATCTGCAGGGCTTTCACATCGAGTTCGATCATTGGCATTCGACCGATTCGCCAGAAAACGTCGAACTCTCACAGAGCATTTATCGAAAGCTGCGCGAAGCAGGACTGATTGAGACCCGCGAAATCGAGCAATTTTATGATCCGGTCAAAGGCATGTTTTTGCCCGATCGCTACATCAAAGGCGAGTGCCCTAAGTGTCACGCCAAGGACCAATACGGTGACTCCTGTGAGGTCTGCGGCGCAGTCTATGCGCCTACAGACCTGATCGAGCCCTACTCGACACTCACGCAGGCTCGACCCATTCTCAAAACCTCGGAACATTTTTTCTTTAAACTCTCCGACCCACGCTGCGTGCAGTTTTTACAAGACTGGACCACGGGCAGCAATGCCCAAGGCCACAAACGCCTACAAGCCGAAGTACTCGCCAAAACCCGCGAATGGCTCGGGCATGGCGATGGCGACGACCAAGTCAAACTGGGCGATTGGGATATTTCGCGTGACGCGCCCTACTTCGGGATCGAAATCCCTGATGCACCGGGCAAGTATTTTTACGTCTGGCTGGATGCGCCGGTCGGTTATCTCGCCTCGCTCAAGGCTTACTGTGCCAAGGTCGGCATCGATTTCGATACGTTGCTGACACCCGGCAACGCGACGGAACAGGTGCATTTTATTGGTAAAGATATCGTCTATTTTCACGCGCTGTTCTGGCCCGCCATGCTGAAGTTTGCCGGTCGCAAAACACCTGACCAACTCAATGTGCATGGTTTTATCACCGTCAGTGGTGAAAAAATGTCAAAGAGCCGTGGCACGGGGATTTCGCCATTACGGTACCTGCAGATCGGAATGAATGCCGAGTGGATGCGTTACTACATCGCAGCCAAACTCAATGCCCGCGTCGAAGACATCGACTTTAACCCCGACGACTTCTTGGCTCGCGTCAACAGCGACCTGGTGGGTAAATACATCAACATCGCCAGCCGTGCAGCCAATTTCATCAGCAAGTATTTTGATGGTCAGCTGGCCTACCCTGGCGATGCTTCTGCGCTATCCACTCACTGGTCACAGGCCGCCGAAGACGTTCGCGGCGACCTCGAAACACGCGAGTATGGTCGCGCAATTCGTGAAATCATGTCGCATGCCGACCAGATCAATCAGGCCTTCGACGCGGCTCAGCCTTGGCTCATCGCCAAAGGCTTGGCTGACGCAGATTCTGCGCAACGCGCTGCGCTCCAACACATTTGCTCGACCGCGCTCGCAGGGTTCAAGGCGCTGACCGTCATGCTCACTCCGATCTTGCCAGTGCTGGCGCAGCGCGTGGCGCAAGAGCTCTTCGGCTTGTCGCGCAGCTTTGTATGGGCCGATGCCGGTACACTACCCACACACATCTCGCCTTTTAAACATCTGATGCAACGTGTCGAACCAACGATGCTCGATGCTTTGTTTGAACTGCCTGCTGAAGCTGCGGTTGCCACGCCTGCGGAGTCTTCTGCCACAACAGTGAACGTCTCAGGCGAGCACATTCCAGGCGGTGAGCCCATTGCGGCCACTATCACGATCGAAGACTTCTTAAAGATCGATATGCGGGTCGCACGTATTGTCGATTGCGCGCGCGTCGAGGGTTCGACGAAATTGCTGCAACTCACGCTCGACCTTGGCGAGGGACGCCATCGCAATATTTTTTCAGGAATTCAGTCGGCCTACCAACCCGAGCAACTCAAAGGTCGTCTGACCGTTGTCGTAGCCAATCTTGCGCCGAGGAAGATGAAATTTGGCGTCTCTGAAGGCATGGTACTTTCAGCAAGCCACTTTGACCCCAAGGCACAGCCGGGTATTTACGTTTTGGATCCTGAGTCAGGCGCACAGCCTGGGATGCGGATTCGCTGACCTACGCGG
>Ga0247843_1002764_pt1 | contig 30697 bp, 40 predicted proteins | sample LaCruzMarch2017__FD_192420 | JGI IMG/M metagenome (GOLD analysis project Ga0247843, IMG submission 192420) | Freshwater microbial communities from meromictic Lake La Cruz, Castile-La Mancha, Spain - LaCruzMarch2017_8m | ecosystem: Environmental > Aquatic > Freshwater > Lake | place: Spain... | reverse complement strand
AGTTTAATACTTTTAATAGTTCGATAATTGTTTGCACTTTTACAAGTTGTTTAGGTCTGGAAACCATATAACAACTGTAAAAGTGCTTTTATTCATTTAATCACAGTATTTGGCGAACATATTGCTTTTGGAGTAAACTATCAAATCAAATTTTCAAAGAACAAAATGTAAAATAATTGTGTACAACTACTTAATAACACCTTAGTTTCCGTTTTTCGGCTCTTTTGGCCTGTGTCCCAATCACATACTCTGCTCGAAAGGAAAGAAATCCATAGGAATCTTTGACTTTGGGATTTCCGCGTTGATTGCCTGCGTCATTTCGTGCGCTGAAACCTACAGGCAATGTGGCAGGGTCGAGCTCAGGGCGTCGGTCTGAAAGCCTGAGTGCCAATTCAGACATGCCGGCAGGGTTGGGATAAACCGTACTTACGTCATCTAAATAATCTGAATTGGCAAAATTGTCGCTTAATTCAACGACAAAATTCCAACGATTGTTATATTTCCAGGAAACGCCAAAACCCAAAATCCCAATTCGTGTACTGCGCTTATAAGCCACCCCTTCAGTCATAAGCGGAGGTAAACTTTGCCAATTCCCCTCATATTTAGCCTTTGGATTAATTCCTGTTATTCCTAACCCTCCAAATAAATAAGGCTTCAAAAAGCGGTCATCGCTGTACTGAAAAATATCAAATTGAAGACCCCCATAAGCGGCGACATTGTCGGAACGGAAAGAAAGGTTGTTGTACCAAATAGGTCCACCAGCCTGTTTACCAGAGATTCTATACAGGTCTACTTCACCTCTTACCGAAAAACGTTCTGCCAACCGATAATTGAGTGCCACAGCCAAATGGGGCTGAATAAATCGAAGATCCGTTTTAGCCCGCATATCGCCTATATAATAGGAAAAACCCGTACCAAAACTAAGTTTTAAAACACCAAAAGCGGGAACGTTGCGATAGATATTATTGCGCCTTGTTTGCGCTAAAGTAGATTGACAAGCGATCCCACATACCAAAATGATTGCCAATCGAACTCTTAGATTTGCCATATTTTACGGGTTTGTCCTCGTATTTCACATTAACGAAAATAGTGCCAAGGTTTATATTTCACACTTACTTTATTTATATGGATTGGTGTCAAAATTAAACATCAAAAATTATTTCGTAAAAAAAATAATAAAATAGGTTGTGTTTTTAGTAAAAAATGCAGACCTTTGCGAGCCTTTTCAAAAGACAGTTTGATAATTTCATTACGAAAATACAAATTAGGTGAAGGTCCGAAAGGAAACCGCATCTGAATTCAATATCTGGTTTAGCAATTTATTAGCTGTGCCACATTAACTGAAGTCAGATGTAAAAACGTCTGACTTTTTTTATTGCTGTTTTGAAAATAAAAAATCGATGTAATTTGGATTAATAAAATAGATTGCCGACCTTTGCAATCCGTTTTACAAAATAAATTTTATAACCTGCTGTAAATCAAAAAGATGTCTGGTTTAATAGGAAAAAAAATCGGGATGACAAGCGTGTACACTGCGGACGGGCAGGCTCTGGCGTGTACAGTAATTGAAGCTGGTCCTTGTGTAGTAACACAGGTAAGAACCGAAGAAACTGATGGATACAAAGCTGTTCAACTCGGTTTCGGTGAGAAAAAAGAAAAGCATACGACCCAGCCGCTCATGGGTCACTTTAAAAAGGCAGGTACAACTCCTAAGCGTAAATTGGTTGAGTTTAAAGAGTTTGAAGTTGAACTCGCACTTGGTCAGGCGCTCTCTGTAATTGACGTATTTGTTGAAGGAGACTTTGTGGATGTGGTAGGTACTGTCAAAGGTCGAGGTTTTCAGGGTGTTGTTAAACGCCATGGCTTCGGTGGAGTAGGTGGTCAAACGCACGGACAACATAACCGTGCACGTCACCCTGGTTCAATTGGTGCCTGTTCATTTCCTTCGCGTGTATTTAAAGGTATTCGCATGGGAGGTCGTATGGGTAATAACCGAGTTAAGGTTCAGAACCTTAAAGTGTTGAAGGTAATCCCTGAGCAGAATCTCGTCGTTATCAGTGGCTCAGTGCCAGGTGCGAAGAATTCGTTTGTAATCATTGAAAAGTAATCAATCGCAACGGCGAATCAAGACACAAGACAATGGAACTTTCAGTAATAAATATAAAAGGACAGGCTACGGGTAAAACAATAGCTCTCTCCGATGAAGTGTTCGGTATTGAGCCCAATGAACACGTAGTGTATTTGGACGTAAAGCAGTACTTGGCTAATCAACGCCAAGGAACGCATAAGTCAAAAGAACGTGCCGAGGTTGCATACTCGACGAGAAAGATTAAGCGTCAAAAAGGCACAGGTGGAGCACGTGCAGGTTCGATTAAATCTCCTGTATTTGTTGGTGGTGGACGTGTCTTTGGACCAAGACCACGTGATTATAGCTTTAAGCTAAACAAAAAAGTAAAGGTATTGGCTCGTAAGTCAGTACTTTCAGCAAAAGCAAAAGCAAATGGCATTTCGGTTGTTGAAGACTTTACTTTCGAAGGACCGAAAACCAAGCAATATCTTTCAATGTTGACTGCGCTTGCGCTTGTTGGAAAGAAAACGCTCCTTATTTTGCCGGATTACGACAACAATGTGTTTTTGTCAGGACGTAATATTCCAAAAGTGAACATTACAACTGCCGATGAGGTCAGTACTTATGACTTAATCAACGCAGAAATATTATTGATTAGCGAAACTGCAGTGTCGAAGCTAGAAAATATCTTGAACAAGTAAGACAATGAGTGTACTCAAACGACCGATATTAACCGAAAAAGCTACTGCACTCAGCAACTTGGGTAAGTATGTATTTGAGGTATCTAAAACTGCCAATAAAATTGAAATCGCGAATGCCATCGAAAAAATGTATGGCGTGAGTGTAGCAAGTGTAGATACTATGCGTGCTATAGGCAGAAAAAAAACCAGAATGTCACGGGGTAAGGCTATAAGTGGTATTACTTCAACGTATAAAAAAGCCATTGTGACACTGAAAAAAGGCGAAGTAATTGATATCTACGCTGATACTGTTTAAAATCGTTGAAGTAGCAAATAACTGAAAAAACAATGGGAGTCATTAAGCTCAAACCAACAACCCCAGGTCAGCGCTTTCGTACGGCTCCGTCGTTTGACGAAATTACGACCGACAAGCCCGAAAAAAGCCTGTTGGCACCCATCAAAAAGACGGGTGGACGCAACAGTCAGGGACGTCGTACAGCTCGTTACATCGGCGGTGGTCACAAGCGCATGTATCGTATCATTGATTTTAAGCGTAATAAATTGGAAGTGTCTGCTACGGTATTATCAGTAGAATACGATCCAAACCGTTCAGCACGTATTGCTTTGGTTGAATACCAAGACGGTGAGAAACGCTATATTATCGCTCCTCAGGGAATTACAGTAGGACAAACTATAGTTTCTGGCCAAAGTGTTGCTCCTGAAGTAGGAAACGCATTGCCACTTAGTTCAATGCCAATTGGTACGATTGTTCACAATGTAGAAATGCATCCAGGTAAAGGCGGTCAGTTAGTTCGCAGTGCTGGTACTTATGCTCAATTAGTAGCACGTGACGGTAAATATGCAGTATTGCGTATGCCTTCGAGCGAAATGCGTATGATACTTTCGACTTGTATGGCTACTGTAGGTTCTGTGTCTAATGCAGATCACATGAACGTAAGTCTGGGTAAAGCAGGTCGTAAACGTTGGTTAGGTGTTCGTCCACGAGTTCGTGGTGTTGCTATGAACCCAGTTGATCACCCTATGGGTGGTGGTGAAGGTCGTGCATCAGGTGGACATCCACGCTCACGCACAGGTCTGTACGCAAAGGGTAAGAAAACCCGTACTCCGAAAAAGTATTCTAATCGTTTGATAATTAGCAAACGCAAAAAATAATCGAAGATAAATGGGACGTTCGATAAAAAAAGGGCCATACATTGACTTCCGCTTGCAAACCAAGATTGATGTCATGAATGGTGCAGGCAAAAAGTCAGTCATAAAGACTTGGTCAAGACGCAGTACAATCTCCCCAGATTTTATTGGTCATACTTTTGCAGTACACAATGGCAATAAGTTTATTCCTGTGTATGTGACCGAAAACATGGTTGGGCATAAGTTGGGCGAATTCTCTCCTACTCGCAATTTCCGCGGGCACATTGCCAAAAAGGACAAAGGTAAGCGATAGTAATAGTCAAAAGAAAATGGAAGCAAGAGCTATATTAAGAAACGTACCCACTTCACCTCGCAAAATGCGGCTTGTTGCCGATATGATTCGAGGACAAAAAGTGAGCCGCGCCCTGGCGATTTTGCAGTATCAACCACAAGCGACCGCGCCGGTTTTAAAGAAAGTTTTGATGTCGGCAGTGGCAAATTGGCAACAACTCAATGAAGGTGCCAAACTTGAAGATGCTGAACTTTACGTAAAGACAGTGTTTGTGGATGGCGGTGCGATGTTAAAGCGCCTGCGTCCTGCACCTCAAGGTCGTGCTTACCGTGTCCGTAAACGCTCTAACCACATTACAATTGTGGTAGATGACGCAGCAGAAGTAATCCAACAAGAAGCCTAAAATTTCAATAACGAATGGGACAGAAAGTTAATCCTATAGGTCTGCGACTCGGTATAGTCCGTGGTTGGGAATCAAGCTGGTATGGTGGACGTGAGTTTGCCGATAAGCTGATTGAAGACGAGCAGATTCGCAAATATATTTCCGCTCGTATTCCTAAAGGTGCAATCTCCAAAGTAGTCATTGAACGTACTTTGAAGCGTATCACTCTTACGATTCACACGGCTCGTCCTGGTATCGTAATCGGTAAAGGTGGGAACGAGGTTGATAAAATTAAGGAAGAGTTAAAGAAAATTACGGGCAAAGACATTCAAATCAACATCTACGAAATTAAGCGTCCTGAAATTGATGCTAAATTGGTTGGAGAGTCGATTGCTCAACAATTGGAAAACCGTATCTCTTATCGTCGTGCAATGAAGCAAGCTATCTCTTCAGCAATGAGAGTGGGTGCTCAAGGTATCAAAGTTCGCGTATCAGGTCGTTTAGGCGGTGCCGAGATGGCACGTACCGAAGAATACAAAGAAGGTCGTGTACCTCTTCATACACTTCGTGCTGATATTGACTACGCTATTTCAGAAGCCTTGACAGTCTATGGCAAGATAGGTATCAAAGTATGGATATTCAAAGGCGAAATCTTTGGAAAGCGCGATTTATCACCAATTAGTGGCGGTGCAGCATCAGCTGAACGCAGTGGTGGTAATGACCGAGGCGGAGATCGTGGCGATCGTCGCAGAGGTGGTGGCGGAGACGGAGATCGTCGCAGAGGCGGTGGCGGTGGAGATCGTGACGGTGGAGGTGATCGCCGCGGTGCCGGAAATGGACCTGGTGCTGGAAAAAACCGAGGAGCTGGAGCCAATAATCGCAACAAGAAAAAGTAATTATCGAAAGCAACGGGTCATTATTGATACCGAATAATACTGCTGAACCATGTTACAACCGAAAAGAACCAAGTTCCGCAAACAACAAAAAAGTAAAGGGTCTGAACAAGGTATGGCTACTCGTGGCCATCAGATCGCTTTCGGTACGTTTGCTATTAAATCGCTCGAGCCAGGCTGGATCACAGCACGCCAAATTGAGGCAGCTCGTATCTCTGTTACCCGTGCAATGAAACGTGAAGGTCAAGTGTGGATTCGGATTTTTCCTGATAAGCCGATTACCAAAAAACCACTCGAAGTACGTATGGGTAAAGGGAAAGGTGCGCCTGAGTACTGGGTAGCTCCTGTAAAAGCGGGTACAATTTTATTTGAAGCTACGGGTGTATCACTCGAATTAGCCAGCGAAGCGCTAAGATTAGCTGCTCAAAAATTGCCCGTAAAGACTAAATTCGTAGTTCGTCGCGATCATCAAGAAGAAGCAGAATAAGTATTAGTCAAATGAAAAATAGTGAAATAAAAGCGCTGACGGTAGAGCAATTGCAGCAAACCCTCTTCGAGGAGCAAGATCGTCTACTCAAGTTGAAGTTTGCTCATGCCGTATCTCCGATTGAAAATCCGATGCGTATTCGCAATACGCGCCGCCTGATTGCCAGGTTGATGACGGAATTGTCGGCTAAAAACAAAGCCGCAAGCGCGTAATAATGGTCAGGAGACCCCAATTGTAAAATAACCGACACAATGGAGGCAGCAGCACAAACAACTGTAGAAAGAAATTTACGTAAAGTCAGAATTGGCCGCGTTGTAAGCAACAAGATGGAAAAATCCTGCGTTGTAGCGGTTGAGCGTAAAGTAAAGCACCCAAAATACGGTAAGTTTATGAAAAAAACTACCAAATTAATGGTGCATGACGAAAGCAACGAGTGTGGTATCGGAGATACTATTCGTGTAATGGAAACCCGCCCGCTCAGCAAGAATAAGCGTTGGAGATTAGTCGAAATCATTGAAAAAGCGAAATAACAATGGTACAGCAAGAATCAAGACTGTCTGTAGCCGATAATAGTGGCGCAAAGGAAGTACTAGTAATCCGTGTTTTAGGCGGAACAGGAAAACGATATGCTTCAATCGGTGACAAAGTTGTAGTGGCAGTTAAACAGGCAATTCCTTCGGGCAACATAAAGAAAGGTACAGTTTCTAAAGCCGTTGTTGTTCGTACCAAGAAAGAAATCCGTCGGAAAGATGGTTCTTACATTCGATTCGAGGATAACGCCGTAGTATTGCTCAACAACCAAGACGAACCGCGTGGCACCCGTATCTTCGGACCCGTTGCTCGTGAGTTGCGCGAGAAAAACTTTATGAAAATTGTTTCATTGGCACCTGAAGTATTGTAGAAGCAATGGAAAGAAAATACAACAAACAGCCCAAATTACACATTCGTACTGGAGATTCAGTAAAGGTAATTGGTGGCAATTCAAAAGGTCAGTCTGGCAAAATTGTCAAAGTGCTGGTAGAGAAGCAACGTGCGATTGTGGAAGGGGTCAATATGATTACCAAACACATAAAGCCAACCGCTGCTAACCCACAGGGAGATCTTAGAAAGACAGAAGGCTCAATCCATATCAGTAATTTGATGGTCATTGATCCTGCCACAGGCGAAGCTACTCGTACAGGACGTAAACTGAATGAGCAAGGGAAATTGCAACGCTACTCGAAGGAAACAGGCAAATTTATAGCTGATCCTTCTAAATAAGTTATAGCAGTTTGTCGCTGTAGCCAACAATCTAAAATAACTTTGGTTAATTAAATTGTAAGCTGCTTACTGTAAGCTCTAAAGAAGTGGGTCGGAAATCCACAAAACTATAAATGAAATGGCAACTACGAGATTAAAAGAAAAATACGTAAAGGATGTCGTTACACTTTTGCAGGACAAGTTTCAATACAAGTCAGCAATGCAAGTGCCTCGTTTATCGAAAATTGTTATTAACAAAGGGATAGGCGGAGCGGTTGCTGATAAGAAATTGGTTGATGCAGGTATCGAAGAGATTACGCTTATTGCCGGTCAAAAAGCAATACCGACTATCTCTAAAAAAGCAATCTCAAACTTTAAGTTACGCGAAAAAATGCCAATTGGTGTAAAAGTTACTCTTCGCGGTGACAAAATGTTTGAATTCTTAGACCGCTTGACAAGTATAGCGCTACCACGTGTACGTGACTTTCAAGGAATAAGCGATAAAGGCTTTGATGGACGTGGTAACTACACTTTTGGTGTGAAGGAACAAATTATTTTCCCTGAAATTCAAATTGACAAAGTGAATAAGATTTCAGGAATGGATATTACGTTCGTAACTACTGCCAAAACAGATGAAGAGAGCTACGAATTGTTGAAAGCACTTGGTATGCCCTTTACTAAAGGAAAAAAATAAGAATCCCTTTTTCAACGAAATAAGGAAATGGCGAAAGAATCCGTAAAAGCAAGAGAATTGAAAAAGCAAAAGCTGGTTGCTAAGTATGCTGAGAAGCGTGCTGCCTTGAAAGAGGCCGGTGACTGGGAAGGTTTAGACAAATTGCCTCGTAGTTCTTCGGCAGTTCGTTTACACAATCGTTGCCGTCTAACAGGCCGTCCACGTGGATATATGCGCAAGTTTGGAATTTGCCGCGTTGTATTCCGTGAAATGGCTTCGCAAGGAAAAATTCCTGGCGTTACCAAAGCAAGTTGGTAAATCGTTTTTGTTTTCAAAATCAATTCCGTAACTTTGCAGCCCTTTTACGGAAGGGCCGCAGCAAATCAGTAGAGAAATGTTAACCGATCCCATAGCAGATTATCTGACGAGAATCAGAAACGCCATAAGGGCGAAGCACCGGGTTGTGGAAATACCTGCTTCAAATATTAAGAAGGAGATTACTAAAGTACTCTACGATAAAGGCTATATCCAGAACTATAAGTTTGAAGATAATGGTCCGCAGGGTAAAATCAAGATTGCTTTAAAATACAACCCAGTAACAAAGCAGTCTGCCATTGTTGATTTACAACGCGTAAGTAAACCGGGTTTACGTAAGTATTCTGGCGCTATTGATATGCCTCGCATTCTTAATGGCCTTGGCGTTGCAATTGTATCTACCTCAAAAGGGGTAATGACTGACAAAGAAGCTCGTGTACTAAACGTGGGTGGAGAAGTATTGTGTTACGTTTACTGATAAAACACTGAAAAGAAATGTCTCGTATAGGAAAAAAACCGATTACGCTACCAGCAAACGTTACAATATCTGTGTCGGATGACAACGTCCTTACAGTAAAAGGACCTAAAGGAACCCTGACTCGTGGTATTGACCGTGATATTAAGGTAGAAATAGATGGCAGTGAATTGACAGTTGTACGTCCAACCGAACAAAAACGTCATAAAGCGCTGCACGGATTGTACCGTTCGCTCATTAGTAACATGGTTACTGGAGTAAGCGAAGGATATAAAGCTCAGTTAGAAGTTGTTGGTGTAGGTTATAAAGCCTCTGTTAATAACAATATTCTTGAAATGAGTCTTGGATATTCACATGGTATTTTCTTCGCTGTACCCTCAGAAGTGAAGGTGTCAGCTACAATGGAGAAAGGACAAAACCCGAAAGTTTTTTTGGAATGTATTGACAAAGAACTGTTAGGGCAAATTGCAGCTAAAATTCGGTCATTCCGCAAGGTAGAGCCTTACAAAGGTAAAGGTATTCGTTTTGTAGGTGAGCAAATCAGACGTAAGGCTGGTAAAGCTGCTGCTAAGAAGTAATCAGTAATCTGAAAAATTGTAAGCAATCATGGCTTCAGTAAAAAGCGAAAGAAGACAGCGTATCAAATACCGGATTCGGAAAAAAGTAGCTGGTACTACAGAAAAACCGCGACTTTCGGTTTTCCGATCAAATGCCCGCATTTATGCGCAAGTAATTGATGATACAAAAGGTCAAACTTTGGTCTCTGCTTCATCTATTGAACTTGATGCGACGAAAGCAAGTGTCAATGCAGACGATGCTAAAAAAGTTGGACTGAAATTGGCAGAGAAAGCACTCGCAGCAGGCGTTAGTGCGGTTGTATTTGACCGCAATGGTTATTTGTATCACGGCAAAGTAAAAGCATTGGCAGACGGCGCTCGTGAGGGCGGTCTCAAATTCTAAAAAGATATGTCAAACATTATCAAACCTTTGAAATACAACGAAGCAGACCTTAAAGAAAAGGTAGTAGCTATCAATCGTGTTGCCAAAGTAGTAAAAGGTGGACGTCGTTTTAGTTTCTCAGCAATTGTAGTTGTCGGCGACGGCAAAGGAGTAGTAGGTTATGGTTTGGGAAAAGCCAATGAAGTAACTGATGCTATTGCGAAAGGAATCGAAGATGCGAAGAAAAACCTCGTGCAAGTGCCGCTTCTTAAAGGTACTGTTCCTCACGAAATGCACGGTAAATTTAGTGGCGGCTTAGTATTTGTTAAGCCCGCTGCTCCTGGTACAGGTGTAATCGCAGGTGGTGCAATGCGTGCCGTATTGGAAGCTGCTGGTGTGCACGACGTATTAGCAAAATCGAAAGGGTCTTCAAATCCGCACAACGTAGTGAAAGCCACGATTGATGCGCTTTTAAAGATGAGAGCACCTCACCAAGTTGCTTTTCAGCGTGGAATAAAGTTGGCCAAAGTGTTTAATGGATAATCTTTTGAGAAAATGTCAAAGATAAGAGTTACACAAGTTAGAAGTATGATTGGCCGTCCTGAGAACCAAAAACGCACATTAGCTGCTTTGGGTCTTGGCAAAATCAACCGTAGTATTGAGGTTGAACCGAATCCTGCCCTTATTGGGATGATTCGTAAGGTAGATCATTTAGTGAAAGTTGAAGAGATTTAATCAGCGATATAGCAATGAATCTTAGCTCATTGAAACCAGCCGCAGGCTCGGTAAAAACAAAAAAACGCCTTGGTAGAGGGCACGGTTCAGGAATGGGCGGCACATCTACTCGTGGTCACAAAGGTGCGCAGTCACGTTCTGGATACAGTCAGAAAAGTCACTTTGAAGGCGGGCAAATGCCTCTTCAAAGACGTGTTCCTAAATTCGGTTTTAAAAATATTAACCGTGTAGAGTATAAAGCGCTTAACTTAGATTCTATACAGGCTTTGGTTGAGAAAACCAATGTTACTGTAGTGGATACAGAAGTGCTATACAATAATGGTTTGGTATCAAAAACTGATTTAGTAAAAATCCTTAACCGCGGTGAACTTAAAGTTGCAGTTGAAGTTAAAGCTCATGCTTTTTCTAAAACAGCAGTAGAAGCAATCGAAAAAGCGGGTGGTAAAGCAGTTACATTGTAATCTTACAAAAGAATTTGTAACTTTGCCTGATTTTTTCACGGGTAAATCTAAAAATGCATGAAACGGTTTATACAGACCTTAAAAAATATCTTTTCAATTGAAGAGTTGAGAAATCGTATTCTCTATACTCTTCTTTTGATTTCTGTTTATCGGTTGGGATACTATATTGTGCTCCCTGGAGTTGATAGTTCCAAACTTAATATCGATACAGCGGGTCTATTGGGGTTATTGGATACTTTTCTGGGAGGAGCTTTCAGCAAGGCGTCTATTTTTGCTCTGGGTATCATGCCTTACATTTCGGCATCAATCGCAATTCAGTTATTGACGATGGCGCTTCCTTATTTTCAGAAAATGCAGAAGGAAGGGGAATCAGGTCGTAAAAAGTTGAATCAAATTACACGGGTTCTAACTATTTTTGTGACAATCGCTCAGTCAATCAGTTATTTGCAAACAACAATCTCGACGGATGCATTGTTGATTAGTCGTGCTGCTTTTACAGTATCTTCTGTCTTTATTCTAACTGCTGGTACTATTTTCTGTATGTGGTTAGGTGAGCGGATCACAGATCGTGGAATTGGCAACGGTACTTCGATGCTGATTATGATTGGAATTGTTTCTCGTTTCCCTAAAGCAATCATTCAGGAAGCTACGTCACGCGGTAGTGGAGGCTTATTGATTTTCGTAGTTGAAATTGTTGCCTTGTTTGTTGTTGTAATGTTCGCAGTAGCATTGACTCAAGCTGTTCGTAGAGTACCTATTCAATATGCAAAGCAGGTAGTAGGTAATAAAGTAATGGGCGGACAAAGACAATATTTACCCTTAAAACTTAATACTTCGGGTGTAATGCCTATTATATTCGCTCAGGCATTGATGTTTATTCCATCTTTAGTGGCTGGATTATTTGCTGAGAAAAGTGATTTTGCAAACTCTGTAGCAACTACTTTCAATGATTATACAACATGGCAATACAATGCTTTGTTTGCAACATTAATTATTGTATTTACTTTCTTTTACACTGCTATTGCAATCAGTCCTCAGCAGATTTCTGATGACATGAAAAGAGGAGGAGGCTTTATTCCGGGAGTTAAGCCTGGTTTGTCAACTTCAGATTTTATTGCTACCGTCCTTGATCGAATTACTTTGCCTGGCGGTATATTATTAGCGGTAATAGCTATTTTACCATCCCTTGCAAGTATGACAGGAATGACACGGGAATTTGCACAGTTTTTTGGAGGTACTTCACTTTTAATTTTAGTAGGGGTTGTTTTGGATACCTTACAGCAAGTTGAAAGCTATTTGCTAATGAAACGCTACGAAGGTTTGATGAAATCGGGTAGAGTAAAAGGACGCACTGAAACAGTGGCAGTGTAATGACAAAGATGATTTTTCTTAAATCAGATGAAGAAATTTCTCTGATAAAAGAAAGTGCTGAGGTGTTAGGTAAAGCGCATGCTGAAGTAGCAAAATGGATAAAACCGGGAGTAACTACTAAGCAATTGGATAAAGTAGCTGATGACTATATTCGTGATAATCACGGAAGTCCTTCTTTTAAAGGCTACAATGGGTTTCCCGCAGCGCTCTGTATTTCTATTAATGAAACAGTAGTTCATGGTTTCCCAAGTCAATATCAATTGCGTGAAGGTGATGTGATTTCGATTGATTGTGGAGTAAAATTAAAAGGGTTTCATAGCGATAGCGCTTACACTTATCCAATTGGGAATGTAAGCCATGAAGTAGAAAATCTGCTTAAAAGAACAAAGCAGTCTCTCTATCTGGGTATTGAACAGGCAACGGATGGAAAGCGGATAGGTGATATCGGATATGCTATTCAAACTTATGTGGAGCGTTTCGGATATGGTGTAGTTAGAGAATTAGTTGGACATGGTGTCGGTCGCAATTTGCATGAAAGTCCTGAAGTTCCAAATTATGGAAAACGGGGACAAGGCCCAAAGTTAAGAGAAGGGATGGTCATTGCGATTGAGCCAATGATAACTTTAGGAAAGAGGTCTGTGGTTCAAGAGAAAGATGGGTGGACAATTAGAACTACTGATCGTAAGCCTGCCGCTCATTTTGAGCATACTGTAGTAGTACAGAAAGGGAAAGCAGAAATCTTGACTACATTTAAGTACATTGAAGAAGTAACCAAAAATACGACGTTAATGGTAAGCGTCTAAAATCTCTTACCAAAAAATCAGTATATGGCAAAACAAGGACTCATCGAAGTTGACGGAATCATAGTAGAAGCACTCTCTAATGCCATGTTTCGAGTACAACTTGAAAATAAGCATGAAGTAATTGCGCATATCTCCGGCAAAATGCGAATGAATTATATCAAAATTTTGCAAGGTGATCGAGTTAAATTGGAAATGTCGCCGTATGATTTATCAAAAGCTCGAATTATTTATCGCTATAAATAGTAGTAACTTGATTGTAGATTGATAGGTTGTAGAACTTAAGATAAAAGGTGATAATCTGAATCCCGACTTCAATAAACCGAAATCTAAAATCCAAAATCAAATACGACAATGAAAGTAAAAGCGTCTATTAAAAAGCGCAGTGCTGATTGTAAAGTGATTCGCCGCAAAGGTAAACTTTACGTTATCAATAGAAAAAATCCCAAGTACAAACAAAGACAAGGATAATTTAAGATATGGCACGTATTGCAGGTGTTGACATTCCGGACAAAAAACGCGGAGAAATCTCGTTGACTTACATCTATGGGATTGGGCGTAGTTCCGCTCGTAAAATTTTGGAAAAAGCCGGAATTAACTATGACAAGAAAGTAACTGAATGGTCGGACGAAGAGGCGAACGCTGTTCGGGGAATCATTAACGGTGAATTTAATACAGAAGGCGCATTGCGCTCAGAAGTCCAGCTGAGTATAAAGCGTTTAATGGATATTGGTTGTTATCGAGGTTTGCGACATCGGAAGGGCTTGCCTGTTCGTGGTCAAAGAACTAAGAACAATAGCCGTACTCGTAAAGGCAAGCGTAAGACAGTGGCTAACAAGAAAAAAGCTACTAAGTAATACTTAAAAAGTTAATAGCGGCATTCCCGCTCCAGTTATTGTTAATCGTGGGTTGAAACCTGACTGTTAGCCATAACTAATAACGAAAATACAAAAATGGCTCAAAATAAGCGTAAAGATAAGGCAAAAAAGCGCGTTGTACAGGTGGAGCAAGTGGGTCAAGTCCATATTAGAGCTTCATTTAACAACATTATTATTTCGGTTACCAATTTGTCAGGCCAAGTTATTTCTTGGGCTTCAGCAGGTAAAATGGGTTTCAAAGGCTCTAAAAAGAATACACCTTACGCGGCACAAACAGCAGCTCAAAGTTGTGCTCAAGTAGCTTATGACCTTGGAATGCGTAAAGCAGAAGTGTTCGTAAAAGGCCCAGGTTCAGGTCGCGAATCAGCTATTCGTACCGTTCAAAATGTAGGAATCGAAGTTACTACTATCAAAGATATTACTCCGCTACCTCACAATGGTTGCCGTCCTCCCAAGCGTAGAAGAGTTTAGTTTTTAATGTTTTATAAAGCCGTAAGAACAATCTGCAATTTGGACACTGGGGTTGCAGGATTGTTCTTACGGTAATTTTTGTGTTTAAAATAAATCAAATCAAATGGCACGGTACACAGGTCCAAAGTCAAAGATTTCGCGTCGTTTTGGTGAGGCCATCATGGGTCCCAGCAAGGCGCTTAACAAAAAGAATTATCCTCCGGGCCAACATGGCCGAGGACGTCGTAGTAAGAAGTCAGAATATGCACTTCAATTACAGGAAAAACAAAAGGTAAAATATACTTACGGTATCTTGGAGCGCCAATTCCGTAACTTATTTCACCGTGCAGCAGTTCGTGAGGGAATCACGGGTGAAAACTTGCTCAAACTTTGTGAAGCACGTCTTGACAATACTGTTTATCGTTTAGGAATTGCTCCTACTCGTCGCGCTGCCCGTCAGTTGGTGACTCACAAACACATCACTATTGATGGTGAAATTGTGAACGTTCCTTCATTCTCATTGCGTCCCGGTCAAGTAGTTGGGGTTCGTGAGAAATCAAAATCACTCGAAGCTATTGCAGACAGTTTATCTTCGCGCGTTGCTAATACAAAGCGTTATAACTGGCTGGAATGGGACAATAGCATGATGGTTGGTAAATTTGTACAATATCCGGAGAGAGATCAAATTCCGGAGAATGTCAATGAGCAAGCTATCGTCGAATTGTATTCGAAGTAATCTTAAATCAGTACAAAACCCATTTGAGGTGGTTTGCCACGTCAAGGGTTTTGTTTTTGTATGTTTAGTAAAACATATTTTTTTGCGGTTTATTGCCGCTCTTCGGACTCTAAAAAAACTGCTAATCCTATGTCTATTTTAGCATTCCAAATGCCTGACAAGGTCGTAATGGAAAAGGCCGACGACTTTCACGGGTTGTTTGAGTTCAAGCCGCTGGAAAAAGGCTTCGGTGTAACCATTGGAAATGCGTTGCGTCGAATTCTGCTTTCATCGCTGGAAGGTTACGCCATTACAAGTGTAAGATTTCCAAGTGTACTCCATGAATTCTCTTCCATAGAAGGTGTTGTGGAAGATGTTACCGAAATTGTGCTGAACCTGAAAATGGCTCGCTTCAAAAAAGTTTCGGAAATGGTTGACAACAAAATAACAGTAAGCGTAAAAAACCAATCAGTGGTGACGGCTGGCGATATCGCCAAATTTACGTCTTCATTTCAGGTTTTGAACCCGGATTTAGTTATTTGTCACATTGACGACCAAATTACCTTTGAGATGGAAATTCTCATTGAGAAGGGTCGGGGTTATGTTCCGGCTGATGAACCGCGTAATATGGAATTACCAATTGGTCATATTCCTATTGATGCGATCTATACGCCCATCAAAAATGTAAAGTACAGCGTAGAAAATACGCGCGTAGAACAAAAAACTGACTACGAAAAATTGCTTATTGAAGTAACTACTGATGGGTCAATTCACCCTGAAGAAGCACTCAAAGGCGCTGCTTACATCTTAATCCAGCACTTTATGTTGTTCTCTGATCAAACGATGACGTTTGAGACACAGAAAAATGACGAAGTAAGTGAAGTAGATGAGGAAATGTTGCGTATGCGCAAATTGTTGAAAACTCCGCTTGCAGATCTTGATTTGTCAGTACGGGCTTACAACTGCCTTAAATCTGCTGATATTAAGACTCTTGGCGATTTGGCTAAACTTGAAGTAGCTGATATGATGAAGTTCCGCAACTTTGGTAAAAAATCACTTACTGAGTTGGAGCAACTGGTCGCTGAGAAAAATTTAGTGTTTGGAATGGATGTTACAAAGTATCGCTTAGACGAGGATTAATTTTATTTGACCTTTCCCACTTTTCGGGAAGGGTCTTTTTTTATGTATTGTTCAACCGGTTAGTATTCTGAAGCGCGTAGAATCGCCGCTCGAAGCTAATCACAAACTCAAACCAATGAGACACGGTAAAAAAGACAACCATTTGGGGCGTACCGCTTCGCACCGCAGCGCTTTGCTTCGTAATATGGCTTCGTCACTTATTTTGCACAAACGTATTGAAACTACTTTAGCAAAAGCAAAAGAACTCAAAAAGTATGTTGAGCCGATTTTGACAAGGGCTAAGGAAGACAATACCCACAATCGCCGTATTATTTTCTCTTATATTCCGGAGAAAGATGTGGTGAAAGAACTGTTCAGCACGATTGCCGATAAAATTGCAGATCGTCCGGGTGGTTACACACGTATTATCAAATTAGGTACTCGTCAGGGTGATGCTGCCGAAATGTGTATGATGGAATTAGTAGATTTCAACGAAACTCTATTGACTTCCGTTGAAGAGAAAGCAGCCAAAACACGTCGTAGTCGTCGTGGCGGTAAGAAAGGTGGCGCAACAGATGCCCCTGTAGCAGAAACTAAGGCAGCGGCTGTTATTGAAGAAGTGACTTCAGAAGACAGCGCAACTGCTGCTGCTGACGACATCGAAGTCATTGAAGGCATTGGTCCTAAAATCGCAGAAGCTCTTGCTGAAGCAGGTGTGACGACTTTTGCTCAATTGGCAGACATGACTCCCGAAGCCATTCAGGAAATTGTATCGGCGGCAGGCATTGGGTCTAAAAGCCCGGCTACTTGGCCACAGCAGGCAGCCCTTGCTCGCGATGGCAAATTTGATGAATTGAAAACTTGGCAAGACGAATTAAACGGCGGTCAAGAATAACCTTTTTCAATATAGTTCAGAAATGAAAAAGGGCTAAAATAAAAAAAGGGGTTAAACGAAAGTTTAGCCCCTTTTTTTGAAATTTGTAGAACTAACTACTCAATACCGAAAAAAAAATGGGTTCTCAACAACCAGCACTCTTACTTCTCGAAGACGGAACAGCCTTGAGAGGCTTAGCCCTAGGCAAAATTGGCACCATGGGTGGCGAAATTTGTTTTAATACAGGTATGACAGGTTATCAGGAAATTTATACTGATCCCTCTTACTTTGGCCAAATTGTGGTTAACACCAATTCTCATATTGGTAATTATGGAGTACAATTGGAAAGTGAGGAAGAATCCAATTCGATTAAAATCAGCGGGATGGTTTGTAATACCTTTTCACGAATTTATTCGAGGAAAACGGCTGACTTTTCGCTGCAAACTTATTTTGAACGCTCTGGGATTGTAGGCATCAGTGATGTTGATACTCGCCAACTGGTGCGCCACGTGCGTCAGAAAGGGGTTATGAATGCCATCATATCGTCCGAAATTTTGGACGAAAACCAGCTGATGCAACACTTGAAAGAGGTTCCTAATATGGATGGCTTAGAGTTGTCGTCTGTGGTATGTACGAAAGAAGCATATTTCATGGGAGATGAGGCAATAGCTCAGTATCGAATAGCGGTAATGGACTATGGTATCAAAAAAAGTATCTTGCTGAATTTGACTCAACGGGGTTGTTATTGCAAAGTATTTCCTGCCAAAACGCCTTTCGAAGAAGTAATGGCTTGGAATCCTGATGGATTCTTTATTTCCAATGGGCCGGGTGATCCCGCTTCTATGCCTTATGCAATACAAACCGTTCAGCAATTTTTAGAGACTAATAAACCCTTGTTTGGTATTTGCTTAGGGCATCAAATTTTGGGTTTAGCCAGTGGTATTTCAACCTATAAAATGCACCACGGCCACCGTGGGTTAAACCACCCTGTTAAAAATTACCTGACAGGAATGTGTGAAGTAACCTCTCAAAACCATGGTTTTGCGGTTAGCCCTGACGAAATTGAAGCACATCCGGACGTTGAAGTGACTCACATTAACCTCAATGATAAGACAATAGAGGGAATCAGACGTAAAGATAAGCCTGCTTTTTCGGTGCAATATCATCCTGAAGCTTCTCCTGGACCCCACGATTCACGGTACCTGTTTGATAGCTTTGTGAAATTATTTGAAGCATAAAAGCAATTTCTTTTTTTGTAGAAAACTCCCCGGTTTCGATTGGGGAGTTTTTTTATTTAGGGGATGTTTTTACTTATTCTGTAATTTAATGAATCTTTAGCTTGGCCTATTTATCAGTATTTACAATGATAATTTCGCTTTAAGAAGTGCGTCTTTTTGCTAAACCCTTCAATTATGAAAAATTACCTTTATACGCTTTCTATCATTATAGCTGCTACAGTAGCTATGTTTTTTCCACAATTTTTTACTCAAATCGGAGATTTTCAATTAAAAACGCTTATTGTTCCTTTATTACAAATCATTATGTTTGGAATGGGAACAACTATGAGTCCTAAGGATTTTGAGGCAGTCATAAAATCGCCCAAAAGTGTGGTGATTGGTCTTATTTGTCAGTTTACCATTATGCCATTGGTAGGTTTTATATTGGCCACCAGCTTTGATTTTCCGCCTGAAGTGGCAGCAGGCATTATTTTGATTGGTTGTTCACCCAGTGGTTTAGCATCCAATGTTATGGCTTATATTGCGAAAGCCAACGTGGCGTTGTCACTTACAATTACTTCATGTGCTACGTTTTTGGCACCTATATTAACACCGTTGCTGATGAAGTTATTAGGTGGAGCGTTTATTGAAGTAGATTTTTTCAAAATGATGATTGAAATTTTGAAAATCATCATTTTACCAATTGGAGTAGGTTTGTTGGTAAATAAAATTTTTAGAAATCAAGCTCAGTTTTTAAATAGATATATGCCCTTGGTATCCATGGCTGGTATTGCATTGATTATTTGTATTATTACAGCAGCAGGACGGGAAAGTTTATTGAAAGTGGGAGGTATATTAGTAATCTGTACGTTAATTCATAATATAAGCGGCTATCTATTAGGGTATTGGGGAGCAAGACTTCTGAAATTGCCTGAGCAGGATTGTCGTACAGTAGCGATTGAGGTAGGCCTTCAAAACGGAGGCTTGGCTTCAGGAATTGCACTTCAAATGGGTAAAGTAGCTACTGTCGGATTGGCCCCAGCACTTTTTGGACCGATTATGAATATCACAGGCTCACTGTTAGCGAGTTGGTGGAGCAAGAAACCTGTTGATAATTTACAAGCTGTAGAGATTGACACATCACCTAAAAATTAACTATTTGATTGTCGGAAATACCCGAAAAAAAATCTATGGATCAGGAAGAATTCAAAGACCAAGTAGCTATAGTAACTGGGGCAGGGCAGGGAATAGGTCTGGAAATAGCCAAACAACTTAGCCAAAAAGGGGCAGCAGTTTTGCTCAATGACTTGGATGCGGAACTTGCCCAGAATGCTGCAATAGCTATTCAAAAAATAGGAGGAAAGTGTATTGCGTACCCGGGAAATGCGGCAGATGTGGACTTTGTACGGGAGATGGTAGAAGAAGCAGTTAAGGTTTTTGGAAAACTCACTACTGTAATAGCCAATGCAGGTATGACTACCTTTGGAGATTTCTTTGATTATGAACCCGAATCTTTACAAAAACTGTTGGATTTAAATATTCGAGGTAGTTTTTTTCTAACTCAAGCGGCTGCACGGCAAATGCGTTCTCAAGGAAGTGGTGGGCGAATTTTGCTAATGTCTTCTGTAACAGGACACCAAGCCCATCAATACCTGGCGGCCTACGGAATGACCAAAGCTGCGTTGGAAATGCTGGCTAAAAGTTTGGTAATTGAGCTTTCCCCCTATCATATTACAATCAATACAGTAGCACCAGGGGCTACCATGACCGAACGGACTGCAGAAGACCCCGAGTACTCTAAAACTTGGGGGAAAATTACGCCTACGGGGCGTCCTGCTACTGTTCAGGACATTGCCCATGCTGCACTGTTTTTGGTTTCACCAATGGCAGGTCATATAACGGGTCAATCATTGGTTGTGGACGGAGGATGGACGGCCATGAGTCCTTCGCCATACGGCAACTGAAATGTTACGGAGAATTGATAACTAATGGATAAATCACTTGTTATTTTTTTTGCAACGGCAGCTATCAGTTTTGTAGGCTCATTGCAATTAGGTCCCGTCAACTTGATAGTTATTCAATCGGTTCTAAAGCGGAATCTACAGGCAGGACTGTGGATAGCATTAGGTGGGTGTTTGCCAGAATTGATTTATTCTGCGGCTGCAGTAGGGGCGGGGATGTGGTTAGAAAAAAATCCCGGCATACGGAATGTATTGGAGTGGAGTGCAGTACCACTCTTATTAGGCATCGGAATTGTTATTTTTGTTACCCCTAATCGCCCCACCAATCTCGAAAAGGAACCTCAACAATCATTTTCTTTCTTAAAAGGATTGACACTTGGATTACTCAATCCACAATTGTTTCCTTATTGGCTAATAATGCTTGTACAATTTGGGATGTATAATGCATTACGAGTGCAATCACGTTTGGAACAAATTGCTTTTATATTGGGAACAGCCGTTGGAGCGTTAGGATTATTGATGGGAGCAGCTTATCTAACCTCCCATTTTAGAGAAAGCTTATTAGTACGATTGGGAACATTTAACTTCAATCGCTTTTTAGGGGCTTTATTCGTCTTATTAGCGGTGGGGCAATTGTTGAAGCTGTATTTGTAACCCTAAAAATAAAAAAGCGATGAATTGCCTAAACAATTCATCGCCTTCTGTATGTTGTTACAATTAACTGTAATCAGTAATTGGCAACTATCTCTTACCGTATTTTCTAAGGAATTTGTCAACACGACCGGCGGTATCAAGCAACGTATTTTTGCCAGTATAGAACGGGTGCGACTGTGAAGTTACCTCTGCTTTGAACACAGGATAAGTTTTACCTTCAAATTCAATGGTTTCTTTAGTAGGAGCGCAAGAGCGCGTTACGAATTTATCGTCGGTTGCTAAGTCCCAAAATACGATCTCTCTGTAATCCGGATGAATGCCTTTTTTCATTTGTGTATCAACTCTTTATGATGTTACTATGCTTTGTCTCAAAACGGGATGCAAAGATAGTAACTTTTTGAAAATCAAAAAAGTATCTAAAAAAAGAAGTTGGTAAAAAATATTTAAATTGCATCCCACAAACTAAAAATAGAATGAATCCAAGTATACACTACCGTGCCTGCAACTTGTGTGAGGCAATTTGCGGTCTCGAAATCAAATATGAAGGGAATCAAGTCATCTCAATTGCAGGGGATAAAAATGACCAATTCAGTAGAGGACATGTTTGTCCTAAGGCGGTAGCGTTAAAAGATATTTACGAAGACCCCAATCGCCTTCGACAACCGGTAAGACGAACAGAAAAAGGTTGGGAAACAATCAGTTGGCAGGAAGCTTTTGACGAAGTGGCATCTAAATTAAAAGTCATTCAGGCGCAACACAGTACTAATGCGGTTGCCATGTACGCAGGTAATCCCTCCGTTCATAATTCGGGGACTTTTTTGGCAGGAACGGGTTTAATGCGTGCTTTAAAAACAAAAAATATTTTTTCTGCCACTTCAACTGATCAGCTGCCTCATCATTTTGCGGCGTGGCAAATGTTCGGACATCCTTTTTTACTCCCCATCCCTGATATTGACCATACCGATTTTTGGTTGATTATGGGCGGGAATCCTATTGCTTCCAATGGCAGTTTGATGACCGTGCCCGATGTAGCTAACCGCCTTAAAGCCATTCAACAGCGCGGGGGAAAAGTGGTTGTGATTGACCCAAGGTTTACTGAAACGGCTGCTAAGGCCGACGAGCATCATTTTATTCGCCCTGCAACGGATGTGTTTTTATTGTTGGCAATGCTCCACGTAGTGTTTGCGGAAGGATTGGATAAATCGCCCGATGATGTCACAGGATTAGAGGCGCTCAAAGAAATTGTCGCCGAATTTTCTCCTGAAAAAGTGGAAGACCAAACAGGAATTAAGGCAGATACAATTCGGCACATTGTGCACGAATTTACAAGCGCAAAATCAGCCGTGGTGTATGGGAGAATAGGGCTTTCAACTCAGGCATTTGGCGGGGCTTGTCAGTGGTTGTTGAATGCTTTCAACGTCGTTACAGGTAATATGGACAAAGTAGGCGGGGCGATGTTCACGCAGCCGGCGATGGATATTTTATCAACTTCTAAAGGTGTGTATGACAAATATAACCGTTATCAAAGTCGTGTTCGGGGTCTTCCTGAGTTTATGGGAGAATTGCCCGTTTCGGCATTAGCCGAAGAAATCCTGACGGAGGGAGAAGGGCAAATTAAGGCATTGATAACGAGTTGCGGTAATCCCATTCTTTCAACACCCAACGGAAGGCAATTAGATGTAGCTTTTGAAAAACTCGAATTTATGGTTTCGGTAGATATTTATATCAACGAAACAACGCGCCATGCTCATCTTATTTTACCACCGGCTACGGGTTTGGAAGTTTCTCATTATGATTTGACCTTCAACGCATTGGCAGTTAGAAATGTAACTCGCTTTTCGGAACCGTTATTCCCCAAATCGGATGAAGCAAAGTATGATTGGGAGATTTTTCAGGAACTGACGGCTCGCTTAACCGGGGAATATACGACTGATTTTCAAGCGCAAGACCCTCATGCCAAGGTAGATATGGGATTGCGATTTGGAGCATATAAATTAAACTTGGATGAATTAAGAAAATATCCTCACGGAATGGACTTGGGACCTTTGAAGTCCTGTTTATTTAACAGATTACAGACTATTGATAAAAAGATTCATTTAGCGCCTGACCTATTGCTCAAAGACGTAGTTCGCATCCATAAAACGTTTAACAACACGAAGTTGAGTGCTGATTTTGATTTATTGCTTATTAATCGACGTCATTTGCGTGATAACAATTCGTGGATGCACAACTCCGAACGACTCATAAAAGGTCGTAATCGCTGTACCTTGTTAATACATTCTCAGGATGCGGCACAACGTAAGATTGAAGAGGGCACTATGGTGAAAATTCGCTCTCGTGTTGGAGAAGTCCTAGTGTCGGCTAAATTGACCGATAAAATGATGCGCGGTGTTGTTTGTCTTCCACATGGTTATGGTCACGACCGTGCAGGCGTGCAGCTACCCATTGCTCAAGCCCATGCAGGCGTAAGCGTCAATGATCTGACCGATGAATTAATTTTGGATGAGCTGACAGGAAATGCGGTTTTTGGAGGAGTACCCGTTCAGGTGTACTGCTAAAATCTGTAACGAAACAAAAGCGTTAACCGGTTTGAAACCGACCAACGTTTTTGTTTCGTTACAGTAAGCTTATTATTTACAAAAAATGGTTGTTAAAAGTGCCATCTTACAAAGGCTTCCATGGCTTCATATTCAGCCAATCCGAGCTGATCGTAGAGGTGGGCTGTACCGCTGTTTCGTTCTTCGGCACGTTGCCAGAATTCACGGGAGTCATCACCCTGAAACACTACCCCGTCCTTTTGCGATTGGTGTTTGAAAATACCCATTCGTTTTTTCATTACCTGGTCAGGGCTCATTGGTACTGCCATTTCAATCTCGTGAATATCCCACTCCGCCCAAGCGCCGCGGTATAGCCATACCCAACAATCCTTCATGAAGTTTTTGTGCTTCAATTGACTCAAAGCCCCTTCGATGGCATCCCAACACACTTTGTGCGTACCATGTGGGTCGGCAAAGTCTCCTGCGGCGTAGATTTGATGAGGTTTTACTTTTTCTATTAACTCGGCAATGATTTTTACGTCTTCTGTACCGATGGGTTTTTTCTGAACAGTCCCAGTTTCGTAGAAGGGCATGTCCAAAAAGTGAAAATGTTCAGTTCCTACAAAACGACAGGTGGCTTTTGCTTCTCCGCGACGAATCAGTCCTTTTACGTAGCGAACATCAGGAGTATCTATCTCACTGTCTTTTTTCTTCTTCAAAAACGCTTTAGCGTCTTCAAAAATCTTCATTGCAGCAGGACTTTCAATTTGAAATCTCTGGTTGTAATCCACCACAAAGTCAATAAAACGAAACGCCTCATCATCAGCTACGGCAATGTTGCCCGAGGTTTGGTAAGCTACGTGTACTTCATGACCTTGGTCTACCAAACGTTGGAAAGTGCCTCCCATGGAGATAATATCATCGTCAGGGTGAGGGCTAAACAAAATTACCCGTTTTTTAGCTGGATGTGCACGCTCCGGACGATAGGTATCGTCTGCGTTGGGTTTACCTCCTGGCCAACCCGTAATGGTATGTTGTAATTGATTGAAAACATTGATATTGATATCATACGCTGAACCGTGTGCCGCCAGCATATCGCTCATCCCGTTGTCGTTGTAATCTTTAGTGGTTAACTTCAGGATGGGCTTATCGAGTGTCAAAGAAAGGTGAGTAACTGCCTTTTTAATCATGGAATTATTCCACTCAACGGTATCTACCAACCAAGGAGTTTTGACCCGGGTGAGTTCAGAAGCAGCCCGAACATCTACAAAAAAGGCAACGTTGGGATGTGCCTGCAAATAAGAGGCGGGCACTAATTCTGTCACCGGCCCTTCGACGGATGATCTGATCATCGTAGCTTTGCGCTCTCCCCATGCCAATAGAACAACTCTTTTGGCATTCATAATGGTCGAAACCCCCATGGTAATGGCTTTCTTAGGAACATTATGAAGCCCTCCAAATTCCATTGCAGTAGCTGCACGGGTAGAATGGTCAAGTGTCATCAGACGAGTACGCGAGTTGATGAGTGACCCCGGCTCATTGAATCCAATGTGGCCATTTCCACCAATCCCCAACAATTGAAAATCAATCCCTCCCATTGCATTGATTTTATTATCGTAGCGTTGGGCAAAATCATTAATCATAGCTGGGGGAACGGTTCCGTCAGGAATAAAATAATTTTCCTTAGGCATATCAACGTGGTCAAATAACTGCTCCCGCATAAAGCGCACGTAGCTGTGAATAGAATCAGGCTGCATAGGATAGTATTCGTCCAAATTGAACGAAACTACATTTCTGAAACTTAGCCCTTCTTCACGGTGCATTTTAATGAGTTGGGCATAAACTGTCTTCGGCGAAGAGCCTGTTGCTAAACCAAGAATGCAATTTTTGCCTTCTTTCTGCTTACTGCGAATCAAGTCTGCAATCTCTTGTGCTACAGCCCGAGAAGCGTCTTTAGAGTCGGCATAAATCTGCGTTGGAATTTTTTCGTAGGTGATAGCCTGACCTACCATGCCGTTTGACATACCATTGTCGGCGACTTGTGTTTGAATCATTAAAGGTTCAGTAATCATGATGCTGAAAGAAGGAGTAGTTTACGAGGCAAAGGTATCTATTTGTAAGATAATTAGCGACTTAAATTAATAAAAAAATTTAATAATAGGCAATTTAGTTGCTGACTGCGTCTATCACAGCCTTGATTTTTAGTTCGTTACTGTACGTGATTTCGTATTCGTCAGAAGGCAAAACAGAGGCCATGCTTACTTCTGATTTTCGGTAACTCATTGCTCCGCTTTTGGTAGCTTTGCCTGTTAAATGTAAAGCTTGCACACCTGTTTTAGCTAAAAGCAAAGCATTGTCAGCATTTACGCCACTTCCTGCCATAATTTCAATTCGTCCTGCTGCTTGTTGGGTTAATTGCTGAATTAAATCGCGTCCTTCCAAAGCCGTGTTTTGTTGGCCAGAGGTTAAAATTCGTTCTGCGCCCGTCTGAATGACGACCTCCAATGCTTCATAAGGATCAATAGCCATGTCAAAAGCACGATGGAAAGTGACTGCCATGGGTTTAGCCAATTCTACCAATTCTGCTGTTCGGGTTACATCTACCTTGCCGTTGGGCAGTAAAATACCCAAGACGACGCCATCTGCGCCCAGCTTTTTAGCGGTTAGAATATCACTTCGCATTACAGACAATTCTTCTTCATCGTAACAAAAATCTCCGCCGCGCGGGCGTATCATTACGTATAACTGAATGGAAAGTACTGCTCTGGCTCTTTCAATAAGACCATAGCTGGGGGTAGTGCCACCTTCATATAGACCTCCACAAAGTTCTACGCGATGAGCCCCGGCACGTTGGGCATTCAAACAGGATTCAATAGAAAAAGCACAAATTTCTACTTGCATGAGTTGAAAAGGGTTGTATGGATTGATTTTCAAGAAATTAAAGCGTATTTTCGTTAGAAAATTAAACCTTTTTTGTTCAAATTTGTCCATTGGAAAGTACAAAATAAAAAAGTACAACGAAAAGATCTATCTACTATGCCGGCTTGGGATGTATTAAACGCCAAACATTTGCTATCGCGTTGCTTGTTTGGCTACTCACGCAAAGATTTGGAGAAAGCTTTGTCCTATTCGACAGTAGCAGAATTTGTTGATAAAGAATTGCTGGCAAATCGCCCTTTGCCTGTACCTCCCGGTGATTGGATAACCGAAACTCCCACTAATAATTCTCTGGAAGGTGATCGTTATCGTACAATGACGTATTGGTGGTATGACCTTATGTTGGGCGAAGGAACCAATATGCGCGAAAAAATGACCCTTTTTTGGCACAATCATTTCGTCTCTGAGCGCGACAAGGTTGGTTATCCTCAACACATGTACATCCAAAACAATCTCTTTCGGCGTTCGGCTTGGGGTAATTTTCGGCAACTTACCAAAGATGTCACGATTGACCCTGCGATGCTGATTTACTTGGATGGGCGGCTCAGCAACGGCACTACTCCCAACGAGAACTATGCCCGTGAAGTGATGGAGTTATTCACGATTGGCATCGGCAACTATACCGAGACTGATATTAAGCAAGCGGCTTTGGCATTTACAGGTTGGCAGGTAACCGGATTAAATTCAGTTTTCAATCAAAGTCGTTTTGCTAACATTAATAAAACCATTTTCGGAAAAACCGGTAATTATAAATACGGGGATGTCATTGATCTTATTCTTGAAAAACCCGAAGCTGCGGAATTTGTTTGTCGCAAACTTTTCAAAGAATTTGTGTTTTACAAACCGAATGAAACTTTTGTAAAGCAGATGGCGGATATTTTTCGTAAAAATAACTACGAGATAAAACCGGTTTTAAGATTCCTGCTTACGTCGGATGAGTTCTTTGGTGCACAATACCGAGGCGCTAAAATCAAAAACCCGATGGAAACCACTATCGGTATCCTGAAAGCATTTGATTTAACGCCTACTCAAATGACGCCTACTGCCGACTGGGCTTACATTTATTCCCAAACTCAGGCGCTTCAACAACAGCTTTTCTATCCACCAAATGTTCAGGGATGGGTAGGGCAGCGCGATTGGATAAGTTCGACTACTTTTGTGACTCGGGGAAGTCTATCTGACTATATTGTAAATACGATGGGCAATACTCGAGCTACTCAGTTTAAACTTATCAATAACCCCGTTAATTACGCCCGTACTTACAAAACTTCGGAAGATGCCGTTAAGTTGGTAGATGACATGGTAACTGTTTTTCTACAGTTTCCGATCAGTGCTGCAAAAAGACAAACCCTGATCAGTACATTATTAGGGAGTACTATTTTAGCTAACTGGTCCACGAGCACTCCCGGGGCTGAAAATCAAATAAAGGCCTTGCTGAAAGCGATTATGCGTTTACCCGAATTTCAACTGGCTTAACCCTTCCATCCTAAATTATAAAAGAACATGAACCGTAAAGAATTTTTACAGCAATTGAGCCTTTTGTCGGGTGGAGTAGCCTTTGGAATGGGAGGCACTTCGGTAAAAGCCTTTGCTCATAATCCGTTTGCTTTAAATATAGAAGCTACCAATGGCAAGATTTTAGTCTTGGTACAGCTTGCGGGAGGAAACGACGGTCTTAATACCGTAATTCCTTATGAAAATCCGATTTATTACAGCAAACGAGCCAATATAGCCGTCAAAAAAGAAAATGTACTTGTTCTCAACAGTCAAATGGGGCTAAATCCCGGTATGACGGCCATGAAAGAGCTGTACGACAGCGGTAAAATGACCGTCGTACAAAATGTAGGTTATGAAAGCCCTAACCGCTCCCATTTTCGTTCAACCGATATTTGGCTCACCGGTTCGGATGCCAATGAGATGTTGGACGAAGGCTGGGCCGGGAGATACCTGACCAAACTCTATCCGGGCTTTCCCATTCAAATACCTGCGCAACCCATGGCTATTCAATTGGGGTCGGTGGAATCTCTGCTGATTCAGTCGGATTTGGGTTCGACAGGAGTAGCATTTAGTAATCCTACTAATTTTTACAACCTCGTTACAGGAACGACCGTTGATAATGAGCCTGTTCCCGAGACTTTGGCGGGTGAAGAGTTGAAGTTCATGCGTCAGATTGCCACTCAGTCGGTTGCGTATTCTGATATTATCAAGAAAAAATGGGACAGTGCTGCAAAAAACCTCTATACCTACCCTACCACTAACTTAGCCAATCAATTAAAAATTGTAGGAGAGTTGATTGGCGGGGGGCTGCAAACGCCCATTTATTTAACTACGATTGGCGGATTCGATACCCATGCCAACCAAGTGGTTGCCAATGCTACCAATACCGGTACGCATACGACTCTCCTCAAAACAGTTTCGGATGCCGTAGCCGCTTTTCAGAAAGATTTAGAAAAACGAGGTTTGGCCGATAAGGTTGTCGTCATGACATTTTCAGAGTTTGGTCGGCGGGTTACTCAAAACGGTACAATGGGTACCGATCACGGTTCGGCAGCTCCAGTATTTGTTGTTGGAAGCGGTGTAAGAGGCGGTATCTTAGGCCGTAACCCTGTTCTTAGTGATTTGGATGGTAATGGTGACATAAAATTCGAATATGATTTCCGCCAAATCTATACCAGTATTCTGGAAGACCACCTTGGAGTAGAAGCACAGGTATCTCGCAGTATCATGGGCAACAAAGACTTTACGGGACTTCCTATTTTCAAAATGGCCACCAGTACCTTATTGGTGAGCAATCAGGATTTTACCTTTGATATAAATGCTGCCAACCCATTCATTACCTATACAAGTGTAGCCTATTCACTTAAAAAACAGATGAATGTGAAAATAGCATTGTATGATATGTTGGGACGTGAAGTTTCCATTTTACGTCAGGGAAATATGGGGGCAGGGGTTTATATGGAAATCATTGAAGGAAATCGTCTTGTGCCCGGTCATTATCTTTGCGCAATGCAGTGTGATGCAGGACAAAAGGTAGTTCGCATCATAAAGGCGTAATCATAAAATAAAATGAGCCGTTGCCTGAAACCTTTCCGCACGTGCGGAAAGGTTTTGTGTTTTTGCTGTTGCAACAAAATTAACTGGTAAACGTTCTTAAATTTGGTACAATTTTGGCAAACTATTCGTTGGGGTAGAAGTAAATAGATTAGGATACAGATGTTTTTGCAAATGAAAGTGAACACAATACGACTATTTTCAAGCGCAGCAATTGCCATTTTCACGCTTACCATTGCGCAGGGGCAAACTACGCCCGAAAAAAAGGCGACAAGGGCTGAAAAATTCAAAGAAAGAAAAGCGCAGGCAGACAGTTTACTTCAAAAAGCGGGGATTTCCACTCCGGACTTGGGGGTAGGAGCAACTGTGGCAGGAAAATCTATAAAACCTTCAGACGCAAAAGACTTTTTTACGGAAAAATTGCCTGATTTAGGGCTGAAAGTCAAAGAATTTCGTAAACAGGAAAAAGCCCGCCGGCTGAAAAAGAAAAAATACCATACCGATTACGAAGGACTTTCCATTGTTAAGATGACGACAAGTACTGGAAGCGGTGACCGCATCACACAGACGGAATTTCACGTATTAAAAACCTATCTTCAACCACGCACCTACGATGGACTGGAAGTGTTTTGGTACGATAACCGTAATCGAATTGTGAGTAAATCGGCTATAAAAGACAAAGACGCCGCACAGATTCTCCACGGTCCTTATAAGCGATATGTCTCAGGAAATCTGGTAGAAGAAGGCAATTATCACATAGGAACTAAAGATGGACGTTGGGAAACATACGACGCTGATTATCGGTTGTTGGATAAAACCAAATGGAATCAGGGTTTTCCCGCAGAATCTATTATCAGTTACTATGATTCTGCTCATACCAAAGTGCGTGAAGTGATTCCGATTCAATACGGCAAACGGAAAGGTGATTATCTGATGTTTTACGATGGCGGTCAACTAATGGTGAAAGGCCAATACGATAATGATTTTCCGGTAGGAACTTGGAATGAATACTATCAATACCGCCGTCAACGCAAAAAACTGACGCGTTATCCTCGTTATTGGTACGAAGATGGCGAAGGCATTCTTATCAGCGAATGGGACGAAAAAGGCAAGCTTATCTATGAACGTCCCAAAGACACAGCCACGGATACCGACGAAACAGAAAAATAATAGAAGCCTGTTCGGTTTGTCCTGATTATCAGTAGAAACCCGACAGGCTTTTTTAGTTACTGTAAATAATTTGTGCAAACTATATTAGGCAGGTATTTTGAAATATGCGGTTGCGATGGCAAGATTTCGAGAACCTTTTGGGGACCAAGCCATTGCCCTTCGTTTTTGCCTTTTT
>Ga0247843_1002759_pt1 | contig 30722 bp, 23 predicted proteins | sample LaCruzMarch2017__FD_192420 | JGI IMG/M metagenome (GOLD analysis project Ga0247843, IMG submission 192420) | Freshwater microbial communities from meromictic Lake La Cruz, Castile-La Mancha, Spain - LaCruzMarch2017_8m | ecosystem: Environmental > Aquatic > Freshwater > Lake | place: Spain... | reverse complement strand
TATGAAGTTTATCAACTATGAAGTTTATCAACTATGAAGTTTATCAACTATGAAGTTTATCAACTATGAAGTTTATCAACTATGAAGTTTATCAACTATGAAGTTTATCAACTATGAAGTTTATCAACTATGAAGTTTATCAACTATGAAGTTTAGTCTAATAAACATAATTTAATTTATAGAATAAAGATTTGTCCAGTGTTATTATAAAAAGAATGAGTGACGATATCTTCGCTTCGAAATATTTAGATATAAGTAGTTTTTTTAGAAATAGAAACAAATATCCCAATCCTTATGATTTTGTTATTCCTTATTCTTTTCCTAATAAAGGTTCAACTTCTCTAGGATTTTTCGATCCAGTTTTAGAATCTTCTCCGTACACTGGTTCTCCAACTCTACAACCTGGAGAACTCGTAACTGGAGGGTCGTCGTCAGTTACAAGTTCTCCAGAGTCTCATCTCTCACTTAGTAGCACTACTACCGATATTATTCTCGACTCTAATGAAACACCAATTGATAATTTTTATATTAATTCTACCCTTCAATTATTCTCAGAATTTAGAACTATCATATCTTACAATGGCACTACAAAACTATGTAAAGTGTCTAATCCCTTTTCGTCAGCTCCTCCTCCAGGAACTGTCTACTTTATTAGGTTTCAAAAAACATATTTTGATTCAGATATTGTCCCTTATAGAATAAACTCACAAACCAGAACAGTAGATCAATTAAATCTCATTACTGCTGCCCCTTCTCCCACAAAGGATTTTTACTCTGAAAGTTACATCCGATTTAAGAATGGTCCTCATGTAGGCGAAACAGCTCTTATCACAGCTTACGAACCTTTTGGACTTGTAACGAGCTGGGATCAACGAGTAAATCAAGGATCTAACACATTTCTTTCAACATCAGAAGAAAATGTGTTTAGGTTCTCTTCTCAAAACTCTGGTTCTCTTAATAAAGTACAGATAAGGTTAACCTCTTTTGGATCAAGACAGATAAGAATAAGAATAATTGATATTAATTCCGTACAATTATACTCTAATGACTTTCCTGTATCTGACAATTTTTCACAAACAGATACATCATTCTCTTTTGTTCCAAGTTCGGTTTTATCTTCTGGAACAACTTATCTTTTAACCCTACAAGATGTTTCTCCAGGAGGGGATTCTTCAGGATTTATAAATATATTTGGTATCGTTCCCTCTACACAATTTCAGACTTCAAGTTCGGTATTTCCAAAAACTGAAATTTCATTAACTGGTTCTTCTTCAGTGACTTGGTCACAACCTTCTTCTCTGGGTGAGAGTACTTATCTGAATACGTTATCCGAGGTAGGATTTAGAATAGTTCCGGAAACTACATCAGGTGCATCAAATATTGTTTTTTCACTTATATCTTTTGAAAGTGTATCTGTAGGAAGAACAATAAGATTAAGAATAAGAGAAGGTGAGGGATTGACTGGTTTAATTCAGTTCACAAAAGTTTTTATCATTCCAAACACAAATTTAACGACCCCTGAAGAATATTATTTAGATGTACCACTGGTAGCTTTAACAGCTGGACTTTCGTATACTATAACTTTAATAGATGAAACTGTTGGAGGAACATCAACTGGATTTATCAATTTATTTGGAATAGTTTCTAATTCATCATTTATCTCTTACAATACCTCTTTTTATCCAAAAATATTTGTGAAGAACAGGTTCGGTCAATCCGATAAATTATCGGATAATTTATCTCAATTAAACTCTATGCAGGGAAATTCAGTAGCTTTATCAGCCGATGCAACCACGATGGCAGTAGGATCCCCAGGAATTGAATCAGTTTATATTTTTATTAGAATAAATACAGTTTGGACTATTCAGCAAATTTTACAGGGTTCTGGTATTGCTGGACCTAAGTTTGGGTCATCTGTATCGATATCTGATGATGGTTCAACAGTAGCAGTTGGTGCACCAAATGATGACGCATCAAAAGGGTCAGTGTGGATGTTCACTCGTACTTCTGGGGTCTGGACACAACAAGGACCAAAATTGGTTGGATTTGGAGATTCTATAGTTGACAATCAGGGAAAAAGTGTTGCTCTTTCTTCCGACGGATCTACATTAGCGTTCGGTGGACCTTCATTTGGTTCAGACACTGGAGCTGTTTGGGTTTTTACTAGAACATCGGGAGTTTGGACTCAGCAACAGGGTCCTATTGTAGACTTTGGTTATATTTCTTGGAAACAAGGTTACAGCGTAGCTCTGTCATCTACAGGAGACACTCTCGCAGTTGGATCTCCAGCTTTCAGTGTTGGAATTGGTGGAGTATTGATTTATACTCGTTCTCTTGGAGTTTGGTCACCACAATCCGTTTTGATCCCTGCCATAGTAGGAGGTTCTTTTATCCGCGCTGGTTTCTCTTGTTCTCTATCGTCAAATGGAAATACTTGCGTTTTTGGCGCACCAGATGAAATAAACGGTGTAACTGTTTGGGTTTATAATAGAATTGGGGTGAATTGGTCTGTAGAAGTTGCTTTTGGAGATCCGATACTAAATCGTGGTTGGAGTACATCAATATCTGGAGATGGTAATATTCTGTTAGCAGGAGCTATAGCTGGAGATGGAGGGTCAGGAAGTGTATCTTTATATTCATATTCACGTGGTGGGACATCCAATTGGGCTGGTTATATACTAAGTCCAGATACACCTAGTGAGGAGTTTGGATATAGTGTGTCAATATCAAGAGATAAATCTTTTATCGCAGTAGGATCACCAACCGATAATTCACTTAGAGGAGCTACTTATATTTTTTCACAACTTAATTTGTATTCTCAACCCTCAAGTCCGTCTGTAGTATCTCGTGTTAGTACTAGTTCCGAACAGGGTTTTCAATTCACTCCTTCCACTTCTGGTTTGTTTTCAGAAGTATCACTCAATCTCTCTTCGTTTGATTCTCTCTTACCATCAAGAACTTTAGAAATAAAGATTCGACAAGGAATAGGAGGATTACAATTATATTCTGATACATTCTTTGTTTCAAACACTGAAAGAAGTGTTAAAACGTTTCCAATTCCTTTATCTCTGGAATTAATATCAGGAGATTTGTATACTTTAACAATAAGAGATGATGATGTTTCAGCAGGAAGTTCAGGAAATATGTTTGTGTATGGAATAGAACCCTCTCCACCTTTTGAATCTTATAATATCTCAACATATCCTAAATTAACCATTTCAAGTGTTTCAATTCCTTCTTCGTTTGTTCAACCACTTAGTCCAACTATATCAACTGATATTTCAACTATTACAGATTATGGATTTTATTTCTCCCCATTCTTTAGTGGGGAGACGAAGCAGATTATACTACCACTAACAGCTTTTGGGACAACAGGAGAACGAACTCTGAGAGTAGAAATTAAGGATGGATCTGGTCTATCAGGAACATCTCTTTACAATACAGATGTGATTGTCCCTACGACAAGAACTAGGTCAAATTTTGTTTTGGATATGTCATCTTCTGGTATTTTAGAGAAGGAAAAACCTTACACGCTACTCATTAGGGATGTAACCATTGGAGGAATGTCAACAGGAAATGTGACTCTATACGGTATAAATTCTATTTCACCTTTTAATTCGTTTAATACCCCTATTTATCCCTCTATAAGAATAACAATATCCTCATTTATTATCACAATTTCTCCCCCAAAGTCTATAGATGGTTTTCTTCCAATTATCACATCAACCCTCTTAACATCTGGTCCAAATAATAGTGTAGAATTTAATTCACAAGCATTAGAGAACGCAACAACTCTTTTTCAAAATGGTAATCATTCACATAACACTCAATATTATAAAATAGGTTTAAAATATCTAGTATTACCAAATCAAATTTTAGACGTTTCCAATGGAGGGAGAATATCAGATTATCCGTATGTTTATGTTCAAATTTATAATGACGGGGATAGAGGATCTTTGAATGTGATAGAATCTAATAATCCAAATTCTTCATTCGCATGTTTCAAATGTCCAATTGACCGATCTCTTTACGATATTCCCTCGTCTTTTATAACTCTAAAAACTCGTAATAATGATCAGGTTATTAAATTTAGAGCAAATCAAAATATACGAATAACAATTACTCTTCCCGATGGAGCTATCATTTCAACTAGTCGGGATGATAATTTGTCACCTCTCTTTCCAAATCCTCTTCTTCAAACTAATGCCCTATTTAGTCTTTTAGCAGTTGATATAAATGATTATAAGTTACACCGTGTGTAAATAGTTTAATAATTTACTGATCGATAAACGAGTAATTTGCCATTTTATACATACGAAACGCATGGTCAAATTCCAATGATGATTTTCCTAATCTGGTAGAAACAGAGTTATGAAATTCCCATGTCCATTGGAAAACATCAATATTAGATCTCAAGAAGGGATGTATATCTACATTTTCAATATATCTAGTCATATGTCCTTCACAATCTGGACATGGGAGAAGAAATCTTATACACATTATAAAAGCAATAAATGAAGTTCTATATTTATTATTGGATTCAGGTGGCTTGTTTGAAGAAATTGGAAGATTTGCAGCGATATAATGCATAGTAGTCCAGAAAGCGTTACCCCAAACCGATTTTGAAATTTTTGATTTATCATATAAAGAGTCGGCTTGTTCAAGAGTAATTCCATCAGCCTTCTGTCCCCTCTTTTTTTTAACGAAATTTACATAAGAATGTAATTCCCAAGTCCATTGGAATGATCGTTGGGATGAAGAAATATAATTTCTAGGATGTTTTTTTCCTTCATCTGAATACATAAAACTTTTCAAGGTTGATCGATAATTTTCGTCAGGAAGAATATCACTCAAACATTCAAAAAGACACACGAATGCTAGACGAGAATCTTCATTTTTAGTATTTAGTGTTTTTCCTATAATATGAATTGTTCTCCATAATTGTTCATCGATGTCTAGATTCATTTTAAAGTTGGCTAGTTTGAGTCTTTAATATATATGAATTTATTGTTAACTTTATTTAAATTTAAATGGAAAAAAGAATTATTGAGAATTTTCAAATACTTTGAGCGAAAAGAGTGATTGAAAAGAACGAAAAGAGTGATTGAAAAGAACGAAAAGAGTGATTGAAAAGAACGAAAAGAGTGATTGAAAAGAACGAAAAGAGTGATTGAAAAGAACGAAAAGAGTGATTGAAAACGATGAAGAAAAGAGTGATTGAAAACGACGAAGAAAAGAGTGATTGAAAACGACGAAGAAAAGAGTCTCATAAATATAAAATTGAAAAACAAAAGGGAATAGTTAAGGATAGATATCTAGTGATGAAACGTGAAGTTCTGGAAAAATTAATTGACTTTTTTATTTCGTATATTATTATTCTCTTATCTTTGTATATTCTACAACTCATTATAGAATCCTTTCTCCTGTTTCTGCCATTATTTTTATATTTTTACAGAGAAAAAATCAAGAAGGAAATATGTCGCGTCTAATTGATTTCGACACAAATACTAAAATACAGATTGTTAATACTCTTGGGAATTGTAACAACAGTATTAGTCGTCTAAAAAATATAATTGATAATATGATAAAGGAAGGATCCTTATATAAGACGACAACAAATACAATTGATAAATCTCTAGTATTTATTAACGGAAATATCAATACACTAGAAAATCTTTTTTCATCCGTGGATTCTATCCAAAGTGACAGAGAGTGGAGAAAACGATACGTAATTCTTATAGATAAAAGTATATCGGATATGAACGATTTCAAAGAAAGACTTGATAAAGTAAAGGAATTCAGTTTGGAGATTAAAAATTTGGAAAAATATCTTGGGAATACATCTATTTGTTAGTAATTTAATCGAAAAAATTGATTATTCCTTGTATATGATAGAAATATAATAACTCGTATAACTCGTAATGTATAGTTATTCTCAAAGTTTATCCCCTGAGAAAAATGTCTATTTTTCTCCGTTTACCAAAAATAATCCGGTTGAAACTACCGTTGAACCAATAATCGGATACGAAGAAATACAAGGTAAATTACACGACGAATCTAAAACTAACCAATCTGAAGATCCTGAAGATCCTGAAGATCCCGAAAATCCATCTGGGTGTAAAGTAGTGAAAATTTACAGAAGAGGTGTTAAAATAGAAGTCGACTGTGATGTCTATATTGGTTACAAATGCGCAATAGGATGGTGGGATCTTCCCCGTAGTAAATGGGCTAATCCTTTTTTAGTAAATCAAAATAATCCTCCACAAGAAGTAGTAGATGACTATTACCAGTATATCAAGGGTACTAAGAACTTCAGTAAAGGTCTATTTCACGATCTTTACGAATTAAAGGGTAAAGTTCTTGGATGTTGGTGTAAGAAAAATGGAGACGAACCTTGTCACGGAGATGCTCTCGTGCGACTCTTAAATGAAAGAATAATTGAAGATAGAAAGAAAGATCATGATGAAAGGGAAACGTGTCTAGAGAATTTAACGGATAAAAAAGAGAACGATAAAAAAGAGAACGATAAAAAAGAGAACGATATGAATATTAGTGAAAGATCTAAAACGAATTTGAATAAATTGAATAAATTAAACAGAAAAAGGTTTAATCAAGAAGTTTATTCATCATAATCTCAAACTCTAAGATAAATACTAAATACTAAAAATTGAATTTTTATTTAAATTTAAATAAAAATTTACAACTCTCCTCTCCCGTTTACTCTCCTCTCCTCTCCCGTTTACTATGACGTCTTCAGTTCTTTCCAAAAATAGTCTCTCAATTAAATCCCAACTTCCATCTATGTATAATGTTCTGCTTAAAAATTATAAAGAGATTGAAACAGAAATGTTTGAAAATATTAGACAAGATGGACTGAGAGAGTGGGGTGAAAATGTAGATTCTGGACTATTCCGTGTGTATTGGCTTATTTGTCATGTTTATTACAATCCTTTTGGAACGAGGAGTGAGATGGAAGAATACATTAGAGATAAATTTAGAATAAATAACCGACCCATAGATGAGGAGACAATGTTAATGTTACTAAATCCAGAAGTTGAATTTCTTACAGCATTTGATAGATTAAGTACATCAGATTTGGCTTTCCTTGGAACTTAAGAAGATTATCATAAACATAATAATAAACATAAAAACTAGTCTCTATCATCGTTGAAAAAGTTAATTATATCTATTTCATTTCTATTAATCTTTATCGTAACCTGCTAATTTTGTATAAACGTTTATACAAAATTTTACCTCACTTTTTACCTCACTTTTTTATTTCTTCACTATTTTGGTATTGTGAATCTCTTCACAATCTGTAAGCAATAATCGCAAATAGTATGATCGATATAGCAATAGGAGCAATTACAACAATCCATGCACCAGTTTCAAATTTAAATTTACAAAGAAGATAAAGAATACTAATCATAACAAGGGATGAAATTATAGTATCTACTCTATTTTCTCTCACGATATTACTGTCGTCACAATGACATTTTCTCTCTCTAATCATTGAAAGAATATTCATTAAGATTATTCCACCATACATCATTAATCCAATTAACAGAGGAAGACACTTCAACATAGATTCTTTAGTTATTAAAACAAGAAAATATAAAATATAAAGATTGTAAAAACAAAATTTTTCAACGATGTCAAGTGCGTAACCTCATTTCAATGACACGATAAAATATATCCATGAAAAATTAAGAGAAATTCACTTTATGGTATAGGTCTCAATGTTCTTAAATAATCTTAAATAATGTTAAATAATGTTATATAATGTTATATAAGATTATAAAAACGATTTTTAGTATTATTTTCATAACATCATAATACGCACATACGCACATACACACAAATACACATGCATGGATCAGTTTATCACTCAAATAGTTCATTACTTCGAACTCTTAAATTTTGGAGTTTGTTACGAGGATCTTGTTCCAGTTTGCTGTTCTTCTCTAAAATGGAAAGATACTAAAAAGGATAAGGATGAATTCGCAAATCTAATTGTAAAGTTTCTCACTTCGTCTTCACCTAATGATAGGTCTTCACCTAATGATACAAACTACAACTCTTTTTGGCAAGAAATGAGAGAAATAGTTGAGATTTACTGGCCAGAAATTGTAATGGAAACTCATGAGTTTAATAAAATTAAGAATTGAGTCGTCACCGAGTTCCGTCGTCACCGAGTTTTGTTATTATCTTATTTTTATATCTAAACTTTTAGGACATAAAAATAAAAACCTTTAGATATATCAATAATGAGTGAGACTACACTCAAATTAGAAGATTTTCTTCCAGGATATTCCCATTTCGACGAGGAATATTCAGATGATTTATTTAATCTATACGGAAATAATCCTGACATTTCTTTTTACGAAAAAAAAGAATTTTATGAAAATAGACTTGAAAGATCGGAAAAGAAACCAGATAAACCTGGTACACCGTTGAAAAATCAATTAAATACAGCAAGATTTCTTTCACCAAATACTTTAAATGATGAGATTCTTCTATTTGATGGGTTAGGAAGTGGAAAATGTGTACACGGTTTAACTCGTGTATCAATTAATGGGAGATATCTTTCAATGGTTGATATTTGGAAAAAGTTTAGTACGACAACATTTCTAACAGCTACAAGGGAAACATGTTCACCGTCACCAAAAATACAAAATATAAAACTATCCACGGAAGGGGAATGGAGTGTTCCATCAAAAGATATGATCGTTATGTCAACTGATAAACGTAAAATAGTTTTATCAAAGGTTAGTAACCTATACAGACAATGGGTAAGAGAGGAACTTTTTAGTGTTATTCTTGAAAACGGGTGTAAACTCGTATGTACTGGAAAACATCTTCTTCTCTCGTCTGAAAATAATTGGGTTTACACCTCATCAGTATCGATAGGACAAAAGATAAAGACCTTTATACCAAGAAAATGTAACACAGATTATGATAGTCTTAACGGAAACAACGGATACACCTCTCAAAAATCATATTGTAGCTGTATTCAACTTCAATCGTCCCCTGTAGTTTCTGTAGAAAGAACTCGTTACGAGGGATATGTTTATGATTTGGAGATTGAAAATCTTCACAATTATGTAGCTGAGGGTATTGTAACACATAATACATGTACAAGTATAACTATAGCCGAACATGGGAGACGTATCAATCCATCTTTGAAGAGAACACTTGTTTTAGTAAAGGGTCCTCCTCTTCGAAGAAATTTTATTCAAGAATTAGCTTTTAGATGTACAGGAGGAAAGTTTATACCTGATAATTACAATACATTAACAAAGGGGGAAAAAGTTGTCAGAATGAATCGTCTTATAAATAGAGAATACGAGATTGAAACATTTGAAACATTTGCTGATAAAGTTTCAAAGTATTCTCTTGAATATATAGAAAAAGTCTATTCAAACAGAGTAATTATAATAGATGAGGTTCATAACATTCGTATTCAGCCAAAAAAAAAGAAGGGAGATTCTGTTAATGTTTACGATAGTATTCATCGGTTTCTTCACCATTTATCAAATAGAAAAATTGTTTTATTAAGTGCTACACCAATGAGAGATCGTCCTGAAGAATTTGGTAGTGTTATGAACCTTATTCTTCCTGTAGATAAACAGCTCCCAACTGGAAAAGAGTTTGTTAACAAGTTCTTTAATAGTGACCAAGAGAATCACGATCTTAAAAATGTTCAAGAATTACGAGATTCTATAAGAGGACGTGTAGGATATATTAGATCTATGGAAGGAGGTGTACTAAAAGTCTTTAAGGGGGAATTGATTGGTAAAATGAAAAAGATAAAAGTATTCTCGTCACAAATGAGTAGATTTCAAACAGATGCATATACCAAAGCTTATACAACTGACAAGGGAGAAAATAATGATATTATTGATGTAGAGGAAAATGATGATGGACAGAGTCATGGATTATATGCGAAATCACGTCAAGCCTCTCTTTTTGTCTTTCCGGATGGTAGTTCAGGAGGAAGTTCAAAAAAGGATGAAATGGATATAAAGGAAGGATTTGGGGAGTATTTTACTGAATCAGGAACAAAGTATATAATGTCTACTTCTTTAAAGAATGAACTGACAGATAACGGGAAGGCTTCTCCAATGAAAATAGTTAAAAATATATCAAAATATTCATCAATTTATGCCTCTACTATAAAGGAAATTCTTGAACATCCAGATGAAAATACATTTGTCTATAATAAATACGTACAAGGATCTGGAGCGATTCTATTTGCTGAACTTTTAAAACTAGTAGGATTTGAGCAGACGAGAGGGTATATAAATATAGATACAAATACTGAAGATTCTATTAACGAGAGGAGTGATGACGAGGTTATCGACGAGATGGATGACGAGGTTATCGACGAGATGGATGACGAGGTTATCGACGAGATGGATGACGAGGTTAACGACGAGATGAGTGAAAAAAAAGTAAAAAAGGTAAGATTTAGAGAATCATCCTCTCATCGTTATATAAGAAATAAACCTCGTTTTTCACTTATCACAGGAGACGGTGTGTCTGGTGTCGAAATAGATCGTGTGATAGATAAAATATTCAATGATCCTCGAAACAAACATGGAAAATATATTCAAGTAATCATTGGAAGTCAAGTTATCGGTGAGGGAAAAAGTTTAAAAAATGTTAGACAAATACACATTCAAACTCCTCATTGGAATAATCCTGAAACAGAGCAAGCTATCGGACGAGGTATAAGAGCATTTTCTCACGACGATTTAGATCCGGATAAAAGAACTGTTAAGATATTTAGACACGCATCTATACCGATTGGGGGGATAGAATCTATAAATTATCTTATGTACAAGATATCAGAGGATAAAGACTTTAAGATGAAACGTATAGAAAGATTGTGTAAAGAGGAGGCGGTAAATTGTCCTCTTAATTGGGAAAGAAACAATCTCCCTACTGACGTCGACGGAAGTAAAGAGTGTGATTACATGAAATGTGAATATAAGTGTTCTCATGTTTCAAGAGATGATATAGATAATCCTCTTATAGAACGAGATACATACAACCTATTCTATGCAGAGGAAGAAATTAACAGAATTTCTTCAGTCATAAAGCAAATTTTTAAGAAGAGATTCTTTATCGATCTAGAAGAGTTGAAAATGGAATTTTCAGAAACATCAATGATGATCATTGTTAGAGCATTAAAGAAAATGATTGATACATCAACCGTTCTCGTTAACAGATATGGATTTCCGTGTTATCTCAGGGAGGATCATAATCTGTATTTTTTAGTAGATGATATCTCTCTACCAAACTCTTTTTTGTTATCAAGATACTGTGAAAATCCAAATGTTAAGAAATATTACCTATTCGAAGATATAATTAAACTTGCACAATATAGATATATAGTTGAAGATAAAACTTATCTTATAGAAAATTTATCCGATGAAGATGATAAACGTGAAATTATTAAACAAATCCACTCATTATCACCTCTTCTTCAAGAGATGTTTATTGAAATGGCAATAAGTGGAAATAAAATGGGAGTGAGTAAGGGAAGAGAAACCCGAAATTTGGTAATTGACAGTTACAAAAATTATATCATCAAATTAAAGGATAAGACGGTATCAACTCTTTTACAAGACGAAGAAGGAAGATTCAGGTGTATATCCGATTCTAAAAATACACTGGAAGATTGGGAAGACTGTGACGAAAGTGTAGTAGATGAGTTAGAAGATGTTAAACTAGAGGAGAAAGTGTCCCTTGAAATGAATCCTTATAAATATTACGGACGTATATTAAAAGATTCAAAAAAGAAGTTTAAATTTGTTATAAAGAAAATTAAGAAAAACGAAGTATTTACAAAGGAGGGAAAGAAGGATGGTCGTAGCGATCTTAGAGGAACGACTTGTCAAGAGATTGTTCCAAAGCAAAGAATAATAGATATAATCACTGATTTGAACAAGAAAAAAATAAATATCAAGCCTCCTATTGAAATTATAATGAAGAATAGGGAAAAGTTTATAGATGAAATTATACAGAAGAATACTCATTTTAAAAAGGAGGCACTCGTCGATATGTCTGATGAAGAATTAAAAAGTGTATACTACTGGAATGTAAAGGCTGGAAAGAAGGAAATGTGTGACTCAATTGAACAATGGTTTAAGGATAATAATCTCATGGAGTATGAGAAATAAAAACAATTTATTAGATCAAAAATTGATTTTAATCTAATAAAAACAATTGATAAAACACACTCAAGTATAAGTATTCACTCAAGTATTCACTCAAGTATTCACTCAAGTATTCACTCAAGTATTCACTCAAGTATTCACTCAAGTATTCACTCAATGACTTCTTCGTTTTCAAAAGTAGGAACTAGACATAGATCAAATATTTCAAGGTACAATAGCTGGGTTAAAAATATTTCTTATGGTAAAAAGGAGAGCACACGAACTAATGCAGTTGACTTTTATCTTTACGAGAATATTGATTGGGTCAAAGTAACTGATCTTCTTGTTTTACAAATTGAAAGATACACAGGAAATAGTTTTGGAGAGAGTTCAAGACAACGAACTCTCTATCGGTGTTTAGATCGGCTAGTAGAAATGAAAAGAGTAGTTATGTCCGTGGACGTAGCAGATGGATGTCGTATGTATATTCATACTGGATTAATAACTAAAAATCTTGAGGAGAACGAAGACGAGGAGAACGAAGACGAGGAGAACGAAGACGAGGAGAACGAAGACGAGGAGAACGAAGACGAGGAGAACGAAGACGAGGAGAACGAAGACGAGGAGAACGAAGACGAGGAGAACGAAGAGCCGATATCTACTAGACGACGATCAGTTAATATAGAAAATTGTCCAGTAAAAATATACGAATTAAATACAAGATGGAGGAGAATTTTGTCAGATGCCGAGTCGAATATTAGAGAGAATAAGATGAAAGGAGAAATTCTGAAGATTGCTGAAAAGATTAATAGAGAAAACAACGAGGTTGATGGAGATCAACCTGGTAACAGTACCGAAAATGGTAACAGTACCGAAAATGGTAACAGTACCGAAAATGGTAACAGTACCGAAAATGGTAACAGTACCGAAAATGGTAACAGTACCGAAAATGGTAACGTTAATAACATATTCTACAATTATGCGTTATCTTTGATTTATATTTTTATTTTATACGGTATTTATATCTTTAGTAAAAATTTTAGAGAACATTTGGAATGTATTTAAAAAATCAAAAGAAGAAAAACTTCGAAAGAAGAAAGCGAATGGCTGAAGTCGCTAGTCCTGTTTTAGCAGATAAAAGCATAATAAAAGGTGTATACGCCCCTGCTATTCTCAAAGCGGGAAATAAATAATCTCGAATGTAACAATCTTTATGTCTGTAGGTTCCTTTAAATCTTTTCATTTGTTCCATATTTTCTCCTATCTTGCAAATATTTTCATTCTGATCGTTCATCATCTTATGCATTTCGATAACTATAATTTTAAGATTCTCTACTTCGCGTAACAAATCTGTATGTCTTTTATAGTCGACTCCTTCCTTTACAATAACCCATTTATTTTCATCATCTTCGCTTTCAAAAGTCTTTCCGAGTCCTAGGGGACCAGAGCTTTCAAAAGTCGTTCCGAGTCCTAGGGGACCAGAGCTTTCAAAAAGATTTTTTAAATCATTCTCTTCGATTATGTCTATTTGTTTAGTCATATCTTTATAATTTCGCTATACAAATTATAAAGATAATAAGAGATCTTTAAAATTGATTACAAAATTGATTACAAAAAAGATAAATACAAAAGAGATAAATACAAAAGAGATAATAATTATTCAGAAAAATGTCTGACGTAAACGATGCGTTTCTCCACAAGAAACTTCTTGATCTCCTTTTAAAAGAAAAGAGAAATATCTTCTTATCGGGTCCGGGTGGTGTTGGAAAATGTATTCACGATTCAACTCCTGTAGCACTATTTGATGGAACAATTAAAATTGCACGAGATGTAGATATTGGAGACATTCTTATTGGAGATGATGGAACATCAAGAAAAATTATTGATATTGAAACAGGAAATGAAGAGATGTTTGAAATAAAGTTTGAAAGAAGTGTCTCTCTAACAGTAACATCTCTTCATGAATTAACCTTTTCTGTCTCTCTTCCGTCGTTTGAATACATTCGTGAAGATAGGGTTTGGAGAGTGTTTTCATTTGATTACACCTCTTTCAGAATCTCGACGAATCATTTTGACTGTTTTTCAGAGGCTAGATCGTGGGCTAATACACTGAATCCACACGGAACACTTGTTGATATACCCCTAAATAAAATCTTTAAAGAATTAGAAACCCCACTTTATAAGATCTTTTTAAATCCATGTTTTTGTAAAGGAATAGAATATCCTAAAAGAAATATAGAAAGAGATCCCCTAGATGTTGGGAAAGAAATTCTTACACTATGTAATATACCTCGCGAATATGTCTTAAACTCGCGAAAAAATAGAATTAGACTGCTACAAGGATTATTCTATTCCATTGGGAGTATAAATGGGCGTATAAACTCAAGGTCAACCCTTAAAATATCAAGTCTAAATCTTAAAACAGAAGTTTGTAATGACATAGCTTTTTTATGCAGATCACTTGGATTATTTGTTGAACAATATCCTTACGAACTAATTGTTTATGGAGGGGAACACGAAATAGATGAACTACATGAAATAGATAAAATAGTTTCTATAACATCAAAAGGAATTCAGCCTTACATTGGGTTTCTTGTAGATGGAAATCATAGATTTCTTCTTGGTAACTTTATGATTACTCATAATAGTTATATCGTAAAAAATGTTTTACAACCCTATGCTGTAAAGAATTTTATAAATGTAGCAGTAACATCTACAACAGGAGTGTCAGCTTTATCAATTGGTGGAACAACAATTCACAGATGGAGTGGAATTAAATTGGGAAAAGAGTCTGTACAAACAATTTGTAAAAATATCACAGAAAAAAATAAAGATTGTCTAAGAAGATGGAAAGAATGTCAAATTCTTGTGATTGATGAGGTTTCAATGCTTGGATTAAAAACATTTGAAATACTTGATCGAGTAGCAAGAAATATTTGTGAAAAAGATGTTCCTTTTGGAGGAAAGAGACTTATTGTATCTGGAGATTTCCTACAACTTCCTCCTGTCCAAGATTCGTTTTCTTTTAATTCTCCCGTGTGGAAAGATTTAAACTTTCGCATATTTAGAATGACTACACCAAAGCGTTACCCAGACCTTGACCATTTTGAGATGCTTATGCGTATTCGTACATCTACACATACAAAAGAAGATGTAAAAAAAATGTATGCGAGATGTGACTCATATATAGATTATATTCGTAGAGGTTGCGATAAGGCTGAAAAGATTAAACCTACTCGTATTTTCTCCCTAAAAAAGGATGTTGTTCAACATAACTTAGACGAGTTAGCAAAATTAGAGGGAAAAACTGTTGTGTTTAATTCAATTGACAAGTTTCTTCAACGAGAAAAAAAGGAGGAAGATAAATGTTTCAAACCATGTAAATTAACTTCCAAAGAAATTACGGATTACACGGAATTTCTCGATACGATTGTTGATAGACAAGTTTATCTAAAACATGGAGCTCAAGTTATGCTTACATACAATTTAGCAATTGACATTGGTCTAGTTAACGGGAGTAGAGGGGTGGTAGTTTCTATTGAAACAGACGGTGCAACAGTTCTTTTTAAAAACGGAATTATTACACGAATTAAATTTCACGGATACGAGTTTGATGATGGAAAGATAAAAGTAGTTAGACATCAACTCCCACTTATTTTAGCTTGGGCTATTAGTTGTCATAAATCTCAAGGAGCTACGATTGATTATGCAATTATGGATCTTGGACCTTCTATTTTTGCCTCTGGAATGGCCTATGTTATGCTTTCTAGAGTCAGAACATTGGAAGGATTGTTGCTGAGTAGTTTTGTTCCAACTAAGATTATTGCTGATTCAGAAGCGTTAGAATTTGAAAAGACTCTGGTTGAAAAGGAACTAGTTCAAGAAAAGGATTACGAAATGGTTTACGGAGGGATAGATGATTATAAGAGGAAGGAATTAGTAGGACGTGACAAAAATCAAATAGAACCGAATAGAAAAGATATAGCTGACTTTATAATAAAGAAGTGTCCAGAAGTGAATGAGATTATGACTTCAGATATGTGGGAACAACTAAAATCATTCAATCCTCGTAATGATATGAAAGAGGAAGAATTATATAAAAATTTATTGGAATTTTTAGAGTTAGAGATACAGGAAGATAATAACGGAGAAGATGAAACGAATAGTGTTAACGAGAAACACGAGGATCACGAGGAGGAGGAGGATCACGATGACGAAGAGGATCACGATGACGAAGAGGATCACGATGACGAAGAGGATCACGATGACGAAGAGGATCACGATGACGAAGAGGAAGAGGAATATCCTATTAGAGACATATCGTCTTCTAAAAATAGTAATGTATATTTTGAGGATTCTAGTGAAGTGAGTGAAGTGAGTGAAGTGAGTGAAGTGAGTGACGTGAAGGATGATTAAATATTATTGCTAATTAACTATCCGAATATAAAACCAAATTAATCTATTATATTTTAATATATTAATATCAACAAGATGCCAACTCCTCTTGATAAAACTCTTTATGAAGTTGTTAAACGAGAGGCAAATAAAAAGTTTAAGTCCCCATCTGGTGTTTATAGGTCGTCTTGGATTGTAAGGGAATATAAAAAGAGGGGAGGAAAATACAAGGGTGTAAAAAAATCATCACAAGGATTATCCAGATGGTTTAGAGAAGAGTGGGTAGACTTGAATAGTCCTATTCGTTCTAAACCAAAGGGATCAAAGGGATCAAAGGTTATAGGATATAGGAGTTGTGGTCGTTCGCGACAATCAAGTAGATCTAGTAGTGGAAAATACCCACTTTGTAGACCTACGTATAAGATAACATATAGGACTCCAAAGACGTGGAGGAGTCTTTCCAAAAGATCAATCTCCAAGGCTAAAAGATATAAATCTAAAGTAAGAAGTAAAGGGAGGGTAAAGTTTTAGAGATAAAGAAATTTCAACTTAAATTCTGTCGTATTAAGAACGGAAAGAGAAGAAGTCTTTTTATTATAAATAATAAAAACGATTTCAATAAATAAGTAATATAAGTATACTTGTTTTGTTTTGTATTCTGAATAAATGATTCGTTCATGTCTTCTTTGTGTAGGTTCATATGAAACTTTGCAAAAATATATTAAAAATAGGGTAGACTCTGGAAAGAAAGATTTTATGCAATATGTATTTTCTATTCCATTAACAGAAAAGGTGTCTTCGTCGTCATTAAAATTAACTCCTTTATTAAAGGAAGTTCTTCTACCTCCAAACGAAGAGTTACATCCTGGTTATTATGGAGAAGAATGTCGAGAACTTCTAATTCAAAATCCTGAATTTAAGAATTACAAGGATTTATGGACTATTGTAGGAATTGAATACCCAGAGCCAAGATGTTATACAACTTATGATATTGTCTTTCCTCAAGGTAGAATGGATAAAGGAGAAAATTCCCGAGATGCATCAATGCGAGAATTTTCAGAGGAGACTGGAATATTTCTTGATACAACTAAGACACCGGTTTTTTTAGGATTTGTAGGTAAAAGAGGTGAAATGGGTGTTTATGCTTATAAAATGGATTGATGATATTAAATGAAAAATATCCAATCAAAATAATTTTAATCTTGTTAACTAGTTAACAAGATTATGCTTAGGATAGCTAGAAAGAATATTAGAACAAATAACACAGTTCGAAGGGTTAGGAGAAATGAAAAAAATAATATTATATCAAGATGGGGTTTCTCTGATAGATTCTTTTCCTTTAGAGGAAAAGAAAAATCATATCCTAGAAGATATTCGAGAATAATATCTCGGGAAAGTAGCGAAGCTGAAAACGAAGCTGAAAACGAAGCTGAAAACGAAGCTGAAAACGAAGCTGAAAACGAAGCTGAAAACGAAGCTGAAAACGAAGCTGAAAACGAAGCTGAAAACGAAAACGAAGCTGAAAACGAAAACGAAGCTGAAGGTGAAAACGAAAACGAAGCTGAAGGTGAAAACGAAAACGAAGCTGAAGGTGAAAGAAAGAAACCACTTGTGGATACATTAGATGATGTATATAGAGATTACGAAGAGATGAGAAGACAAGAATTAGAAGAAATAGATCTTGATATAGCATACAATGAATACGAGAAATTAAGAGATGAATGGGTCATTGTAACCTTGTAACCAACCTTGTAATATTTGTATTTCATTTGTATTTCATTTGTATTTCATTTGTAGTTATTATTTTATTGTTTCGAGATTACTTATAGAATAGTTTTGATACACAAACATGAATACAACCGTAACTCTCAAATTTTCCCACAAATATTACTACTGTAATATTCTTAATTAAATATTATTAACCTGTTTAATTATATTTACTTTTTATTAAACATGACTAGTTACGATGATTTTATGTGGAAACTTATACATAAGATGTTGTGTACAAATTCTAGACCAAAAGTTGGTTTAGGAACTTCTAAAAACATTGACGAATATGTGGTTGAAAATATATTAAAGGAAAAATATACACACGGTCACCATTTAGAGTTATTACAAACGATGTTTGATGAGATGTTGTCTAATAATTCGATGAAGGATTCGGATTATTCTGAAGATATCAAATTTACACCCTCTTCACTTCACTCATCAATGCTTGATATACTGACCAACTTTAAATTTGCATCATCTAAAAGTTCATCAGAAGGTTATGCCTTATTTTCAAATTTCAAAGGAGTCAGTAACATGGTTGTAATAAAAACTTCTAAAAAAAAGAAAGATAACGATTCAATTCTATTTGAATACTTTATTGGAAAATTTGGGACAAATAAACTTCGAAAATTTGTCCCAAATTTTGCCTACACCTTATCTATTTTTAAGTGTAATCCTCTGGTGTTTGATAAAGACAGAAATATAGATACTCACAAGTTATGTGGACAAGATCAGACTGACCCTCGTTTTTATGTTGTTTATGAAAAAATTAAAGGAGTGTCCTTACACGAATTCGTGACTTCGGTAAAGACATTGGAAGACTGCTTCAAATTAATTTCTTATATAATTCAACTAGCACTAGCATTAGCAATCTCTCAAAGGGAAATATCATATACTCATTACGATCTTCATACTGATAACATATTATTACGACAACTAGAACACCCTCAAATAGTTGAATACGAAATAGCGGGTATAACATATAGAATTCAAACTGATGCTATTCCTACAATAATCGATTATGGTTTTTCTCACTTTATTGTCGATGGTATTCCATTTGGAGGAAAGACAATTCCAGAATTAGGAATTATTCCAACACTCTCACCAACAGGATTTGATCTGTATAAAATGGTTATGTATGTAATGAATGAGTGTTTTAAAAATAAGTATGGGCCTTTTAATGAAGTATCGTGGTTAATGGAATATTTTCAGGGAGATCCTTTTGGAATATATAATGCATACAAACGTAAGAATAATGTAGAGTTAAGTAGAGCGTTTAAACGTGGATGGCAAAATTTCTATAATGTGACATCAAAATGTAAGTTATACAATGATAATCCAATGAATTTTATAAATTGGATTTATCAACGAAATAGAGATGTGTGGAATAAAATAATAAAAACTACTGAAAGTCTCTATAACATTCCGTCAAATGATTTAGTTCAATCTTACATCGCTAAATTAGATATACGCAAGATTTTTAAAAAGAACGAGTTACCAAACGAGTTACCAAACGAGTTACCAAACGAGTTACCAAACGAGTTACCAAACGAGTTACCAAACGAGTTACCAAACGAGTTACCAAACGAGTTACCAAACGAGTTACCAAACGAGTTAACGAACGAGTTACCAAACGAGTTAACGAACGAGTTACCAAACGAGTTAACGAACGAGTTACCAAACGAGTTAACGAACGAGTTACCAAACGAGTTAACGAACGAATCTAAAAATAAAATAGATAATTGCGATATACTTCACAAAGACTACGAGAGTTACGTAATTAATAAATATATAATAGAAGAGTTTGAAAAGATACTAGACCGATTTAATGATACTCTACAGAATCCTTCATATCTGAGAAAGAGAATAACAAAGCTTAAAATGCAAACCAAAAAAAATAAAGACAGTTACACGAAAAACGATCTCCTTATTTTCTCTAAATTTCAAGATGATTTAATATCGTCTCAAAACGAGAAACATCTTGAAAAATTAGAAAAGAAGATAAGAGTTGTAAACACTATTTTAGATATAAAAAGATTAATTGAACCTTTACAACGAATAGAGGAGTTTATAGATGTATACAACAATTATAAAATATTTATTCAATATTCTAAACATTCCGTTACCGCATATTCCTCTCAAAAAATAATAGATGACTATCAGATGAGATCTATTTTAATTTTAAAATCTTTCCAAAAAGTTAAATCAGAGTATGTTTTCGAATCATTAAGACAAAAACTCTTGAATATAAACAACAAAATAGTATATAATAATAAACAAATACATCCTGTGTCTTGGGAACTTTCTGAATCGTTTATAAACTCGTTAATTATGATACAATATATAGTAGATGATATGAGAAGTTTCTATACAATTACAGAAGATGTGTGTACAAGTATAGAAAAATTTGTTTATGATGTGGTTTTTACTTTAGCAACGAAAAGGTCGACTGGGTTATACGTACCAATGAGAAGTGGAATACAAATTTGTATATTAGCATTATGTGCTAGAGATGAATTAGAATATATCTTGAATAGGAATCTAGTGATCACTAAATTATCAGAATTGATAGATTCCATAACAAGTCTTTCTCTAAAGGATGATCAAATATTCCTACAACTTGAGAAGTTGCCTGTAAAAAAACACAATGTTCCAACTGAAAAGGAATTAGAGATTATTACAACAAATAATATATATACATCTCTTAAGTCCAACGAACGTTTATCACTTCTTGATCTTGGATCGAATGATATTACAAATGAATTTATTGATATTATGTCTGTACTTCCGAGAAACTTTTCAAGAGTAGATATTACAAATTCTGTAGGAGTCTTTCCTTTTTCTTCTAATCATTTCTCGTTAATTACCTCACTTATGGTATTTCATAATTGCACAGATATTTCTGGAGTATTATTAGAAATATACAGAGTACTTAGAGTAGGAGGATTATTTATTGTGAAAGAGTACGATAGTGGAACTCAGACACAAAAACTTATGTGTGATATTGATGTTAGATTAAAGGGTAAAGAAAAAGATAATAAATCTTTATATTTATCCACAGATGAGTTAAAAAATAATATAGATAAAGCTGGATTTAAGTTTGTAGAAGAAAGGAATTTTTCAACAATTGAAAAATATGTCTTGTTTACAAAGTGAGAAACCTAGAAATTGAAAACCCCCTTATTATTGTACAGAAAAAATTGATTGTTTTTCTATAAGACTACTTACAATCACTAAAATCGCTACAAACACTACAATCGCTACAAACACTACAATCACTAAAATCTCTACAAACACTACAATATCAACATTAAATTCCGTACCGCAATGATTTCAACTTTATCACAAAACCTCTATTCTGCTAGCAAACAGAAAAAGAGAGTAGAAATTATATTTGAGAGTGACACCGAACGTAGTGACACCGAACGTAGTGACACCGAACGTAGTGACACCGAACGTAGTGACACCGAACGTAGTGAATTCCTTCCCCCAGAACCTCATTTTGGATTGAGACTAAAGTCTCCCTTTTCTTTATTTCCTCACCAAGTAGAAGCTATTGAATGGATGAAACAACTTGAAAATTCAAACCCAAAAAGATTAAATATGAGAGGAGGAATACTAGCCGAATCTCCCGGTTTAGGGAAATGTCTTCATCCAGAAACTCCAGTCTTGATGTTTGGAGAGAAGACAAATAACGAACACAAGACAGGCCCGTACCCGTGTATTGGATTGAGTAAAAAGGCAATGGATATCGTCTCTGGAGATCTTATTCTTGGAGACGATAATCTACCAAGACGTGTTATTTCTGTTGTAAAAGGGAGGGATGAAATGTTTAGAATAGATCAATCAAATGGTGATTCATATATTGTTAACAGGGAACATATATTATCGTTGAAATATATTGATCATAAAAGATATATCTTGGAAAATGGTAAATTTAAAATCTCATGGATCGATACGAGAAGTATTTTAGAACATACGGCTACTTTTGATATTTTCGAAGAAATGATAGAATTTTCATACATGATCTCCGAAGAAGATACAATAGATATTGAAGTGTATAAGTATCTTGATTTGGACTCTTCACTGAAATCTAAACTCGTAGGATTCAAAACAGGATTTGATGGATGGTCATCGTGTAACGTATCAATTGATCCTTGGACAGTTGGATATTGTCTTGGACAAGGACGTACACTAGAAATAGTTTCTCAACAAGTATCATCTAGATTAAGATATATCCCTCAAGAATACATTTACAATTCACGAAAAAAAAGATTGCAACTTCTATCTGGATTTCTTGATTCATGCGGAATTATAAATACAGGAAATGATGGAAATGATGTGTCCGTAAGAGGGTGTGAATTAATCTTCGATTCACACGACTCACACGATTCATGTGGTATATCAAACCAAGTTTTATTTGTTTGTAGATCTCTTGGGTTTGAGGCGTGTAGAACGATTTTTCAAGTTAGTTCTCGGTTATGTTATAAAATAATTTTTAACGGAAATGATATAGGAAAACTCCCTATCATATTTTTTAAAAAGAGGTTACAAAATCTAGATACGAACAATATACGACATAAAAAATATTACAATGAATCCCTTTCACTTTTTTCGGGTATTAAAGTAGAATCTCTTGGACAAGGAGACTACTGTGGGTTTGTTATTGATGGAAACAGACGATTTCTTCTTGGAGACTTTACAGTGACGCACAATACTTGTATAACAGCTTCATTGTGTATGACCGATTCAATTACGTCTATCGGTTCCAGAATTGTTTACCCAAATCTTGTTGTTTGTTCAAAAACTGTTGCTTATTCGTGGAAAAACGAGATTGAAAAGTTTTTTGGAAAGTCGTGTCCCTTTTTGTATATTCATCGTTCATCTCTTGGAAAAAGTTTTGACCTCTTATCGTGGGATTCTATAAAGAACTATAAAATTATCATAACAACTTATGAAACTGTAATGAGTGTTGCTACAAAAAATAAATTGATAGAAAACCAACTCGGTGTCGATAATTTGAATCGTAAAGTTAGAATGCCTTCTCATGATGATTGTATTAATGTACGTGGTGGAATGCTTCTTTTCAAGGTTCCTTGGAATCGTATTATTGCTGACGAGAGTCATCGTCTTTCTAATCCAACGTCGTCAACATTTTACTCTATGATGGCTCTTTGGGGTGATAAGAAGTGGAATCTTAGCGGAACTCCCCTACGAAATTATTCATCAGATCTCTTCTCTCAATTTAGATTTAATGGATATGATAAAATCCTTGTCGCAAAGCAATTTAATTTTGATGAGTATCAGAGAGGCCGAATGAGAGAATTCACACTCTACAAAACGTACGACGATGCAAAAATTTATCTTCCCGAAATTAAACGACACAAGATAGAAATAGTATTCGAAGACAAGGAGAAAGAAATTTATGAATATTATCACAGCAGTATGAGAAAGGTATACAATGGATTCCTTGTTGGTTCTTATGGATTTTCAAATGTCTTGACACTTTTTCTTCGTCTAAGACAGTTGTGTGTTGTTCCTTACTCAATTCTCTCCGAGAGTTCAAGAAACTATAAAAAAAAGGAGGATGAAGAATATACTCTCTCACAACAGATTCTAGACGATATGACTGGAGGACTTTCTAGTTGGTTAACGAATAAAATGGGTACAGCTGGTATCTATTCTTCAAAAATGAAAGCGTTAATTAATATATTGAAAAATGTTAAAAAAGGAGAAAAGACTCTTGTTTTTAGTTCATTTAAAAAAGTTATAGATATTGGAGCGTTAGCCGTTAAAACTCTATTGTCTCACGTGAAATTTCTTGTTCTTGATGGAGATGTCACTGGTGACAACAGAGACGATGTAATAAATAAGTTCAAGAGTGATAAACACGAATATGAGGTATTATTTATTTCCTACAAGGTTGGGTCCGAAGGTCTGACATTAGTTGAAGCATCAAATGTTGTTCATATGGAAAACTGGTGGACTCCTGTTGTTCAGGAGCAAGCAGAGAGAAGAGTTTGGAGAATAGGACAAAAGAGAGAAGTAAATATTTTCAACATTACAATCAAGGATTCAATAGAAGATCGTATAGATGCGATTTGTCAGGATAAGTCACAAATGATTTCTGATTTTAAATCGTCAAAAAAGAGTTCTATTCGTTCGTTGATTGATTCTGCAATGATTGGACGAATGATCCGATAAACACTCTTAAAAATAGAGTACAAATTAAAAAAGAATATTTATTCTTTTTTAATTGTTTAATACAAAGTCTACAAAATCTATAAGTCTTGTAGATTTTGTATTATTAATCTTTTTCTTTTATTAAATTAAAAACGAGAATGTTACTACTCATTTTAATAGGTCTATTCTTTTTTTTATTAATATCTGGTGTCGCTCTTTATTTCTTTTTTCGTAAGAAAAAGGACAGTTGCGATGGAGTGAAATGTCTGAATAAGGGAAAGTGTGTGGATGGAAAGTGTAAATGTACATCTGGGTTTGAAGGAGAAATATGTGAAACACCAAAGAGAGTTGAACCATCACCATCATCGTTACCACCATCGTTACCACCATCGTTACCACCATCGTTACCACCATCGTTACCACCATCGTTACCACCATCGTTACCACCATCGTTACCACCATCACCTGATCTTTGTACTAATAAAAATTGCGGAACTAATGGAATTTGTAATTTGGGGAAGTGTGCTTGTATAAATAATTACAGTGGCGATAGCTGTCAAACGCCTCCTGATCCTTGCATGGGTAAAAATTGTGGTGTTTTTGGAAATTGTGTTTCCGGGACATGTGTTTGTATCAGTGGGTATACTGGTGATAGCTGTCAAACACCTCCTGATCCTTGTGTGGGTAAAAATTGCGGAACTAATGGAATTTGTAATTTGGGGAAGTGTGCTTGTATAAATAATTACAGCGGTGAGAATTGCGAGAAACCTCCCGATGTGTGTCTTAATGTAAATTGTGGAAATTTTGGAAATTGTGTTTCAGGGAATTGTGTGTGTCGAAGTGGTTACACTGGTGATAAGTGCGAGAAACCCCCTCTTAATCAACCATGGCAGTGTGTGGACAATACAAATGTTCCTGTTAGATCTTATAATGGTGATATACAATGTATTTCTACAGGTACACCAGGTCAGTGTTATCAATACGGTGGTCGTACTATATGCGAGTCTAAAGTTGATGGATTAGCAAAAACACCAGGATATACTTGTACTTCTCAAAATTACAACGATACAAATCACTGGTGTCATTGGGCTAAAGATAGTTTTGATAAGATGACAACAGTCAATCATCCTTGGCAGTGTGTACACAACACAAATACTCCGGTTAGATCTCATGACGGTAAAATACAATGTATTTCTAATGGAATTGCAGGTCAGTGTCATCACTATAGTAATCGTACGGAATGTCAAACTAACGTTTCTAAAATATTGGAAGAAAACAAAGCTATTCCAGGAGTCACTTGTACTTCTCAAGATTATATAAATCCAATACACTGGTGTCATTTTGCTAAAGATAGTTTTGATAGGATGAACGTAGACTTGCTTAAATAAAATTTAACATTCATTTGTATGTGCCAAAGTGTTAAATGTTGAATCCAAGAACGTGGTAAAGTTGTTCTATTTAAGGATTCGTTTATATATTACGGTGAAAAATCAAAAATAACTTATTACGGATGAATTATTTTTGAATACATTTTTTTCGTTTATTACATTAAAAAGAATGATACTCATTTTAATAGGTATAGTTATATTCTGTTTTTTATTAATATCTGGTATTGCTCTTTATTTCTTTTTTCGTAAGAAAAAAGATATTTGTGATGAAGTGAAGTGTCTTAACGATGGAATATGCGTCGATGGGAACTGTAAATGTAATTATGGGTTTGGAGGGAAAAGATGTGAGATCACAAAGATAGATATTCCATCTCCATCTCCATCTCCATCTCCAGATCCAGATCTTTGTATAGATGTTCAGTGTGGATCTTTTGGAACTTGCAATTCGGCAACTGGGAAATGTGATTGTAAAAGTGGATACACTGGTGATAAGTGTCAAACTCCTCCAGATCTTTGTATAGATGTTCAGTGTGGATCTTTTGGAACTTGCAATTCGGCAACTGGGAAATGTGATTGTAAAAGTGGATACACTGGTGATAAGTGTGAAACTCCTCCGGATCTTTGTCTAGGTATTCAGTGTGGATCTTTTGGAACTTGCAATTCGACAACTGGGAAATGTGATTGTAAAAGTGGATACACTGGTGATAAGTGTGAAACTCCTCCAATTCTTAATCAGCCATGGCAGTGTGTAGACAACACAAATGTCCCTGTTAGATCTCAAGACGGTAAAATACAATGTATTTCTACACTCAACAAAAATAGCCCAGATGAATGTTGGTCGTACGCTGGTCGTACTATATGCGAGTCTGAAGTTAGTAAATTATCAAAAACAGCTACTCCAGGATATACTTGTACTTCCCAAAATTATAACGATAAAAATCACTGGTGTCATTGGGCTAAAGATAGTTTCGATAAGATGACAACAGTCAATCATCCTTGGCAGTGCGTAGACAACACAAATGTTCCTGTTAGATCTCAAGACGGTAAAATACAATGTATTTCTACACTCAACACAAATAGCCCAGATGAGTGTTTGCAGTACGCTAGTAATGATTTATGCGTAGCTGGAGTTGCTAGCTTATTGCGTCAAGATAAAGGTGTCGTAGGAGGATACACTTGTGATTCTAAAAATTACGACGATAAAACTCACTGGTGCTATTTTGCTAAAGATAGTTTCGATAAGATAAACCTATCAAAATTATAGATGTGAATAATGCGAATAATAAGAATAATGTGAATAATACAAAACGAGGGAGATTGATCTCGTGAAAAGGGTTTTTTATTTCTGATTTCATTATTAAATAATATTTCCTTGGATATTTTCTCCTCTACGATCTTCATCCTTCTTTTCGTCTTCATTTGGAAAGAGATCTGGATGAGTATCGCGAAGTTCTTTTAGTTTTAGTTCCACGCATTGAATAAGAGTTTGAACGTCGCACCAAAATATACGATCATTATATAACTTCATGTATGTCTCTTGGATATTAATCATCCCGATCGGACATTTAATTAAATCTTCAACTATAATTTTGCACAATTTTTTATCACTTGATTTTTCAGAATATAAACTCAATTGAATAATTTCAAATGAACGGTTCACCGTAGACGTGAAAAAGTCAAGTGCATCTGATCTCGCCTCAGTAGTCCACCATCTCCATATAGAATTCATTTTTGTACTCTGACAAGCTGTAAGCGTACGAGTATCAATCTTTTCTCCAGATTTGATAAGCCCAATAAACTTTAGTCGTGTAATAACTTCGTGTGTTGTCTCCATTGTTCCTTTTTTACTTGCTCCCATAAGATTAGAATAGAGAAATTTAATCATCGGAAAAGCATTCATTCTCTTTCTTTACTTACTTAAATTACAATAAGATATTTTAGATTACTATTTATCAATTTTAGATTACTATATTCTTTACGACAATCTAATGAATTAGCAGATAAAATATTGCAAAGTTTAATAGAAACAAAGATTGAAACGATAAGATACTCTTTTCAATATTTTTTAATATACACCAAATTAAAAATAGTTGAAAAATTATAAGGGAAAACAACAATAAAAACAACATACCGTTTACAGACTTTACTCCATTTACTCCATTTATCATAAAACATAAAATAGACAGAAAAGCTACTCCAGCAAAAAAGAAATGTAGAGGAAACTTTTCGTCTACGAGTAATAACCCATAAATTCCAAAAAGCAGATAACAGATTGTCAAGAAAGAAATAAGATCTTTTCTACATCTTTCATATAAAAGAGTTATTATTCCCATGATTATTCCCAACGAGAATAATACTTTTTTATGTTTACAAACTACACTTGATATACTACAATCATCACTTGTCTTCTTTACGAAAACGTAAAGTATAATTGCAGAATATACAATACATATACTGAGAAGGAGAATATTTCTAGTCATTATAATGAATAGAAATAAAATGATACATCTTTTATTTTTGATATATTAAGTATTTAATTATTTATATCATTGAAAATATTTAAAAATCTAAATATATGAAAACGATCAAAACTATTAAAGTCAAAAATACAGGATATCACGACAGAAAAAGATGCAATAAAAATTTCAAATGGATTAAAACATGATATTATCAGGAGAAAAAGAAAATAACTACACAAAATGAATAGGGGGAATAAAAACTTCATAACTAACAGGGATAAATTGAGAGTGTATTAATAATACATAATCAAATCAATTTTATACATCTAGATTACGGTATTCTTTTGGGTTTTTAAGATAATCATACGACGTTGATGAATAGAAACGAATTTCAATCACGGTTCATCCCTTGCATATCCCTAATCTTTTGTTCTAAATATTCTGGATGAAGTGTTATATATTCGTCCCATTCCAGATCCTTCTCAGCCAAAAACCACCCAATTTCATAAAGAGCTACACCTGTTAAGACTGCCGTATGTTGTAGACAAAAGAAACAACAATTCCTTTTCGGAATCACTGTATATCCAAATATTTTCTTTCCTTTTGTCAAATCTAATTTAATTACAGCATTTCTTGAACAAGGATGTCCAGAAAGAGTAGATGCCTGACATTTTATCACTTTATCATCCCCAAATTTTTTTATTAATCCACTTCGTGATGTTTTTCTTTTGGATTTTCTTGGAGAAGATTTCTTCCTTTTACTCTTGTATTTTTTTGTCATCTTTTATGTTAACAAAATAATAAATATATTCAAATTGATTTAACGTGTAAATGACGTATTTTCATTTTGATACTTTGATACTTTGATACGATTTTACCTCATTGAATAGACTAAAATAAAAATTAAAAGTAAAACTATAAAAATACAAAACACGATACATCCGAGAAGTTTAACACTTCTTGTACAAAACATACATTTTAACCTTCTTGAACGTTTTTGAAATATATTCGAACTATTTTCTAGAGATAATGCTCTTCTCTCAGTATCTTCTAGTTTCTCTCCTCTTGATAAGACTTTTTCGATATTATTTGCGATATCATTTTTCACCTCTTCAACTTTAATTTTTACTTGCTGAACTTTATATCCTGAGTCATCATTATTATTCTTTATTGATGGAGGAATTCTTGATGAATATGAAATAATTTCGTGTGATGGAGGAAGAGGATATTTATGAGATTCATCTATTGAATTATAGTAAGACATTAGACGAGAGAGAATAAACGAGAGAGAATAAACGAGAGAGAATAAACGAGAGAGAATAAACGAGAGAGAATAAACGAGAGAGAATAAACGAGAGAGAATAAACGAGAGAGATTCTTGATATTTTTATAAATTTGTTTATAAAAATCAACTTTATATAGTCCAATGTTTTAATCTATTTCTTCCATTTCACTCATTAAAGGTAACTCGTTCTCATCTTTGAAAATGAAAAGAGTAGTGTCACCGTAAGAGACCTTTGTATTCCAACCAAGAAGAATAAGTTCATCACAAATCTTTTGAACAATCTCTTTACTCTTCGTTGAATATTGATATTGTCCATTAGAATCGGTTGACGATTTAAGATCAAACCCTCTCGTATCTCCCGATACGATATAATCAAAAATTTGATGTCTTAATTTTGAGAGATCACTAGAGAATTTATACTGAGAGAATAAATTTCTGTTTTCAGGAATGAGAGTTTCAGGAAATGAATTCATTTTAACGGTGAGTGTTTGATATATTATATAGAATATATCTTAAACGGAGTTTTTATCTATAGGCTGTGTTAATATATCAAACAATTTCTGCTATCTTTTTTATTCTTTTTTATTCTTAATTTTCTTAATTTTCTTAATTTTCGATCTCCCAGTCGTTTTCTTGAGAATTAGTCTCTTCGGTATTTTCGCTATTTTTTACATCTTCAATTTTCCCTCTTGAAATACCAAAGATGTCCCAAAATTTCTTTACATTTCTAGATTCGTTACCCTTGTTGTCGTTACCCTTGTTGTCGTTGTCCTCGTTGTCCTCGTTGTCCTCGTTGTCGTTGTCCTCGTCGTTGCCCTCGTTGTCGTTGTCCTCGTCGTTGCCCTCGTCGTTATCATCGGTGTCGTTGCCCTCGTTGTCCTTGTTATCATCGGTGTCGTTGCCCTCGTTGTCCTTGTTGTCCTTGTTATCATCGGTGTCGTTATCATCGGTGTCGTTACCCGCCTCGTTGTCGTTGCCCTCGTTGTCCTTGTTATCCTCGTCCTCGTTGTCGTTGCCCTCGTTGTCGTTGCCCTCGTTGTCGTTGCCCTCGTTGTCGTTGTCCTCGTTGTCGTTGCCA
>Ga0247843_1002755_pt1 | contig 30778 bp, 35 predicted proteins | sample LaCruzMarch2017__FD_192420 | JGI IMG/M metagenome (GOLD analysis project Ga0247843, IMG submission 192420) | Freshwater microbial communities from meromictic Lake La Cruz, Castile-La Mancha, Spain - LaCruzMarch2017_8m | ecosystem: Environmental > Aquatic > Freshwater > Lake | place: Spain... | reverse complement strand
CCTCAAGGATCAGCACCCGGCACCCGATGAAGACAAAAAGGAGGTCGCTTAGGTCCAGGTTTGCTTCAGCCAGATTCACTGATTGCTGCGCAGCCCCTTGGTAACACCTATTTGCGACGTACTACGGTGAAACAAACGAATTTTGAGAAACCCGCGGATCACGCCCGAGTTACGAAAATACTTCCGGGAAGTCTCGAACGAGGGTGCTACGCTGAGTGCATGTCCAAAAAAAGATCCGAGCAGGCAATGCCCTGCTGCAAGGGTGGAACATGAGCAACGAAGTCTTTCGCGACCGCGTCCTTGTGGTGGAAGACGAGCCCTACCTCATGGAAGAAATCGTCATTTCCTTGCGAGAGTGCCAGATCGAGCCGCTCACCGCGACAAACGGCACGATCGCACTGGACCTCCTCAAGGAGCACGCAGACATCTCGGTCGTGCTCACAGATATTCGGATGCCCTATATGAACGGCACGGAACTGCTCAAACGAGCCAAAGAGGAACTTGACCCCAAGCGACGACTCCATTGGTTCGCACTGACCGGTTTCGTAGGTTCAGATCTCTCGGACTTTCCCGGCTTCGAGGAGGTTCTCTACAAACCGATTCAACTGGCGATGCTCGCCAAACTGCTGCGTCGCAAACTGGACTTGTCTCCTCCCAGCGCCTCTTCAAGACGCGAGTGAGTTCGTTGCCATCGGAGCGTCTTTGGTGAGAGTGCCTTGAATAATCGAGAGTTCCTTCAAGTCCCAAGTGGCCGCGCCGTCGGGTGTGCGTAGGACCCAGCGGACCTTAGGCATTTGGATCTGGAAGAAGCGCCCGAGATCTTCCAGGACAGCGTGCCTCGGCTCGCACCAAGCCTCAAGAAACTCCGCCGTTTCCACGCTGTAGCGAGTGAAGCGCAGCGAACGCAGTACGCGCGCGATTTCCCGATCCACCTGGAGGGCCATTTTCCTGACGGCTCGAACGTCGGGATCGTTGCTATGAAGAATAAAGGAGCCGTGTCGGCGAAACTTCGCCAGCACCGCGTAAAGACGAAAACGTTTCATGGGATCCGAGTGCTTGGACGCCGACTCGAAGAGCGGCTTCAGCTCGTGAGGGATCGGCGACAAGCCCATGAACAGAGTTCTTTGCATAGTGTGTTGCGAATTCAAGCGGTGCTCCTTAGGTGACGTCTCGCAGACGCTGCGAGAACCTTATAAAAAAGAATCTACCATACAAACGTATGGCATCAAGAAGCGCTCGGATATTTGCTGTTTTTTCGCGAACGCTGCGCTCCAAGTGCGTAATTTATTGCTCGCGGTGGTTTCCGAAGCTCGCCGAACACGGCACGATATTCCCATGGAAAACACTTTGAATACGATCAACCCTGGCGATGTGGCTTGGCTTCTGACCGCTTCGGCACTCGTCTTGCTGATGACACCGGGCCTTTCTTTTTTCTACGGAGGCATGGTCAGTCGCAAGAATATCCTCTCCACGATGTTCCAGAGCCTGATGGCCATGGGCCTCATCAGCGTCGTGTGGGTCATTGTCGGATTCAGCCTTTCGTTTGGCGAGAGCGTCGGCGGCCTCATCGGCAATCCCCTCACCTATTTGTTCTTCCGCAACGTGGGCGAGCAGCCCAACCCCGATTTTTCGGCAACCATCCCCTTCGTGCTCTTCGCGGCCTTCCAAATGAAGTTCGCCGTGATCACGCCGGCACTCATCACGGGCGCGTTCGCCGAACGGGTGCGCTTTAGCGCGTATTTGTTGTTTATGCTGCTGTTCAGCCTCTTCATCTACGCGCCGCTTGCGCACATGACTTGGCACCCGCAAGGGATCTTGCGCACGATGGGCGTGCTCGACTTCGCAGGAGGCACCGTGGTTCACATCTCCGCGGGGCTCGCGGCCTTAGCCGGCGCCCTCTTCCTGGGTCGTCGCAAGGCGCACGAGCGCAAGGAGCCCCAGGTTCCCCACAACATTCCCTACATCCTGCTCGGCACGGGCCTTCTGTGGTTCGGCTGGTTCGGGTTCAATGCCGGATCCTCGCTGGCGGCCAACGGCCTCGCTGCGATGGCCTTCATGACCACCAACACCGCGGCCGCCACGGCGGTGCTCGTATGGCTTCTGGTCGACAAAATTCAGGGACGCAAACCCTCGTCCTTGAACGCCTGCATCGCGGCCGTCGTCGGATTGGTGGCGATCACCCCCGCCGCCGGTTTTGTGTCCATTGGCGCAAGCTTCGTGATCGGTGCCGTCGCCTCGATCGTGTCGAATCTTGCCATCTCGTGGCGCACCCGCTCCGACTTAGACGACACGCTCGACGTCTTCCCCTGCCACGGGCTCGGCGGCATGGTGGGCATGGCCCTGACCGGGGTCTTCGCCAAAGACGTAGGCCTGCTCTCGGGCCAAACCAAAACCTTCCTCGTGCACCTGATCGCCCTCGTGGCCGTCAGCGTCTTCGCCTTTTTGGGCTCGCTGATCATTTACAAACTGGTGGATCTCGTCTGCCCGCTGCGCGTGAGCCCCGAGGAAGAGGCCGTGGGCCTCGACATCAGCCAGCACGGCGAAACGATCGGATAACAACGCAAATGGGGGCGGCGCAGGCCGCCCTGCGTGTCCTCAATGTTGTGAACAAGCAGGGAGACTCACCAAACGTGGACACCATCGAGCTCACCAACGTCGTCAAAGAGTATCGCTTGGGCAAGGTCACGGTGCCCGCGCTGAAATCGATCAATCTCCGAATCGAGAACGGCGAGTTCTCCGTGATCGCCGGCCCCTCTGGCAGCGGGAAAACCACGCTCCTTAACCTCATCGGCTGCGTGGACGTAGCCTCCAGCGGCGACGTCGTGGTGAGTGGGCAGAACACCGCTCGGCTCAGCGAGCGCGAGCTCACTAATCTTCGCCTGCACAAGATCGGCTTCATCTTTCAGTCCTTTAACTTGATCCCGGTGCTCAACGTCTACGACAACGTCGAGTTCCCTTTGCTGCTGATGAAGCATTTGAGCAAAGAAGAGCGTCACTCCCGCGTGCAGCATTTTATCGACAAGGTAGGCCTCGGAGACCATGCCAAGCATCGTCCCAACGAGCTCTCCGGCGGCCAACGCCAGCGCGTGGCCATCGCGCGCGCGCTCGTCACCAAGCCGCGCATCGTGCTGGCCGATGAGCCCACCGCGAACCTGGACTCCCTTACGGGCCAGTCGATCATCGACCTGATGAAGGAAATCAACGCCTCGGAAAAAACGACTTTTCTGTTTTCCACTCACGACGACAACGTGATCCGCCAAGCTCGTCGCGTGATCAAGCTGCGCGACGGCGTGATCGAGTCGCTCGGATGATGCTCTGGAAGCTCGCTCTCCGAAATCTCTTCGTGCACCGCCTCAAGACCACGGTTACGGGACTCATTATTGTCTTCGGCACGACCCTCGCCATCGTGGGCAACTCGCTCGTGGACGCCATCTCGGGCGGAATGCAACGCAGCCTCACCCACAGCATCACCGGAGATCTGCAGGTCTATTCCAAAGAAGCCAAGGAGAAGATCGCCATCCTGGGCTCGATGGACGGAAACATGCCCGACATCGGCTACCTGCCGGACTTCAAGAAGGTGAAGGATGCCATTCTTACGCTTCCGAACGTCAAAGAAGTCATCCCCATGGGCGTCAACACGGCTATGCTGAACCCGGGCAACTTGCTCGACATCAAGTTGGCCGAGCTCCGGGCCGCGTATCAGTCCAAAAGCCCCGCTCGCGTGGCCTCCTTGAAGGAGCACCTGCTCACGATCGTCAAAGACATCGAGCGCAGCCAAAAGGAGAACGAGCAAAATCTTCTCGGCGTATATGGCGCCGATAAACTATTCAAAGACGCCCCCGAGAGCATCGCCACCGCTCTTTCCCCTGCATTTTGGAAAGACTTCGACGCCCGCCACGAGGAGAAAATCGAGTTTCTTGCCAACAAGATGGCGCCGCTCATCTTTGACGACAACAATCTTTTCCTCAGTTACCTGGGCACGGTCCCCGAGCTTTTCCAACAGTCCTTCGGCCAGTTCGAGATTGCCTCCGGGGAGATGATTCCCGCCGGCGCCCGCGGCTTCCTCTTTAGCGATTACATCTACGAAACCCAGGTCAAGCACCGCGTGGCGCGGCGACTCGATCAGATCAAGAAGCAGCTCGTCAAAGAGAAGCTCACGATCGCAACCAACAAGGAAATCCAGGACAAGATCACCGCCAACGTGGCGCAAGCCGCCGAGGTCTACAACCAGCTCGAGCCCTCGCGCATCCAGGCGATCCTGCCAAAACTGCAATCGCTCTTGAATTCGCAAGAAAAAGACATCGCGCCGCTGCTGAAGAGTTTTCTCGCCATGGACGACACGAACTTCCTGGAGCGTTTCCGATTTTTTTACGACGAAATCGCACCCTACATTATTCTGTACCGCGTAAAGGTGGGCGACACCTTCGCCATCACGGCCTTCACCAAGTCGGGCTATTCGTCTTCGGTGAACCTCAAGGTCTATGGCACCTATCGCTTCAAGAGCTTCGAGAGTTCGCCGTTAGCCGGCTCGGTGAACGTGATGGACATGGTGTCGTTCCGCAAACTCTTTGGTTTCATGACGGCCACTCGCCGCGCAGAAACCGAGGAGCTCGGCAAAGAAATGGGCACCGTCGATTTCAGTCGCGACGACATGGAGGCCATGTTCGGCCAAAGCGTCGATGTTGCGGATAAATCCCACGAGAAAGCGAGCTCGCTGGCGAACCTGGCCCAAAGCGCCTTCGGCAAGATCGACAGCCAGCGCCGCGACGTGGACACCCGCTACCCCCGTGACGAGATGGAGAACGGCGTGTTTCTGAACGCGGCGATTATCCTCAAAGACCCCTCCCTCACCGACAGAACCCTCCAAGAGATCGCCAAGCTGTCGGACGCCCAAGGTCTCGGCCTCCAGGTGGCGGACTGGCGGGAAGCCGCCGGCGGCATCGGCCAACTCACCACGATGGTGCGCGGGATCCTCTATTTGTTTGTGGTCGTCATCTTCGGCGTGGCTACCTTCATCATCATGAATTCCATGCTCATGGCCACGCTCGAACGACGCCGGGAAATCGGCACTATGCGCGCGATCGGAGCGCAGCGGAGCTTCCTGATGGGTCTCTTCCTGCGCGAAACCTTCGTGCTGGCCTTCGTGTTCGGAGCGATCGGAACACTCATTGGAGTGGCGATCGTCAGCGTTGTCGGCATGAAGGGCATCCCCGCCATGGGCGACGTGTCCACCTTCTTTTTCTCCGGTGATCGGCTGTACCTGAGCGTGAACCCCCTGCACATCGCCCTCGTATTCATCGCCATGACGATCGTCGCGATCGTCTCCACTCAATATCCGGCCTGGCGGGCCATGCAAATTTCTCCGCTCGACGCCATGCAAACGAGCGAGTGAGGAACGAAATGAAACAGTTCGCCCTCATCGCCTTTCGCAACCTTGTCAGTCACCGAAGCCGCACCTTGATTTTGGGCGGTGCGATCGCGCTCGTCACGCTGCTTGTCGTGGTCATGCTGGCTCTCACTGCCGGCATCAAGGCCCGTATGATCGAGAACGCCACGGCCCTCTCCACAGGTCACGTGAACGTGGGGGGCTTCCTCAAGATCAGTCAATCTTCGTCCGCGCCCATCTTGATGCACGCCGCAAAACTCCGCGAAGCCGTGGAGAAAACCGTGCCCGAGGCGACCTTGATCGTGGACCGGGTACGAGCCTTCGGCAAGATCATCTCAGACGAGAACTCCATCCTGGTCCCGATGTCAGGCATCGACATGGCCAAGGAAAAATCCATCCTGGGCCATTTGGCTCTCGCCAAGAAGCGAGACTACATCGAGAACTGGCAGCCGAAGCCCGGAGAGTCCGAGGTGGACGGCAACTTCTCCGATCTCGAGCAGCGCGGCGGCCTGGTGCTATTTGCCTCCCATGCTAAGAAACTCAAGGTCCGCGTGGGCGACACGGTGACGGTGTCCATGCCCACACGCCGCAACATGTACAACACCATCGACCTGAGGATCGTGGCCATCCTTCAGAACCTCGGAATGATCTCGAGCTTTACCGTGTTCATGCATCACCTGGATACGCGCGAGGTCTACGACATGGCCCCGGACTCCACGAGCGTGTTTCAGGTCTATCTGAAATCGCTCAGCGAAGTGCCCGCGGTGGAGGAGCGCCTGCGCAAAGGCTTGAGTGGGCCTTACGAGTTGATGGACAAAGACGCCAATCCTTATTGGATGAAGTTCGAGCGCGTGGCCGGCGAATCATGGTCCGGCCAGCGCCTGGACATCACCACCTGGCAGGATGAGACGTCGTTCCTGAAATGGGTGCTCGACATCCTGAACACGCTGACCTTTGCCATGACCTTCGTTCTTATGTTCATCGTGATCATCGGCCTCGTTAATAACCTCTGGATGGCCATCCGCGAACGCACCTCCGAGATCGGAACCATGCGCGCCGTGGGCCTGCAGCGTCGAAGCGTGCTGGTGATGTTCGTATTGGAATCGCTTTTCCTCTCCGTGGGAGCGGTGAGCACGGGCCTGTTGGGCGGATCCCTGGTGGCCGGGCTGCTGAATGTACTCAACATCCAAGTCACCTCCGAGGCCTTTATCATGTTCCTGATGTCGAACTCGATTTGGCTGCAGCTCCGCCCGGTCGATTTGATCTTTACCTTCGTCGTGCTCTGCACGCTCCTGATGCTGGGGGCCTTGATCCCCGCCTACCGAGCCAGCAAGATGAAACCCATCACGGCCATCAACCACGTCAGCTAGGAGCTTTCATGAAACTCCGCACTTTGCCCCTTGCCACGCTGCTCTCTCTCATATCTCTGCCTTGGCCGGCGTTCGCCGCACCGCTCACTCCGGCGGAAACAACCGAGCTCGTGAGGCTCGTGGATGACCGCCAACGCAATTCCGGCGACTACACTTCGCTCTGCTACGTGAAAGAGACCGAGAAGAAACTCGAGCCCAAGGTCTTCCAGGCCGTGGTTTACCGTCGCGACGCCGACAATAAGTTCATGATCCTCTTCACTAAGCCCAAGGAGGAAGCCGGCAAGGGCTACCTGAAGATCGACAAGAACCTTTGGATGTACGACCCCTCCACCGGCAAGTGGGAACGCAGAACGGAGCGGGAACGCATCGGCGGCACAAACTCCCGTCGCGGCGACTTCGACGAGTCTCGATTGGCGGAAGAATACGACGCCACCTATGACGGCGAGGCCACTCTAGGCAGCTACCAAGCCCACAAGATCAAGCTCAAGGCAAAGCCCGGAGTGGACGTGGCCTACCCTGTCCTGAGCCTCTGGATCGATCAAAAGGACAAGAACATCCTGAAGCGCGAAGAGTCCTCCCTCTCCGGCAAGCTCATGCGCACCAGCTTCTATCCCAAGTGGAGCAAGAAGTTCAGCCCTTCCAAGAAAGCCGACGTCTGGATCCCCGACGAAATCCGCATCTTCGATGAACTCGAGAAGGGAAACTCAACCATCATTTTGATCAAGGAAACCGACCTCAAAAATCTGGAACCCAACATTTTCACCAAGGCCTGGATCGAATCCAAGAGCAAATGATGAAACCCCTTGCGCAAAGCCTCAGCCTTCTCCTCCTCGTCTCTCCCTTCGCATCCCGCGCCGAAGAGTTTCCCGGAGGCGAGACGTCGTCGGCCGAAGAGTTCGAAAAGGGCTTTGGCGATACGAAGGGCATTACGGATTCGGAGAAGTCCGCGGCGGATGAGGATCGCCTCAAGATCGGCGGCACGTTGGCCTCGGACATCTATGTCTTCGGCACGACCTCGCGCGATTACTTCTCCAATCCCACGACGGTGTGGATCTATCTCGACGCAAGACTCCGTCACGGCATTCGCGCCTTCGTCAAAGCCCGAGGCGTAGTGGACTCGACCGGGTCCTCGTCGACGAACGCCTCGAGTGCGCAATACATCCCGGCCGGAACCTCGGACGTGGAAGAAATGAAACTCAATTTCAACGCACACGACCGTGCGTTCTTCACCGTAGGAAAGCAAAAGATCCGCTGGGGTAGCGGCAAGTTCTGGAATCCGACCGACGTGGTGAACTCCGCTCCGCGGGATTTTCTCTACACGGACGATCGCCGCTCGGGCGTACCCCTCCTGAAAACACACGTGCCGGTGGGCGCCTCTAACCTCTACCTCGTGCAAAGCTTCTTGGGCGCCACGCGCGCAAGCGAAGTGGGCCACTCGGTGCGCGCCGAAGTCCCAATCCTAAGCTCGGAGTTCGCGCTGACGGCCTCCAAGCTCTCCGGGAAAAGCGCCGTCTTCGGTGCCGATCTCTCCGTGGGGCTTGGCGATTTCGACCTGCACGGCGAGGCGGCCTGGTCTGATGCGGCCGGACGTCCAAGCGGACACACGAGCTGGGTCGCGGGCGCCGCCTATGAGTGGGCTTACCTGGACAAAGACGTTGTCGGATTGACGGTCGAGTACTTCCGCAACGCCGACGGCCAAGGCAGCAAAGCCGGATACCTACCCGTGCTCGCATCGGGCAGCTACGTTCCCTTCCGTCTGTCGCGCGAATACGGCATGTTCTTGATCTACGTACCCACCCCCGGCAGCTGGAACCACACCACGTTTAGCCTCTTCAACTTGGTGAACCTCACGGATCGAAGCGCTTTGTCGAAGCTCAGCGTTGGATTCACGCTGATGCAAGACCTCTTGCTGGAGACGGGTGTCTCGCTGCACTACGGCGATTCAGCAGGTGAATTGCGCCTGGGCGACCAGAAATACGACGTGAACGCGCGGGTGCGCGTCGACTTTTGACCACCCCCGCGCGCGGTGATCACGAATCAGGGATTCATCACGCAAACAAAGCCGTACGAGTAGTGACTGAAGGTCGGCCCTTCCGCCGCCCCCGCCGCAAACAGCCCATTTTGATCGGCAGGCCCCGTGGCACGCAGACGCCCACCCCTTATGAGGACGTTGATTCCCCCGGCCGCGTTGTTAACCACGTAATAACGTCCCAGACCAAAGGCGGTGGGAAGATTCGAAGAGTTGTCCCAGTACGTACCCCCCGGTTGCAACCAGGAGCTCAGCACATTGCCCGCCCCACCAAGATTCGAGTAAAGGCTCGGCAACGAAAGCTCGTACCAGTTGTCGCCTCCCGGAGCGCCCTGATGCGGGAAAAAGCGGGAATTGAAGGTCAGGGCCGTATTGCCGCTTAAGCCCCCGTCGAGCGAGCAATCGCCGCAGGCCGTGGTGAAGCGGGTCATGGTCCATGCGTTTCCGGCCAGATCCCAAATCACTTCCCCCGTGGACAAGTAGTTCGTGCGACGCTGCTCCCAGCCCGAACCCACGGCTTGGCCGGAATTGTTGCCCGTTCCTCGATAACCTTCGGCAAACTCGAGCGCCGGAGTTGTCAGTGTGGAGTATGGAAATGTGGTGCCATCGCGCGACGCCACTGCGAGCGCTGTGCTGCCGGAGTACGAAAGTCCCGCCGTCGTATCGGTCCCAGGATCCGTGATGGCCTCCTTGGTGTTGCCTCGGGGAAGTTGCCCCGAGCCCACCGCGCTGCCGCTCCAGTTGGGTGCCTGCGACGCCACGTCCACCGCCACTGTTTGCCACTGATCGTTGGTGATGAATTGTAGGCCACGTTGCCATTGCCTCCATTGGCGAGCGTGGCGGGCCCCAAGTCAGGACGACTGGTAACCGCCTTCATCTCGAACTTCGCGATACAAAAGTCGCTCGTTCCGTAAGTCGCGTTCCCGGGCACCACCAAGTAATTCGTGGGACACGTGCCCTTCACGAAAAAGTGGCGCGTCAAGATGTCAGAGTTCACGTCGTTCGCATCTTTCGTGCGCACGCTCACACTGCGAGCGCCAGGCGTGACGAGCGGCAAGCTCGAGAAGTTGAGCTCGATTTGAAGCACCCCACTCAAACAAGTGGCGGTCACCAAACCCGCGCCCGCACTCGTCGTAACCAACGCATCGGTACTGGCAGGATCACAGGTGCCCGTCAGCACGAGCACGTCGCCCACGGGCAGTGTGCGCGTCTCGCCTTCCGTCACCGTGGAGATCGTGGGCATTGCGAGCTGGGGAGTCGAAGACACCACGGGAGTGGGCGTGGCGGTAGGAGTGGGACTCGGACTAGGCGTAGGCGTTGCTGTCGGAGCGGGCGTCGCCGTGGCGTCAGGACTCGGCGTTGCCAAGGCGCCTGGCCCCACAACCGTCACCTGAAAGCTCGGCGAACAGGCGCCCACCAAGCTCAGAAAAATAAGTACCCGATTACGCAAAATCACTATCCGAGTTATCGGAACATTCCGGCCAGGACGAGACTCGCCCTGTCGTCAGAGTTTTGGCGTCAGACGTCGATCTGAGCGATCTTCAGTAGGGCCTTGCGATCCAGGACCTTGATCTTGCGACCTTGCTGTTCGACGAAACCTTCTTCTTCGAAGTTCGCCAGCGTGCGCATGACGGTCTCGGGCGTGGTGCCGGCCCATTCCGCAATCTCGCGCCGGGTCCAAACTTGTTCCTCGAAATGATCCTTCAAGAACAGAAGCGATTCGGCCACGCGCTCGGAGGCGTCCTTATCCACGCGGCCACGCATCCGGTCTTCGGCCATGCGAAGCTCACGCGAAACGTGTTTCAATAGATTCATGGCCACTTGCGGCTGTTTAGCGATGAGCTCGAGCAGAGAACTCTTGGGAATAAAGCAGATCTTGGCGTCCTCGTTAACGGTCGCCGTGCTTTGATAGGGTTCCTCGGCAAAGAGCGAGCGATAGCCCAGGATACCGCCAGGCCCCACCATCCGCAGAATGTGGCTCGTGCCGGACGATCCGGTGGCCTCGACCTTGATGACGCCTTTGGTGACACAATACAGGCCGGGCGCCATATTGCCCGCGTAGAAAACGGTTTGCCCGCGCGCGTAGCGATTCTCGCTCTTCGCCTGATCGATGATTTCCAGAGCCTCTTTGGGCAGGTTACAAAAAAGCACGTTCTCCGCCCGAGACTCGCAGGTGATGCAATGGAGGGCGGAGGGCTTGTTCGACATAGCCCCTTATTTATGGGCTATTCTCTAGGAAACAGTCAATTCACATAGTCCTCTTCGGTCCGGGGGCCCACTCAGTTCATTCAAGTTGCGAAACGTAATGGCCGCAATCTCACGCAGGGCATTGTCCGTAAAAAAGCCCTGATGACCCGTCACGACCACGTTAGGGAAAGTTAAAAGCTGAGCAAAAACATCGTCTTGTATGACCTCAGAGGGGCCCTCGTCGAAGAAGAACGTCTCGTCCTCCTCGTACACATCGAGGCCCAAAGCCCCCACATGCCCAGCCTTGAGGCTTCGCAGGAGGGCCGGGCTGTCTACCAACGCCCCGCGGCTCGTATTGATTAAAACGACCCCCTTAGGCATCGCAGACAAGGCCTCGTCGTTGATGACGTGCCGAGTTTCGGGGGTGAGCGGACAGTGCAGGCTGAGAATGTCGCTGCGCTCGAAGAGTTCTTGCCGACTTACGTAAGGAACTCCCTTCTGAAAAAGAGCTTTCGAGACCACCGGGTCGCAGGCCAGCACTTCGGCTCCCAAGCCGAGCATGGCCTCGGCAAAAGCGCTCCCGATACGTCCGGCTCCCAGAACTCCCACGGTTTTTCCGTGAATTTCTGTGCCGAGCAGGCCATCGAGAGCAAAGTTACCCTCGCGCACCCGGTTAAAGGCACGATGAGTTTTACGCAAGAGCGACAAAAGCAAGGCCAGCGCATGCTCGGCCACCGCATGCGGCGAATACGCCGGAACGCGCGCCACTCGGATGCCTAAGCGCTCGGCCGCCGCGAGATCCACGTGGTTGTATCCGGCGCTCCTGAGCACCACGATTTTGACGTCCAAGCTAGCGAGCACTTCCAAAACTTCGGCGCTCAGGGAGTCGCTCACGAAGACACTGACCGCCGTGTAACCGCGGGCCAACAAAGCGGTGTGCGCATCCAGTCGATGCGAGGTCCATTCCAGCTGACAGCCTCGACGCGTGGCCTCAGCCCGGAGAAAAGGCATTTCAAACTCATGACCACTGAAAACCAGGAGGCGAAAATCCGAGCTCCCATGAGGTTTCATCAGATGTTCTACCAAAAGAGGCCGGGGCAAATGCGGAACACCCAGGGCCGCCGCGATGTCGGCACGCTTGAGCATGCCCACGCACTTGCCATCCACGTGCACGGGCAACTCGTCTGCGTCGTATTTTTCGAAGAGGAGATAGGCACGGGGAATGGCCGTGTCGGGCCGAAGAACGATGCGGGCTCCGTTAGATGCGTCGCCAGACATAAAGCAGCTCCTCTGATGCGAGACCAAAGTGGAGAAGGAGCTCCCCCTCACGTAAATCGTACGGAGTCGAGGTTCGACGACCGGGCGTCATGTCCGGATCGCTCGAGCAGGTCGGAGAATTAGCGGGATCTACCGAAACAACTTCGTCTTCGATCCGGCCATCGGCCGCGTTCCAAAGGCCCTCGCGAGAACAACTTTCGCGCCCCGGACCGTAGTCCCAGGCCAGGCGGTCACTGCCGTCGGCGCGCAGTTCGTAGGTCAAATGCAGCTTGGGATCGCGCGGGGGCAGGCGTTGACCGCTGTAGATCATCGCCACAAAAAGCCAGGTGCCGACGAGTGCGGGATTCATTTTGGCAATTCTCCCCGGCGAGGCCAGGCGTGGCGGTCCAAGAGCAAGCCCAGGTCTTCCTGGCGCGGTGCGGGCAAAGTGCGCCCGGCGGATGCCATCAACTGCTCGCGGAGTTCCACGAGTTCCGTGGTGGGCCCCAGAGCCAAGAGCGTTTGAGCCAGGAGGCTGTCCGCAGTGTCGGCCCCGAAAGAAGTACGCAAATCCCAAAAGGTACTGGCGATCGCCTGCGCAGTCTCGTAGACGCCCGCCTCCAAGGGATTCACCGGCATCGGTCCACTTTGAGACAGGTCACGCACCGGCTCGCCGCTCAGGCTCGAGGACATCCCTACGCGCGGATCCCCCAGGAAGCTGGCCGCGAAATAGTCCGCAAACGCTTCGTTGATCGCGCCACCCACGCCGTCGGACGGCAAACGTGCCGCTTGATCGATCACCGCATGCGTTACTTCATGCAACACCACCGATGGGTCACGCAGACGCTCGGAAAAGCGGACGCCATCGCCATTGCCCAGGCGAATTTTTCCCCGGTAATAGAAGGCGACGTTCGACGCTTCCCCGACTTGAACTTTGATTTCGAGAGGTCTCACCGCGTCCAAGCCGAAGCGACCCAGACGTTGCAGGTATTCTTGTACGTAATAATAGACTTGGACCTGATCGAAACGAGGATCGCTCAGGTCGTAATGGAAACCGCGTTCGCCGGCTTCTGCTTGGTCGCCTTTGGCGGCCCACACTCGGTAGCTCGGAGAGGTGAGCCGATCACCGCCATCCAAGTCGCGGAGCACGACCTCCTGAACGGGACCCACGAGCGGACTCTGAGTAAATGCCGTCGCGGACTGAGAAGCCAGAGACTGAGAGACAACTTTTTGTTCGAAGTTTGGCCGTTTGGGATCTTGGCTTGCACATAAACGGCGCTGGACCGCGGCGCTCTCGTCGGCCGGAATGTAGGCGTACGACCAAGTCGGCTCAAAGCGACCGTCGCGCTCTACGAGCACAAGCTCAACGGGCCATTCGTCGGCGGGCTTGTCTCCGGACGGACGAAGCGAGGCAGTCGAAGGACGATTTCGACGAGCCTCCAGGATCTTTTCGGCCAATTCGGGATCCTCACCGGCCCAGGCACGTCCCACGACCGCTTGGGCGCGGCCCTTGTGATCTAAGAGGATCTTGGACCACGCACCCTCAAGAGGCAGACCCTCATGAAGGGCCGTGGTCCAAGAGGCTCCAAGAACCGGAGAAGAGGATGGTTCTCCGGCAAAGCTGTCTTTCAGGAAGGAAACGGCGGGCCCCAGGGCCGGCAAGCGGCGCACCAGGGACTTCCATTCGGCCCGAGCGGCCGAGGGGAACAGCCCGAGCCCTACGAGAGAGCTCATCCATTTTCTAACCTTCATGACACGCTCCTTGGCGGGGGCTTAGCGAACTTGCAGGGTCTTCTCGAGGTAGGTGCCGTCGCCGTTCACAAAACGGATGCTGTGGTCACCGGGGGCGAAGCGACCCAATTCCACTTCTTCGGCGAAGGGAACCATAACCATGAGACACATGCCCAATTGCACGTTCGCCATGTTACGCACTTCGTGCGTGAAAGCGGTCGGATGTGCCACGTCTGCGCGCGACCAGCTGTAGCAGCTGTTCGGGAACAGGCCGCTCACGATCGCCACCGGCGAGGAGTTGTCAAAACCGCTCGGGATAAGCGCCGTGCTGATGTTGACCACTTGCTCCACGGTCTTGGGGAACCCGCTCTGAGCGAAAGCACCGAAAGAAGAGAACACGAGGGCTGCGCTGAGGGCGGTAGAGAAAAGTTTCATTTGATCCTCCTTGGGGTCCGTCATGGACTCCTTATGTGTCCGTTTTATGCCCGTCCCTAGGACAGCAATATGACCCCTTCGGGTACTCACATGACGGGGATCATGTTCCCTATTCGCTCATGGCCCTCAGTCGAAGCTCGCGAAGGTCCTCTTTGACTTCCAGGGGGAAATCCGTGCCGCGGCTGCCGCTGTACAAAAGCTCCGTCTGTCGTTCGTACTCGGCATAACACCGAGCCGAGAATGCGCCGCGCGGGTACTTCTCGATGCAGTCCCGCAGGTAGGCATTGCCTAGCGAAAAGAAGACCTCGTGATTGAGACCTAAGTCGACCATCGCCAGCCAATAGAGGAACTCCGGTGTCGCCGCGCCTTGCGAGGATTCCCGCAATTGGCCGTAGAGCAGGCCCGACACCCAAAGATGATCCACCAGGTTACCGTCCAGGCCATCCTTGAAGTCCGCCGAACTCGGGGGAAGTTTTTTACGAGCGAGCGCGAGGAGCTTCTCTCCGCGGAGCGCTTGGTCTTGAGCGGAATGCTTGATCAGCTGCCGGATCTGCTTTTGCCACCGCTTCATGGTCACACGAATCTTCGAGGGAAGATGGGGATTCTTCAGATCCTGATCCAACGCCGCAACGGCAGCGGGCAAGTCCCGGCGCACGCGAACCCAGATCAAGAGACGCTGCTTGAGGGCGCGCTCCAAGCGGCTTCGCGCCGGGACATCCGAGGCGTCCGCCTTGGTGAAGCCCCGCACGATCTGCGTATAGGTTTGATCGGCCACATCGTAATTTTGGGTTGAGAAGAGAAAGTCCGCGCGTTCCATCGGCGTGCCCGCCAGCTCGCCCTCATCCACCGTCCAAAGAGGCTTGGGGTTGATGATCCCTTGCGAATGGCAGGAAGCGCACGCGTAAGGAGTGCTGGCCAACGCCCAGCGGGCGTACGAGATATTGCCCGACTTCAACGCACGACTGACTTGCTGGATATGACGATTCAAGGACTGCCCCGAAACCTGGTAACCCGCACTTTGCAGGCTTTTGTGAGCCATCACCCGGTCCGAGATCTTGCTCAAACTCTCCACACGTCTGTTGATTTCAGCCCGGTTCTCCGTTGCCATAAATCGGGCATCGCTCACGAGAAGCGGTTGCAGCGCCTTCATGTCGGCCAGCATTTGGTCCATCAGGGCGCGCGCAGGCGGCGAGGCCGGGGCGTCTTTGGCTTCGGACGCCAAGCTCCACACAGCCAATCCACACAAGATTCTTTGAATGACGGCCATGCTTCATTATCTCCCAAAGGCGTCGGAAATCGAAAAGAGTCCCGAGACTACGCCAACTCGACTCGCCGCTCCATGACGCCGATCATGCTCGCTGGCTAAGGCGTCATACTTTCCGGGGAGAAAAAGGACGATAGTGCGACCATGACGACGCTTAAGGTATCCAAACCCTTGATCACCATTCCCTGCACCGCCCCGATTGACGTTGCCGCCAAACTGATGGCCATGCACCAAATTCGGCATCTCGTCGTCACCGAAGACAAGCAAAGCATCGGAGTGATCTCCGATCGGGACATTCAGCGCGCGAGCCGCGTGCACTTGTACCGTTGGGGCGACGAAATGCCGCAGGATCGAAGCTTCGATCCCAGTCATCGGGTTTGTGACTTCATGAGCGTTCCGATCACGAGTCTCGACATCACCGCATCCGTCTCCGACGTGGCTGCCAAGATGCTGGCCCAACGTATTTCCTCGGTGATTCTCACCAACAATGGCGAAGCCGCCGGCATTGTAACCACGGAAGACATCTTACGGCTCCTCGTGGAGCAGGGCAGCATCACTCGCCATCGCTCGCCCACGCAGGTGATTCACCAAGCTTTCGATGCCATCCGTACTCCCATCGGATCCTTTCTGACTCAGTTCGAAAAATCCGACGTCTAGTTGCTCAATGACGTTCTAATCCCCTAAATTCCTAAACTTAAACTTAAGGAGAGATATCGATGAAATCCATGCCCCAAGTACAGAAGTATATGACCACCGTTCCCCAAACGATCGACTCGAAGCAGAGCCTTGGCGCGGCCGAGGAGCTCATGCGTCGCTTAGGCGTTCGGCATCTGCCGGTGGTGGCGGGTCAAAAAGTATTGGGCATCGTCAGCGAACGGGACATGACGATGTATCGCGGCCTGCTCACCGGCGAGGACGCCGACAACGCGTTGGTCGAAGACATTTGCCAGTCCGCCGATAACCTCACGGTCTCGCCCTTCGCGCCCCTGGGCGATGTGGTGGCCGACATGGCGGAGCGCAGGCTGGATTCCGCCGTGGTCGTGGACAACGGGAAAGTCGTGGGGATCTTCACGGCCGTCGATGCGATGGTGGCGCTCACGGAAATTCTCAACGCGCGCTTCAAGGCCTAGCCTCCACGATCGCTCGATTTAGGAAAACAAAGTTCCGGGCCAACTTTTTTTGAGATTATGACGGCGCCCATATTGGGGAGTACCCCGAGCGCCGTTATATTGAGGCAAATGCAAAAAATCATATTTTGGACCCTGAGCGGTCTCGTGTCCGGGGGCGCGTACGCCCAAGGCATGATCGCAAATCTCATCAGTCAGCAGCAGCAAATTCAGTCTGGCCGGGAGCTCTTCGTACTCCACTGTGCGGGATGCCATGGCATGGACGCGCAGGGAGCGGGGCCGGCGGCGCCCATGCTGTCGCCGAAGCCCCGCAATCTCGTGACGGGATCGTTCCGCTTTCGCAGCACGCCGGCCGGATCGCTCCCCACTTGGGACGATCTTTTGCGCACCCTCGACCGTGGAGTCATCGGCACGAGCATGCCGTCGTTCCGCGAAATGAGCTCTTCGCAAAAGAATGCTCTCGTGGCCTACATCCGCAGCCTGCGCCCGGACTGGAAATCGCTTCAATCCGACCCCGTGTTTCTGCCGCCGGTGCCCCGCGAGATTTTTGGCACCAAGGCGACGTTGCTCGCCTCGGCCTATCGCGGCCGCAAACTCTACGAGGAAGCCTGCCTCACGTGTCATGGCGACAAAGGGCATGGCGACGGTCCGAGCGCCGAAGGATTGCTGAACGAGACGGAAGAACCCATTCAGCCGCGCAATCTCGCTCAGCTCACGATCAAAAGTGGTGCGGGAGCCGCTGACCTCTTCCGCGCGATCACCACGGGCCTTGACGGCACCCCGATGCCTTCGTTTCTGGATGTCTACACTCCGGACCAGCGCTGGGACATCGTGGCCTACGTGATGTACCTCCGGGGACAAACGGCCGGGATTTATCCGGCCGATCTTGTGCTTGCGCCCCCTTCCGCTCCCTCTAAAACGAAAAAGGCGGCCCTATGAACGCTCCGTCCCTCATCGACTACGGCATCATCAAGAAGCACTTCTACGCGTTTCTGTTCTACCTCATGGTGGTTCTGCTAGCGGGTCTCTCGTACTCCCTGCAATTTTTGCAGAAGTACCCCTTCCCTGGCATCGAGATTCTCTCGCCCGGGCGAGTACGGATGGTCCACACGATGGCGGTGGCGTTCGGCATGCTCGCCAACGGGCTTATCGGCATCAGCTACTACCTGATTCCGAAGCTTACGGCCCGTCCCGTACTTTCAGAGCGGATCAGCTCTCTCTGCTTCTGGGTCTACAACAGTCTGGTGATCGCTACGGTCGTGATGATCCTTGCAGGCTTCGCTCAGGGTCTCGAGTGGGCCGAAACTCCGCAGGTCCTCGATCCCTTTATCGCGCTCGCCGTGGTGTTGCTGGTGATCAACCTACTGGCGCCCGTGTGGAAAGCCCGGGGCGAAACCTTCTACGTGAGTCTCTGGTATACGCTGGCCGCGTATGTATGGACCCCGCTGGTCTATGTCTTCGGTAACTTCCTCCCTCAGTACGTTTTTGCCGGCACCTCGGGCGCCGCGATCTCCTCGATGTACATCCACGATCTTGTCGGTCTGTTCGTAACGCCGCTGGGCATTGCGGCCGTGTATTACTTGCTGCCGGTAGTGATGCGCGTGCCGCTCTACAGCCATGCGCTCTCGATCATCGGTTTCTGGGGCTTGGCTTTCTTTTATCCCCTCAACAGCGCCCACCACTATCTCTTCTCGCCGATTCCGATGTGGGCCCAGTACGCCAGCATCGTGGCCTCCATCGGCGTTCACGTGGTGGTCTACACGGTGGTCTTCAACATCATGGCCACCATCGCCTCGGACTGGCGTCAGCTGGTGGACAACTTACCGGTTCGTTGGATCTTTACCGGAACGCTCTTCTATCTGATCACGTGTATCCAATGTGCGGTCCACGTGACGCTCGCAGCACAAGAGGTGATTCACTTCACGGACTGGGTCGTGGGCCATGCCCACTTCGTGCTCTTCGGCGTTTTCACTTTCTGGGTGACGGCTTGGGTCTACTGGCTGCTGCCCCGCATCTGGGGTCGCCCCATCTACTCGGTCAGCCTGGCGCGCTGGCACTTTTGGCTAGCCACCCTAGGCGTCTGCATCATGCAGGTGGACTTGCTTGCCGCTGGCTTGGTGCAGGGCATGATGTGGAAAAGCCTCGCCCCCTTCATCGACAGCGTGCAGGCCTCCATGCCCTTCTGGTGGACCCGGACCTTCTCAGGCATCGTGATCCTTGTCGGGGAAGCCTGCTTCCTCGTAAACCTCTACCTTACTTGGCAACAATCGCGCCTGCCTGAGCCCCTCGCAGGAGAAGAGAAAGCGGTGCCGGCATGAAAATGATCGAACGATTTAGCGGAATTTTCCTGATTGCTGGCCTGATCCTTTTGCTCGGAGCCATCGTCAGCCTTGGCCTTGTACCCGCGCTGATGGTGGATCGCCTGAACCCTCGCTACGGGCTACCGCAAGACGTGCCTCCGGCGTTTCAAAAACATTACGCCACCGTCACGCTCTACCAAAGTGCTCTGCTCCGCGGGCGCGATCTCTACATTCGTGAGGCCTGCTGGCATTGTCACAGTCAGTACGTGCGACCGGTGGCCAACGAAAGCCTTCGCTATGGCCCCGTTTCCACGCCGGGCGAGTATCAAACGGTGCTGCAACTTCCGCAGCTCTTTGGCACCCGCCGCGTAGGGCCGGATTTGAGCCGGGAGGCCGGCAAGCGCAGCAACGATTGGCACTACGCCCACCTTTACCAACCCATGAACACGGTTCCCCTGAGCGTGATGCCCGCATACCCGTGGTACTTTACGGTCGGCGCCGATGGCGTGCCCCAGCCGACGGAAGACGGCGTCGCCTTGGTGGCCTACCTCCAAACGCTGGGCGCTGCCGCCAACGCCACGGTGAGCGATCCCGAGGCGTCCTACGTTTTGCCGCCTAAGGAGTGATTTCGATGAGGCGGTGGATGTTTTTAGGCATCGGGTTCGGTGGGCTGCTCGCGTTGCTGGCCGCTCTCTCGAGCCGCGAATGGGGCGTGGGTGGCAGCATTGCTGCAGTCATCTACTCCGTCTTCGTCACCGTGTTTTTGGGCGCGCAAGTCTACGCCTTCGTGCTCACGCAGGTGCGCTACAGCGAGGGTCTTGAGAGTCCGAAGTTCAAAATCCTACGCGAGGAGGGTATCGAGCCGTGTCTAAACAAAACCGAATCCCTCTAGGCTTCTCGCCCTGCCTGGTGTGCGGGGTGGATTCGGGCCCTGCTCTGACATTCTTCCTGTGCGTGGTAGGCGCGGGCCTCTTGGCGACCGTGTCCTTCCTTATCTGGGCCATCGCAACAAAAAAACTCCTCGGAGACCGTGAGGGGGGCGAACTCGCCCTCCGCGCCGAGGATAAAGAAGGGAATATCCGTGGCTGAGAAAGACTCGATCAAGTACCGAGGCAACAAAGTTCCTAGCTTTCTTGTCCTCGTCTGGAGCCTTTTCGGGATTTTCGCCGTTGCCTACATGGCCCTCTATGCATGGCCTGATTTGCTAGCGTGGCTGAAACTCCTCTGACGAGAGGTAACGAAGACCTTCCCGACCCCGTGCCGTTGCCTCAAGGCGACGAGGCGCGGGAGGCACGGCGTTGGCGGCTCGTTACTTCTTTCGTCTTTTTTGCCGTCGCCTACTCGCAACTGCACAAGTGGATGATTCCTCTCGCCCTGCGCGCCACCCCACTCGCCGCCTCACCGTATGCGCGCACGGACCCTACCTTCTGGCTGGGTTTGGCGCTCGCTCTGGAGAGATGGCTTCGCCCCGCGCGCCTCACCCGGATCGGCTGCCTGCTGGGTGGCATGCTCGTCGGAGATGCGGTGGTCCAAACCGCCCTGGTCATCGACGGTCGGTTTGTAGGCTGGCTCGTGTTCAGCCACCTCCTGGCCAGCATCCCCTTGGCCCTGGCGGCCATCGCACTTTTGTCGATGCCCAAGCGGGGCGGTGTTCCCGGTATAGCGTGGGTCGGCGCCCTCGTGGGTGCCGCACTGAGTGCGAGCCTGGAGCTGATTCACGAGACACCCACCACCTCCACCCCCAAGTCTCATTCGGCCCAGACCACGGCGCCTCTCGTACCGAATGCTTTGTGTGGCGCCATGCAACTCCACTGGAACGCAGGGGAGTCAGGCCAGAGCGACCCGATTCTGGCCTCGGATTGCGGGTTTCACCCCGCTCGCGTGCAGTTGGGTGTCGACGGGCGTATCCGGCTTCGAAACGAACGTCTTCACGTCGTCAATCTGCGGGCCTCCATCATTGGGCCCTCCGGCTTGCGACGCAGCTGGAACCTGCCCGTGCTGCCGGGCGCGGAGATGCTGGCTCCGCCTCTCTCACTTCATGCCGACGAAGCCGCCGTGATCGTCAGCGACGTGAATCCCGAACTAGGTCTCGTGCTGGCCCTGCCTCCCAACGCGGTCCCCGCTGAATGGAGCGTTCAGCGGCAACCTTGGTCGTGGAGTCGCTCGCCGTGAGCTTCGACACCTGGATCCACTTGCTCGAGTTCGTGTTGGTGGGCGGCATAGGACTCGTCACGTGGTGGACCGTCAAGAAGACACGCTCATGACGACGCTGGAGTTGAACCCTTCGTCCACCGTGGAAGCCGATATTCCCGTGACGCTCGTGGTTCGCGACGGAGGCGCCCCCTCCTTTGCTCAGATCCGCACCTCCGAAGGCGAGTTTCAAGTGCCTCTCACCGAAGCTCAAGGAGGCGTAAGCACCGCTCAAATGAACTTTGCGCGCCCCGGACAATACGAGATTCGCGTGGGCACGCTGCAGACGACCTTACACGTAACGCCGCGCCGTACGGTGTCTTTTTTAACCGAGTTCGGTCTCGTCTCGGCGGCGGTAGCCCTGACGCTGGGAGCGATCGTCCTGTGGAAGCGAAAGAAAATGAGGGGAAGCACACGATGAAACGAGGATGGTGGAGTTTGGCGGCTTGGGCCGCGCTCATCGCGATGGGTATCGTGGCCAAGCGAGTTTATGGACATCCGGATTTGATGGTGTTCTTCCACCTCCCGGCCGCCGTGTTCCTCGTGCTCTCGTTCGTGATTCTCTCGGCACCGATCCGGCGCCGCCATCGCCTTCAGGTTCAGGCCTGGCGCCGAGGTGGATTCCCTAGTTCGGACACCCGGCCACGGCCGATCGCTCTTCGGGAACAATCTTCAGCCGATACCGCTCCTTGATGGAGATCCAATCCTTGAGATACTTGCAAGCATAGTCGCGATGTATGGGCACCCACTCCAGTGGTGTCTTCGCGCCCTTCGCTCGGTTGTAGCGCTTGTTGGTGATCACGAGGTTCTCCGGATCGTTGGCAAAAGCGCGTTTTTGCTCCGCGCTCCACCCATTCCCGCCGCGGTCGTGGGCGTGCTTGAGAGGCACGACGTGATCGATCTCCACGTCGCCGGCACGCGTGTGGGTCTCGGGATAGTAGTAGTCGTCCCAAAGGCCCGACTGCACGCTACAACCCGAGGGACGCATTTGAACCGGTCCCTTTGAGCGTTCCCGCAGGAGTTTCGCCCGGATATTGAGGCAATCGCCCTCAAGCACCGCTCCGTACCCCCACTCCGCGCGACTGTACGGCGGGACGCGAGTAGCGCAGCCCACGATCAAGAGTGCCACAGAGGCAGCGGCGAGGCGGCGACCAACGCCGGCCCCTCGCCAACGATTCCAACGTCCCATCGCCTCTCGCATGTCGGGAATTAAATCACAAAACGAGTGGCTCGTGTTTCCGCGCGTCGTGGCTTAACGAGTTCTTCATTTGAGGTCGAGAATCCAAGTTCCGACAAGAAGGTACGATGCTAGGTATCCGAGTGAGGAGCGCACTGTTTTGCTGGGGGGCCATCGGCGCCTTCCTGTGCGCCGGAGACGCATCGTCCGCCCCACCGGGCCACGCCTTCGCCGAGCGTCTCCTGCGCGCGATGGAGTACATCGACTACCCTGACATCCTCGTGGCCGTGGCGGCAGGTAACGGGTCTCCTTGGCAGCGCTACGACAAGGGGGAGCGCAGAATCGGACGAAACACCCCGTTCGAAGATCGTTGGAACAAGGCCATCGAGTTCTCCCCCGGCACCTCTACGGCAAACGACCTTCGCGGCATCCAAGGCACGCTTTCCGAGACGCCAAACGCCGAGTTCCGAGGCACACCCATCGATCACGCGGGCGGCGACATCGACAAGGATGCCTTCGGCCATGGCTTTGATCGACTGACCCTCAAGGAAGCCGCCGAGCTCAAAGCCAACCCGCTCCTGAGCGTCACGCTGAAGCCCGATCCTTACAACACGGCTCGACCCGGACAGACGGTCCTCGCCAAGTACCGCTACCCCAGCGCGGGAACCTGGCAGAAGTTTCGCGATCTTCTCAGTCCCGCTCTCGTGGAGGAACTCGAAGTCGCGACGTCCAAGGGTTTACTCGAGTATAAACTCGAGGACCCGAACTCGGTGACTCCGGAGTTTCGCCGCCTCAACGTGAAAATCCTACACGAACTCGTGAGCGTGGCGGACGATCCGGGGGCCCCACTCCATGTCCGGTATCAGCGCCTTGTTTCGGTGCACCCCTTCGACGACTACAACGGACGCAGCCTGCGCCTGTGGTATCGGGCGCAAAATGGCGGGAAACCCCTCTTTCTGTTGAACTTCTACTGCGATCTCTACTGCTCCGAAGCGGACTTCGCGGCAGAAGCCCAGCGCGGCCAGCGCGCACTGGCCCTGTTACGAAGCGCCCTTGCCCGCGAAGCAGCCGCAAGCGCTGATCCCAAGTTCTACGACACTGTCCCGGAATTTTTCTCGATTGTCGCGGACACTCCGGCACCGAAGGACTCTCGAGCCTTTCTCAGCGAGAGCAAGCGATGGCTGCTCAATCCAGCGAATTCGCAACGCATCGACCAGAAGCGCTTCGACGAGGTATTCGACGAATACGAAGCCTGGGTCCAAAAAAGATTCCCAGGAGCTGCGATCAAAGATTGTCGAACTCTTCTCCGTGCGCTGCTGCGTTGATTGCGCACCGGCCCCGATCTCGGGCACCTGCCTCCGAGTCGCGCGGATTGCCTTTGAGGGTCAACCCGTCTCATTGAAGTCGACTTGTGTTCCGTGAGAAAGCTCCTAAGGTAATTCCTGCATGAAGTTAAGTTTCCTGCTCTGCCTGAGCTTAGCCTTTATCGGGTGTGTGAATTTGAAATCCTACAGCTGTCGCACGAGCGACACGCCGGCATCCGTCACGGATGCCGACATAACGACTCCCCCCGCCGGAACCCAAACCTATTTGACTGAGACCTATGTTCCCGCAAAGTACCTTTCCGTGGAAACGGAAGGCGTTCGCATGCATGTTTTCGGGTCGTCGACCGTGTCCAACTGGATGATGGTTCAGACTCATTCCATGGCCAAGAATATCGTGGCGAGCATCGCATCGGCTGATCAGCGGGCCAAGTTCGAGGGGCATCAGTTCCTTGTCATCACCGACAGCGATCCTGAAATTCCCGGAGCAAGACCCGGGCAGAGAAACACGGGTGACGTCGGGATCACGGTGATTAACGAAGTCCTGGTTTGCGCCACGGCCGTGGACACAATTCGTCCCGACAATGCCGCAGAGTATCGCGCCTGGGACACCCCGATCCATGAGTTCGGACACTCCGTCGAGCGGACCTTGGGCCTTAAGCCCATCACGATGTCGCTCGAAGAACAGGTTAACCCCAACTACGACACGAGCGTAAGCGACGAATACTTCGCCTGGGCTACTCAGAAATGGTTCGACGCCGACCTCCGGGGGCGTTGTGGTTTTGCCGCGATCGACAGCTTCGAAAATAGCTATCTCTACTCGGTCTACGAAACCTCGCAGATTTGGAAGCCCACCTGCGCGGGGAGACCGTGATGCGAGCTATTCGTTTTCTCACGCGACTGATCGCTCTCTGGGCTCTTGTCGCCCTCCCCCACGCGGCGCAGGCAAGTGTCGACCTTGTTCCTTTGCTGAGCCTTGGCTACTCCCTCCAAAGCAAGGGCGCCTATTGCGTGGGCGGCGGAGTCTTGGCCCGCAACGCTATCGGCGGCAAGTTCCAGGCTGAACTCGGCGTCCAGTACGTGGGTCATGGGTTGAGTGCCGATGGGGCGAGCAACCGCTTCTACATGATCGAGTTGCCGCTGAGCTTGCGCTACCGCATCAAAGACAGCTACGCGCTGGGACTCGGCGCGTACTACGAGCTTTCCCTTGAGGGCCGCTCCCCGTTTTATGGTATGGCCACCCACGTGGAGTATTCGGTTCCGTCCGCGCGCAAGATAATCGTGCGCGCGGAATACCTGCGAAACATGGCGCTCGCCGATGTTTTCACGAACACCTTGATCTTGTCTTTGGGCTACAAGTTCTAGCAGAGCGCAAAAAAGACGATCCGTTCCGGCGGGCGCGAAGCGAATGCGATGAGTTGAGCCGCATCTGACCGCCAATTATTGACGGTTAGCTGCGAAGACAGATCGGAATATACTGATAAAAAATGACGTCTTCCCTAAAGCTCTGGATCGCCCTCGTAATTACGCTCTCTCTGCCCGGCTCGTTGGTTGGGGCTGTCGAGATTTTCCGCGTAGATAGGGATCCCTATTCTCCGCTGACTGCATCGGCGCCGGGGGAGTCCGCGAGCACGGTGGGACGGAAGTCGCATATTGATGCCAATGGAGACCTCGCGCCGGCGGATATTCATGGCACGATCACTCCACTGGATCATGTCGCTCGCTCTCGCATTCGAACGCTCAAGGACCATTCGCAATTTACCTCCTTCTCCGAGTCCGATGGCTTGAGCCAATACTATGGAGGGGGGTATCGCATCACGCTTGATTTGGATGCCTTAAGTGCGGCAATTGATTCCAGACAAGCGATGGGCGTGAAGATTCATCGTAGCCAAGATTTGTTGAAGGCGATGAACGCCGAGCTGGATACGATATTGAGTTTAAAGTCTCGCAATAGCGATGCAGTCCTACGCTATCGGGAGCTTCTCAATGCTCACCTCAACGCCTATACCGCGATGGCGAACTGGTCAGCTTCCACACATCTTGCAGAAAGTGCGAAAGGCGCAGCTTGAGTTGATTCGAGACTCGCGCACTTCAACCTGGGGTAAGGCGATGTTGTTGCCAACTAAAACTCATTCACCGCCAGCGAAGCCAAGACATTAATAAGTCGGCGATATCAAAAACTCCATCATCATCGTCGAAGTAATCATTTCCAGCAGCGCCTCCCGCATATGTTGAGGATGGTTTGGGACGACTATCGGCCGTTCGCTTTTCAATCTCTGCTTCCGATGCACGAGGGACTTTTTCGAGTTCACTATTATCAAACCAGATAAAAAAACATCTATGACAAATATCCAGCTCAACAGAGCCAAGCTGGGGTCCTGTAGCTACAACCAGCATCGGACGTCGACAGGATGGACACGATTTGCCGACTGCACGCTTTTCGGCCTGCGCCTTCACCCAAATCTGCGAAATAAGCTTTGGGTCGGAAATTTTTTGAAGGAGTCCGACGCCAATTGCGCGGCCCTTACACGAGAAGCAACTCCATACAACCCCGTGCTTGGTCTGTACGTTCTCTAGCTTCGTGTTGCAATTTGGGCATAAATGCTTGACCCCTGAATCCCCACTCATATTTCCCTCATTCTAGCGATACGAAGTTATCCTGATATGACACACGAATACCTTCTGGCAGTTGATTTAAAAAATTGCGAATTTGCGTTTTTTCAGCGGAAGGTAGTGGAGCTTGAACGTGTCTGACGAGCACGCCTTTCGTAGCAACTCCTTGATCATCAACTTCTAAAGCTCCAACCTGACGAGCCATCTCATGCAAGGCCGCTACAGCAACTTCAAAGTAGTTTTTAACTCCTGCCCGTTGAGACCATTGTGAACATTGCCCAAACTTAAAATCAGGGAGATAGATGTCCACGAGTCCCTCTAACGACCTGAGTTGGTCCACGCTTTCGTAACCTGAGCTTTTCAATACGATAGGAATTGGAAAGCTATCGCTTTTGAGCGAGCGCAGAAGCACCCGCAAAATCGGCATATGAACAGTGGGAGAAAGTATCTGAATATTGTGTGCCCCATCTTCATAAAGTTTTTTACAAAGGCTAAAAAAGTCCTGTGCATTTATTGCAGTGCCATCAGCAACCTTCTCAGGATTATGACATGATGGGCATTTCAGCGGGCAACCACTCAACATGATTGCACCCGAGCCACCCGTGCCACGGATCTCAGGTTCATCACCAAAGCTAATGCCAAAAGTGGCAACTCGCAGTTCGAAATCGCCGCAGGTAGGATGCTTATTTTTTACGCGGTTAAAGCCACATTCTTTTGGACAAAGTTTGCAGTGTTCATATTCACTGAGAAGGCTATCTGGAGATTTAAATTCGGTAGGATTCCAGTTTCTCAATATGAAGGCGGGTTTAGCCGAGACATATTTTTCGTTCAGTGATCGAGGTAAGTCTCGCAAGTCTTCCCATAAGAAGCTGATGTGAATTTTTCCATCGGGATCGATTACGATATCACTTTGCTGAGGTGGTGATTTTTCGCTTTTGGGTATTTGATTGCTGGTAGAACTCATTTGTCCTGACCCTTTCTGTGACTTCTCCTAGAGCCTTTTCGATTGGCTTAAGTTCTTCCTCGCACTCGGTGCCCTTGAAACCTTCAGTTTTAATTTGAAGGCTTCCATCTGGTGCGATTTCAATAATGAGTTCTTTTTTTACCGCCATTTTTCTACCACCAGTCGGATTGCACCATTAGCAAGCCGTTCTTCTTTCACCGACTTGTACCCCTTACGTTTGACTTCATCGAGAATTTTGAGCCTCGCATAGGCTTGAGTGACCTTATCAACAGTTGCTTTAACGGTTGGGCTCTTGTCGTTCTGAACAACAAATTCCACGTTGCCTTCTTGATTAGTTCTTACACCAATTTTATCACCAACCTCATTCCTAATGACGTAGTCGACTTCAACTTTTTGTCCTTCGCAATTTTCGAGCATGCGGATTTCTTTGTTGGCCTCGCGAAGATCGTTGATAGCTAGGCCCAATTCTTTTACGCCATGAACAAGAAGCTGCATCGACTTAATCAAGCAAACGACATTTATTGAGTTGCTCATTTCGCGCCTACCATCTGTTCCATCGGTTTCTTCCATATCCGCCGAGAACAATCGCAACGATCAACCAGATAAGCTCACTACCGATTCCGCCACGCTGTCCAGCACCCACACTCTTGGCAGCCTGAATCACGATATAAGCCAGAATTGGAATGCCTATAATCGCCAAAAGAATCTTGCTGGTGGCGCTATCGGCGCGCTGCTTTGCTTCTTCAAGTTGAAGTTTTTTATCCTGTTCAACTTTCTGTTGAACTTGAACCACGTGTTTCTGAGTTTCTCGCGCCCGTTTTCGCTGTTCTGCAAACTCAATTTCTTTGGCAAGACTGTCCAGCTCGGCTTTGGCCTCATTCAAAATCGGTTTAACTGTTGGAACCGGCGCAGACGATCTCGATTGAGCGGGCTGGTGACCCTGTTTGGTTCTTGCATGCACCGCTTGGTTTGATGACTTATTAGCAAGTTTCGCTTCTGGCAATTTTTCACGTTCGACCCCTTCAATCTCTAGTTTTCTTTTGAAGGAAAACCTGTCCAGAATTGAGGGTTTCTTCGGATCATCAGGCTTAGGCGCCTCAATATTTTCAAATCTTTTTTTACTGCTCAACTTTTTACCTCTAAGCGAGATGCTCTAGAGGCCGATGCAGCGTCCGGTACTATGATATCCGCAGGGCGCGCTCGATTTTTTGACCACTCTCGAATTCGCTTAAGTTCTTCTGCATAAGTTACAGAAAGAGGCACGGTCTCTTGAATCGCCTTGAGCACATCTTCCGTTTTCAATTCTCGATTTTCATTGAAGGCCGCGAATAGGCCCTCCACGATGACGTGTTCTATTTCAGCCCCAGAAAATCCCTCTGTAGCCGCGACTATTTTTTTAATATCGAATATTTCTACCTTACGATTTCTTTTTTTCAGATGAATTCCAATGATCTCAGCGCGAGCATTTGATTGTGGCAAATCCATGAAGAAGATCTCATCAAATCTGCCGCGCCTTAGAAGCTCCGGAGGCAATGCATCGATTCTGTTTGCCGTTGCTACGACAAAAACGGTAGATGTCTTTTCCTGCATCCAAGTTAAGAATGTCCCAAAGACTCTTGCTCCCGTCCCTCCATCGGATGCTCCGCTGGAACCACCCGCAAGCCCTTTTTCTATTTCATCGATCCATAAAACGGCAGGGGAGACGCCCTCTGCAACTTTTAATGCTCTTCGCATGTTTTCTTCAGAACTGCCCACCAGACCAGAAAAAATCTTCCCAAAATCAAGACGAAGTAAAGGCATTTGCCAGGAATTCGCCACTGCTTTAGCAGTTAGGCTCTTCCCGCAACCGGGTGCCCCCAAAAGAAGAACTCCCTTGGGAGGAGGTAAACCAAATCCAAGTGCCTTGCTTGAAAACGCTTTTCCGCGCAACACTAACCAGTGTTTTAGATTTTGAAGGCCGCCTACTTCCGAAAGCTTGAAATCGGCAGGGTAAAACTCCAAGATGCCCGACTTGCGAATGATTTGCTGCTTTTCCTTGAGCACCAGCGCTACATCCGCGACGTTTAATACGCCATCGTTAACGACAGATTTCGCAAATGCATTTTCTGCTTCGGTAAGGGTCAAGCCCTGAGCAGCCCTCACTAAAGCCCAGCCCTCTTCGGTATTCAGTTTTACCGCGTCTCGGTTTTTTGTAGCGACAGTTGTGTAAACGGATTTCAATAGAGAAAATAACTCATTAGGGTCAGGCAAAGGAATATCGATGAGCGTAACATCCTTCTCCAGCTCAATCGGAAGATTAAGACGAGGAGAAGCTATCAGGATGCTTTTGTACGTACCTTTCAGATCATGTGCTGCATCTCGAAGTCTCCTAATCACATGGGGATCTTCCAAGAATGGGTGAAAATCTTTCAACAGAAAGATAGCGGCGGACTCCATCGAGTGAATGTGACTAATGACTTCTACCGGATCATTATGCTCACCTCGACCGGCAGCACTTCCTGTCGAATCCTGGAACTGCCTTAAGCCTTGAGTTGCCGTCCAAACGAAAAATTGCTTTGCGTGCTTTTTGGCGAGTCCATTGATTAAATTTTCTAGCCGTGCTTCCTCATGTGTCAGTAGGTAGAGAATGGGGTAACGTGCCCGAATCAAGGTATCAATTTCATTCAAAGCAGCTTGGGTTGAACCCGGTGAGTGTACTTGAGTCATAAGGTTTAATTTATTGTAGCTGGCCTTTGACAATTATTAAAGGAAGTAGGCTCTGATTCTGCGTGAGTTTTCTGATTCAATTCATTGTGTGTGACGAAATAATAAAGCTACCGTCAAAATCGAGGCGATCACACCAACGCGGCAACACTAGAGTGTGCAGGCCGGTCTGAATCCGGACCTTTTCGGCCGGAACGTCGGCGGACCGGGACCCTCTCCGTAGCCGGCCCGGAGCTGGACCGCCGGCCCTTTGGGCCCGCCTAATTTTCTTTCGATAAGCCCCCATGGGGCCGATCAAACAAAACCGACGACGACGTCAGGCAGGGCAACATCTCTGCATCTGCTGCTCAACACCATTTACTCCGCACGTCCGTCTGAAGGCCAGGCAGCTCACCTGCTCGGCCGAATGTCGCAAGAAGCGCCGCGCAACCAAAATGCAGGCCTGGCGCAAGAACCATCCCGGCTACAACAAACCACGAAAACATCCGCCAGGTTTTTGGAAGCAATACCGCGCGAGCCACCCTGAGGGTGCCGCGCGTAACCGCGAACAATCGCGTCTTCGCGCAAAACTTCGCCGCAAAAGTTTGCAACGTAACCTTGAACTGCGGGCGTTTTGCTGGAGGCCGTGAGTCTTACAAAGTAAGAGCGAACGGGCCGGCAGTTGTTGGATCCTTTTTGACCATCGCCTCGAGCTCGCTCGGCGTCAAGTAGCCGATCGAGGAA
>Ga0247843_1002753_pt1 | contig 30814 bp, 18 predicted proteins | sample LaCruzMarch2017__FD_192420 | JGI IMG/M metagenome (GOLD analysis project Ga0247843, IMG submission 192420) | Freshwater microbial communities from meromictic Lake La Cruz, Castile-La Mancha, Spain - LaCruzMarch2017_8m | ecosystem: Environmental > Aquatic > Freshwater > Lake | place: Spain... | reverse complement strand
ACCTTTGCTTCGCCCTCGCCACGTGTGATTTCACGCTCGAAGTCATCACGGGCTTTTTTGAATTCACCCATGCTCTTGCCGATGCCACGGGCGAGTTCAGGTAATTTTTTGGCTCCGAAGAGCAACAAGACCACGACAAAAATCATGATCATTTCAGGCATTCCAATAGGTCCCATAAGTGTTTAGGTGTTGTTCGAGTGAGTCTAGGCGCGCATCCCGGCCGTGGCAAAGCATTTACAGCGGAGGATCGCAGGAACTTGCAGAAAAGCGAGAAATCCGCCGATCTCCTCAATCCAACAGCGAACGCACGCCGATCAATCGCATGCGCTCCGCCGCCAATTCTCTCGACGGCGCATGGCGGGCAACATCCTCCAACGCACTCCACGCAAAGACCGTGGCGAGCTTGGCGCATTCATCCGGCGGGCATCCGGTGACGAGTCCCGCAAGATACCCCGCCAACAACGAATCCCCCGCCCCGACGGTGCTAACCACCGACACCGGGGGGGGCTCCACCATGAGCGCCGATTTCGGACTCACGAATAAAGCGCCGTCCGCCCCGAGCGAAACAATCACATGCGGCACTTTTTTCCGCTGCATCCTGAGGGCCGCCCCCGCCCGTGATTCGAAATCCGGCAAGCGGCAGTCGAGGATTTCCTCAAGCTCATGGTGGTTCGGTTTGATCACATCCACGCCACATTCGATGGCCACCTCCAGCGCCTCGCCGCTGGTATCCACAGCGATCTGCGCGCCGCTTTGTTTGAGTTGCTCCAATAAACTTCTGAAAAAATCGAGCGAAACCCCATCAGGCAACCGGCCCGCAATCACAAACCACGTCCGCGGACTGGCAAGCTCAAGCAGCTTTTCTAACAACGCCGCCAAATCCGCCTCACTGGGCGAGGCTCCCGCAAAATTGAGGTCGGTGGTCTCGCGAGTGCTTTGCTCCACGATCTTGATTCCGGTGCGGGTTTCGCCGTCGATCCGGATGAATTCATCGCGAATCATCCCCATGGCGAACAATTCCTCAAACAAGCGCAAATTTTCCCGACCGAGAAAACCCGTGGCAGTGCTGGCAATGCCATAGCCGCTCAGCATCGCGGAAACATTCACGCCCTTGCCACCTGGCTGACGATGATGCCGCGTCGCACGATTCACCGCGCCAGGTCGCAGTTGTTCCAGAAAAACCGTCTCATCGATGGCGGGATTCAAAGTGACGGTGACGATGTCGAATCGAGTGCTCATGGCTGCATGAGAAAAATACGCAGCACCATCCGAAAATTGCAACCTGTGCCAATGGGACGCCCTCATAGGTCCGCCGCTACGCCGGACCATTACGGCGTGATGCCTACTTTGAGACGAGCAAATTTTTGGGTGTCCGTCGCTTGCGGGATCGTGAGGGTGACAGTGTCGGTGCCGTCGCCGTTGTTGGTGACGGTAATGCCCGCAGTGGAACTGGCGGTATTCGCTCCGACGGTGAAACGATCCGGCCATGTGGCGAGGTTGGTGCCGACTTCGATCATGACACTCACGCCGGGACCTACCGAATCCCAATCGCGGACGAAGGTGAAAGTCATGTTAGAGCCATCGGTGGCGGCGCTGGGGAGTTTGCCGAGGTCCTTGGTATCCTTGTCGCCGCAAAGCACGAACTCGATGGCGTTGGGCACCCCGTCGAGGTCGAAGTCGTCATTCGGATTTCCGGTGGGAGAGTTGTCGGCGGCCCAGGCTTGGTAGGGAGTGACGGTGAGAAGAAGCCTTTTGGGAGTGCTTGTTGCATACACGGAAACCGTTCCATGGATGCCGTTAAAATTGATGAAGCTGGGAAAGCCCGTGATGCCTGTGGTGGCGGTGGCGAGGACATAAACACCCGCAGCGGGCTTTGACGCGGCGGTTAGGTTGAGGGTGCTTTCCGCCATCGCCAGCGTGCCGGTGATCGCACTGGTGTCTTGGCCTGCGGTGGTGGCGGCGATCGCCAGCGAATGCATTGCACCCGCAGCGATGGTGACATTGCCGCCGAAGTTGCCGTTACCGGCGAGTGCGCCACCGGTAACGCTGACGGCGGAGGTCCCAAGAGAACCTGTGACCGTAAGTGTACCGGAATCCACGGTGGTGGGACCGGTGTAGGTGTTTGTGTTAGAGAGAACCAAGGTGTTGGCACCAAGTTTTCTGAGGCCAAGCGCCCCGCCGCCCGTGCCTGTGGTATTGGCGATGGCATCGGCCACGCTGAATGTGCCGCCGCTGGAGTTGGTGGTGTCGAAGGCGATGGTGGATCCCGCCCGCAGGCCGTTGTTATTCACCTCTCCACCGAGACCACTCAAAAGCGTGCTCACGTTGCCGCTTGTGAATTCATTCGTGCCACCGACACTGAAGGCGATGGTGCCACCGTTGTTGACGATGATCTTGGCTTTCGTCCAGTCGGTGGTGACTCCGGCATAGAACGAACTGGTCTTCACATACTGCAAGGTTCCCCCATTGGCATCGATCGTGGTGGTGCCTTTCCAGGTGGTGCTGCCTGAGAAGATTTGGGTGCCGGTGCCCTTTTTGGTCAAATTTACGGTGCGTGATGGTTCTGCGGCAGTGATATTGCCACTGAAAGTGCCCGAGCCGTTATTGACTCCAAGGGTTAAACTAGGAGCACCATAACTACTATTGTCATTTGATGCAATAGTCCCTGCGCCGGTCAGCGCATCAGCGATCACCGCTTTGCCGTCATGCAATGACAAGGACCCGTTGACGTTGAGGGTTGCCTTGTTGTTAGTCCAAGTGACCGCCTGATAACCGCCGTTGAAGATGGAGCCACCGGATGGGATGTCGATGATGGAGCCTGCGCCCAGAGACAAAGTAAGGAGTTTTGTATTAGCGCCGGCGGAAATTCCTCCGGAAACGCGCAGCATGCCACCACCCGAGATCGTTGTCGTGCCTGTGGGAATGACTCCTGAGATATCCAATACCGCTCCCGCGTCGATCGAGTAGTTCCGTGCCATCGTGGAGAACGCGCTTCCTTCCAGTCTCAACGTGCCGGCGTTGATCGTGGTCGAACCGGTGTAGGTGTTGTCGCCGGATAGCGTGAGGGTTCCGGACCCGGCTTTCACCAAGCCCTCATTGCCGGCGAGCACACTCTTGATGGTGAGTGTTCGGTCGGCTTGGGTGACGTTGATGACCGGAGCGCCACTGTCCACTTCGAGCGTGAGGGTGTTAGATCCGGATAGGGTCAAATTGTGCGAAGGAGTGGTGGCATCGGTGAAGACGATGTTTCCAATGGTGCGGTTGCCGTTGAGCGTGATGGTTTGGTCTGCGGCGATGTCCATACCAGTGAAACTGGCGGTTGAGCCAATTCCATTGGCGATGGTGCCGCCGGACCAGATGGCGGTGTCATCCCAGTTGCCGGAAGTTCCGAGCCAGGTGCCACCTACAGTCGGATAGACGTTGAACGTGTTGGTGGAGGAAGTGACCGTGGCTAATTTGCCGTCGGCCACGCTCACGCGGATCTGATAGATTCCCACCGGCAAGTTGCCCAGATCCGCAGTGTATGGTGCCGTGTTGTCGGAGCTGACCGTTGTGAACTCGGTTTCGGAATCGAGTTTCTTCTGAAATGTCACGGTGAACGGAGCGGTGCCGTAGGTGACCGTGGCGGAGGCGGTGACTGGAGATGCATTGCTCAATCCCTGGCCGTTTGTCGGCGAGGTGACCGAGGCGCTGAATGACTGGGGATTCGCGGCCATGTAATTTTTCATCCACGTCATGGCCGGGCGTTCGCTGCCATCGGTCCGCAGCAGGTAGCCATCGGTCCGCCAGATCGCACCTTGCTTGTAGCCCCAGAACGTGATGCCGCGGACGGCAGGGTTGGTCCAGAAGATCGGGAACAATTGCTGATAGCGGTTCAACTGCGAGGTGTCATCGGCCAGATGGACATCCAGTTCCGAAATGTAGATCGGCAGGCCGGTGGCGGCGAGTCGGTTCAGGTTGTTTTGAAGGGTGGTGATGGAAGTGCTCTCGAAGAAATGGCCTTGCTCGCCGATGCCATCGATCAAGCCGCGGGCTTTAAGCAGGTTGATGATAGTCAGATACTGAGCCGTCTTGCTGTCAGAGCTGAGGACGCTGTAGTCATTGAGCAACAACTTAGCATGGGGAAAATACTGGCGGGTTTTTTCAAACGACCAGATCACCCAGTCCCAGCCGGTCGCGCCGTTGCCGCCGAGTGCCTCCCGGTATGCCGCCGGCGCGGGTATTGGCTCATTGACCACGTCGATGAATTCGGTACCGGGATAGCGGGCGGCGGCGGCGGCGATCCATTCCTCGACTTCCTCCCGTTGTTCAGCCGCGGACAAGGTGGTAATCCATGCAGGAGTTTGCTGCCCCCAGACAAAGGTGTGTAGTTTGAACGGTATGCCGCGGGCGCGGGTGTAGGCATACATGTAATCCAACTGCGTCCAGTTCATCACATCACGCGTCGCTTCCACGCTGCCCCATTTGCCGGCGTTTTCAGGAGTGGCCTGATTCCAGTAGGTGTCAAAAACAGGATCAAGCGTGTTGGAACTGAGAACGTTGCCAACAAACTTGCCATTGGAAGTGGCGGCCATTTGGCCGACGGCGGGAAGCGTGCCGACTGCCAGCAGCAGGGCGATGAAGCTAACTATTTTTCGATGAGGCATGATAACCAGTTCAGGTGTCTTCGTCACAAAAAACGGAGCTACCGACCCTCCAGTCAGCAGCCCCGCAGGTATTCGGAAGAAACCCAATTAACTCCGAAAATGGTTTAGTTCCGGCGGCGGCGCAGCAGGGCGAGAGCACCGAGTCCCCCGAGAAGAGCGGCAACGTTGGGCTCGGGGATGACGGTCATGGTGACGAAATGGGTCGAACTGCCGTAGTTGCCGGTATAGTTGATGCCGTCGATGGAGTCGTTGTAATTGAACTCCCATGTGTTGGCACCGAGCGTGAATGTGCCACCATCCGCAAGGGTAGCGGCGTTGTAGGTGAAAAGCTCATCACTGGTCCAACCACCGAAGTAACTGATCAGCGTAAGCTTGGTGCCAAGGGTCAGTGCTGTGCTGGTGGAAAGGTCAGCCAGAGTGAGGAAGCTGCCTGACGCGATGTCCAGGGTGCCGCTGGAGAAGGTGAGGTCCGCGGAGGTATTTGGAGAGCCGCCAACCAAGTTCGTTTGGAACTCGTAGGCGTAGGTGGAGCCGGTGGCGAAGCTTAACGCACCCACTCCGAGTGACTCGATTGAGTTGCCGGGAGCGAGCGCTCCGCCACTCGATATGGATACAGCCCCGGCAATGCTGCCGCTGCCTTGAAGGGTGCCGGTACCACTGATGGTGGTCGTGGTGTTGGCGAGCGCGCCGTTCACCGCAAGGACACCAGCAGAAACGGAAGTGGCTCCGGTGTAGCCGCCGGAACTGTTATCGGAACTGATGGTGACGGTGCCGCCAGTGGTTTTGTTCAAGCCGACGGAGCCGCCGATTTTGGCGCTGATCGTGCCGCTGCGGACATCGTAGGCGCTGCCGGTGCCGGTGAGCGTGCCCGCGCCTGTGCCGGTGATGCTGCCGCTGGTGAGGGTGACTGCGCCGACGGTGTCCGTGTTGGTGCCAAGGGCGAGCGTGCCGCCGTTGACGTTGACCGCGCCGGTGTCGGCGATGGTGTTGGTGGCATGGCCGAGGGTGAGGATGCCGTTGTCAACACGGGTGAGGCCAGTGTATGTATTTTGGGCGGTGAGCGTCATCGTGCCGACTCCGGTCTTGGTGATTCCGCCAGCGCCGAAAATGCCTCCCACCACCGCGGTGACATTCAGGTCGCTGCCGCTGCCGACGACCGCATCGGCCACATCATAGGTGATCACGCCACCGGATCCTATAATGCCTGAGGCAGCACTGATCGTCGAAACCGCACTGCCGCCGACGGTGACCGTTCCCGTCAATCTAAATCCATTGGTGCCAGTGGCGTTTGAAGTGAGCGTGCCGCCGTTGAGCTGCACCGGGCCGAGGGTATTAATGCCGTTGACGTTGTTCCTGATGGTGCCGCCGTTGGCGATCAGCGTCAGCGCTGTATTGCTTGTGCCGCCCTGCCCCAACACATCTACATTGTTGAAGTTCAGCACGGCTCCGCTGGCAATCGTAACCTGCCGGCCTGCAGTCGATGGATTGCCAAGCGCGCCGGAGGTCGGGTTGTTCCCGCCTTGGGTAAGACTTGCATTCAGCGTGCCAGCGCTGATCGCAATGTTCCCGGTAAAGGTGTTGTTGCCGGAGAGAAGCAGCTGGGAGTTGGCGCTGTTCTGGGTGATTCCGGTGACATTGGTTCCGATCAACGCGCTGATGGTTGTGTGGGATGCCGTAGTGCTCGTGGTGGTGCCGCTGTTGGTGATCGTGCCAACCATGTTGACCGAGGAACCGCTGATGGTGATCGCGGAGTTGTTGGTTCCGTTCGCGGCATTGCTTTGGATGACGAGGTTTCCCGTGCCGGTGACGCCCCCGGATAAACCGATGGTGCTGCCGGAGCTGTTATTAGAGATGACGGTCAGGTTGTTTGCCAGGTTGACGGCTCCGCTGAAAGTCGGGTTAAAACCAAGTACGCGTACTGTGGCCGTCCCGTTGCCGCGGACATTGATGGCATTGTTGAAGGAATTACTGCCGTTGGTGCCGATGTAGAGAAGCTCGGCGGCGGCGGTGGTATTGGCGACATCCCCGATAGTGACCGTGCCGCTGCTGAACGGATTGACTCCCGTAGCTGGGTTGACGAATACGGTTCCGGCATTGATGATCAAACCGCCGGTGAAGGTGTTCGCGTTTGTCAGCCTGAGCGTGCCCGCACCGTTTTTGTGGAGGCCATCGTTGCCTGCGATGATGCTTGAAATGGTTAGGGTTCGAGCCGCTTGAGTGACGTCGATGCTCGGCACGCCGCTCGTGCGGTCGAGCGTGAGCGTATTGCCGGTGATCGTCAGATTATTACTGGATGTCGTGTCATCGGTGAAGGTGATGTTGCCGATGGTGCGGTTGCCGTTCAGCGTGATGATCTGATCCGCAGCGATGTCAACACCGGTGAAGTTGGCGGTGAAACCGGTTCCATCGGCGAGTGTTCCACCGGACCAAGTTGGCGCATCAGTCCAATTGCCGGTGACGCCGTTCCATGTGCCGTCGAGGGCGTGGAGTTGGGAAATGGCAAGCAGGGAGCTGCCGGCGGCGAGGAGGAAGGAGCGGAGGTGGGTGGTTGATCTCATATAGCGATGATGGTTGGGTTTGGGGGATGGATGGTCGTTTTGCACAGGGGGAAGTATGATTCCTGCACCAGACATCCTGTTGTTTACACGAATTCCAAAAACCGTCCACTACCCGAAAGGACAGGTGCCCGCATCAGTCCACCAGCAGCAAGCCGCGTTCAAAGCAGCGGCCACGGCCTCCGCGCGGTCGACCACTTCCAGTTTCACGAGAATCGCCTTCACATGAAACTTGGCGGTGTTTTCGGAAATCTGCAAAACTCGGCCGATTTCCTTGTTGGAAAACCCACGGCGGAGCAGGTCGTGAGTTTCGATTTCGCGTGGGGCCAGCGTTATCGCCCATCGCCTTAACAATAACCATCCACCCCTCAAGCACAGCCCCGTTCCCTGCGGTTGGTCGTCGTGGATCATCGCCCTTGCCCAGACACCTCATTTCTTGATGCCTTGTAAGATAAGCTTATCGCGACAAGTCTTCGATCACCCTGTCAAACCCGAGTAGTCGGTATTTTCGGCAGGTTTCACGAATGGCGTCGAGATCCACATCGGGGTTGCGGCGCAGGAGTTCGTGGGTAGCGGTGGGCAGCCAGGGCGACAGCCCCGATCACCACGACTGGTAGCTTGGATTCGCCGAGGATCGCGGCGATTCGCTCTGCAACATGCAAATTGGTTGGAGGGACCTCTCGCATGAATCATTTTTCGCGTGAGAGTCGCGACTTTTCCTCTGGTTGGATCCATGCGAACCGCTCGCGCATGGTCAGGGCCGCAGTGATTCGTTCTTCGACGGTCATGAGGGAGACCCGTTCGATCTCCGCCCGCAAAGCCGCATCCGCACTCGCACTGCGGCGTGGACGATGGACGGCTTGATCTTCCTTGGGCATCGTGGAAACGTTGCAGATCCTCACCACCGGCGCAAGCGTAAGTGCTCTAATTGACCGCGCACCAACGGCAATACCTGCAGGAAAAGACAGGACCGTCCCCTAGCCGACCGGGTAGGGCTCACCGATCAGTCCACCTGGAGCAAGCCGCGCTCAAACGCAGCGGCCACGGCCTCCGCGCGGTCGGCCACTTCCAGTTTCACCAGAATTGCCTTCACATGAAACTTGGCGGTGTTTTCGGAAATGCCGAGAACCTGCCCGATTTCCTTGTTCGAAAACCCACGGCGGAGCAGGTCGAGAGTTTCGATTTCACGTGAAGTGAGCGGTTTTTTGCCGGCGCGGGCGGCGATGTGGTCGCGAAGAACCGTGGGGAAACTGTTACCGCCTGCATGCACATGGCGGATGGCGGCCACCAATTCGTCGAACTTCACCGACTTGAGTAAATACCCGCAGGCTCCGCTGCCATGGGCTGCGATCATCGGCTCCTCCAGATCATAGGTGGAAAGCATGATCACGCGGGCGCTGGGGTATGTTTTCCTGATGCGTGTCAGCGCATCCAATCCACTGCCGCCGGGCATGCGTATGTCCATCAAGGTCACATCCGGCTGATGCTTTGAGAAAGCATGAACCGCTTGTTCGAGATCCTCCGCCTCGGCGATGATTCGTATGTCCGGTTCCATGGTCAGCAAGCTGGCCAAGCCCATGCGGACCATCGAGTGATCGTCCACGATCATGACTCGGATCGCTGCTGGCATGGATGGTTTATTGCGGGTATTCATATTATTTCTCAAGTGGCTCATGCCCATCCACAGCTGATAGCGGCACCTTGACGTGAATGATTGTTCCAGCCGGCGGCGTGCTTGTGAACTCGATATATCCGCCCAGACGCTTGGTTCGTTCGCGCATGCCTTGAAGACCGAAATGTCCTTCGTGCTGACCTGGTGCCAGAGCGGGATCGAAGCCGCAGCCATTGTCTTCGATAGTGAGTTCCACGTGTCTTGGCGAGTGCCGGAGGAGAATATCAATTTCCGATGCCCGCGCATGTTTCAAGGCATTGGTGACAGCTTCCTGCGCGAGCAGCAGCAGGTTTCCCGCAATGAGATCCGGCATGGGAACCGGATCACCCTCGCGTCTCAGGGCAATCGTGATGCCCGTGCCCGTAGTCATCGCGGAAATCCGCGCATCGAGGATTTGCAGAAAGTCCTGCCCGTCCTGTCCATGGGTGCGAAGATCCCAGACCGTGCGGTGGACTTCGCTACGGCTTCGTTCGAGAAACTGTTGGGCGAGCTTCAAGTGGTGCCCGCTCTGGCTTGGATCCGAATTTTGGCTCCGACTTGTAATTTCCAATTGCAGCGCGACCCCTGTTAGAGCCTGCTCCAGTGTGTCGTGGAGGTCATTGGCCAATCGCCGCCGCTCACGGAGAACCGTGTCGAACTCGAGCTGGGCGGACTCTCGTGTGTTGATCTCCCTCGCGAGCTGGGCACCGCGCACCGCCACTTGCCGGCGCATCGCATAACCCCATACCAGAGTGACACCCAGAAGAAGCAGCAGCACGGCGAGCAGGATGCCAAGCCGTTGCGGTGACCACCAAGGTGGCTCTGAAATGACCCGGAGGTCGGCGGGTGAGGAGAGCCAGACATGAAATCCTGTGATCGAGAACCAAGGCAGTTTGTCGAGCCTCGCCATTTCCAGTTCGCACACGCCGGTGAACTCGACGACCGAACCTACGACCCACGGTGGAGCAGATCCCGGTAGAAATGCGTAAGCCAAATGTTCGCCCACCTCAATGACCAAGGTTGTGTTTCCATCCCTATCCGGTGGAAGTGCCCGTCGCAGCAAGCCGCCTAGCCGGATTAGACGTCCGTCATAATCTGGGTTTCCGGGTTCCGTGACCATTTCTTCCGGGCTGCGTGTCTTTGGGTTGAGTATCTCGGAAATCAGGGGCTCTGCGGGACTAGGCACTGTTCCTGTTCCGATTTTTCGCACCATTGCCTCACTGAACGAGGCGAGCACTCTCGACGTGTCGATGAAGCCTGAAACTTCGACAAGGTCACCCGGCGCGATCTGGGTCTCTGTGGAGTCCACACGTACGCAGGACTCCTGATCCAGCAGATAGAAAAACCGACCCGGCACGGCGAAAGTGACCATGCCCGACGACACTTTGCGGTGGCCAAGGTCCGCATCAGGCCGAAACGAAATAAGTCTGTTAAGCGGCACTTTGGGTGCTGAAAATGGACTTGATGGCGGCGGAACTAGGATATCGATGTCCTTTAGCCCGTTACTGTGGAGTTTCATTCCAGCCGTCTGGGAGCGCAAGTTAGCGATATTCAATAGAACGCCGCGCACCCTGATTTTCGCATCCACTAACTGCTCGCGGGATAGTCCCAACGGAGTGGCTAGGATCACCGGGCATGGATGACCACCAACCAACAGCGTCAGGCATGTCAGCTCGTCTTGCGGCGCTTCAAATTTTCTAACAACACCCTCGACCTCCACCCAAGTGGTGTCATGCGAGCTGGAGAGCAGTTCATCAATTGTAGGCTGGATCGTTTGCGGGATCGGTTGTGAACCGGTGGGCCTGATTTTCTGCACCAGCACCATTGGCGAGAATCCGCCAGGATCGGTGACGCCCTCGATCTCCACTCCGGTGCCGGGCACGAATTTTCGAAAATCGGGCATCGGCCCCTTCCAAACGCCCTGCGCTTGGGCAAAGTGGAAATCCAGAAAGATCGATGCTTTTCCATCGTGCAAGACAAGATCCTGCCATCCTTTGTGGATCACCACGCCACTCAGCTTCACGGGAAGCGCCTGCGCCGTTTCCTCACGCGAGAGCGCGCGGATTTTTTCCACATCGACGAGCGGTTCCATGGCGGAGGCGCAAGTCAGCAAACCGGCTTGTGCAAGAACTAGCATGACAATAAATCGGAACGTGGTCGTCATTTGCTCGTAGTGGAATCCTCAGTCGATCAGTGGAAAATGAAAGCTCAAAGCAAAGTCCTCGCATGACTACCCGAATGGGCGGGTTTGCAATTTTCACAATCCACAAAACGTATGGGCATTTCATGCTTAAAATCGTCGCATTCCTAACCTCTCTCAGCTTGGCGCTCCATGCCGAGGAAACTCCACCCGTTGGCGGAATCGATGCATTCGAAACCTCCGCCCCCGTCGCATTCCGCGTCAAGGATGGGGCTAGTGCCGAGCAGGTGCCCGTGGCCGACCGGTCGTTCACATCAGCCTCACGCGTCAACGTAAGCCAGCCGTCGCCAAAGGAACCATGGAATACAAGCCTTGCCATCGCAGTCACCCACGGGGAGATCCGCAAAAACGACCGGTTGCTGGTCACCTACATGGTGCGTTGCACGTCCGGGGGAAAAGGCCATGTCATGACGAGATTGCAGATTTCCAGCCCACCGTATGCCAGCTCCGGACCATCCGACACCTCGAAGCCCGGCACCGAATGGGAGCAGGTCAACCAGCCCTTCATCGCATCCGCCGACATCCCGCATGGCCAAGGCGAGCTCACGCTCATGCTGGGAGCGCAAAAGCAGACCGTCGAGATCGCCGATATCCGCTTGCTCAATTACGGGCCCAAGTTCGATCTGGCGCAATTGCCCCGCCAACGGGTCACCTACGAAGGGCGCGAGGAAAGCGCGCCGTGGCGCAAGCAGGCGTTCGAACGTATCGAAAAAATCCGCAAGTCGGACTACTCCGCGCAAGTCATTGGCGCGGACGGCAAACCGCTCGCCAACACACCCGTGACCGTAGTCCTGCACCGCCACGAGTTCGGTTTCGGCACCTGCGTCACACGCAAGATGCTCACTCAAGAGGGAAATGACGGTGAACGCTACCGTGACATCGTGAAACGCACGTGCAGCCGCGTGGTTTTCGAAAACGATCTCAAACCGGGCATGTTCCCGCACGATGAAAAGGGATTCGACCAGTTGGAGAAGAGCTTCGACTGGCTCAAGGCCAACGACATTTCCGTCCGCGGCCACTACCTGATCCAGGAAGCAGTCGATACTTGGACACGCCCACTTCTCAGCGATCCGGAAAAACTCCGTAAAACCTATATGGAAAGCATCCGCGAACGCATCGAATGGGTGGGGAACCGGGTGACCGAATGGGATGCGGTGAATCACCCGATCGCATGGGGCGGGGCAGAATTGTTAGGAAAAAAGAACAAACAACTGGAATCCCTTTCGATGGATGTTTTCCACGAAGCACGCCGCCTGACCAAGCTCCCGATTTGCATCAATGAGGACCAACTCTTCCGTCCCGGAAAACAGCAGGAGGGAACCTACAAGCTTCTCGCGGATCTCAAGCGCGACGGCGTGCGGGTGGATGGCCTGGGTAACCAGGCGCACTTCAAAAGTGACTTCCTGCCCTCTCCCGATGAATTACTGCGTATTACAGACCGGTTCACTGCGGTCGCACCCAAGCAAGTCATCACAGAATTCGACATCGTGGCCAAGGGCGACGATCCACTCGCCGCTGACTACCTCCGCGACTGTCTGATCGTCTGCTTCAGCCATACCGCCTATGACGGATTCTTGCTATGGGGATTCTGGGAAGGCAGCCATTGGATTCCAGAGGCAGCACTCTGGAAGAAGGACTGGACCATCAAGGCCGCAGGAAAAACCTGGGAAGAATGGCTGGGCAAACGCTGGCAAACCCAAGAAGTTCTTGTGACCGACGCTGACGGAAAAATTTCTTGGCGCGGTTTCAAGGGCAGCTATCGGTTGGAAACAGACGGAATTACCAGCGACCACTTTCAGCCCGGAACTCACGCAACGCCCGCTCGAGTCACCATTCCGCGAAAGTGAAGCGCTCATTGAGCAGAGCGAATTAATGCCCTCAAGAAATGCTGGTCTGTTCGACGCGTAGCATGGATACAGGCATCGCATGAAGCGCAATCGCCACTCACATCCTTTGAAGACCAAGCCCTCCGCCATTGCGCCCCAATTGGATGCCAAGCCCGTCAGTAACCCTGATATTCTTGACGAGACTGGCCATCAATGGAGCGACGGACAGGGCTTGATGCTACAAGCGATGGTTTTTCTCTCCGGGTTCGCCTGCTTGATCTATCAGATACTTTGGATGCGACAGCTCGGGCTCTTTTTCGGCAACACATCCCATGCTGCGGCGCTCACCTTGGCGGTTTTTTTCTCAGGAATCGCCAGCGGCAGCTGGTTTTGGGGGCGGCGCAGCGCGCTTTTGGCCAAACCCCTGAGTGCCTATGGATGGCTGGAACTTGGAATTGCCACTGCAGGCGCGGCCGTCTTGGCGGCTCCAGCCCTGTGCAACACCCTTTATCCACTGCTTTATGGAGAAGATGGATCGGGGATTGGGCTGATATTCTTCAAAATCCTGTGGACTCTAATCATGGTTTTTCCGCCGGCATTTCTGATGGGCGGAACAATTCCCATCCTAGGTCAGTGCCTGATCAGCCGACAGGCACAATTCGGCACCAGAGCGGCCCGCATCTATGCAGTCAACACGATCGGCGCGGCATGCGGGGCCTTCGCAACGGCATTTGTATTGATCGGACAATTGGGATTTCGGCTGACTTGTGTGGTGGCGATTGGCGTTTCCTCGGTCGCGGCAGCCTTGGCATTCAAGCTGTCACGAGACGTCGCATTGACTGAAGGGATCGGTGGCGTTGCTCCGAATCATTCACAACATCGTCCCTCTGCCAAAGCATCAAAAAAGCCACCCATCGTTCCACACGGCACAAGGATGACGCGTAAGCAAATCGGATTTCTCGCATTTCTATCAGGCTTCAATGTGCTCGCTTTGGAAGTCCTCTGGACGCGCATGTTCGCCCAAGTCCACGAAAACTCGGTCTATAGCTTCTCATCGGTGCTCATCATCGTCTTGCTTTGTCTCGCACTCGGAGCATGGCTCGCATCCAAACTGGCAGTCGGGAAATCCCCCACCACGCAATCACTCCTCCTGCTGACGTCTGCCGGTGGAGCCGCACTTTGCTTCTCACCATTCTTCTTCATTTGGATTACGGGCAATCTCCGCATGTTACCCACTGATACTTCATTCGCAACCTATGTCGTTAGGATTTTTGCCACAGGATTCATCTCGATCGGCCCCGCCTGCCTGCTGCTTGGCGCGGTGTTTCCATTCCTCATGAAAGGCGAAGAACAATTCGCCACGCACCCGGGAAAAAGCATCGGCAAACTCTCAGCCATCAACACGATCGGAGCTATCCTCGGATCGCTGGCCTGCGGATTTTTATTACTCCAATGGCTCGGTTTGTGGCGCTCCATGCAATGGGTCGCAGTATCCTATTTGGTCGTCGCCTTGCTGACGCCAACCCCAAAAAACCGCATCAACCGCGCGGCCAAAGCTGGTGCGCTCGCCATGTTAGTCTTGTCATTCACTTTGTTGAATCCCAACAAACTCCCCACGACTTGGACCACGGGTGCACAAGGGCAGCAGGAAACCATCGTGGAAAAGTGGGAGGCCAGCGATTGCACGGTCACAGTGGTCAAAAAAAATCAGGATCACCTCGCGATCAAAATCAATTCGAATTATAGCCTTGGTTCGACCGACTCCTACGCTTCCCAAATGTTCCAGGCGAGAATTCCGTTGTTGGCTTATCCCTCGACTGAAAGCGTATTTTTTCTAGGCATGGGAACCGGCATCACCGCGGGTGAAGCACTTGATAAAAATGACTTCAAACACATCAAGAAGGTGGTCGTCTGCGAATTATCATCAAGCGTGGCCGCTGCATCGAAAAAGTATTTCGCCGGAGAATCGGGCAACCCTGATCTAACCAACGGGCTTTATCACGATCCGCGTGCCAAGGTTCTTGTGGAGGATGGACGCAATCATCTGATGGCCACCCGTGAAAACTACGAAATGATCAACGCCGACTTGTTCCTTCCCTACCGCCGTGGGACCGGAAATCTCTACAGCCGGGAACATTTCCAACAAGTCAAAAACCGCCTCAAACCGGGGGGCGTTTTCGTTCAATGGCTACCACTCTATCAGGTCAGCGAAAATGAGTTTGGTATCATCACCAACACCATGCTTTCGGTTTTTCCGCAAGTCAGCTTGTGGCGTGGCAACTTCCAACCGGGTGCCGAAATCGTTGCCCTGGTCGGCCATGAAAACCTCAACCCGGTGCCTGCATGCACATTCGATGCGGAAAGCGCTAAACAGAGCGCCGTAGCCGGTGCTACCTATCTGAATATGCAGGAGTTGATGCTGCCCATCAACGCGCAAACCATCCTATTGTTTTACTGTGGCAACCTAACGCTCGCAGCCGAACTCTTTGCTGATTATCCACTCAACACCGACGATAAACCGATCATCGAATTTGGAACCCCACGATCGCTCCACCAGACCAAAGACCAAGGCCAACCCCATTTCGTCGGATTCAAATTTGCCGACCTGGTGGACAAACTGCAGGCCCGAACTCCACCCGCATCCGACCCACTGCTGGCGTTACGAAGCGCATCAAGCCGCGAACTGCCGATCGCCGGTGCCGCATTCCACCGGGGATGGGTGGCACGCGCCACGGACGATGAGGTGCAGTGGAAAGAAAATTGGCTTCGGTTCCTCAATCACTGGACAAAACCGACTCATGGCAACGACGGACCATAGTCGGTGCAAGTGATGGGTTAAACAATTTCTTCCAGCTTCGGGTCCCAGCGAACCAGCCGTTTTTGCTGATAGCTTTCGAACGACATCAGCAAGGTAACCGCCTCAATAAAGGCTTCGTCCTCGTTGCACTGCGGTTTTTCGCGGGTGCGAACGCATTGCAAAAAGTCGGTTAGATGATCTGGCTTTCGGTGCTCCGCACCCGGAGCGAAAAAGAAATCCGGCTTCGGTTGTGGATAACTGGCCGGGCGATATGCCGCAGCGTCTCCGTAGGTTTCGAACAACGATGCGTTCTGTCCGATCTCGCTGAAGATCATTCGTCCATTGCGGCCAATGAACTCCGGAGTCTGTTGGCGTCTTGAATTCATGCAACCCTCGAAAGTGACACTGCAATTTTGTTTCTCGAAAACGTAGGAGGAAAGCCACGTGTCAGGTGCCTCCCGATCATCTTTCCAAAAGGCTGTGTGACCGTGCGTGACGCAACTGTCCGGAATTCCATAACGCAGGACCGATTGAACAAAATCCATCTCATGCGATAACAGGTCGCCTGCTTGGCCGGTGCCGTAGGCCCAGTAACAGCGCCAATGCCAGAAGTGCCGTTCATTGAAATCAATCGTAGGTGCGGGTCCAAGCCAGCGCTCCCAATCGAGATCCTTGATCACTTGCTGCGGGTCGGGCCGTACAAATTGGTTGTAACCACCATACCAACGCCAAGGCGGACGCTCGACTGGACCATTGAAGAATCGGCCGAGATTGACCAACGTGATATCACCAATCGCTCCGTCGAGGAGCATTTTTCGGGCGACATCCGCTGCGGCCAACTGTCTGCCTTGGTGGCCAAGTTGCATCACCCGGCCGGTCTTTTTGACGGCGGCGCGCATGCGTTTTGCTGCGGCGACCGAGGTGGTCCAACCTTTCTCGCAATAGACATCTTTTCCAGCGGCTACGGCATCAAGCAGCATGGTTTCATGCCAGTGATCAGGCGTGCTGATTACCACTGCTTCAACTTTGGGATCACTGAGCAGATCATGATAATCTGCATAAGATTTAACGTCCGGATTGTTCGACATTTCAGCGCCTTTTCGCAAGTGCGGCTGATAGACATCACAGACGGCGACCACGCGGCAACCGGGTTTCGAGGCCGCAGCGCGAAGGACATCCCCGCCGCGTGTGCCGATCCCGATGTGGCCAATGCGCACCGGATCGCTCTCCGGCGTGGCTCCTCGGAGGATGGACGGCGCGGCGATGGTACCGGCGACGAGCGCTGCGGCGCTCCGTCCGCTGGTCAGGATGAAGTCGCGGCGCTTAAGTGTTGGCGAAGAGTTCATGGAATTGATGGGATGTTGAATTATGGCATGGATACGTATAGGGGCCAGAAGTCCTTACCTTGTTTGTCGGAATATGGAAAAGGAACAAAACATTCGGTCGCGGAGATGGGGGTTCTTGTGCGGCGAAGGCTGTGCTAGCCGTGAACGACGCGAGCAGAGCGAGGATCAATCCCATGACGATAAAGTCGCCGGATTGGTTGGATTTAATGACAGGCATGCAATTGGCTTTCCCGACTAAGGAGTCTCTGAAGTTTTTACATCAAAATTAGAGCAGTCACATACGCTCAAGGAACTCGGCATCGGCAGCAGTCTTAGAGTGAGTTTCTGATATCCCACCATGCGGGAAAACTTGGCTTCTTCTTCGACTTGAGCCACAGAATCCAGCACTTCGATGCGTTGGATTTTCCTGCATAGAATAGTTAGCAGCGCACGGACAATCAACCGGGCATGAGGTGCGCCGAGACAAAGGTGCTCGCCGAAGCCGAAGGCGACGTGGGGATTCGGTTTGCGGTCGAGACGGATTTCCTCGGGCGTATCGAAGACCGATTCGTCATGATTGGCCGAAGCCCAGCAGAGGCCGATTCGGTCCCCCTGCGGCACGGTGACTTCATGCAGCGTGGTTTCCGCGGTGCACACCCGACCGATCTGGGTGAGTGGCATGAAAACTCGGAAAAACTCCTCGCTCGCCAAAGTGATGCGCCGAGGGTCGGCGCGCAGAAATTCGAGCGCCTCCGGGTGCTTGCCGAAATGTGAAAGGATGGAGGACACGCTGTGGATGATCGTGTCTCGCCCACCCGCGAAGGCGAGATTTGCAAAACCAATGCACTCCTCCCGGGTGAGTTTGCGCCCTTGATATTCTGATTTCGATAGAGTGCTGAAAAAATCATCGCCTTGCTCGCGTTCGCCACGGTCGAATTGTGCGTGTAGATAGTCTTCTAACACGTTTCCAGTTTTAAATTCGCCGCCGGTCACCTTGAACACATGGATGCCCCAGTCGATCCAGACATCGGCTTCGCGTTCAGGCATATTCAGCAGATGGGTCAACGCGCGCGATTGCAGCGGCAATGCAAATTCGGAGACCGCTTCAATCTCGCTCTGGTCCATGGCATGCTCAAGCATTTCGTCCAAAATCGCCTCGACCTTGGCGATCATCTCGGGCGATTTTGGCCGCAGAAAGAATGGCTCGACGATGGCGCGGTAATCACCGTGCACGGGAGGGTCGGTTTCGATCGGCAACTGTCGCGTCGTGCGCACCGCTTCCTCAGACGGGATTGGCACGCGGAAGGGTGCGTCGGAACTAAAAGTCTTCCAGTCCTTCGCTGCCTGCCGCACATCGCTGTGACGCAGGATCATGGTGATAGTTTCACCGCGGAACGGGCATTGCATGACGCCCTCGCTGCGGCGGGCTTCTCCGAACGGGTCGCGGGAGATGGTTTTTGAATCAATCATTGTGAGTTAGGGTGAGCTTGCGCAGGTGGAAGGGCTTCCAGCTTTCGGGGATCGGCTTCAGCTCAATCACGGTTTCGCCCTCAGGCAATACGATCTCACCGAATGGCAAGATTTTCCAAGTGAGGTCAGATCCGGTGGCGGGAATGTCGATGATCTTGGAGGATGTCCCCGTATTAAGGGTGACTCGCGTGGGTGTGGTGGCGGCCAGTTCAGCATTGACTTGCCACTTTCTAGTAACATCGGTTTTCACCCTGAATTCGACGCGGTATTCTTGGTGCGACCAATCGGTTAGATAAGCAGCAATCCCCGTTCCTTCGACGCGGATGTTGCCACCGACCGCTCCGTGTGGGTCAGCATCGAGCGCGTGCAGCGATATGGTGCCGTCGGCAGCCGGAGTGTTGTATGGTTCTTGGGTGATCGTGAGTGCGCCGGGAAAATCGAGGCGAACGACGGAGACATCGGGATCGGTGGCAGCACCGGGGAGTTGAATGACGACTCCGTCGGCGCTGCGCGCGGCTGTGACTGCTGCGTCGCCTTTGAGCATCGTGCCTGAGGAAGGAATTTCCTTGAGGGTGGGCAAGAGAATTTTTCCGTCGGCTGGCCAATCCCAGACGTGGAGGTATAGGGTGATACCACCATTTTCGGTGGTTTTCTGTGTCACGCGGCCCCATGACAGGCGTCGAGGAAACGGACTGGCATCGGTGGCGTGGATGGCTTGGTTGTTCACGTCCATCCAGCGGGCGATGGCTTCGAGTCGATCAATGGTTTCTTGCGGGATCGACCCATCAGCGCGCGGACCGATGTTGAGAAGGAGGTTGCCACCTTTGCTGGCGATGTCCGAGAGCATCTGGATGAGGCGTTGGGAGCTTTTCCAATTCGTGTCATTTTTCTTGTAGCCCCAGGTGTCGTTCATGGTCATGCAGACCTCGAACATTTTCCCGGGAAATCCGCGCGGCGGGATGTGTTGTTCGGGTGTCATGGTATCACCCTTAAAACCATCGCCGAGGCGGTTGTTATTGATGATCTGCGGGTGTTCGGCCATCAGCGCGGCAAACGGGGCGACGCGTTCGGGCGTCATCTTTTGCGGGGTGTCCCACCACAGGATCGCGGGCTGATAGAGGTCAATAATTTCGCGGGCTTGCGGTAAAGCGATATTTTTCAGATATGCGTCATAGTCACCCTTCTGGGCAGGATCCCAAGTCTTGCCGATTTCTCCGCTGGTGGCACCGCCGGGGTGCGTCCAGTCTTGGGAATGGGAATAGTAGAGGCCGAACTTCATATCGCGTGCGCGCACAGCTTTGGCGAGCGGCGCAAGCAGATCGCGCTTGGCACCGGATGCCATCACATCCCACTCGCTGACGGCGGAATCATACAACGCGAAGCCATCGTGGTGTTTGGATGTGATGACGACATATTTCATGCCGGCCTTTTTCGCGAGTTCAGCCCATGCTTCCGGGTCGTATTTGGCTGCGGTGAAATCCGGCGCGTAGGATTTGTATTTTTCCACCGGAATTTTCTTAAACCTCATGATCCATTCCCCGATGCCTTTAATCGTCTCGCCCTCCCACTCCCCGGCGGGCACCGCATAAACACCCCAATGAATGAACATTCCGAAGCGGGAGTCGCGGAACCATTGCGTGCGGTCCGCGGCTTCTGACTCGGCCATGCTGCTGGTGGTCAGTGAGGCGAGGAAGCCAAGAAAGAAGAAGATGGATTTCATGATGGTGATGCAAGCAGGGTGAGATGGAGTCGGGATGGAGTCGGGTGGACGTTGTATGGCACATCGACTGCGATTTCACAATCGCGCATGCTGCCGGAAAGCAGGCTCATTCCATGGTGGATTTGAAATTTGCATGAAGTCGCGGTTTCATTTCAACGGGATATCCAAGGCGTCGATTCTCTCACGGACGATTTCCGCAGTGATTCTTCCGGATTCCCTGAGTAGGCGCACCAAGGTAAGATCCTTCGCACGGCCGACAAGTAGTTTCACAGCGGCAAGATCGCTTGCTTCCAATGCGAATGCGGCAAGCGTCATGTGGTCATCGGGATGCGCAGACCGACAAAGGGAGAGCACGACTTGATCGGTTCCGTGTCATGATTCGGCTCCGCCATGAATTCGATGAGAGCGCGCATGCCACTCTCCGATGCCTGTGCGGCTTGAATCCGCTGCCGCCAATCATGAATGGGTCCCCGGTGCACACGCCCGAGTGCTTGCCACCGATCCAAATTTCCCAAGGCCACGACAACAGGTTCTGTCAGTCGTTTCCGCGATCATCGCTAGCATCAATTACAGAATTGTCGCGCTGGGAGACCATGGTGTAAAATGACAGCCATGACGAAATGGTTTTTGTTTTGGACGATGATGATGGCTCCTCTGTCATGGGCAGCGGAGCGAGAGTACTTCAATGGGATCGATTGGAAGGGCGGCTATGTCTTGCTGCCGGACAAGAAACTGGAACGGGGCGAAAAATTCCGGGTGGCGGTGGATGTGCACGGAGCGGGCGGTTTGCGGAACGAAAAGCTTGGAGTGGAATTGATGCATATCCTAGAGCCTGAACCTGTTCTTGTGATCGTGCCGTCGTTCGAAAATGGCTACCAAGCGGGAGACGGGCGGTTTGCGAAGCAGTTGATCGGCCATTACCAGTGGGTGGCGGAGCGCCATCCGGTGCATGATAAAATGTTCGTTCACGGACATTCCGGCGGGGCGCAGTTCGCGCATCGATTTGCGTTCGCGCATCCCGAACAGGTGTCCGGGGTCAGTGCGCATTCGGCGGGCTCATGGGCGGGCCGCAATGGCTACGGGACGATCAACCTGCAAGCGAAGCAGATCCCGTTTCTGATTTCCTGCGGCGAGAACGATACGCAGAAATCGATGCCGGACAGCCTGATGACGCGTATCGAGTGGTATCGATCTTTCTCCGCAGATCTGGCGAAAAAGGGATTCGTGTTCTTCGGAACGACATGGCCGGGAAAAGGCCACGCGGTGCCTGCCTCGCTTTATGCGACGCAACTGAAAGAATGCTTTCTGTTAGGAACCAAGGGGGTGAAGCCAGAAAGCAAAGGATGGCGGAGGTGAAGAGTGATCCTGCCGCAGGCATGAGGATTGGTTGCAAAAGCTTGACTGCATGTTTCAACTTCGGATTCAGGCCGTAAAGCTACGGCGAACATGCCGACATGTATGAACGAGCCTACGGAAGAATTTTGTTGAGTATCGTGGAGTCGAGTTCGTGCTTGGGCTGGAAGGCCGGGGAGGCGGCGTATTGTTGGAGGCTGTGGAGGAGTTGGCGGGCCTCGGGTTTGTCCTGTAGCGCGGGAAGATCGATCGCGCAGACGAGGAGAGAGCCGGTGCCGACCTTGGTTTCAAGAACCAGGCCGAGCTTGTGGTTGCGGTCGAAGTTGTCGATGACTTGGAGGATGGGACGGTAGTCGTTAGGTGTTTCGTCGAGGATGATGGGTCGGGCGTTTTTCACGAGTTGCCACCATTGCCAGTTGCTGTGAAACTCAGTGGGGAAAGCGGAGAATACGGCGTGCTTCGGATCGCACAGGATGCCGAGCGTGCCGGGTGGCGGGGTTTCCCCGCGTTTGCGGTCGCCCTGCGCGAACATCGGCGACCAGTAATCGGTCATGAACGCACCGGGTACGCTGTGGAGAAGTTTTTCAAGATCGGGCAATAGTAGGACACGACCACCATTTGTTAGGTGCGCTTGGGTTTTCTCGTCAGAGAAATTGCGGGAAACGAAAACGGTTTCGTGGGCCTTCGTGTCGATCTCTGACGGATAGACCCAGACCGGGTAGCGGTTGCGATAAGGAGTGCCATCGATGGTGAGGATGATGGTGAGTTTTTGCGGTGCGGCGATGCCGGAGAGTGGGAAAGTGAATTCACCCATTGGAGAGATTTTACCCGTGAGGATGTCAACGACCGGTAGGGTTTTGCTGGCGAGGGTTTTCCCGTCCGAACCGGTTACCGAGCAGGTAAATCCAAATTTTGTTAGATCGAGTGAACCGTAATGCGCAACCGAGAGCTTGGCCGAGAACGTTTCAGCGGTGGTCCACGTGTATTTCCCCATGCCGAGCAGCGGAACCGTCTCGCTGCAGAATTCCCGCCATTCCTCAGGTTGCAAGATACCCTTGTTGTTCATGAAAACATCAAGCATGCCGACAGGGGCGGTGCCCTGGCCGGGGAAGTCCATGATATCAAGAAGCTGGAATCCGCCAAAATCCGGCGTGCGCAGGGCTGCCTCGATTTCCTCGCGGTAAGTGAGGGCGGCGAGCGGTCCGGAGGCTTTCACGAAGTCGTCAGCCTGATCGAGCATACCGGCTGCCTTAAGCCGATCGCTAAAAATCTCGTAATTGCGGGCGCGAAGAACTCCTGTAAATTTGTCGATCTCCCTGAAGTCAGGCGACACCTGATAGGCCCCGGTTTCGTGACTGATCACGGGCACCAGAACGCCAGCGATGGATTCTCGGTAATCGACCAGCGTTGAGGGCGTTGAGTTTTCGACGTGTCCGCGCGGATTGCGGTGGATGTGGAAAGCGCCGCGCAGCGGCTTAGTCATCTCTTGGAGTTTGGCAATCACCCAAAAGTCATCACCCTTTGGGAGAGTCGGATCCCAATGCATGTTATTAGACCCTTGGGCATGCAGGCTGCGAGGGTTGGTTTTTTTGAAATAAGCGACCAGTTCAGCCATGCCATCGTTCATGCCCAGCTCGTTGCCAAGAGTGAACATCACGAGGGCCGGGCTGTTGCCGAAGTTGCGAAATATGAGTTCACCTTCGCGTTTGGAATAATCGTAAAGTGTGATTTCGGATTCGCTGTTATTGACGTCGAGGTAGTCGTAGTTGTGAATCGCGGCGTTGGTTTCTTCTGGGGCATTGAAGGCGCTGCGTTTATTCGGCAGCTCAACTTGCAGGTAGAAGCCGAGCTCATCGGCCACTTCGAAGGCAGCAGCGGGCGGGCACCAGGAGTGGAATCGGATGTGATTGAGCCCCCAGTCTTTCTGGATCTTCAAGATGCGCCGCCATGACTCGCGATCCATTGGGGCATATCCAGTAAGCGGGAAATTGGCGCAATCCACACGACCGCGCAGAAAGACCGGTCGGCCATTAATCAGGAGCCGGTTGCCCTCGCGGGTGAAATCGCGCATGCCGAAGGAAACTTTGCGGGAATCCATGAACGAGTCGGCGGCAAGCTTGAGATTCATTTCTAACAATAAAGGATGAAATTCGTCCCATAACGGCACATCCGGACCTGGCTGATAGATAAACTCGACAGTGGATTCCCCGTTGTTGGCGGTTACCTCAACGATCTGTGTGGCGAATGTAGTCGGGGTTTTCCCATTCCGGCTGGCGCAGGTCACCGAAAGTTTACCGGCGGCGGGTGTGCCGGTGATATTGCCGAGAGTGGCAACGACACGCGCCTCGCGTTTGGCGGCGTTTGGAAATACTTGAACGTCCTCGATCCAGACTGGGTCGGTGGCTTGCAGTTCCATGCGGCCGACGATGCCATTCCAATTCGTTTGCGTGCGCTCGTCGATCGCGTGCGAAGGACCAACCGGAGGCAGTTTGGAATTGTCGATGAGCAGGGTGATGGTGTGAGTCCCGGGAACCATCAATTTGGTTAGATCGAAAACCCGCGGTGCGCTAAGGGAATCCCCCCAGCCATGGAACGTTCCGTTCACCCACAAGCGAGTGTGCTTCGTGCGCTCCAAGAATAGAATGATCCGCTTTCCCTTCCAAGATTGTGGTATCGTGACTTCGCGCTGATACCATGCAGCACCTTTCCAGAACCAAACGCGAGACAGGCGGTCAACCGCGCGCTCATCCAGGAGTGTACCCTTGTGGGCCTCGTCGGTAGTACCTGGCAGGCGAATTTTGTCAGCCAGTTTTTTGGTATGCCATTGTTCATCGATGCCCGCATGATCGGAGTCCAGCTGGAAGCGCCAATCACCGGCGAGTGACAAGGTGAATTTTTCCGCAGATGCGACAGACGGAAGCAAGATGATCACGGCCATGCAGGCCGATCTCAGGCAGCGCTTAAATTTCATAACAAATTGAGATTCGAAGGGGCATCAGGCCCCATTGGATGAAACCTGGCCGATGCCGACCATGTTGGAATGACCGGCGGGGATATGAACTTTCACGGGTTTCTCCGAAGCCGGTGCGAGCCCAGTCAATGCGGCGAGCGCGAAGAGAGGTAGGAAGATTTTGCTACTAATAGTGGTTTTCATGAGTTTTAATCTCATGATTAAAACGTGATGGCCTGACTCATTGTTTCATCAGGCGCAGCATTTCGTGGACCATGGCTTCGCCAATGAGGTGGGAGGCCTCGACGTTGGTGTGGTAGTTTCATTCATGGCCGCTGGGAGATTTACTATTTCGTGAAATAGAACGGGTTAGTTTCAATGGAAGTGACCTTGACATAATTCATGACAAGATCGGGCACTAATTTCCCAGTTAGAGTGACGTTGTCGATGAACGTATGCAATGTAAGGGTGTTATTGTTGCCTCCTGCCGAGTCCGGCAACGTAAAGATGATCGAAGTAATGTTGAGCCCCGAGATGGTGCCGCCCAACTCATTGGCCTCGCAGGGACATCGGCGGTTCGGAACCAGAGCGTACCGAAGATAGCCTGACTAACTATTTCCAAACATTAAGCAATCCGCCGCTCCTTGAGGTTACGGCTGCGGTCTGGTCAAAATCACCGGACCGAGCAGCCCTGAGGGCTCAACAGGCCATTTACCCGGGCCGTTTACTTTGACTAGGACGTTGGTCTTGGTCAGTCGTTGGGCCTCGGGCAAGACCGCATCGAAGATGAGGCGGTTGCGCCATGAGTTGACGACCACGACTTCGAGTGTGTTTTCACCGGCTACGAAAGATTGGCCGAGATTTACCCGGAACGGTGGCCGCCAGACGATACCGAGGTCGGTTCCGTTGAGGCTCACCCTCGCCATGCCGACGTCCTTGACGTTGCCGAGTTCAAGCGCGAGCGGTTTGCCTGTGAGGTCGCCGCTCACCGTGAATCGGCTCCGGTAGATGGCTTTGCCAGAGTAATGCCTGATTTCCGGGTCTTCGTGCTTGGTCCAATCTGTTAGGGTGTCGAAACGAACCGGCTTCGCGGGACCTCCCCACTTAGAATCAAAAGTCACATCCCAAGGTCCAGAGAGAACTTGGGTTTCTTGCCACGCAATCGAATTCGCTCCGGTGCTGCGCGCGGCTGCAGGGCTGCTTTTCCGGAACACCACAAACAAGCTGTCATAGGCACCGAACACCAAGGGCAAGCAGGTGACCCCCTTGGCGCTGGAATACGTCGACGCCTCGCGGATCGATCCATCGACTGCATCCCACAATTCTGGAAGTCGCCCCTCAACGCGGAAGGTCGCATCGATACTCCGTGCTTTGCCGGCCAACTCCACGAGGAAATACACCTCAGCATCGCCGACCCGGTAATGAATCCAATCGGTATCTGGAGCGGCGGATCCATCTTTGAGCGTCAACGCTACATCAGACGCGAGACCATCGCCGCGTAGCAATTCGCGGGCATTCATATTCCAAGCAACACGGCCTGCACCAACCCTGCGCATGCCCCTAGTCTCCATTTTGAGGTTTTCCGACCCCCAAAGACCATCTGCTAGATTTTGGAAAAGCGCCTTGCCTTCATCACCACCTTCCAGACTCACGGCTTTCAGCGGTTTTGGACCAAGCACGGTGGCTCCGGCGCGCACCAAGGCGTCGATTCTTTTCAATACCCCCAGCGACAGGATGCGGTGGTCAGGCAGGACAAGCACGCGATAGCGCATTCCAGAGGGCAGCGTGAGCCGTTCATTATTGACTGCGAGACCTGTTAGCAAAAGCTCTTCGCTGAGGACATCGTAGTCGAAATCCGGCAGCGCACCCGCAGGGTCCTGCCCCTTGCGGCCAAAAATGTTAGGAATGTGATCACCATAGTAATACACCACATCGGCCACAAAGTCGCCCTGCTGAGCGATGAACTGGCAGCGCTTCATGTAATCGATGAATGCCGGTGCCTCATTCCACCACGTGATCTGCGGGTTGAAGTGCGTTCCCGCGAAGTATTCCTGACCGGGTAGACCCATCTCTTTGGGCGAACAAGTAAAAGTGTGATTGAAAACGAGGTTGAGGCCAGCGCAGAATTCATTGTCGAAACTCGGCTTCATGGCCGACCACGGGACATCATTCCAGTGCGGTCCGATAGTGGTGAACCCTTCCGCGCCGACCAACCGCTTGCCGTAAGTGTGCGCTGCGGACGATGCCTGCTTGACGAAAAATCGACTATCTGGCTTCGGCCGATGCGGTGAAGGCGACCAAAATTCGCTCATCATCAATTCACTGTGGCCGTAGTTTTTCATACCATCGAGCGGTCCGGCATGCGGCCCCGAGCATTCCGGGTGGGTAACCATGCCGCGAGCCTTTGCCAATTCGGCCAAGCGGCCATAATGGTTGGCAACCAAGTCCCCGATCGTCTTGCGGAAATCGGCGAGAAAGGCGTTCGATTCCTTACGATTATCCACGATATGACCGGCCAACACCGCAATCCAAGGGATCACATCATAACCACGGTTTTCGCGAAACGTTTTGTCGAAACCCGGCGTCCAATTCATCCCGCCGCCCTCCCAACTGTCGGTGTGGATGTAGCGCAGAGTCGTTCCTGCCAGCGGGCCGATCGCATCACACAGCGGATCGACATTATGTTTCCAATACGCATCGAGCGCAGCGGGGTTGAGATAATCAATCACACGGCCACCCCAGCCAGCGCTGTGGGTGGAAACATGCCCGCCTGCAGGAATGTGACCGACACGGAGAATTTCCCATTTGCCTGCCGGGGCGTCCCAGCTCAACGCGCCTTCGGCGTCCATCTTGTCGCTGATATTGAGGATTTCGGAAGATTTCACCACGAGTTCATTCGGTGACGACGGGCTTACGTCTAACAAATGTCGGCAATCCGGTGCCGACATGCCGAGCTCTTTGGTGGCACTCTTGAGATCAAGGGCTTCTATCGGGCTAGGCTTGCCCGCTTTGAGGGGCACTGCGAGCACGACGACATCGCGAAAGTATTTCGTCTTGGAGGGCCTCGGCATGACCACTTTCACCGTAGCTGATCCATCAACGATCGCTTTCGACCAGACCAAATGCTGAGTGGACTGCTCCTCGGTGACCTCTGGTCCACCGAGATTCCACCCGCTCTGGATATTGAGGCTTAGTTCCAGATCAAGCCGGTTCGCCTCCTTGCACGCGTGGACAAATAATTTCGTCCATTCCGGAGAACCAAATTTCGGCCCATCGGGGACCTTGTTGTTTTTTTGTTGTCCGCTGCCGTCCGCATCGAAAATCAGCGCACCGTTGAAACCCTTGGCCTTCATCTCCTCCAGATCGCGAGTGATAGCCCCCTCGGTGACGTTGCCGTTCAACCACCACCAGAAGCTGCGAATGCCCGCACTGTGCGGGGGAGTGCGGAAGCCCGTCTCCAAGTCCTGCGCAGAGACGGAGAAGAGATTGCAAACGACAAGGGAGCAAAAACTTACGAAGAATAAGCGAATTGTGAGTAGTTGCATGACGGAATGATGACTTAGAAGATGCAGGCTAATTCTATCGATGAAACTTAAAATGGAAGATGAGATTCGAACCGATAAGTCCCCGACCCCACAGCAAATACAGCAGCATGGTTCTCCATGCGTAATAATTTCACGCCTTCCACCTTGTCGATGGCATTCCCGCTTTCAGTGACTCCGGCAGAATCCTGAGCCGGGACATGAACTGTGGCGGTGGTATTCACAGGAATCGTGACCTCCATCTTAAGCGATTTCCCAATCTTATTCCAGATACTGACAATCCGGCCGTAGGGTGAATCATAATGCGCCTTCACCCAAGTCAGATCGCCGACGATTGCGGGTTTGATAAGAATTTTCTTGAAGCCGGGCGAAGCAGGATCGGGCCGAATGCCGGCTAGCCCTTGATAGAACCAACCACTTGGACAAGTGAAACAAGAATGGATTTGAGAAAAATACCCGTTCCACTGTTCCCAATAAGTAGTTGCCCCCTGAGATAGCATGTAGCCCCACCCGGGATAATCGGTCTGATTCATGATCGTATAAACCAAGTCGTTGCGCCCGGTCTCCTGAAGATACTGAATGAGAAAATATGTCCCCAACATACCGGTATCCAAGTGCCCCTTGCTTTTGACTCGAATCAATTCTTCAAGCCGCTTCATGACCGTTTCCTTCAGATCATCGGGCACGACACCCGTCATCAGTGGCATAAGCTGATAGGCTTGCTCGTCGATCACATATTGCATGGCTTCATCATCGTAAAAAGCCTTGTGAATGATCGGCCGGATTTCCTGCAATCTTGCCTGCCAGCGTTGAGCCTCATCGGTCCTACCGAGAATCTCGGACGCCTTGGCCAGTTGTTCGATCAGGTAAATTCGATAACAATTGTTGAAAAGTTCTGCAGCAGGTTTACCCGGCCAGTTATCGGTATCCATACCGCGCGCAGGTGGAACCCAGTCACCGATGAAATCCCACTTGCCGCCATAAACACTGAGAATGCCATCCGTGCACCGGCTTTCTAAAAAATCGATATACTTCCGCACCGGCTCGAAGGCACGCGCTAGCAAACGCTTGTCGCCATAATATTGATAGAGCTTGAAGGGCAATATACAACCAGCGCCACCCCAAGCAGGTCCACCGCCTCCCCCTTCGTCCGGAGCGGTATGCGGTAGGTCACCCGTGACCTTCTGCCCATCAAACCAGTCCTCAGTCCATTTCGCGTAAAACGCGGACGCATGGCTGCTCATTATCAGTGACTCCACGCCTAATTGCCCGTCGCCATAGCCCAAGCGCTCGCGATGGGGGCAGTCCACCATATAGCCCCCGAGGTTCAGGCTGCGCAGCGTCCACACGTTCACTTTGTGGATGCGGTTAAACAAATCGTTGGAACACTCAAAATCACCCGCGACGTTGAGATCGGACTCGATCAGCAAGGCCTCGGCCTCTCCTTTATCAGGCGCTTTTGGCAAACCCTCCACGATGACATAACGGAAGCCGTGATAGTTGAACTTCGAGCAGAACTGCTCACCTGCTTTGCCCGCCGAAATGAATTCGTCGACTTGCTTGAATGTCTGATAAGCGATCTCACCCTTGTCTGTTTTGAGTATCCACTGGGCAGATGACTTGATATCGCCTGCGGGTGTCTTATCCCCAGCAGGAGACTGGAAGCGTTTGTCAGAAAATCGCATGACCACCTTCTGGCCTGCTTCAAGCCCGGGCATTTTTAGCCTCAGCCTGCCTGTTAGGTTGCTGCCGAAATCCAACTCACAGACATTCGCACCTAGAGCAGTACATTTCGCCAGCGGAATCACCGCGCCGATCCGGTTCGGTTCACAGGACTGCGCGACCGCCATGCCCGCTGGAGCATCACACTCCGCCACCGGTTTCCAGTCACCGGTTTTGCAACCTGCCTTGCTCCAATCGGGAATCGCCCGTCGTGCGTCGATGCATTCGCCACCAAAATCCCCCCACTTCCAAGTGCCAAGCTGGCTGTGGGTGCTCTGCGAAAAGGTCCAAGAGTGGTCTGTCCCGACCACCACATCCTGACCAGCAACTGTCATGTTGAGTTGCACCCTCGCCTGAACTCCTGATCGGGACCAACCTCGGCCCAGCCATAAGCCTATGCAATTGTCACCCGCTCTTAGCAACTTACTGATGTCATACGTCCGATACAACGACCGCTTCCGCAAATCCGACACTGCTGGTGAAAGCACGTCATCGCCGACGTTTTCACCATTCACATGCAATTCGTAGTATCCTCTAACATTCACGAAAACCATCGCCGCATCAGGCTTATTCGCGAGCTTGAATTCCTTGCGCACCCACGGCGATGTTTCATGGGCTGGAAATCCAATCCATTTTGCATTCCAACTTGCAGATTCAATCAATCCCATCGTCCACATCGCCGACTTGCTCCATGCATCGCCCGCCTTCGTCCAAACCCTAACTTTCCAATAGCATCGCATGCGCGATTCCAATAGCCTCCCACTGTATTCCACCTGAATGCTTTGATCACCCTCCATCTTGCCGCTGTCCCACAAATCACCCTGATCCTTGGCCAACAACTCTGGGCTCGAGGCGACCAATACATGATAAGCTGTCTGTTGTTGTTCCCTGCTTCCTGTCTCCTGCCCGCCTTCAATCACCCACGACAAGCGCGGTATTTTTGCATCAATACCAAGTGGATCTTTCAGGTATTCGCAACGGAGATTCGTAACAACAGCGGCATGTAGGGTTGTTATTGACGTCGATAACAACACGGCAAAAAGGAAAGATTTGATTC
>Ga0247843_1002752_pt1 | contig 30816 bp, 27 predicted proteins | sample LaCruzMarch2017__FD_192420 | JGI IMG/M metagenome (GOLD analysis project Ga0247843, IMG submission 192420) | Freshwater microbial communities from meromictic Lake La Cruz, Castile-La Mancha, Spain - LaCruzMarch2017_8m | ecosystem: Environmental > Aquatic > Freshwater > Lake | place: Spain... | reverse complement strand
CGCCCCAGCAGCGCGCGCAGCGACGGGGGACGTTCGCTTTCCCCTCCGTCTGATCCTAAGGCGGTTGCCGGGACCGCGTCGGGCGCTAATGTGAAATCAACAATCCACGCGGAACACCAAATATGGCTTATGCGCCGTTTGACCTCTCCGGCAAGGTTGCTCTCGTCACCGGCGGCAATCGGGGCATCGGCCTCGGCATGGCGCAAGCGTTGGCGCAGGCGGGTGCGCAGGTGGCGATCTGGGGACGCGACGCAGGCCGCAACGAAGCAGCCGTGGCCACGCTGACGCAACACGGCACGGCGCGCGGCTACACGGTCGATGTCGCTTCGGAACAAGGCGTCGACGCCGCATTCGCCGCAACACTTCAAGACTTCGGTCGCGTGGATACCGTGATCGCAAACGCGGGCATTGGCGCGGCCGCCCCCTCTTTTGCGGAAATGCCAACAGAGACCTACCGCAAGGTTCTATCCGTGAACCTCGACGGCGTGTTTTTCACACTGCGCGCAGCGTGCCGCCATATGGTAGCGCGCGCGAAAAACGGCGATCCGGGCGGATCCCTTGTGGGCATCGCCTCACTCGCTGCCATCGAGGGGCAGGCGCGCGGCCAACACTACGCAGCAACAAAGGGCGCTGTCGTGTCGATGATGAAGGCGATTGCGGTGGAACACGCGCGCTACGGCGTACGTGCGAATGCAGTGCTCCCCGGCTGGATCGCCACCGACATGACCGAGTTCGCGCAGCAATCACCCGTCTTCACTGAGAAGGTCATTGCACGCGTTCCCGCGCGCCGCTGGGGAAAGCCTGAGGATTTTGGAGGAATAGCAGTCTATCTCGCGTCGGACGCATCAAGCTATCACTGCGGTGATCTCTTTGTTATCGACGGCGGCTACGCAATCTTCTGACCCACGCGCCGTAAAGTCGACACTTCGGTAGACCATCATTTTTTTCCATCTTGGCGGTCTGCGGGAAGCGTCATGAACTGGGAATGGGTCAAGGACATCGCCGGCTCGCGACCAAGACTAGCGGGGTTTATTGGGCTTATCAGTCTCCTGGGCGCCGGCGCGGGCGCTGGATCCAGCGGCGCGAAGTTTTTCGGCGTATTCGATGCAGACCCGCCCTCGGCTTCGTCGACACCGACTGCGGACGAAGCTCGCAGCGCCCTCGTCTTCGAAGCGGCGCTCAACGAAGCCAGAGTGAATGCAGCTGCAGAGGCCGAAGCGAAAGCATGGACCACCGCTGTGCAGACAAACACGGTGGCGGCTTATGACTTTTACCTCGACGCCTTTCCCGGAGGCTTTTTCCGGGCGCAAGCGCAAGCGGCCCGAACAAAGCTCGCGAGTGCGACGCGTGCGCAAGCCATAACGCCGTTCGATCCCCGACGCCTTCACCCCACCGTCGCCACCGCCGTTCTGACAGCCCGCGCGGCGGCGAAAGACGCTGCCGCGAAACAAACCCACGCCGAGCGGGCCGCCAACATGGCGGCGGCGGCGGCCTCTCAGGCACGCGCGAAAACGCGCGGCTACAATGTTATCCGTTTTCGCGATCGCGACACCTACGAGGGCGAGGTTTCCGGCGGAAAAGCCAACGGACTGGGCGTCTATACCCAGGGCGATCGACGATTTTGGGGCGATAGATTCCAAGGACAACTGGTCGCCGGCCTGTGGAATGGGGTTGGCGTCTTCGAAAGCACGAGCGGCGCGCCAGGCCGGCCTGCTCGATATGGGGGCGAGTTCGCTGGCGGTCAGCTCGTTGGAATGGGCGTGATCATGCACGCCGATGGCGCGCGCCAGGCCGGTTCCATCGTGAACGGAACATTGACGGGTCACGGCGTCGAAACACGCGCCGACGGTCGAAGGTTTGAAGGCGAGTTCGCAAACGGAGCTCCAAATGGATTTGGCACCCTATGGACTTCGGGTGGCCAGATCGAGGAAGCGGGCCGATACGAGAACGGCAGACTGACGCAGCCGCTTGGCTTGTAGCGGGGTTTTGCCGGCGTTCGCGCAGCGAGGGTCGCAGCGCAAACGCTCCCCCTTCCTGGTGACCGCCAACTGGGCGAGACATGCTTCATACAGAACTGGATCGATCCCGATCCCGATCCCCATCCCGATCCCCATCCCGGCCCGGCCCGGCCCGGGGGCCGCGCGGACCCTGCTTGCGGGCTGCTGTCCGACGACGGTCGAGACGGGATCGATATCGGTATTCCCATGCGCGCGTTTCTCGGGGGTGTTTTTCTCGGGGGTATTGAAGTCAGGGCCCCGGCGGCAGGCGCTATCCGCGCGGTGCGCGACAGCGCGCCCGACGGCGTGCATCGCGCCACGCGACCGCCCGACGTCGCTGACCGCGCCGGTGGGAACGGCATCGTCACAGACCATGGCCAGGGGGCGGCAATCCCCGCTATGCCATGTGCAACGCAAAGTATCGCCGTGTGAGCCGATCAGCGGGTCGAGGCGCGCCAGAGCGTCGGGGCGCGTGGGACTCTCCGCGGCCTCTGAGTTTGCTCACTTCATATAGCCGTGCGCCGAGATGGCCAGACGATCGACCCGTTCACCACTACCCCGCCCGCACGCAGTAAATGCCGCGCGGGACGTGTGACGCTCGATCAAGGTATCCGGGATCGTGTGGTGCGCTATGAGGGGCCCGCGATGATTGACGCGGGATGTTGCGACGTCGCGCCGGCCAAGGCCGCGCACAGGGACGATGCGCCGCCAGCGTTCGGCTCCCGGATCACCCCGGCGCTGGTTGCGTGGGCCATGGTCATGGGCCCGCGCAATGGCGAGGAAACGTCCTTGCACCTGTTGACGCCCGACGACGCCATGCTCTCGGAAAACCGCGTTCCCCATGGTCACGACCAAGCGGAGCATACCCTTTACGCCGGCAAACGACTCCAAGGCGCCAGCTGGCCCGCCGGCGACTGGCGGGCGGAGATCGTGATCCGCCGCGCGAGAGCGGTTATTGCGCGCCGAACTGAAGCCTAGACCGTCCATTAGGCTTTACAGCGCGGTCGCCTGCGGTGAAGGTCCAAGAAGATTTCGGGGAGATCGGACATGCTGCGGATGCTGGTGGCGGGCGCGAGCCTCGCACTGATCCTGACCACGCCCGCCGACGCTAAGACGTGGCGCATCCGGCCCGGACCCGACGCACAAACCGCCCTGCAAACCGCCTTGATTGAGGCCAGACCCGGCGACAGCGTGCGCCTGGCGCGGGGCCGCTTCGAACTCACCGGAAGTCTCTCTCTCGACGTGGATCGCGTCACGATCCGGGGCGAAGGCGCAGACAAATCTGTCCTCTCGTTCGCCGGTCAGACGGGCGGTGCGGAGGGCCTGCTCGTCACATCCAACGATGTCATCCTTCGCGACTTTGCGGTGGAAAACCCCAAAGGCGACGGCATCAAGTCCAAGGACGCCGACCGCATCACCTACCGTGATCTGCGTGTGGAGTGGACGCGCGGGCCGCATCGCGACAACGGCGCCTACGGCGTCTACCCGGTCGGGTCCAGGGACGTGCTGATCGACCGCGTCACCGTCCGTGGCGCCTCCGATGCGGGCATTTATGTCGGCCAGTCTCAGAACATTGTTGTCCGTCGTTCGCTCGCGGAATTCAACGTTGCGGGCATCGAGATCGAGAACAGCATCAACGCTGATGTCTTTGACAACATCACGCGTCGCAACACCGGCGGCATTCTGGTGTTCGACCTTCCGGGCGTGCCGCAAACGGGCGGCCATTCCACCCGCGTATTCCGAAATGAAATCGTCCAAAACGACACGCCCAACTTCGCGCCGGCCGGCAACATCGTCGCTGGCGTCCCGACTGGCGCCGGCGTCATCGTCATGGCTAACAGGAACGTGCACATCTTTGACAACACAATTGCTGAAAACGGGACGGCGAATGTGATTGTCACGGCTTATCGGCAGGAAATAACGGATCCGGCGTACAATCCGCTCCCGCGCGATGTCGTCATCCGCGACAATACCTTCGGTCGAGGCGGCTTTGCGCCAGCCGGCGATTTCGCCGCGCTCCGTCAGGCAGGCGTTCCTTTTGGCGACATTGTCTGGGACGGAAGCACCATCTACGTGGCAGGCGGACGACCTCGCGAAGAGCCTGTGCGCATCAGCATCAAGGACAATCGCTCGACGACGAACAGGCCGTTGAGCTTTCTCTCGCTGGGCCTTTCTATCGCCTCCTCGCCCATAACGGACGCTCAGCCTGACGCGACCATGCCCGGCGCCCTCGCGATTTCGGAACCCGCGCCCGTGCGTCTGCCGCAGGACTGATGCGCCTACCTGGCTTTCTGCTCGGCGCCTGCGCGCTTCTTGTTCTGGGGCTCGCGACCTCACGCGCGGCGCCCAGGACGGTTGGGCCCGATCTCTCGGTCATTCTTGCAGAGCAGCCCGCAGAGACGCTCGCCGCGTACGGACTTTTCACGGACGCAGGCGCTCAGACGCCGGCCGCCGGCGTCACCGCTTACGAACTCGCTTCACCGCTTTACTCCGATGGCGCCATCAAGCAACGCTACGTCTTCCTTCCGTCAGGGACGCGAGCACGCTTCCGAGCCGAAGGCGCGTTCGAGTTTCCCGTCGGCGCCGTGCTCATCAAGACATTCGCATTCCCCGCTGACGGGACCAGCGGCGCCAACCGTGCGATCGAAACCCGTATTCTCATCCGCAAGCGCGGCGGCTGGACGGCGGAAACCTACGTGTGGAATGCGGAAGGTGCGGCGGCGCGTCGACAGGTCGCGGGGTCGCAGGTTCCGGTCAAGGTCGGTGAGCGCGACATTCTCTACGCCATCCCCAATCGCAATCAATGCAAGGGCTGTCATGTCGTAAGCGGGGACTTGGCGCCGATCGGTCCAAGCGCGGCGCACTTTGAACTGGCGCTCGAAAATGCACCATCCGCGCTTGAACGCTGGCGCGACGGCGGCCTTGTCGACGGCGTTCCGCCCGTTGCGCGTCGCGTCTTCACCGGTACCGAGGACCGCGCGCGCGCCTACCTCGACATCAACTGCGCGCACTGCCATAGCCCGACCGGTCCGGCGAACACCTCCGGCCTCGACCTGCGCGCCGCGCAGACCGATCCAGCGCAGTGGGGCGTGCGCAAACGACCGATTGCGGCGGGGCGCGCCTCCGGGGAACTCGCTTTCGCCATTGACCCAGGTCGCCCCGAGCGCTCCATCTTGTTGCATCGCATGGAGAGCACCGATCCCGGCGTCATGATGCCGGAACTCGGTCGCAGCACCGTGGACGACGAGGGCGTGGAACTCGTGCGAAAATGGATCCGCGAGATGGACGCCCAAGGGCGTCCCCGCCAGAAGTGAGCCTAGGAGCCAGGTTATGTCCCTGCACACGCCCATCTGCGACATGCTCGAAATCGAGCATCCCATTTTGCTTGCCGGCATGGGGGGCGTTTCCTACGCCGAGCTTGCGGCCGCGGTTTCGAATGCGGGGGGGTATGGCGTTCTCGGCATGGCCGGAACGTCTGGGTCCTTCATCCGCGAGCAGATGCGTCAGGTACGCACGCTCACATCACGTCCCTTCGGTGTGGACCTGTTGGCGGCGTCACCGGAGTCGCTCACCGAATCCGTCGACGTGATCATCGAAGAGGGCGCATCGAGCTTCATCGCTGGCCTCGGCGTTCCCATGCCGATCATGGAGAAACTCAAGAAGGCTGGCCTGAAGGTCATGGTGGTCTGTGGAGCCGTGAAGCACGCGGTGAAAGCGGAACAGGCTGGTTGTGATGCGGTCATCTGTCAGGGCGGCGAAGGCGGCGGACATACGGGGCTTGTGGGAACAGCCCCCTTGGTCGCACAGGCTGTCGAGGCGGTGAAAATTCCCGTGATCGCTGCCGGCGGTCTCTATGACGGCAGAGGACTCGCAGCAGCGCTTGCACTCGGCGCGCAGGGCGTATGGATGGGCACACGGTTCATCGCCTCCGCGGAGGCGCACGCCGCGCAGATGTATCACGACGCCATTCTCGCCGCGACTGACGAAGATACGATCCGCACGCGCTGCTACTCCGGCAAGCCGATGCGCGTGAAGAAGAACGGTTACGTCGACGACTGGGAAACGCGCCCACAGGATATCCAGCCCTTCCCGATGCAGGCGATGCTGAGCGTACGCAATGGCGTCCTCGGCGGGATTGGCGGGCAGATGGAGGGACTGGAAGAGGATAGGTCTTGCTTTGCAATGGGCCAATCCGCCGGCGGCGTGCGCGAGGTGAAACCGGCGGGCGTCATCGTCGAGGACATCATGCGCGAGGCGCACGCGGCGATCGCACGCGTGTCCGCGCTGGCGAAATCGCCCGCCGCTGTCGTTGCGGAGTAGGCCCATGCGCGCCTTCGGGAAAATACTCGCTGCCGCGACGATGTTGATGCTCGCCGCGTGCGAGACCACCGGCGGTGTCGGGCCAGGGCCGGGCCGCCTCTCTGGACCGCCCCCTGCGGCATGGGACGTGAGACCAGAGGGCCGCGCGTGGTCACAGGTCGGGCATCAGGCGGTCGCCGTTTTGGCGCCTCAGCTCGTCACGCTTACTCCGACCGACATTGACGCCTTCTGTCCCGGTTATCGCACCGCCAACGCCGAGGGACGACGCGCATTCTACGTCTCGCTCCTGGCCGAACTTGCGCGGTACGAAAGCAATTTCGACCCGTCCGTTACGTTCACGGAATCCTTCTCCGATGCATCGGGACGGCGGGTCGTCAGTCGCGGCTTGCTGCAGCTCTCGCAGGAGAGCGCAAATGGCTATGGCTGCGGTATCAGCGATGCGCAGCAGCTGCATGATCCGGAGACCAACATTCGCTGCGCCGTGCGCATTCTCGGCCGTTGGGTCGAAAGAGACGGCGTCATCTCTGGATACAATGCCGGCGCATGGCGCGGCGCGTCGCGCTACTGGAGCCCTTTCCGGGACCGCAACAAGCTCGTAGATCTGCAAGCCAGCTTGAACGCTCAACCGTACTGCGCCCGTCGCACAAGCTGAGGGTCGACATGAAACCCCTTCTGATCGCCTGCGCGCTGGGATTGCTGTTTGCCTCGACCGCCTCCGCTGAGGCTCCCGCGATCGCGCAAGGTTACGGCGGGGGCGACCGAGTTTCAGGCGCCGTCTGGGCGTCACGGTCCCCGGTGATTGCGCCGCATGGAGCCGCCGCGACCGCGCATCCTCTGGCGACCCGGGTGGCGGTGGACATCCTGAAGCAAGGCGGTTCTGCAGTAGACGCAGCCATCGCCGCCAACGCGATGCTCGGCCTTCTTGAGCCTACCGGCAATGGCGTCGGCGGAGACGTATTCGCCATCGTATGGGATCCACGCTCGAAACGCCTGCACGGCTACAATGGGTCCGGTCGATCGCCGCAGGGGCTCGATATCGAGACGCTACGGCGCGTCGCGCGCGAGAAAGGCGGCGGCGCGATTCCACCGTTCGGCGCCGCGTCCGTGACGGTCCCCGGCACGGTCGACGGATGGTATGCGCTGCACGGTCGCTTCGGACGACTGCCGATGCGCCGGCTGCTTCAGCCCGCCATCGACTACGCCGAGAGCGGCGCGCCGATTGCACAGGCCATCGCCTTCTACTGGGGAAACAATCAGCGGCGGCTGGAGCGTGCGTTCGCCGACGGCCAGCTCGAAGAGATCGAGAATGCACGCAAGACCTACTGGCCGGACGGCGTCGTCCCGCAGGCCGGCTCCCTGTTCCGCAATCGCGATCTCGCGCGCACCTATCGCGCCTTGCAGTCGGGGGGGCGCGGCGCGTTTTACGAGGGTCACGTGGCGCGCACGACGGACGCCTACATGCGCCGTATAGGCGGCTGGCTGCGATATGAAGATTTCGCCGCGCATAAAGGTGAATGGGTCGATCCGCTCTGTGTGGATTACCGGGCCGGCGCTGCGCTTTGTGAGCTGCCGCCCAACACGCAAGGCGTATCGGCGCTGCAGATGCTGCAGATGCTGCGGGGGTTTGACATGCGCGCGCTCGGGTTCCTCACCGTGGACAGCCTGCACGTCCAGATCGAGGCCAAGCGTCTGGCCTTCGCAGACCGGGCAAAGTACTTCGCCGATCCCGCCTTCACCGAAGCCGACATTTCGAAGCTCATTGACGAGCGCTACGCGGACTCGCGGCGCGCGCTCATCCGCATGGACCGCGCGATGGATACGCCCGACGCCGGACCCGACATCCTGCGGCGGGGGGACACGACCTACTTCACGACGGCGGATCGCCAAGGAATGATGGTGTCGATCATTCAGTCGAATTATCGCGGCATGGGGTCGGGACTGGTGCCAGATGGCCTAGGATTCATGTTGCAGGACCGCGGCGAACTCTTCGCGCTCACGGACGGCCACGCCAACGTGTATGCGCCGCGCAAGCGCCCTTTCCACACCATCATACCCGCGTTCGCGATGCGCAACGGTCTCCCCTGGATCGCGTTCGGATTGATGGGCGGCGACGTGCAACCGCAAGGGCATGTGCAGATCATGCTCAACATCATCGACTATGGGCTCGACCTGCAGGCGGCCGGTGACGCCGCACGCTGGCGCCATGGGGGTGACGCCGAACCCACGGGCGCGTCGGTGCAAGGCAAAGGTAACGTGTTTCTCGAAACAGGCGTGCCGCCAAGCGTTCGCGACGGTTTGCGCGCGCGCGGCCATGACGTGCGCCCAGGCGACGGCAGCTTCGGCGGGTATCAGGCGATCATGCGGGACCATGAACTGGGCGTGTATGTAGCCGCCACGGAAATGCGCAAGGATGGCTCGGCTGATGGCTACTGATGCGCGCATTCTCGCCACTCTTGCGCGCAACGACATGATCTCATGAGACGCGCCCGCCTTATCGCCCTGATTGTGGCCGCCTTCGCCCTCGCGGGACCCGCAGCGGCGCAAAATCCGCCGCGATTGACTGAGACGGCCGAAGGACGGCGTCTGCAGTACCAGACGGAGGCGCGCCAGCTCGCGCAGGTTCTTGGTCAGGCCCACTACCTTCGCCTCCTGTGCGTAGGGCGCGGAGACCAGTCGTGGCGCGAGTTCATGCGTCAACTCCTCGATCGCGAAGGCGGAGCGAGACGGACGGATCTCGTCGACGCCTTCAACGCGGGATACCGCGCAGGCGAGGAACGATTTCCCGCCTGCACGCCGGGCGCCCAGGCGCAGGAGAACGAGTTGAAGGGTCAAGGACTGCGACTCTCGGACACGCTGTCGGCGCGCCATAGCGATTGAGATCATGACAGATAGTCCTCCCGATGAAGCGGCGCAGAAGTCGATGGCGCTCGATCTTCTGCTCGGCGCTTGGGACGCCGCGCTCGCCAAGGGCGTGGAGCCGGAACTCCTTGCGTCGACGGCAATCTTTGCGGCGTTGACAGACATGGTCGACATGCACGGGCCGGAGGCCGTCGCTGACTTCTGCGCCGCGCTACCCTCACGCATCCGCGCGGGTGAATTCACGATGCAGGACGAATAGATGAACGCCCCTGCCGCACTGGAAGGCGTTCGCGTCCTCGATCTATCCCGCATCCTCGCGGGGCCCTGGGCGACTCAAATCCTCGCGGATCTGGGAGCCGAGGTCATCAAGATCGAGAAGCCTGGCGCCGGCGACGACACGCGCGGCTGGGGGCCGCCATTCTTGGCTTCAGCAGATGGCCCAGGAGACGCCGCTTACTTCCTGGCGGCCAATCGCAACAAGCGCTCAGTGACGATTGATTTCACCAAGCCTGAGGGGGCCGCTCTGATCGCGAGCATGATCCCCGACTGTCAGATTATGGTGGAGAATTTCAAGACCGGCGGGCTCGCCAAGTACGGCCTCGACTATGCGAGCGTGGCGCGGATCAATCCAGCGCTCGTCTATTGCTCGATCACGGGCTTCGGCCAGGATGGCCCTTATGCATCGCGCGCCGGTTATGATTACCTCGTCCAGGCGATGGGCGGACTGATGAGCATAACGGGGCAACCAGACGGCGCTCCAGGTGCGGAACCGTTGAAAGTGGGCGTCGCGGTCGCAGACCTGTTTTCCGGCATGTACGCGGTGACAGGCATCCTCGCCGCATTGCGCCACGCCGAACGCACGGGCGACGGACAGCACGTCGATATCGCCCTGCTTGATTGCCAGACGGCGATGCTGGCCAATCAGGCGATGAACTATTTCGTCTCTGGCGCCGCGCCGACACGGCTCGGAAACGCACACCCAAACATCACGCCCTATCAGGTCTTCCAAACCGCCGACGGCCACATCGTCCTGGCGGTCGGCAATGACGCACAGTTCAAATCGTTCTGCGTGGAGGCCGGACTCGCCGATCTTGCAGAAAGAGCCGAATTCGCCACCAACGCAACGCGTATCGCAAACCGCGCCGCGCTCGTTGACTATGTCGAGATCGCCATGCGCGCGCGTACAACCCAACAGTGGATCGCGGCGCTGGAACACGCGGGCGTTCCGTGCGGCCCGATCAACACCATCGATCAGGTCTTCGCGGACCCGCAGGTCCGCGGGCGCGCCATGACGCAGGAAATGACGCGCGCAGACGGCACGGATGTGACGCTGGTGTCGAGCCCTGTCAAACTGTCCCGCACCCCTGCCGTCGCCAAGCGCGCGCCGCCAGCGCTAGGCGCCGACACAGAGGACGTCCTGCGTACGCTCGCAAAGGTCAGCGCCGCTGACATCGCTGAACTGCGTCGTCGACAGATCGTGTAGGAGAAGACGATGATCGAACTCACGTCCGCGCCGACAGTCTATGGCCAGAAAGTCCACATCGTACTTGAAGAGACCAGTCTACCCTACACCGTGCGCGAAGACGTTGCACGTACGGCGCAGGGCGCCAATCCGCTGGGCCGCACGCCATCTATGTACGATCCCCACGGCCCTGACGGCCTGCCCATCACCCTCGGCGAAAGCGCCGCCATCGCTTTTTACCTTGCGCGCAAAGCGCGCAACCTCGGCCCCGAAAGCGCCCGCGAAACGGCGGAATTCGACTACTGGGCCTTCACGATCGCAGCGAGCCTTAGCCCGCACTTTGCGGCAGCTGCCTATCTCGATAAAGCTGCTCGTGAACGCATCGGCTGGGCCGTAGAGACATTCGAGGACAACGCAAGACGCACGCTGCGTGTGTTCGAGGAACGCATGGCGATGCGTCACTTCATGGCTGGGGAACGGTTCACTGTTCTCGACGCGCTGCTCTACCCGCACCTCGCCGTTTCGGCAGCGCAGATCCCCGGGCGGCTCGATAATTTCCCGAACCTGCAGCGTTACCGCGATCGCCTGGCCCAGCGGCAGGGCGTCAAACGCGGCATGGCTGTGCTGGCCGGCTAACTCAGCCGCCTGCACGAAGGCCAGAGATTGTCCGGCCTGGCGAAATGTCTTCGACGTCGGTCTTCACGTGCAGCAACGCGGGACGGCCCGCCTTCCGCGCCTCGGCGAACGCCTCAACGAACGCCTCCGTGCTCTCGACGGTCGCTGACCATGCGCCGAAGGCGCGAGCGTATGCGGCAAAGTCTGGGTTGTGGAGATCTGTGGCGCTCACTCGTCCCGGAAAGTGGCGCTCTTGATGCATGCGGATCGTGCCGTAACTGCCGTTGTCGACAACGACGATCACCACATTCGCCTCGTACTGCATCGCTGTGGCGAGTTCCTGCCCCGTCATCAGGAAGCAGCCGTCGCCGGCGAACGCTACGACTTCCCGCTCAGGATACGCCAGTTTGGCCGCTATCGCTGCGGGCACGCCGTAGCCCATGGCGCCGCTCGTGGGCGCAAGCTGCGTGCGAAACTCCCGGTGCCGCACGAACCGATGCAGCCACGACGCGTAGTTGCCGGCGCCGTTGGTGATGATCGCATCGCGCGGCAGCACATCGACCATGTGCGCGACGACTTCCGACATGTTCACCGCGCCTGTAACCGCGATCGGCGCCGTCCACGCCTCGTAGTCGCTGCGCGCCGCGGCGCGCCATGGCGCCCAGTCGCCACGCACCCTCAGGTATGCAAGCTCAGCCGCAGCGCTTCTGACGTCTGCAACTGCGCCAATGCGCGCTGGCCAAACCCGCCCGATCTCGTCTGCGCCGGCGTGGATGTGCACGAGTTTCGCGGCCGTCTGCGCGCGCGTGAAAAGCGTATAACCCTGGGTAGGGTTTTCACCGAGGCGCGCTCCGACCGCTATGATGAGATCCGACTCGCGAACACGAGAGAGCAATTTCGGATTGGGACCGAGGCCCAGATCGCCCACGAACTGCGGGGAGTCGTTGTCGAGAAGGTCCTTGCGCCGGAACGACAGCACGACGGGCAAGTCGTTCTGTTCTGCAAACGCACGGATCAGCTTCAGCGAGGCATCATCCCAACCGCTTCCGCCAAGCACCAGCAATGGCCGTTCAGCGTCGCCAAGAAGCGCGCCGATCTCCGCCCGCGTCCGGGGATTGAGTCCCTGTGAAGCGACAGCGCGCGGCGCACCGACGTCGGCGTCCGCCTCCGTCGCGAGCATGTCCTCAGGCAGCGCGATGGCGATCGGGCCCATGCGTCCCTGCAAGGCGGTTGAGAAGGCGCGGTCGACCACCTCGCGCGCACGCGCTGCGTCTTCGAGTTCAACCGCCCACTTCGCGAGCGGCCCGAAGAAGCCCTCGTAGTCGACTTCCTGGAAGGCTCCGCGGCCCTTGTCGGCGGTCGACACCTGCCCAATGAAAAGCAGCATCGGTGTAGAGTCCTGCTGAGCCGTATGCACGCCGACGCTCGCATGCGTTGCGCCAGGGCCCCGCGTGACCATGCAGACGCCAGGTCGTCCCGTCAGTTTGCCGTGGGCCTCCGCCATGTTCGCAGCGCCTGCTTCCATGCGGCAAGCGATCAGCTGGATTTTGTCGGAAACATCGTGAAGCGCATCGAGCACGGGCAAGTAACTTTCGCCTGGCACGCAGAACACGCGGTCGACGCCGTGCGCCACCAGCGCATCCACGACATGATGGGCGCCTGTGCGACGCATGAGTGCCTCCCGTATTGGCGCGCACCTTGTCCACGCCCCGAAAGACCGTCAAGCGCCGCGGTCGCTAGAGCGCGGAGACATTTTCCCCGACCGTGACAACCGGCATGACGGTAACAGAAACAGTCAGGCGCGCGGTCGCTGATCCCATGATCGACCCCGTCATGGGAGAGGCTTCCTCGGGCGTGCGCGATACCGCCACCCGGATCAGATCGACCGATTCCGCCAGCCCGTTTGTGGGATCGAACTCGATCCAGCCGAGGCTCGGCAAGAACACCTCGCACCACGCATGCGTTGCGCCTGCCCCTCGCGTGGTCAGCCCCGGCGCGTAGAGATAGCCGGTGACAAAGCGCGCGGCGAATCCAAGCCGGCGCAAGCTCTCGACCATGAGCCACGCGAAATCGCGACATGTGCCCGCGCCGCGCTGTACGGTTTGCGAGGGGGTCTGCGTGCCCTCCTCTTGCCTTTCCCCGTAGTTGAAGTCGCGATGAATTGCGGCGTTCAAATCCTGCAGGAAGGGCAGCGACAGCGTGTAGTTCGCCATCGACCACCGAGACAGCCAGTCCCGGTAGCCCTGCGCGTCGCCATCGGTCGCCGGTCGCATGAACGGATCGAGAATGAGGCGCTCTTCGAGCGTGTAAACGATCGGGAACGCAAGTGTCGGATCGAAGCGGCCTGCGGAGTCGAGCGGCGTAGGAAACCGCTCGATCCAGAGGCTGCTCACCACCCGAAGGACATCGCTCTCGCCGTACGGCTGAAACACACACAAGCTGTTGCCAAGCGCATCGTGACTCCAGCGCGTGACGACCGAAGGCGTGAATTCCAGCGACGCATCAAGAATGCGCAAGGCGTGGGAATCGACTGGACGCATCAGCAACCGCCAGCCGCCAAAGGCGACCGGACGATCGTATTGATAGACCGTCTCGTGGCGGATGGTGAGGCGCATTCAGGGAACTCTGGCGGTCAGGCCGGAGGGAGGCAACGGGCCAAATGAGCGGAGGTTCCGCCCCGCCAGCTTAACCCGTGTCAAGGGCGCCCCGAAGACAGGCGCGCGCCGCCCTCCGAATGAGCACGCCGCGCGGGCTGGGCGTCCCACCGCCGCCGCCATGGGCTTCCGCTCCGGCGACCGATAGGATCGCGCGAAAAGTCAGGACACTTGCATGGCCATCCGCGTCGCCCTCAATCATCGCACGAGCTACACCTACGACCGCCGCATCGCCCTTGGGCCGCAAACCATACGCCTGCGCCCCGCGGCGCACGCGCGGACGCCAGTGCTCAGCTACGCGCTGAAGGTCTCTCCAGCAGAGCATTTCGTAAACTGGCAACAGGACCCGTTCGGCAACTGGCTTGCGCGCTTTGTCTTTCCCGAAAAGACCGATCACTTCAGCATCGAGGTCGATCTCTCGATTGAACACGTCGTGTTCAATCCGTTCGACTTCTTTATCGAGCCATACGCAGAGAAGTATCCGTTCTCCTACGCGCCGGAACTGGAGAAAGAGCTCGCACCATACCTCGAGCACGAAGATGCGGGACCGAAATTGACTGCGTACATGAAGACAATCCCCACGGAGCCGAGGCCTCTCGTGGACTTTCTGGTAGCGCTGAACCAGCGGCTGCAACAGGAAGTGAAATACTTGATCCGCATGGAGCCGGGCGTTCAGCCGCCTGACGACACCTTGGCGCTCCAGTCGGGTTCGTGCCGTGACAGTTCCTGGTTGCTCGTTCAGGTCCTACGCCGTCTCGGTCTCGCGGCGCGCTTCGTGTCGGGATATCTCATTCAGCTGAAGCCAGACCTGAAAGCCCTCGACGGCGCCTCGGGCGCGGAAGAAGACTTCACCGACCTGCACGCGTGGGCGGAAGTGTTCGTGCCCGGCGCCGGCTGGATCGGTCTCGATCCCACATCGGGACTGTTCACGGGCGAAGGCCACATCCCCCTCGCGGCGACGCCGCACTACCGATCTGCAGCGCCTATCAGCGGCGAGATCGATGCTGCAGGGGTCACGTTCAACTTCGCCATGAGCGTCACGCGGATCGCCGAAGCGCCGCGCATCACCAAGCCCTTTTCGGACGAAGCCTGGGAACGCCTCTTGAAGCTAGGCGACGAGGTCGACGCCGACATCAACGCCCAGGACATGCGCCTGACGATGGGTGGCGAACCAACATTCGTTTCCATCGACGATTACGAAGCGCCCGAGTGGAGTGCACACGCCGTAGGGCCCGCCAAGCCGCCGCTTGCGGAGAAACTGCTGAAGCGCCTGCGCGATAGGTTCGCGGTGGGCGGGCTGCTGCATTACGGTCAGGGCAAATGGTATCCCGGCGAAACGCTGCCCCGCTGGACCTACTCGGTCTATTGGCGCAAGGACGGCAAGCCACTCTGGCGGGACGCTGCGCTTGTGGCCGATATGCGCAAGGACGCCGAGGCGGAACAACCGTCGCCTGCCGCCGCCGGCTTGCTTCTGGAGTCGGTTGCAGAAGAGCTCGGAGTCGATCCGCAGCACATCATCCCCGCATATGAGGACCCCGCACACTGGCTGCTTAAGGAAGCGGACCTGCCCGTCAATGTCAGCGCTGACGATCCGAAACTTGCTGATCCGGAGGCACGCGCACGCATGGCGCGCGTGTTCGAGCGTGGTCTCGGCGCCCCCAATGGTTTTGTCCTGCCGGTGCAGCGCTGGAATGCCAAGGCGTCCAGCACCTGGCGCTCCGAAAAATGGAAGCTGCGGCGGGGCAAACTCTATCTGGCGCCCGGCGACAGCGCGATCGGCTATCGCCTGCCTCTGTCTTCCCTGCCGCACATTCCGGCGTCGAAGCACCCTCATATCATCCCCGCCGATCCGACAGAGGAACGCGCGCCACTCCCTGAATCCACGGCGCGACCACAGCGCTCCCAAGCGGTGACGGGATCGAGCGTCGAACGACAGGAACAGATCGCGCAGGAAATCGGTATCGACGACGTGCGCACTGCCGTGGCGACAGAAGTGCGCGACGGCGTGCTGTGCGTATTCATGCCGCCCGTAGAGCGATTCGAAGACTATCTCGATCTCGTGGAAGCGATTGAATCCGCCGCGCGCAAGCAGTCCCTGCCTGTGCGCATCGAGGGCTACCCGCCGCCGTGGGACCCGCGCATCGACGTGATCCGTGTCGGGCCTGATCCCGGCGTCATCGAGGTCAACATCCACCCTGCCGCATCGTGGCGTGACTGTGTAACGACGACGACGGCTGTTTACGAAGAAGCGCGCCAGACGCGTCTTGGCGCCGACAAGTTCATGCTCGACGGCCGTCATACCGGCACAGGCGGCGGCAACCACGTGGTCGTTGGTGCAGCGACGCCGAATGACTCGCCATTCCTGCGCCGTCCGGACCTGCTGAAGAGTCTGCTGATCTACTGGCAACGCCACCCGTCGCTTTCCTATCTGTTCTCAGGTCTATTCATCGGTCCAACGAGTCAGGCTCCGCGGATCGACGAGGCGCGGCACGACGCGCTCTACGAACTCGAGATCGCCTTCGCGAAGTTTCCGCCTCCGGGCACGGGCGACGCACCTGCGCCATGGCTCGTCGACCGTCTGCTGCGCAATCTGCTCACGGATGTGACGGGCAACACCCATCGCACTGAGATCAGCATCGACAAACTCTTCTCGCCGGACGGTCCGACGGGACGCTTGGGCTTGGTCGAGTTTCGCTGCTTCGAGATGCCGCCGGATGCGCGCATGAGCCTGGCGCAACAGCTTTTGCTGCGCGCGCTCCTGTCGTGGTTCTGGCGCGCGCCGCAGACCGGCGATCTGGTGCGTTGGGGTACCTCGCTCGCTGACAGGTTCATGCTGCCCCAAGTGGTGTGGCGCGACTTCAATGATGTGCTGGCCGACCTTCAATGCGCCGGATATGCCTTCGACGCCGCGTGGTTTGCCGCACAATGGGAGTTCCGGTTTCCGTTTTGCGGCGCCGTCATGCGTGACGATGTTAACATCACTCTGCGACAAGCGCTCGAGCCGTGGCATGTGCTTGGCGAAGAAGGCGCCATCGGCGGCACCGTACGCTATGTCGACTCATCGGTGGAACGACTGGAAGTCAGAGCGGAGGGTCTCAACCCGGCGCGGCACGTGCTTGCGTGCAACGCACGACGCGTGCCGCTGACGCTGGTGGACGGCGTGCACGTCGCGGGCGTGCGCTACAAGGCCTGGAAACCGCCGGAGGGCCTGCATCCGACACTGCCGGTGAACGCGCCGCTGGTGTTCGATCTAATCGATACCTGGTCCGAACGCTCTCGCGGCGGATGCATCTACCACGTCGCCCACCCCGGCGGGCGCAACTACGAGACGTTTCCGATCAACACCTATGAAGCCGAGGCGCGACGGCTGGCCCGCTTCCAGGAACATGGACACACGCCCGGAAAGATCTCAGCGCCGCCTCCGGAGCACAATCCCGAGTTTCCGCTGACGCTCGACCTTAGACGACCGGTGCGCAGGTGAAGGGATCGGGGCGGTAGGACTCGAACTCGCGACCCCCTGCTCCCAAGCCAATCTTGGCCATCTGCACCGCACCGTAATGGTCGGCCAAGGTCGAGCGTCAGCGGCAACGTCTCGCCGTTTCCTCACTGTATCCACGGGCGCGGCGAGCGCGATGATCGCGACCGTTGTCACCGGGCCGATTCCGAGGGTCGTCATCGGCCGACGTGCGCATTCATCACGCCTGGTTCGCAATACGATTTCTTGGTCGAGCTTGGCGATCCGCTTCTCTGTATCGTGAAGTTGCTCCACCAGCATGACGAGAATCGTCCGCCCCGCGCAGGTGACGGCAATATCCGGGTCGGTTGCCAGCGACACCACCCGAGCGACGTCCGCTGCGCCGCTTGGGGCGACAAGTCGGTATTCGGTTAGCTGGCGACGCAGGGCGTTGATGATCTGACTACGTTGCCGCACCAAAAGATCGCGCACTCGAGACACCATCGATGAAGCTTGTTCGGCTTCAGTCCTCACGCGAAAAAAAACGCACGCTCGGACGCAAGCCCGCTTCGCAAAGGGCTTCAGAGTCGGCGGCGTCATTCGTCTGGGGTTTGACGAAGGGCTCACGCAATGCGCGCCAATCGTCTGCGCGGTGTGCTCGAGCTTCGCAATCTCGCGCACCCAGTGGTGCGCGCTGGCGCACGCCTGCATCGCGACAACACATGGCGGTGGTTCCGCGAAAAAGCCAACAGCTTGTCGCGTCTCAGCTGCTTTTGCGAACCACCACTGCGCCGGATTCGTCTGCGCCATGCAATTGGAATACGTTCTTGGCCAAATCCAGCCCGATTGTGACAGCTTCCTTCACGGACGGCTCGCTTTGCCTGATTCAACACAACACCAGATCGGCGCATCTTGATGCCGACTTGGGCCGTCCACCCCATCCGCCTGCTGGCTCAATACCTGCCCTTGCCGTCTGCGCGGACCAGCAGGCGGAAGATCGCCGGTAGCCGCCGGTCTCGATCTGTTGCGCAGCCTGGGTTGTCGATAGAGAATGGTCCTGCATGATTTCGGAGCAAAGGCTGGACCTCCAGATGCTGACGGCGGAAGAACAGGACCGGCTGGATTGCTTGATCGACCGCTTCAGCTATGGCCCTGCGCGCGAACGTCTTGTCCAATCTGCTCGACCATGCATCTCGCTGTTTCTTGAAGATATTCCTGCTAACGGAGGTCAACGGACCATAGCTCTTGGCGCAAGTCGCATGGGCGGCGTTCCCAATCTTCCGGCCGACATGCCCTGGCCAATTGTCGACGACGGTTTTGTAATCGAAGGCGAAAAGCGAAAGCCGGGTTATGCCGGGTTGCTTCTGCAGATCGCAGTGGAGGACATGCCTGATCTCGTCGATCAGCCTTTGCCCAACTTCGGCCAAGTCTACATCTTCGACCTGGGCCCTTCGCGCCCCTTCAAGTCGAGTTTCCTCGTACGCTACAGCGCCACAGCGAAGACGGAGCTGCAGCGCACCGAACGCCCGACGGACTTGCCGTGCGCTGCGGAACAGTGCTGCTTCGAGAGTGGCGACGGCTTCGCCATCAGAGGCGAACGTGGCATCGATTTCCCGTCTGTAAACGAGGACGGGCTTGAGCTCTATCGCGAAATCGCCAAACTGATGGGCGTGGACGACCTCTCTGATGGAGTGCTCGAAACCTATGGCGAATTCGAGCAAGCGGCCCGCGACGCTCATGCGCTCGAGCGCGCAGCGCGGGGCTATCCGCACTGGTGGTGGTCTGTTGGCTACTTGTTCGGCGCGACTCAACGTTCTTTGGACGGGCAGAGCAGGGCGGCCGGCGTTTCGCCCCTCATAACCATCGAGAGCAATACACTGGTGGAATATTCGAGCCCTGCGGACTGTGCGCCGATTCAGCTGTCGATGCCTGCTGACGTCCAGCGTCCTTGGACCAACTTCGATCGCATCACCGCAGACATGACTCGCTAGGCAGCCGCAAGCGTTCCCCGCTGCAATGTCATGTTCGGGCGCCGCCCGCCCGGTCGCCAATTTCTTACGATAGACCAAGTCGATCCAACCCTGCCGCCGGTATGCTGGATTATCTGCGAACGACGATCGCCCGAGAGCGTCGCCGGAAACCTTGCATGTTGACTAAACAACCCGTCCGTGCGCCCCGTCGCATCCCCCGGGCGCCACGGCCCCATTCATGTCAATTGTGTGAAGGTTTCAAACGGCTCGACAATCCTTGGCGCGTACGGGCGACACATGCGTCTATAGAGTGAAGGCCGCAGCGTGCTCCAGCGGCCAATGGTTTTTGTTCATCCAGAGGCGGGATCGCGCCGAAGTGCTTCCGAAGAACGTCGACCCCAAGCTGACATCGCTGCCAGAGCGAGTCGCGACAGCGGCCGTCGAGGCGGTGAACCGGGCTTACGACCTTCGCCTTCGGCGCTATCTTGGCCGACTTCTCGGCACGGCAGAAACCGAAGACGCCGCACAGGAAGTGTACGCCCGCCTTCTTCATGCCGGACGCAATGGCGCGCATATAGACTTCGCACTGCCGTACGTACTGCGAACGGCGGAAAACGTAGCGCGCGACATCCTGCGACGGCGGCGCGCGCGCAGAGCGCAACTCCATGACTCTATCGACGAAGAAGTACGGTCCGCAGAACCATCGCCGTTCGACAACGTAGGCGGGCGGGAAGGCATCGCCCTTCTCAGGGAGGCGATTCAAAGTCTGCCGCCGGTGCAGCGACGGGTTCTATTGATGCACCGCCTCGAGGAGATGCCGCTCAGCGAGGTAGCGTCAGAACTACGCCTCCCCGTACGTACTGTGCAGCGCCACATGCATGACGGGTTGGTCGCCTGCAAGGAGAAGCTCGAGAGACTCGGATGGTTCGGCGAATGACGAAGCGAAAAAGAGGATCATTCCTCGTGTCATCTGCCGCAGCGCGCTGGTTCCTTGCAAACAGGGCCTCGCCCGACAGCGACAAGACTGTGTTCTTCCGCTGGTTGCGACGCGAACCGAGGGCGCTGGAAGCCTATGACGCCATCGAGGAAACCTGGCGCGAGCTTGGCGCGCTTGCCGGCGATCGCGAGATCGAACGCGAACTGAGCCAGCCTGTCGCCGCTCCCCGCTGGAAAGGGGCGGCGGTGCGGACAGGCGTCGTCATGACCCTTTCGGTCGCTGCGGTCGCCGCGCTGGTCTGGACGGCCCAACCCCAGCCGACCCGGCTGGAGACGGCAATTGGCGAACGCGCGCCGATCGAGCTCTCCGATGGATCCATCCTCACGCTCAACACGCAATCGGGCGTGTCAGTGCGCATAGGCAAGACGCGACGTGAAGTTGTGCTGGAGCGCGGGGAGGCCTATTTCGATGTCGCCCATAATGCGAATGCGCCGTTCTTCGTTCGCATTCACGGCGCGACACTTCGCGTCGTCGGTACGCAATTCGAGGTAGAGAAGTCCCCAACAGGCGCGCGAGTCCAGGTGACGCAGGGGCGGGTCGCGGTGGTGTCAGGCTCTTCAGCAGCTCCTTCCCGCGTGTTTGTCAGCGCAGGAGAAGGTGTCACACTGGATTCATCGGGCTTTGTTCGGTCGCGCTTTGCGACCGATGCGCGCCGGATCCAGAATTGGCGGGCTGGACGTCTCGAGCTATCGAACACCACACTCCGTGAGGCCGTAGCTGAACTGAACCGCCATTCCACCCTGCAACTACATATTCTTTCTCCCGAGCTGGAGGCCCGCAGAATCAGCGGCATGTTCGAGCTTGGTGAATCAGAGGCGTTTGCGCAGTCGCTTCAGTCGATGGGGTATGCCGACCTTGAACGACACACAAACGTCATAGAACTTCGCGCGCCACGCTAGCGGCGCAGTCCTGATTGCGAAGTTTCCATGAAAATTGGCGCGTAAGAAGCGATCAAGCGTCTTTGGTCATGTGAGTGCGCTAAAGCGGTACGCTGGGATTGAACCGGAGTGTCGATGACGCGTCGGATATTCGCGGCGAGCAGCGCAGGTCTGCTCGGTCTGGGATGGCCGAGAGCTGATGCTGCGTTTGCGGTTGCAGCGCTCATGACCGTTGCCTTCGCGCCGTCCGCAAGGGCGGAGCAAAAGGTGTTCAATGTCCCTGAACAGTCTCTGGAGACTGCGTTGCGGCAACTGGCGGATCAGGCGGGCGTCACCACGCTGTTCGACCCCGCCGTCACCGCGGGACGATCATCGCGACCTGTCGAGGGGCGCTTTGCAACACTCGACGCCTTCGGTCTGGTTCTCGACGGCCACAACCTCGAAGCGGTCGCAATCGGCGACCGGACGATTGTGGTTCGCCCGCGAAGAAGCGTACGTCCTGCAAGATCCAAAACTGTAGCCAACGACGTCTTCCCTACCGCACGAGCCGATGAGATCGTCGTGACCGGCCAGAGGGATGGCGGCGCGATGCGCCGCTCGGAGGCGAGCTTCGCGATTACCGTGACCGACGCGGCGCACCTGCAATTGCAGCAGCCCCGTGGACTCGCAGATGTGGTCAGCAACACGCCGGGATTTTGGGTCGAAGCGTCTGGCGGTGAAGCAAGCAACAATGTCCGCGCGCGCGGCGTTCCTCTCGACGGCTATGCCTCCATCGCCGCACTGGAGAACGGCCTGCCGCTCCAGCACGATCCCGGACTGGGGTTCCTGAACGTGGATCAGTCGCTGCGACTGGACCTCGCCGTTGACCGCGTAGAGGTCGTGCGAGGCGGCCCCGCCGCGATCCTCGCGTCCAACGCGCCCGGCGGTCTCGTGAACATCGTGATCAAGCGACCGCCCGAGATGCCGGCGGCGACGACGTCATTCCAGATCACCGATTCCGGCGGCCTCAGAGCAGACTTCTGGGCCGGACGCCCCCTTGGAGAATGGCGAGTAGCCATCAGCGGATTCTATCGTGAGGATGCCGGCGTTCGCGATCCGGGGTATTCCGCCCTCAGCGGCGGACAGGCGCGCATAGATGTCGAGCGTCGCACCGAGCGCGGCGCGCTTCAACTTTCGCTGAAGCGTATCGACGATCAAGTTCCCTTCTATCTGCCGCTGCCGCTCCAACTCGCTGCCGACGGCTCTGTAGATCGCTTGCGGGGATTCGACCCGCTGCGCGGCACCCTACTGGGGCCAGACACGGCGGCGCTCCAGTACGATCTTCCTACCGACCTTGGGGCGCCGCGCTTTCGACTTGAGGAAGGCACGCATACACGTCTCACCGACGCCAAGGTTACGGGTGCATGGGATGTCGCGCCGAACCTTCGATCCATCGCCGCGATGCGCGTCAGACAGTCCGACACGGCGCGCAGCGGCCTCTTTCCCAGATCACCGCAGACCGCATCAAGCCGGCTGTCATCCAGCTTGCCGGGTTTGCTGCAGCAGTTTCACTCCGCAACGCGCGCTGAGCTGCGTTACACGAGCGACGGGCGGCCTTTTGATCCCATTCAGGAGAACGGGAACGGGCTGGTTATCGACGCGATCGCCTCCGCTGTGGAAGCGCCCCTGGATGAGACGATCTGGGACATCAGGCTGGAAGGCGCTGCGGGCAGAGACGGATCAGTCCACGAATTCAGAGTCGGCTTCTACGGCGCGGAGGTCAGCACAGGCCTTAGACGGACTGCTTCGACCGTTCTTCTGGACGTCCGGGAGCGAGCGCAAAGGCTCGACCTTGTCGCGCTGGATGCCTCCGGAGCTGAGGTGGGCGCCCTGACGGACTCTGGTATTCTGAGATACGGTGCGCAGTTCGACAACGCCGTCGGATCTCAGAGCGCATTAGCCGTCTTTCTCAGCGATACATGGCGGATCGGCGACAACCTCCGCGTCGATGCGGGCGCTCGGTGGGAGCGCTCGCGTCTCACCGGAAGCGTCGAAGGCGTCGTTTCGCGCGATCTCGGTGATAGCACGACGTTGGCCGACGACGCGGTGCTTCAAGGGAGCGGGAAAAGGACGCCATTCGCGGGAGAGTTCGCCGCGTGGAACTGGACATTGGGCCTATCGCGCACGCTCGGCGTAAACCTCAGCGCCTTTGCACGATTGACTGCGTCCACACGTCTTCCCAGCGTTTCGGCCTATTACTCCGACGTGAGCGGCGCACGAGCGTTCGCCGCCCCGATGCGCAGCTTCGATGCTGGCGTGAACTACACCGACGGGCGATTTTCCTTTTATCCGGTGATATTTGTTTCGCGCTTCAACGGGTACCCCTTCGAAGAAACCATCGTCGATCCGGCAAGCGGCCAGCTCCGTTCGCGCACGGCCTTTGCCAGGTCAGAGACCTTAGGGCTTGAGGTCGAGGCGGAGGCGAGACCAACGGACTACCTGCGTCTGGGGCTGGGCGTCACGGCACAAGATCCGCGCTTTGAGACATTTCGATTTCAAAACAGCGTATCTGGAACGCTCGTTTCCTATGACTACTCCGGAAACCAGCTCGTGCGCGTGCCACGCGTCATGGCGCGCTTCTCTCCCGTCATTCACACAGGCGACGACAGGGCCGAACTCAGGCTCGAAATAGAGCACTACGGATCGCGGTTTGCCGACGCCGCGAACACGGTGCGACTTCCAGCCTTCACTTCCGTCAACGCACACCTGCGCGTGTCCATAGGCGATCGCGCGCGTCTTTCGCTTACGGTCGAAAACGTGACCAACACGCTCGGCCTGACCGAAGGCAATCCTCGCTCGGGCCAGTTCCTCAGCGCTGATGCGAATGAACGTTACTTCTCCGCCCGCCCGATTTTCGGACGTACCGCGCGCGCGGCTCTGACGTGGGAGTTCTGAAATGGTGATCGTCATGAAGTCACTTCAAAGGCTTGCCTTTGCAACGATAGCGGCGCTGTCGCTTGCGGGAGCCTCCCATGCTCAGACTGCACAGAGCGAGATCGTTCTCAACGGAACGATAACCGGCCGGGATCATCAGACGTACGTGGAGGCGCCCTTCGAAGTGCCCGCTGGCGTCGAGCGGCTCACAATTGCATTCGATTACACGGGGCGTGAAGAGCGCACTGTCATCGACCTGGGCCTGTACGATCCAAATGGGCTGCGCGGGTGGAGCGGCGGCAACAAGAAAACGATCACCCTCGCTAGCAGCGACGCGACGCCGTCCTATCTGCCCGGCCCCGTGCTTCCCGGTACATGGCGCCTGTTGCTGGGCGTTCCCAACATTCGGCCTGGTGTGTCTGCATCCTACTCGGCCCGCATTACATTTGGACGGGTCGGTGATCCGCCGCCACAGTCTGCGTTCCTTGATGCGGCGGTGAAGTCATCGCCTGGCTGGTATCGTGGAGACTTCCACAGCCATACCGGCCACAGCGACGGCTCCTGCGATAGCCTTTCGGGTCGTCGCATCCCCTGTCCGGCATTTCGCACCCTTGAAGCGGCTCGCCGGGCGAACCTCGACTTCATATCGGTGACCGAACACAACGCCGTCTCCCATCAGAGCGTACTGCGGGAACTCCAAGCATATTACGACACGATGCTCATCATTCCTGGACGCGAGATCACGACGTTCTTCGGGCATATGAACGCGATCGGGCCCACAGGTCCACTGGACTTCCAGCTCGGTTCACCCCGCCTTCCGACCCTCAGCGGATTGCTGGATGAGGTGAAACGCCAGGGCGGCATCATTTCCATCAATCACCCCGGCATGCCTTCCGGCGAAGACTGCATGGGTTGCGGGTTCGTCGTCCGCGACGCCGACTATCGACGCTTCGATTCGGTCGAGATCGCCAACGGCGGCACAATGCATTTCGTCGGCTCCGCCGAGGGGCGCTTGAGTCACATTCCATTCTGGGAAAACCTGCTCGATCAGGGCATTCGCATCACCGGCATAGCCGGCAGCGACAGCCACGATCCCGATGCGCCGGCTACGCGCCAGTTCCCGGTCGGGCGACCCACGACGGTCGTCTATGCGAGCGAGCTCTCACAATCGGCCATTCTCGATGGGGTGCGCAGCGGTCGTGTCTTTGTCGATCTGGGGGGCGGCGGCGCAAGCGTCGATCTCAATGCGGTCGGGCCTGCGGGGAGCGTCCACATGGGCGGCGTCGTTTCTTTGCACCGGCGCCAACGCGCGCGACTGTCGATCGTCGTCAATGGTGCGCCTTCCGGCCGGATCGAACTTGTCTCCGGACGCAATGCCCCGCGCCTCGCGCTTGCCGACAGCGCGCTCGAAGGCGCTGACCGCGCGCGGGAACTCGACTTGCCGTACGCCGCCAAACCCTACTGGGTTCGCGCCAATGTGCGCGACGCCGCTGGCGCGCTGATATTGATCAGCAATCCAATATTCGTGACGCCAAATAAAACCACCCCTGTCACAACAGTTACACAGTAATATGCTAAACTTTAACCGCGGATTTTAAGTAAAATCCCGCGCTCAAAAGTATAGATATAGGGGAACAACATGCGTTTAATTAACCTGCTTCTGGCGGGAACGACAGCGGCTGCCGCATTGAGCGGTGTTTCGCCGGCCCTCGCGCAACAAAGCCCAACTGAAGTCACGGCGAACGCGAGCGACGAAATCATCGTCACGGGTCGCGCTGGCGCCATGGATCGCCGCAAGGTCGACGTCTCGTACGCGGTCACGGGCATCAGTGACGAGGCCCTGCGCCTGCAGGCCCCGATCTCGACAGCCGAAGTCTTCAAGGCGATCCCGGGATTTTGGGTCGAAGCCTCGGGCGGCGAAGCGTCAAACAACGTCCGTACGCGCGGCATCCCGACGGACGGCTATTCGTCGGTGACGATCCAGGAAGACGGTCTGACGATCCAGCACGACGGCGGCCTGGGCTGGCTGAACGCCGACCAATCCTTCCGCGTCGATGAGACGATCGGTCGGGTAGAGGCGGTGCGCGGCGGTCCGGCATCGATCTTCGCGTCAAACTCCCCCGGCGGCACCGTGAACTTCATCACCCGCCAGGCGGGCAATGAAGCCGAAGGCGTCGTGAAAGTGCAGGTCGGCGACTATGGCCTCTATCGCACGGACTTCTTCTATGGCGGCCCCCTCGGCAACGACTGGGGATTCACGCTCGGCGGATTCTATCGATCGGACGAAGGCGTCCGCGATCCCGGCTTCACGCAGAACCAGGGCGGTCAGATCCGGGTTGGCCTAAGCCGTGAACTCCAGAACGGCCGTATCGACATCAACGTCAAACACATCGACGACAATGTCGGCTTCCTCCTGCCTGTTCCGCTCACCTTCGATGGCGGCGGCGATGTGGCGGCTGTTCCCGGCTTTGACGCCAACTACGGCACGCTCGCCGGCCCAGACAACCGCCTGCTCAGCTTCCGTAGCCCGAACGGCGCCAGAGACTTCGACCTTGCACGCGGCACCGACGTGAATCTGACCGCTGTCACCGTGAAGGCCGACCTGGATGTCGGCGCAGGCTGGCGCATGCAGAACATCGCGCGCTACCGCACAAGCGACATCGTTCGTAACGGCCTGTTCCCCACCGGCAATATCGAAACCGCAACGGCCCGCCTCAACGGGCTTCGGGCCGCCGCGCTCGCCGCCTATCCTGGTGCAACCGACGTCCGCTACCGGTATGCCACAACCGGCGCCGCGTTCGACACGGCCAACCAGAACGGCAATGGACTGGTGGTCAGCGGCAACCTGCTGAGCGTTTCGGTGCCGTTGCAGGAATTCACAAACGACTTGCGCTTCGTGCATACGTTCGACTTGGGCGGACAAACGCATGACGTTGCGATCGGCGCCTACTTCTCGAACTACTCCTACGACTACGATCGGTTCATGGCGACCGCCAACCTGGAGGTACGAGATCAGGCCCGCCGCCTCGACATCGTCGCCGTCAACGGAGCCGGAGCCGTCGTCGGGCGCGTAACCGACAACGGCATCCTTCGCTACGGATCGCTGTTTGACAATGCGGCGATCGATGCCCGTGTGTTTGCGTTCTACGCTTCCGATGAGTGGCAAGTGACATCGAAGCTGCGTATCGACGCAGGCGTTCGCTATGAAACCGTCGATTTCACCGGCTCGGTCGAGGGCAAGCAAACGGTCGATCTCGGCGTCGCGGGCACGCTTGCCGACAACCAGTTCATCACCGGCACGGGCGTCTTCACGCCGATCGATCGCAGCTACAGCGATACGGGCATCACCGTCGGCGCGAACTACCAACTCGCAGATGAGATGGGCGTTTTCGCCCGCTACACCGACACATTCCGTCTGCCGGCCCCGTCGGAGTTCCAAGGCTCACCCGGCGACGCATTGCGCACGGATATCCGCACCACGCCGGTGCGCATGGCGGAAGGTGGCGTGAAGTGGGAGTCTGACTTCTTCAATCTCTACGCGACGGCGTTCTACACCAAGTTCGAGAACGTCCGCTTCACGGACAACGTGTTCAACTCGACGACCAACACCTTCACCACCCGCGTCGGCTACGCCGACACCAAGACCTACGGCGTGGAAATAGAAGGCATGGTGCGCCCGGTGGATTGGGCGGACCTGTCGGCTGCGCTCTCCTGGCAGAACCCGGAGTACGAGAACTTCACGTTTACGCAGAACGTGGGCGGCTCGCCGGTGACGGTGACCTTCAATGGCAAGCAGCTGATCCGGGTCCCGGAAATCGGCCTTCGCATCGTTCCGGGTCTCAACGTGATGGGCGGCAAGTTGCGCATCGAGACGCCTATCGAGTACTATAGCGAGCGCTATGCGGACGCGGCGAACACGCAGTCCTTGCCCGCGTACACGGTCGTCAATCTCAACGCGCGTTGGGACATCACCGACGCGCTTTCAATCTCGCTCGCGGGGGTAAACCTCACCAACGAGATAGGTCTCACGGAAGGCAACCCGCGCGCAGGCCAGTTCATTTCCGGCGACGCCGGCGCGAAATACTATCTCGCGCGTCCGGTCCTCGGTCGGAGCTGGCGTCTCGCCGCAGCCTACCGCTTCTGAGCCGAAACAACCTCCAACAATGACCTTTCGGCCGGCGGAAACGCCGGCCGCTTTTTTTTGAGAGGTTTGCCAAAGTACTACCCGCCCGGCCACCGCGCTCCACGATCACCCTAGAAGCCGTAAATTGTCCTGCATACTTCTGGTGGTCGTCTTCCTCAGCTCCTTCACCACGACCGGGGAGACGACCCTGTGGCGATCGAATGGTCGGATAAGGATGCTCTACACCTATTGTTCAAGACCCACTTAATCCGATCTCGGAATTGCGTCTGCCTGCGAGGAAGCTGCTACAGAGCTCAACTTGGGTTCGCCTCATACAGCGCCGCCTTTGACGAACGCGAATACGTCAGGGGTGGCCAGCGTTGACCTCAAGACTGTCACCGCTGGAGTACGAAAACGATCGACGGTATGGGCATCTTAGCGCAACGAGGCTGGAATTGGTTGGCTATGTCGAACGTCCCGCCAGAGACTGCCAGAGCCCAGACTGTAGTGACCGACAGCGCCCTCAAAGCGGTTGTCGCTGCGCACTTGCCTGGTGCGAGTCTCATGCGGGCATCTCGACTTTCCGGTGGGGTATCTGCGGATGTCTTTCGCCTCGAACTGGAGGCGGGAGATGGAGCGCAGCGAAGCGTTATCCTCCGTGTTCATGGTCCCAATCACAATGGTCACCCCGCGGCGATAGAGTTCGAAATCCTTCGCGCCGTTACCGGCCTCGGCATCTGTGCCCCGCGGGCTTTAGCTTTGGATGAGACCCTTCGGCATATCCCACACCCGTTTCTCATCCTGGATCACATCGATGGTGAGACCGCTTTCCCAACGAGCTCCGCAGATACTCGCATAGTCAGAATGGCTGACGTGTTGGCTGAGATTCATTCGCTGCCGATCGCTGGTATGCCTGCGACGCCAATGCGCAACGATCCGCTTCTGGAGATCTTTGACTACCTGCCTCAAGACGGGGAGTTCGAAGCTCTGCGACAAAGGCTCTCCGAAATGGGCGATACGGCCTATAAGGGCTGTGGCTCGCTCCTGCACGGAGATTTTTGGCCGGGCAATTTACTCTGGAAGGACCAACGCCTTGTTGGAATCCTCGACTGGGAGGATGCTGCTTGTGGCGATCCCCTGTCCGACGTGGCCTGCACAGCGCTCGAACTGACATATGTCGCAGGGCCCGACGGCGTTGAGCAATTTGTTCGTGCCTATAATATGTTGCGACCTATCGAACCTCGCCGCTTTGCCCTTTGGCGGATATATGTCGCATCTGCAGCTCATCACTCGATGGCAGGCTGGGGTCTGGAGGCGAGCCGCGAAGCTCACATGCGCGCCACTGCGCTATCTGTCATCCGTCAGGCCAGCGCTCTGGTGATTTGACCCCCGGCGCCTTCATGAGCGACCCGGAAACCGGCGCGTGCAAGGATTGTTGCTTGGACGAGCAGACATAAAGTGCAGCGATGGGCGGAGACGAGTCTACAATCATCGTCCGTCAGCGGCAGTGTTTACTCAGTCTGGTCACCCGGACGCGAGGCCGCCTTGTCACGGCGCACGCCGAAGACGGTCGTCCGGCGAACTGCACGCGTGGAAGTGGCGCAGACGGCCAACAATCACTATTCCAGGTTTGATGGGCACCACGCTGACCATTTCCGATGAATTGGCCGCCGCGCTGGAGGCCAAGCGCAAGCAGACGGGCATGGCGACGATCGACGCCGCTGCGGAGGTCCTGCTGGCGGATGCGATCGAGGCGGATACGTCCGATGCCGCCAATCCGGGCCTTTCAGAGGAAGCCTTGCGGGCGCTGATCGCCGAGGGCGAGGCGAGCGGGGCGGCCGTCGTCTGGGATGCGCAGGCGGTGCGCGACGAGGTTCGACGTCGTTTTGAATCCCCGAAGAGCTAAGCGCCGGCCAGGTGGGTGATCCGCCCCAACCATTTGGCGCTCAAAGCTGTCCTTTTTTGCGCCTGCAGGTAGCGCTGGCAAAGGCCGAGAACGACACGCAATGGCGCGGGCGGCCGACTGGCGCTATCGTGAAGTGATGAGCGCCGAAATCTTTCCCAGGGTGACCGTTGACCCCAAGGTCTGCTTCGGCAAGCCGACGATACGGGGAATGCGCATCCGCGTCAGCGACGTGCTCAGCATGCTGGCCGGCGGGATGAGCCACGAAGAGATTCTTGCAGATTATCCCTATCTGGAACGCGAAGACATTCAGGCCGCCATCGCCTATGCAGCGAAGGCGACAGACCAGAGACTGGCCTTCGCGGCCGAATAGGCGATGCGTTTTCTTGTCGATGCGCAATTGCCGCCAGCCCTGGCGCGCTGGATCGCGTCAGAGGGCCATGAGGCGGAGCACGTCGCGCAGGTGCTGTCGCCATCACAGCCCGACCCGGACATTGTGACCTATGGCGTGGCCAACGGCGCGGTGATCGTGACCAAGGATTGCGAGTACGCATCCGGCCAAGGACGCGGCTGATCATGCCGCGATGGCTTGATCCTGGGTCCGCCAGTTCCATGGAAGCAGCTGATCGAGTCGCTGGATCGGTGTTTCGGCAATGCGGGCCAGCGCGTCA
>Ga0247843_1002749_pt1 | contig 30835 bp, 30 predicted proteins | sample LaCruzMarch2017__FD_192420 | JGI IMG/M metagenome (GOLD analysis project Ga0247843, IMG submission 192420) | Freshwater microbial communities from meromictic Lake La Cruz, Castile-La Mancha, Spain - LaCruzMarch2017_8m | ecosystem: Environmental > Aquatic > Freshwater > Lake | place: Spain... | reverse complement strand
CCCGGCGATCAAGGCCAGCAGGATCAACGGCAGAACCTGGGGAAGGGGGTTGCCGTTGTTGACCTGATCGGCGGCCCAGGCCTGCAGCCCATGGAAGTTCCAGGTGCCGGTGATCGGCAGCAGGGCTATCAGGCCCGCCAGCAGGATCAGGTCGCCGATCCGCTTGGTGAGGAAGGCATCCCTCGCGCCCTTCACCACCAGGGGCTGGTTGTACCAGGTGCCCACGATCAGATAGGTGCCGAGGGTGAGCAGCTCGAGAATCACGTAGCTGAAGAACAGAGAATCCGTGAGCACCAGGGCGCACAGACCGGCTTCGAAGAAGCTCAGGGACCCGAAGAAGCGGGGCCAGCCCCAGTCCATCTCCAGATAGCCGATGGCGTAGATCTGCACCAGCACATGCAGGCCGGTGATCACCGTCATCGCGATCAGGGCCGGCTCGGTGATCAGGCCGTCGAAGCCCACCTTGAGCCCGGCGGTCTCCAGCCAGGTCCAGCCGAAGGTGAGGGGCTTGTAGAGGGCAGCGGCACCGGCGGCGGAATTGGAATGGAGGGCTATCAGGGCGGCGGCGCTATGGACGAACGCCACGCTCACCAGGGTGAGGTTGAGATAGCCGCAGGGGCGGGGGCCCGTGCGTGAGATCAGCCCCGGAGACCACAGCAGCGACAGCAGGGACGCCAGCAGCGGATACAGCGGAACCAGCCAGGCCGTCTGGGCGAAGAACAGGGTCATGGCGGGAGAACGATCGGGACCGGAGATGGCCCGCGTGGTGGCGAACACTAAGATCCCAGGCGACGAGCAGAGGCCTTTCCAGGAAGGAAAGACCTATGGGTTCACCAAGCACTCGTGATCAGTCGGCCGGGGTCGGTGCGGGGCTCAGGCGTTGGCACTGCGACGACGGCGCCAGATCCGCCACACCTTCTCCAGTTCCAGGTAGAGGAAGAACAACAGACTGAAGCCCACGCAGATGCCCAGATCACGGGCCGAGAGGGGAACGGTGCCGAAGAACTTCGCCAGCACCGGCACATAGAGCAGCGACAACTGCAGCAGGGTGGTGAACACCACCGCTCCCAGCAGCCAGGGGTTGGTGAAGGGATTCACCTGCACCAGGGGACGGTCGCTGCGCGCCGCCAGGGCATGGCCCATCTGGGCCAGGCACAGCATCGTGAACACCATCGTCTTCCAGGGAGCACCGGCCCTGGAGGCCAGCACCATCATCGTGATCGTGATGACGGCGAACACCACGCCGATGCGCAGGATGTAGCTGCCGATGCCCCTGGCGAAGATCGATTCACCCGGCTCGGCGGGGGGGCGTTGCATCAGGCCGGCCTCCCCGGGCTCCAGGGCCAGGGCCAGGGCGGGAACCCCGTCGGTCACCAGGTTCATCCAGAGGATCTGGAGGGGGGTCATCGGCACCCCCACCAGCCCCAGCAGGGGGGCGGAGGCAATCGTGATCAGTTCACCCACGTTGCTGCCGAGGATGTACTTGATGAAGCGGCGGATGTTGGCATACACCAGCCGGCCCTGCTCCACGGCGTTGACGATCGTGGCGAAGTTGTCGTCGAGCAGCACCATGTCGGAGGCCTCCTTGCTGACCTCGGTGCCGGTGATGCCCATGGCCACCCCGATGTGGGCCTGCTTCAGGGCCGGGGCGTCGTTGACGCCGTCGCCGGTCATGGCCACCACTTGACCAAGGCCCTGGAAGGCCTTGACGATGCGCAGTTTCTGCTCGGGCGGCACCCGGGCAAAGACGTTGCAGCGGGCGACGATCGCGGCCAGGGCCTCGGAATCAGCCTCCTCCAGCTGCCGGCCCAGAACCACCTCGGCGCCGGGGTCCACCAGGCCGATGTTGACGCCGATGGCCCGGGCTGTGAGGGGGTGGTCGCCGGTGATCATCACCGGGCGGATGCCGGCCTCCCGGCAGCGCGCCACCGCCTCGGCCACCTCGGGACGGGCGGGATCGAGCTGGGCCATCAGCCCCAGCAGCACCTGGTGCTCCAGTTCGTGCTCGGGGCTGGGGTGGTGGGGGGCGCAGGCGAAGGCGAGTACCCGCAGGCCGGAGGCGGCCAGATCCCTGGCCTGCTCCAGCCACCACTGGCGCTGGTCCTCGCTGAGGGCCGCCACACCGGAGGCGTCGAGCCAGCGGTCACAGGTGCCGAGAATCACCTCGGGGGCCCCCTTGCTGATCATCAAAGTGGTGGAGCCGGCCGCCGTGTCCCCGAGGGGGGCCTGCAGGCTGCCGTCGGGGTCGTTCACCCAGACGGCCATCAGCTGGCGCTCGGAGCTGAAGGGGATCTCGGCGTCCCGCTTGAAGTGGCTGCGCAGGGCGAAACCATCCAGGTCGGCCTTCGCGGCCGCCACCACCAGGGCCCCTTCGGTGGGATCGCCGAGGATTTCCCAGCGACCATCGGGTTCCTGTTTGAGTTCGGCGTCGCTGCAGAGGACACCGGCCTGGAGCAGCAGATTCCGGCTGCCCGGGGCCAGACCGGCAGCCCCACCGGCGGGGGGGGTGAGTTCGGTGGCGTGGAAGGCGCCGTGGGGCTCGTAGCCGTTGCCGCTCACCGCCAGCGCCGTGGTGCCGCTGCGCAGCTCCTGCACCACCTGGCGGTTGAGGGTGAGGGTGCCGGTCTTGTCGGTGCAGATCACCGTGACCGAACCCAGGGCCTCCACCGCCGGTAGGCGGCGGATCAGGGCGGCGCGTTGCACCATGCGCTGGGTGCCGATGGCCAGGGTGACGGTGATCACCGCCGGCAGTCCTTCCGGCACGATCGCCACCGCCATCGACAGGGCCACTTCCAGCAGATCGAGCAGCTTCTGGCCCATCAGCCAGCCCAGCAGCACCACCACGGCCACCAGGGCCAGGGCGGAGCCGACCAGCACGTTGGCCAGACCATCGAGCCGTTCCTGCAGCGGTGTGGTCTCCCCACCCGCCGTGTTGATCATCTCGGCGATCTTGCCCAGTTCGGTCTGCATGCCCGTGGCGCTGACCACCGCCAGACCGCGGCCGCGCACCACCTCAGTGCCCTGGAACAGGCAGTTCTGGCGCTCCAGGACGGGCGTGGTGGGTTCGAGCACCAGGACGGCCAGCTTGTTCACCGCTTCGGCCTCGCCGGTGAGGGCCGCCTCCCGCAGGCCCAGCTCGGCCACCTCCAGCAGGCGGGCATCGGCCGGTACCCGGTCGCCGGCTTCCACCCGGATCAGGTCCCCGGGCACCAGCTGCTCGCTGGGCAGCCGTTCCCAGATGCCATCGCGACGCACGGTCACCAGGGGCTGGGCCATGTCGCGCAGGGCTTGAAGCGCCTGCTGGGCTCGGCTTTCCTGCAGATAGCCGAGCAGGGCATTGAGGCCCACGATCAGCACGATGGCGATCGCATCCTTGGGGAACCGCTGGGCGGCATAGGCCACACCGGCCGAGACCGCCGCCACGGCCAGCAGCATGATCAGCATCACGTTGCTGAACTGATCCCAGAGGATGCGCAGGTTGCTGCGTCCGGCCTTGAGTTCCAGCCGGTTCAGCCCCACCCTGGCCAGCCGTTCGGCGCACTGGGCCGTGCTCAGGCCGTCGGCGCTGGCCTCCAGACCCTTGAGGCACTCCTCAGGTGCCAGGGCGTGCCAGGGGCTCACGGTGGTGGCTGAGTTCAACGCAGCGGTTCACGAATCGCTCAAACATTAGTCACAGGATGCGGCGGTTCCGGTCAAGCCTCGTGCACCTCTTGCGGAACAGCCTCGAGGCGTTTGAGCCGCCGCTCCAGCAGCAGCAGGCCCACCACGGTGGTGAGCGTCACCATCAGCACAAGGGAGGAGAACTGCACCGCATCGATCAGGCCCTGGTTCAGTGCTGTTGTCGCAAAGACCAGCCCCGGCAGGCCGCGGGGGATCAGGCCGAACACCACCAGCCAGCGGTCGACGCCCTCCCGCCTGTCGTTGCGGTCGATGCCCAGGCCGCAGGCCAGCTTGCTGAGCACGGCCATCACGATCAGGGCCGCCGCCAGGCTCCAGGCCGCCGGCTGCAGCAGGGTGCCGGCGCTGATGCGCATCCCCACACTGATGAAATACAGCGGCAGGAACACCTCCGAGAGCACGGTCAGCACCCGCTGAACCTCCCCCTCCACCGGCCCCAGCCGGGCCATCAGCACCCCCCCCCAGAGGGCCCCCAGCAGGCTGGTCAGGCCGCAGGCCTCGCCCACCCAGGCCGAACCGATCAGCAGCATCAGGATCGACAGAGCACTGGCGGGCCTGCGGCTGTGATGCCGGCTCCAGTGCGCCACCGCCAGCCAGCTCAGCACCGCCAGCAGCACCCCCAGCAGCGGACCGGCCCAGCCGATCCCGTGGGTTCCCAGCCGCAGGCCCGCGCTGGCGGTGGCGATCGCCAGCAGGGCGATGGCCGGCAGATCATCGAGGACCGACACGCCCACCAGCATCCGACCCGAGGGGGTCTGGATGGCACCCCGCTGGGCGAGGACCCGCAGGGTCACACCGGTGCCGGTGGCGCTCAGCACCGCCAGGCACAGGAGGGTGGTGGGAATGGAGAGGTCGAACAGACTCCTGAGGGGCCAGAACGCCAGCAGCGGTGTGCAGAAGCTCAGCGCCACCGTGCGCAGGATGGCGGCACGGCGGGAGCTGAGCAGGTCGCCGCGCACTTCCAGGCCCACCTGGAAGAACAGGGTGAGCACCCCCAGCTCCGTGAGGCCGCTCAGGGGCGCCATCGCCTCGAACGGCACCACGGTGTTGCCCAGGACGAAGCCCATGACTAGCTCCAGAATGATCGCCGGCACGGCCAGGCGTGCCATCCAGCTTTCCGAGAGGCGGGCCAGCAGCACGCCGATCAGCAGGATCAGGAGGGTGCTGAGCAGCGAAGGTTGTGCCATGGCACGCAGTTGCCCAGACGGCATTCAAGTCCCCCTGCCACGTTGTGGTGACGAAGGGATTCAGACCTAGCGTCCTAATTCATCCAGCGGAAGAGCTGAAGTCGCATGCTCATCCTTGACAACCTGCGGCGTCGGCTGATCGGCACCCCCCTGCCCACCAGCGCCCATCACGAAGAGCGCTACAGCAACGCCGAGGCCCTGGCGATTCTCAGCTCCGACGCCCTCTCCTCGGTGGCCTACGCCACCCAGGAGATCGTGCTGGTGCTGGGGATGGGTGGTGCGGCGGCCCTGCCGTTCACCCTGCCGATCACCGTGCTGATTGTGGGGCTGATGCTGATCGTGGCCAGCAGCTACCGGCAGACGATCAAGGCCTATCCGCACGGTGGCGGTTCCTACCGGGTCTCGCAGCAGAACCTCGGCCAGACGGCAGGCCTGGTGGCGGGTGCCTCTCTCTCGATCGACTACGTGCTGACGGTGGCGGTGAGCGTGGCCGCCGGTATCGCCGCCCTCACCTCCTATTTCCCTGGTCTGGCTCCGGCGCGGGTGCCCCTCTGCCTGCTGGCGGTGCTGCTGGTGATGCTCGCCAACCTGCGGGGGGTGAGCTCCAGCGCCAGGTTTCTGAGCTTGCCCACCTTTCTGTTCATGGGCGCCGTCGTCACCCTGCTGGTGGCCGGGTTCATCAAGACGGGGCTGGGCCAGCTCCCCCCCCTGCCTCTGGCGGAGCAGCAACGGCTGCTGGCGGCGGCCCACCAGGGCACCCAGGGGCTGCAGGCCATTGGCCCCCTGCTGCTGATGCGGGCTTTCAGTTCCGGCTGCGCCGCCCTCACCGGCATCGAGGCGATCAGCGACAGCGTCGCCGCCTTCAAGCCGGTGGAGTGGCGCAACGCCCGTCGGGTGCTCGGGGTGATGGTGCTGATGCTGGCCCTGATGTTCAGCGGCATCAGCGCCCTGGCCCAGCAGGGCGGCCTGGTGGTGGAGGAGAACGGTCCCACGCTTCTCTATCAGCTGGGGGAGCGGATCTTCGGCGATGGGCCGCTGCTGTTCGTGCTGCAGCTGGCGACGCTGCTGATCCTGCTGCTGGCCGCCAACACCGCCTATGCGGATTTCCCCAGGCTGGCCGCTTTCCTGGCCCAGGACGGCTTCCTGCCGCGCCAGCTCTGCTCCCTGGGCGACCGGCTGGTGTTCAGCAACGGCATCTTTGCCCTCAGCGCCCTGGCCGGCCTGCTGCTGGTGATCGTGGATGGCAGCGTCAGCCGCCTGATCCCCCTCTATGCGGTGGGCGTGTTCATCAGTTTCACCCTCTCCCAGGCCGGGATGGTGGTGCACTGGTGGAAGCTGCAGGACCGGGGCTGGCGCTCCAGGGCGCTGATCAACGGGATCGGCGCCGCGATCACCGCCGTGGTGGCGGTGATTCTTCTGATCAGCAAGTTCACCCATGGGGCCTGGGTGGTGGTGGTGGCGATTCCGCTGCTGGTGATGCTGTACCTGCGCATTCGCACCCACTACAACCATGTGTCGAAGCGGCTGCGGATGGGCTCCGACGTCCGACTGAAACTGCCGCCTTCGCCTCCGAACGGAGGTGGCACTCCAACAGTCGTTCTAGTGGGCCAGCTGCACCGCGGCAGCTTCGAGGCCCTCTGCTTTGCCCGCAGCAACGCCAGCGACCTGGTGGCCGTGCATGTGGATCTCGGCGACGGCCGCGCCGAGAAGTTCCGCGAGCAGTGGAGTCGGCAGCTGCCGGACGTTCCGCTGGAGGTGCTGGAGTCCCCCTACCGCTCCTTGGTGGACCCGGTGGTCGACTTCGTGCGGCGCTTCGAGCGCGAGCACCACAAGGGTCGCCTCTCCTTCTGCATGGTGGTGCTGCCGGTGTTCGTCACCCGCCACCGCTGGGAGAATCTGCTCCACAACCAGTCGACGATCCGCCTGCGGCGGGCCCTGCGCGAGCGCGGCACCCGTGTCGTCACTACGGTCGGCTTCTACCTCTGAACGGCCCGATGCAAGCGTTCCTCACGGTCGCCGCCACACCGGAAGGGCTGATCACCCTGGCGGTGTTTGTGGGAGCGATGGTCCTGTTCGTCACCGGGTGGCTCGCCCCGGAGGTGACCGGTCTGCTGGCAGCGGCCCTGTTGGTCAGCTTCAAGGTGCTCAAGCCGGATGAGGCGGTGCAGGGTTTCGGCAGCCCCGCCCTGATCACCCTGATGGGCCTGTTCGCCGTTTCCGCCGGCCTGTTCCGCAGTGGCGGCCTGGATCGGTTGCGGGCCCTGATCGGTTCCGATGCGGTCCGCAGCCCCAAACGGATGATCGCCCTGCTGGTGGGGGTGGTGGCCCCCATCTCGGGCTTCATCCCCAACACCCCGATCGTGGCCACCCTGCTGCCGGTGATCGAGGGCTGGTGCCACCGGCGTGGGGTTTCCCCCTCGAAAGTGCTGCTGCCCCTGTCGTTCGCCACCGTGCTGGGCGGCACCATCTCCCTGCTCGGCACCTCCACCAACCTGCTGGCCAGTGATGTGAGCCGCCAGCTGGGCTTCGGTTCCCTGGAGCTGTTCAGCTTCACGGCCATCGGCATCCCCGTGTGGCTTCTGGGGGGGCTGTACATGCTGGTCGTCTCCGACCGGTTTCTCCCCGACCGCGGCCAGGGGGATGGGGACCTGCTCGGCGGTCTCACCCGTGACGGCTACCTCACCGACGTGCTGATCCCTGAGCAGTCCGAGCTGATCGGCCAGTCGCTGCACAACAGCCGCCTGCAGCGGCGCTTCGACGTTGACGTGCTGGAGCTCCACCGCGGCCAGGACAGCTTCAGCGCCCCCCTGGCCGACCTGACCCTGCAGGGGGGCGACCGGCTGCTTCTGCGCTGCAACCGCGACAACCTGCTGCGCCTCCAGCAGGAGCACACCGTCACCCTCGCCCCGATCGGCGGGCAGGAGGAGGATCTGCGCGAACTGGCCGGCGAGACCACCTCCCCCCAGCGGGTGGTGGAAGTGCTGCTGCCCAACGGTTCCACCCTGGCCGGGGCGAGCGTGCGGGACATGCGCTTTCGCCAGCGCTACAACGCCACCCTGCTGGCGGTGCGGCGGGGCAACCAGGTGCTGCGTGAGCTGCTGGGCCGCGTGGTGCTGCAGGCCGGCGACGTGCTGTTGCTGCAGGCCCCGGTGGACGCCATTCGCGGCCTGCAGGCCAACAACGACCTGGTGGTGCTCGACGAGCTCGAGAAGGACCTGCCGACCACCGATCGCAAGCGCGTCGCCCTGGTGATCGGTGCACTGATGATCCTGCTGCCGATGCTCAAGATCCTGCCGTTGATGGCCTCGGTGCTGCTGGCGATGGTGGCCATGGTGGCCACGGGCTGCCTGCGCTCCGGTGAATTGCTGCGCTCCATCCGCTGGGACGTGATCCTGCTGCTGGGCTCCCTCTCCTGCTTCAGCGTGGCCATGCAGAAGACCGGCCTGGCCGAGGCCCTGGCCACCGATCTGCTGCACTCCCTCAAGGGCTGGCCCGCCTATGGGGTGCTGCTGGTGGTGTTCGTGCTGGGACAGGTCTTCACCGAGGCCCTCAGCAACGGCACCACCGTGGTGCTGCTGATTCCTATCGCCACCGAACTGGCCAAGGGGCTGGCGATGCCGCCGATGGCCTTCATCTTCGCGATCACCTTCGCCGCCAGCCAGAGCTTCCTCACCCCGATCGGCTACCAGACCAACCTGATGGTGTTCGGCCCTGGTCGCTATCGCTTCCTTGACATGGCCCGCTATGGGGCACCGCTCACGATCGGCCTGGCCCTGGTGGTGCCCTGGCTGATCTGTCGTCACTTCGGCCTGTAGGTCCTGCGGGCAACGTCGGGTTCAGGGCGTGGGCCGCAGGCGCCCCCGTTGCCGAAGCGAATCGGTCAGGGAAAGGATCAGCATGCCGATGCCGATCAGCCCCGTGACCCATTCAGGCAGATGGAGATCGTGCTGGGCCAGCACGATGCTGGTCAGCATCAGAACCCCAAGGGCGCCGATGGCGTAATGGGCGCCATGCTCCAGGAACACCAGCTGATCGAGTGCCTTCTCCCGACTCAGCATCAGGGTGAGGGAGCGGATGAACAGGGCTCCGAGACCCAGGCCGGTGAGGATCAGGCCCAGGTTCTGGGTGATGGCGAAGGCCCCGATGGTGCCATCCAGGCTGAAGGAGGCATCGAGGAGCTCCAGATAAAGCAGGCTGGCCAGCCCACCACCGGCCGCCAGCCGGAGCCCCGCCTGCTCCTCATTGCCAAAGGCCTGTCCCAGCGAGCTGCTGAGCAGCTGCAGGACCAGGCCGATCACGCCGCTGATCATCACCTCGGCCCGCAGGCTCTCCGGCAGGGCGGCAACGAGCAGCAGCAGCAGGATCAGGGCAAGGGCCACCTCCAGCGCCTCCACCCGTCCGGCGGCGCTGAGTCGGCGTTCCAGGGGGCGGAACCAGTGAAGGGTCTTGGCTTCGTCGAAGAAATAGCGCAGGAACACCATCAGCAGGAACAGTCCGCCGAAGGCGAGGATCCTGGGTTCCGCCAGCTCCAGCAGTTCCCGGTAGCGCTCCGGGTGGTGCAGGGCCGCATCGAGGGCGGTGCCCATGCCGACACCACCGGCCAGGGAGACCATCACCAGGGGGCCCGCAAAGCGAACGCCGAAGACGGGAATCACCAACCCCCAGGTGAGAAAGAAGCGCTGCTGGCCGGGCGTCAACCTGTCGAGCACCCGGGCGTTCACCACCGCATTGTCGAAGGAGAGGGAGATCTCCAGCAGCAGCAGCACCAGGGTGATCCAGGCCGCTTCCAGACCCTGCAGCCCGAGCACGATCGCCAGTCCCCCGGCGCAGCAGGCCAGGGGGACAAGCAGATAGTGCAGATATCGCATCAGGGGGGGTTCTCTTCGGCCCCATCTTCCAGCTGACGCTCCTCGAAACGGGAGATCAGCGAGGGAATCGCCAACAGCACCACCACCAGCACCAGGGCCCCGAGGCCGAACTGCACCACCCCCCTCACCATGCGCTCGAAGGGGATCCAGCGCCCGCCCAGCCAGGCCAGGCTCACCATCGTTCCCGCCCAGAGCACTGCTCCGAGGCAGTTGAACAGCACGAAGCGGCGGTAGGGCATGTGCACGGCCCCGGCCAGGGGGCCGGCCAGCACCCGCAGCACCGCCACGAATCTGCCGATCAGCACCGACTTGCCGGCATGGCGCAGGAAGCTGGTTCGCAGGGACTCCATCTGCTCGGGGGAGCGCCGCAGCAGGTGTCCCACCCGCAGCACCAGGCCCCAGCCGGCGCGTCGGCCCACCCAGTAGCCGAGGTTGTCACCAAGGATCGCGCCGCCGGCCGCCGCCGCCATCACGCCGAAGACATTGAGATGGCCGCTGCCGGCGGCATAGCCCCCCAGCAGGGTGACGGTCTCACCGGGCAGGGGCAGGCCGGCGTTCTCCAGCAGCATGGCGCCGAACACCACCCAGTAGCCCCAGTGGTGGAGCAGGGACTCCAGGCTGGTGGTGCTGATGGCCCCGTCGAAAAAGGCCAGGGGCCAGGCCATCGCAACGTGGAAGGTCTTCAGACCCTATCTCCCTGGCCAGGCCAGCGTTCCGGTCCAGAGCCAGCGGCGGCGGCGCAGGGGGTTGGCATGGGGCCCCGGCCAGGTGAAGCGGGGCAGGGCCAGGGCTGGGGTGGCGGGGGTGAGCAGGGCCCCATCGACGGTGGCCACCTGGAGGAAGTGGCGGCCGCAGATCTCCATGTCGCCGGGCAGATGGCTGTAGAAGGGATAGGAGAACGACCGGGGCGCCTGCCCCAGCATCCGGCCGAGGACGGCGCTGGATCGGACCAGTTCCTGCTCGAACTCCGCCGAGCTGATGTTGCAGCGGGGATCGTGGTGGTGGCCGTGGCTGCCGATCTCGTGGCCGGCATCCCGGGCCCGGCGCAGCTGGGCTTCGCTGGGGTAGAGGCGATCGGCCGCCGCCGCCAGCTCGCCGGCCGTGCCCCAGCGCTCCGCCAGCTCCGAAAGCAGTTCCCGCACCAGGGCCACGGGGGTGCCATCCCGCAGCCGGGCGATCAGGGCCGCCCCCCCAGATCGGCCGACAGCTCCAGCCGCTGGCGGGCCAGCTCCTCCAGCCGGGGCGCCAGGGTGGGGTGGGCCCCATACCAGTAAAGGGCGTGCTCCCAGACCAGCTCCCCGCCGGCGAGCATCCCGGACGACTGAAAGAACACGGCGGGCAGACCCAGCGCCTGCAGCACCTCCAGCCTTTCCTCGTAGTTGCAGCGCAGGCCGTCATCGAAGCTGACGAACACTTCGATCTCGGAGCCGCTGGGGAAGCGGCCGGCCCGCAGATCGGCGTAGGTGAGGAAGCGGGCGCCGTGGCGCCGCAGGACGCCCAGTTCCGCGGCCAGCGCGGCGGCGGGGATCGGCGGTACCCCGAAGCGGTCGAGGAAGGGCTCCCGGCCCGGCTCGTCCACCCGGTGATAAAGCAGACACAGCACCTTGCCCCGCAGGCGGCGCAGCCAGAGGCGATCCAACGGCGGCAGGAACAGCAGGTCCGCCGCCCGGTTGGCCGCTCGCCCCAGCCGGCTCATGGCTGCTCCCCCCGCACCACCCGCACGGCCCCGTCGCGGCGTAGCTGGTCGGCCAGGTAGTCGCGCACCAGGCCCCGGGCGATGCGGCGGTTGGCCAGCAGCCGCTGCCAGGGCTCGTAGACGTAGCCGGTGCGCCGCAGGAACAGCTTGCCCTTCTCCCACTGGGGCACCCGTGGGGCGGTTCCGGCCTCGAGCCGGCGGGCCGCCTCGATCAGCAGCTCGATGCCCACCTGGAAGCTGCGCACCTCAATGGTCTCGACGTCGTCGTCGGGCTCCATCGGCACGTGGGCCGACAGGATGATGTCGCCGCTATCGATGTCGGGGTCGATGTGGTGCACCGTCACCCCCACCAGCTCCGGAAGCCCCTCCATCAGCATGTAGAGGTTGCAGTTGGCGCCACGGGAATAGGGCGACAGCCCGGTGTGCAGGTTGATCAGGCCGTGGCGGATGGTGGGGATCAGCTCCAGCACGGGGGCCCGCAGCAGCTGGGTGCCGTTCACCAGGACGATGTCGGGGGCGACCTGGCGAAGGAAGTCGGTGGTGTGCTCCTCGTTGATGGCCGACGTCACCAGCACCGGCACATCGGGCGGCAGCTCGGGCGGGGCGCCCTCCCGGTGGAACAGCTGCCGCTGCAGGGCGGCGCCGCGGCGGTCGTGGGGCCGCCCTGCAGCACCCGGGCGACCAGCTGGCGCAGCCGCCGCAGGGGCCGGCGATACTTCGCCAGCCGGGAGAGCGTGCTGCGGCTGGCCGGCGGCGACACCTGCAGCACCACCCCCACCAGGGTGAACGCCTCTGCCGCCCGGCGGATCAGATGCCGCTGGTAGAGGCCATCGCAGCAGAGCACGACCACCCGCAGGGAGCTCACGGCCATGGATCCGCCGATCGCAGCATCATCTGCGGATGGAACGGACGGGGCGGCCGGAAGGCGGCACAGTGGGACCGATCCTGAGGCTCCCATGGCCGTCCGTGACGTGCTCACCATCGGAGATCCCCGCCTGCGCCAGGTGAGTGCGCCGGTGGAACGGTTCGACGACCCCGCCCTGCCGGCCCTGCTCGACGACCTGCGCGACACCATGGTCGCCAACGCGGGCGCCGGCCTGGCGGCCCCCCAGATCGGCGTGCCCCTGCGGGTGGTGATCTTCGGCATCACCCACAACCCCCGCTACCCGGAGGCGCCGCCCATCCCGGAGACGGTGCTGATCAATCCCGTGCTCACGCCCCTTGATGCGGCGATCGACGACGACGCCTGGGAGGGCTGCCTGAGCGTGCCGCTCTGGCGCGCCCGGGTGCCCCGCTGGCGCCGCCTGCGCTATCGGGGCTTCGACGGCCAGGGGCAGGCTTTCGAGCGGGAGGTGGAGGGCTTCCATGCCCGGGTGGTGCAGCACGAGTGCGATCACCTCGATGGGGTGCTGTTTCCAGACCGGGTGCCGGCGGAGCTGCCCCGTGGCTGAGCTCACCGCACCCGGCCGGCAGCCGGCCCCCCGCTGGTGGGTGCGCGGCGACCTGGACGGCTTCCTCGGGCTGGGCCTCGACAACCTCATCCAGATCCTGCTGATCGTGGGCCTGTGCCGCGGCGTGCTGGGCTACCCCGATGAGCTGATCTTTGCCACGATCCTGCCGGCCACCGGCATCAGCCTGGTGGTGGGCAACCTGGCCTACGCCGTGCAGGCGCACCGGCTGGGGCGACGCGAGGGCAGGGACGACCGCACCGCCCTGCCCTATGGCATCAACACGGTCAGCCTGTTCGCCTACGTGTTCCTGGTGATGCTGCCGGTGAAGCTGGCGGCCGTGGGGCAGGGTCTGGATCCACTGGAGGCCGCCCAGCTCTCCTGGCGTGCCGGCCTGCTGGCCTGCCTGGGCTCGGGGCTGATCGAGGCGGGTGGCGCCTTCCTGGTGGCCCCCCTGCGCCATTGGCTGCCCCGGGCGGCCCTGCTCTCCACCCTGGCCGGCATCGCCCTGGGCTACATCGGCCTGGGTTTCCTGCTGCGCACCTATGCCGTGCCGGTGGTGGGGCTGGCGGTGCTGGCGGTGATCCTGCTGGCCTACTTCGGCCAGGCCCGGTTGCCGCTGCCGGGGGGCGTTCTGGCGGTGCTGGTGGGCATCGTCCTGGCCGCGGTCACGGGCCTGCTGCGGCTGGATGGCCCCACATGGCAGAGCAACATCGCCCAGGTGGGACTGCACCTGCCCGTCCCCCGCCTCGGTGCCCTCTGGGAGGGCCGTGACGACCTGCTGCCCTGGCTGGGGGTGACGGTGCCGATGGGTCTGTTCAACCTGCTGGGGTCGCTGCAGAACCTGGAAAGCGCCGAGGCAGCCGGCGATGCCTATCCGGTGAAGAGCTCGCTGCTGATCAACGGCATCGGCACGGTCGCGGCCGCCCTGCTGGGCTCCTGCTTCCCCACCACCATCTACATCGGCCACCCCGGTTGGAAGGGCATGGGGGCCCGCATCGGCTACTCCTGGCTCAACGGCCTGGTGATGGGCCTGGGCTGCCTGCTGGGGCTGTTCGGCGTGGTGGGCCAACTGGTGCCGATCGAGGCCGGCATGGCGATCGTGCTCTACATCGCCCTGGTGATGGCGGCCCAGGCCTTCCAGGCCACACCGCCGGCCCATGCCCCCGCCGTGGCCCTGGGTCTGCTGCCCGGCCTGGCGGGCTGGGGCTCCCTGATGCTGAAGGCGGGGTTGCGGGCCGGGGGCAGCGGCACCCCGGCCAACCCCTTTGGCCCCCAGTTGCTGCTGCCCCTGCAACAGGCAGATGTGTGGGCCGCGGGTGCCTTCGCCCTGGAGCAGGGCCAGATCCTGGCGGCGATGCTGCTGGCGGCGATGCTGGTGTACGTGATCGAGCAGCGCTTCCGCGCCGCCGCCCTCTGCGCCCTGGTGGCGGCGGCCGCCTCCTGGCTGGGTCTGATCCACGCCTGGAGTTTCACCCTGGCCGACACGGTGCTGGACCCTGGCTGGGGCAGCGGCACCCCCTGGGCCCTGGGCTATCTGGCGATGGCGGTGGTGTTTCTGCTGGGGCCCCCGCAGCGCTGAACCGTTACCGGCTTGGCCGATGGGTGGATGTCTAGGAACAATGCGCTGCCTAGGGTTGTCCGATTGCATCCCCGCCGCATGGCTTCTTCGCTCAAGGGCCGCTTCAAGCGGATGGAGCATCGCTTCGAAAGGCTGCTGTGGCGCCTGCGGCTGATTGCGATCCTGCCGGTGATCATGAGCCTGGTGAGCACGGTCGTGTCCTTCGTGCTGGGCACGCTCGAGATCGGCAAGGCCCTCGCCGCTTTCGGCAAGGGCGATCAGCTCAATAAGGAGTTTGCGGCCGAGCTGCTGGGGGCGATCGTCTCGGGGATCGATCTCTATCTGATCGGCATCGCCCTGCTGATCTTCGGTTACGGGGTCTATGAGTTGCTGATTTCCCCAATCGAGGCGGCCCGGGAGCACGACCAGGGGGGTGGTGGCCTGCTGGACATCCGCAACCTCGACCAACTGAAGGAGAAGCTGGTCAAGGTGCTGGTGGTGGCGTTGATCGTGTCCGCCTTCAAGGCCATGCTCACCATGCCGATCAACGACGGTCCCTCCCTGGCCTTCTTCTGCCTGAGCGTGCTGCTCCTGGCCCTGAGCGGTTACCTGGTCACCGGCGCTGCTGACAGGCTCATTTCCAGGTGAGATCCCCTTCCCCGTTGCCAGCGCCTCTCCCTGTCGGGCAGCTGCGGCTGCGGCGCCCCGACGACTGGCATGTGCACCTGCGCGACGGCGCCCTGCTGCAGCTGGTGGCCCCGGCCACGGCCCGGAGCTTCGCCCGGGCGATCGTGATGCCGAATCTCAGCCCGCCGATCACCACGGTGGCGGCGGCCGAGGCCTACGGCGCCCGGATCCGGGCGGCCCTGCCGGATGGCAGCCGTTTCACCCCCCTGCTCACCGCCTACCTCACCGACACGATCGATCCGGCCGAGATCGAGCGCGGCCACCGCGAGGGGGTCTTCACCGCCTGCAAGCTCTACCCGGCCCATGCCACCACCAACGCCGCCGCCGGCGTCACCGACATGGCGCGGATCGAGCCGGTGCTGGCCGCGATGGAGCGGATCGGCATGCCCCTGCTCATCCACGGCGAGGTGACGGACGCGGAGATCGACATCTTCGATCGCGAAGCCGTGTTCATCGAGCGCCACCTGGCGCCGCTCCTGTCGCGCCATCCCTGCCTGAAGGTGGTGCTGGAGCACATCACCACCGCCGAGTCCGTCGCCTTCGTGCGTCGGGGGGGCGCCAACCTGGCCGCCACCATCACCCCTCATCACCTGCACATCAACCGCAACGCCATGTTCCAGGGCGGCCTGCGACCGGACTTCTACTGCCTGCCGGTGGCCAAGCGCGAACGGCACCGGCTGGCCCTGCGCGAGGCGGCCACCTCGGGGGAGCCCTGCTTTTTCCTGGGCACCGATTCGGCCCCCCACCCCCGCTCGGCCAAGGAAAGCGCCTGCGGCTGCGCGGGCATCTACAACGCTCCTTACGCCCTGGAGAGCTACGCGGCGGTGTTCGAGCAGGAGGGGGCCCTGGATCGCCTGGAGGCCTTCGCCAGCCTGCATGGACCCGCGTTCTACGGGCTTCCCCTCAATGAGGGGACAATCACCCTGGTGCGGGAGCCCCATACGGTGCCGCCGCGTCTGCACGGCAACGCCGCCGACGGCGCCGCCACGAACCTGGTGCCCTTCCATGCCGGCCAGGTGCTGCAGTGGCGACTGGAAAGCGAAAGCTGAAACGGTTGCGTTGGGCCGATCAGGGGCGCGGTTCCCAGATCAGGATGCCGCCATCGGCCAGCAGGCTCAGGTTCAGCCGGCCGTCCCGCAGCAGGTAACCCCGCACGTAGGGGAGCTGGCGGGCCAGGGGTTCCCCCAGGCTGGGAGCCGGGCACAGGACTTTGGTGCTGGCCAGGGGGCCGAAGCGGAAGCCGCCGTTGCCGGGGTCGGCGCTGGGCTCCACCCGCCAGCTGCCCGAGGCGCGGTTGCAGTCGAGCTGCAGGACCGCCCGGCCATCGGCCTGAAGCGAGAGGGTGTAGCGGGACGCGTCCCCCGGGCGCCGCAGGCCCTGGACGTCATCCATCGACTGGATCCCCACCAGCTGCCAGCTGGTGCCCTGCAGCGGCGGGGTCTGGGGGGCCGCCGCCAGGGGCAGCGACGCCCCCGTCAGGAACGCGGCCGCGACGACGGTGCTTCCGGCCCAGGCCGCCAGGAGCCGGACCGAGTTGGCTGGGAAAGGCATCGGACGACTCCTGCTGCCTATCCAGAATCGGATACGGACGACGGAGAGGCGGCACAGGGCCGAGCATGGCCGTGCCGCCCTGTCGCTGCCATGGGGATCCTGCGCGCCGCCGCCACCTGTTTCGCCCTGGTCTCCGGCGCCGTGTATCTGGCCCTGCTGCTCCTCTATGCGCTGCTGCCGCTGCTGCTGGGCCGAGGTTCCACCACCACGGCGGTGCCGTAGCAGAGCACTTCGGTGGCGGCGGCGGTGCCGCCCTGCACCTCCGATCCGTCGTAGCGGGTGCCGACGATCGCGTTGGCCCCCAGGGCCCTGGCGTGCTGGATCATCTGCGCGTAGGCCTGCTCCCGGGCCTGCTCGCACATCTCGGTGTAGGCCCCGATCCGGCCGCCCACGATCTGCTTGAGTCCGCCCAGGAAGCCCTGCACCAGGGTGGGGGAGCGCACGACGATGCCGCGCACCAGCCCCCGGTAGGCGGTGATCGTGTAGCCCTCGATCGTGAAGGTGGTGGTCACGAAGACGGGTTTCACCATCGGGACGGGGGCGCTGCGAGCCCCATCCTGGGGGGCCAGAGCCTGGGCTTCAAGCCGTTGGGGCGAAGGCGGCCTGCAGCAGGGGAATCGCCCGCTCCAGCGCCACGCCGCGGCTGGCCTTGAGCAGCACCCGATCCCCCGGTTGCAGCCAGTCGAGCAGCACCTTGGCCGCCTCCTCGGGCGTGGCCGCCCGCGCCAGCCGCGGCAGCCCGGTGGCGGCAGCCTCCATCGCCTGCGCCTCCTCTCCGGTGGCCACGATCAGCAGCCCGTCGAGGCCCAGCTCCCGGGCCCGCGCCGCCACTTGCCGATGCAGCTCCAGGCTGCGGTCCCCCAGCTCGAGCATCGTGCCCAGCACCGCATAGCCACGGCCCCCCGCTGCGCTGCCGCTGGCGGCCAGCAGATCCAGGGCCGCCAGCACCGCCTCCGGCGAGGCGTTGTAGGTCTCATCGAGCAGGTCCACCCCGCCCAGGCTCCAGCGTCGGGAACGCCCCCCCGGCAGCTCCACCACCAGGTCGACGAGGGCCGTGGCCGGCACGCCCAGCTCCTGGGCCACCGCCACCGCCAGCAGCAGGTTGCGGGCGTTGTGGCGCCCCTCCAGGGGCAGCCGCAGGCTCGGCCCGCCCGCCAGGTTGAGGCGTCCAGCCTCCAGCCGCCCCACCAGGTCCGGCGCCGGTGTCCCGGCGGGGAACCCAGCCCGTTCGTCCTCCAGGGCGATCCGCATCACCCGGCCCCCCCAGACCCGTGCCAGGGAGAGCTCCAGCAGGGGATCCCCGGCCGGAATCACCAGCACCCCGTCCGGTCCCAGGCCGGCGGTGATCTCGCATTTGGCCTGGCCGATGGCCTCGCGGCTGCCCAGGCGGCCGATGTGGGCGGTGCCGATGTTGGTGATCACGGCCACATCCGGTGCGGCAGCGCGGGTGAGGCGATCGATCTCCCCCAGGCCGCGCATGCCCATCTCCACCACCAGGGCCGCCGTGGCCTCGTCGGCCTTCAGCAGGGTGAGGGGCGCCCCCACGTCATTGTTTTCGTTGCCGCTGCTGGCCACCACCGGCCCCAGGGAGCCCAGGGCTGCCTTGATCAGTTCCCGGGTCGTGGTCTTCCCCGCCGAGCCGGTCACCGCCACCACCGGCAACCCCAGCTGTCGCCGCCACAGCAGGGCCAGTTGCTGGTAGGCCACCAGCGTGTCCTCCACCAGCCAGATGGGCCCGTTGCCACTGGCCACCAGCTCCGTCACGCTGTCATCGGCCAGGCGATCCCGCTGCACCACGGCCGCCGCCGCCCCGGCGGCGAAGGCCTCAGCCAGGAAGCGGTGCCCGTCAAAGCGTTCCCCCACCAGGGGCACGAACAGGGCGCCGGCCAGCGCGCCGCGGCTGTCGGTGCTCACGCCGGCGAAGCCTTCCGGTGCGATGGTTCCGGGGGCCATCAGGGGCTCACCCCACAGCTGGCGCAAGGACGCGAACGGCAGCGGCATCAGCCTGGGGCACCGGGATCGAGCAGGATCATGCCGGAGCCCACCAGGGCCCTGCGGGCCAGCAGCCGCTGTTGGCCGTCCACCAGCTCCAGCCGCTCGTAACCGAGGACCAGGGCGCGCTGCTGCCAGCGCTCCGCCCAGCGCCGACGACTCGCTTCGCCCAGGCCGGTGTAGGCCGGCGCCATGGTCAGCACCAGCCGGCCCTCGGCGGGCACCGGATGGACCGAGGCGATCAGATGGTCGGGATCGTCCTGGGCCAGCAGGGCCAGGAGGGGATCGAGCTCCAGGGGCGGTGGTGTCTCCGGCTCCGCCACGGGCATGGGCTCCTGAACGGCCATGGGGGGCGGGGCCTCCATGGTTGGCGCCGCGATGGGTGGAGACTTCTGCTGGGCTGCCGGGGCCGGCGGCGGTGAAACGGCAGCTTCACCCGGCGCCCGCACCACCCGGTGGGACAGCCCGCGCCAGACCTGTCCCGCCAGGGCCAGGGCGAGTGCCAGCAGGGCCGCCAGAACCAAAGGCCAGAACAGGGGGGCCAGGCCCTGGGGCCAGAAGCCCGGCACCGACAGGTCCCCCTCCCGGTTGCGCCGCCAAAGTTCGCGCAGCTTCAGGCGCAGGGACGCCAGCACGGCCCGCACGGCGTTGCCGAGCTGGCCCCAGGGACTGGCGTAGGGCGCCGGCAGGTCGGAAGGGGGCGGAACCGGATCAGCCATGGGCGCCGGACACGGGCAGCGGGCTCAGGAGTCGTTGCGGCGACGCAGCAGGGCCAGGGGGTTGCGGGGGCGCGGGGCTGGCGGTGGTTCCTTGGTGACCACGTCCGGCCTGGGCTCGTCGTGCAACAGGCTGGGGTCGGCCCCCTGGCCCTGGGAGAAGCGCTCCACCTGGGCGGCGTCGGGGGTGGGCTCCTTGAAGCCGCAGACCTCGCGGTACATGGCGTCGTAGTCCAGGGCCGAGCGGTTCCAGCTGAAGTCGGTGGCCATGGCCCGGCGTTGCAGCTCCTGCCAGCTGGGCTCGTTGCGGTAGGCCTCCCAGGAGCGCACGATCGTGGTGTAAAAGTCGATCGCTTCGTAGCGATCGAAGCCGTAGCCCGTGCCGGTGCCGGCGGTGGGGTCGTTGGGGGGCACGGTGTCCACCAGCCCGCCGACGCGGCGCACCACCGGAATCGAGCCGTAGCGCATGGCCAGCATCTGACTGATGCCGCAGGGTTCGAAGCGGCTCGGCATCAGGAAGGCGTCGCTGCCCGCATAGATCAGGCGCGAGAGGGCATCGTCGTAGGTGAGGAACACGGCGAAGCGGCCGGGGTGGCGGGCGGCCATCTGCCACAGCCCCGATTCCAGGGCGCGGTCGCCGGTGCCCAGCACCACGAACTGGCTGTCGCTGTAGGCCAGCACCCGGTCCGCCACCTGCAGCAGCAGGTCGACCCCTTTCTGATCCACCAGGCGACTCACCATGCCCATCAGGTAGGTGCGGGGACTCACGGTCAGCCCCATCCGTTCCTGCAGCAGCCGTTTGCTGGCGCTGCGGCCGGAGAGGTCGTCGGCCGAGAAGGGTTCCGGCAGGGTGGGGTCGGTGGCCGGATCCCAGTCCGCGGTGTCGATGCCGTTGAGGATGCCGCGCAACTTGCCGCTGATGAAGTTGAGCAGGCCGTCGATGCGCTCGCCGTATTCGGGCGTGCGGATCTCCATCGCATAGGTGGGCGAGACGGCGTTGACCCGGTCGGCGTAGAGCAGGGCCGCGGCCATGGTGTGGTCGCCCTGCATGTACCAGGGACACCAGGTCATGCGATCCAGCTTCCAGCGCCAGGGGCCCTGGTAACGCAGGTTGTGGATGGTGAACACCGTGCTGATTTCGGGGTCCTGGTGCATCCACACCGGAATCATGCCCGTGTGCCAGTCGTGGCAATGGAGAACCTGGGGTTTCCAGCCGCTGTTCCAGGCGAATTCAGCCGTGGCGTTGGCGAAGAAGGTGAAGCGCCAGTCTTCGTCTTCACCGCCGTAGATGCGCTCCGGATCGAACACCGGATGACCCACCAGATAGATGGGCAGGCCGCTGCTGGGATGGCGGGTTTCGTAGATGGCGAAATCGGTGCCCATGGCGTGGCCGCGCCACATCGGCTCGGCGGGAATCTTCAGGCGACTCCACAACTTGCCGTAGCCCGGCAGGATGATGCGCACGTCGTGGCCCAGGGCCGCCAGGGCTGGTGGCAGGGAGCCCACCACATCGCCCATGCCCCCCACCTTGATCATCGGAGCGCACTCCGCGGCGGCAAACAAAACCCTCATCCGCTCTCGATTCCTGGGGCGCCAGAAACTCTACGGGCTGCCCCGGTGGTCTCAGGCTGCCGGCGTCAGCGCGTTCAGGGAAGCACCGTCACCGGGGTGCCCAGCTGAACCAGTTCGAACAGCACCTTGACGTCCTCGTCAAACAACCGCACGCAGCCATGGGACACGGCGCCACCGACGCTGTTGCGATTCGGCGTGCCATGGAAGCCGGAGGTGACGCAGCCTTTCACCTCCAGATGCTCCTGGCCGTTGAAACCGCGCCGGCCCTTGCAGTCGCGGTGGAAACCGATCCAACGGGAACCGAGGGGATTGGTGGGACCCGGGGGAATGCGCACGCCCTTGGCCGGATGCTCCCAGATCGGATAGGCCGTCTTTTCGATCACGCTGAACGACCCCACCGGCGTCTCCCAGCCGGGCATGCCCACACCGACGCGAAAACGGCGCACTTCCCGGTCGCCGTCCATCACCGTCAGCACGCGTTGGCGCCGGTTCAGGACCAGCTCGAGCGACGGCGAACGGGTGGTGGCCGTCTCCGGTGGGGGGGAGGCTGCGAGCGATGGCCGCAGCACCAACCCGCTCAACGAGCCGATCAGGGCAATGGCCAGGGGCAGGGTGGCTGGGCGGTACACAAACAGACGGCGGACGGCCTCGGCTGATCTGGAAGGGTAGCCAGCTCAAAGGCGCCACGGGCTCTCCGAGAGCGCTGGCGACGCCAAGCGTCGGCATCCGTTCCTGGCTGCAGTTCAGCAACATCCTTCGGGGGCAGGACCTGGCCATGATGGTCGATCTTTCAATCGTCCCGGGCCCATCCCGATGATTTCCATAGGACCCACCAGCCACTTCATCACCCTGGAGAGGCTGGCTGAGGCTCAGGGAGTTGCGCCCATCATCCCGTCGTTGCCAGCTGATCGCCCATCCAGTCGCTTTCTGACTGTTCACAACCATCACCAGGCCCCAATGGAGCTCCATGGCGAGCGGATCCTGGCCATTGGATGCCACCGCCCTACCACCCTGGTCAGTGCCGAGGCCAGGTCGAAGTGTTCACTATCAACAATGATCTGCCGGTAGGCAAGGCGACGGGTCTCCTTGAGAGAAAGGTGCACCCGGGTTGGCGCCGTCAGATGGGCATGGGCTTTCCCTCCAGAACCGAGCCGGTGGGTGGCGGCAGGTCAGCCCTGCTCGGCACATCCAGCAGGTCCTCGGGCTTCGGAATGCAAAGGCTAGACAAAAAACCACACCAAATCTCATCATCCCTTCACCAAGGGATCTGCCCGGGAAGGCGGGTGCCGCTTCTGTGGTGGAGGCAATCGCGGCCCCATGGGGATGAATGCTATAATCAAATGATTAATCTTCATTTTTTGTGTCTAGTCCAATGGTCACGATTGAAGAGCTTCGCCAAAAATCTCTTCCCTTCGTCGTCGCTGACCAAGACGGCATGATTGTGGAAATCAACGACTTGCTTGAGTCGACCTACGGATGGACATTCGCTGATCTCAAGGGGCAGTCCCTCTCCACGATTCTGCCTCCCTCCTATCAAGACTCCCACCACCTTGGTTTCTCACGCTTTAAGATTATTGGTGAATCCCAGGTTCTCAACCATCCCCTGGAGCTGATGACCATCTGCAAAGACGGCCGAGCCATCAACTCCGAACACTTCATTGTGGCCGAGCGCTGTGGGGAGACCTGGGTGTTCGCAGCAACCCTGCGCCCGCTGGAGTGAGGCGGCGTTTCTGAATCTTATTGTTGTTGCCCGGCTTCGGCCTCCCTGGGCAGGCTGCAGTCAGCGGTGGCAGCGCTTGATGCGGTCCTCACCTTCAGTGATGTCTAGGACAACGTGGACTTAACGAATCATCCTGGAAGATCCAGTGTGAGCAGCCCTGCCGATGACCTGGGCCTGCGGTGCCTCAGGGCAGCCAGGGCGCCTCGGAATAATCCGGGTCCCGTTTCTCCAGGAAGGCATTGCGCCCCTCCTGGCCTTCGCTGGTCCGGTAAAAAAGATGGGTGGCCTGGCCCGCCAACTCCTGGATCCCCGCCAGGCCGTCGGTTTCAGCGTTGAAGGCCGCCTTCAGGCAACGGATCGCCGTGGGGCTGTGCTGCAGCACCTCCCGCGCCCAGGCCACCCCCTGGCGCTCCAGATCCTCCAGGGGCACCACCGCATTCACCAGCCCCATGGCCAGGGCCTGGCTGGCGTCGTAGCGCCGGCAGAGGAACCAGATTTCCCGGGCCTTGCGCTGCCCCACCACCCGGGCCAGGTAGCCGGCTCCGAAGCCGCCGTCGAAGCTGCCCACCCGGGGGCCGGTCTGGCCGAAGACGGCATTCTCGGCCGCCAGGCTCAGGTCGCAGAGCAGGTGCAGCACCTGGCCGCCGCCGATGGCATAGCCGGCCACCAGAGCGATCACCACCTTGGGCAGGCTGCGGATGATCCGCTGCAGGTCGAGCACGTTCAGCCGCGGCAGCCCCGCGGCGTCGAGATAGCCCCCATCGCCGCGCACGCTCTGGTCGCCGCCGGCGCAGAAGGCCCAGACGCCGTCGGCGGCCGGCCCCTCACCGGTGAACAGCACCACCCCGATGGAGGGGTCGTCCCGCACCCGGTTGAAGGCATCGCAGAGCTCCTGCACCGTGAGCGGCCGGAAGGCGTTGCGCTTCTCGGGCCGGTTGAGGCTGATCCGGGCGATCCCGTCGCCGCTGGTCTCGAAGCGGATGTCGCTGTAGTCGCCGGCGCTGGTCCAGTGCGGCAGGGCTGTGGGAACGGGGGTCATGGGGAGGGGATCGGCCCGGTGGCCAGGGAGGCGACCTTTGCTGCGGCCATTGTGCGCAGCCGCTGCCGCAGGGCGGCATCGCGGCTCCGGTCGGTGCTGATCACCAGCAGCGCCAGGGGCTGCTGCCGGGCCCAGGCCAGGGCGCCCTCCAGGGCGGCCAGGCCCCCAACGCGCCGGCCCGGCACCCCATGCACCGCCGCCAGCGCCAGGGGATCCACCGCCTGGGGCATGGCGAACAGGCGCTCGAAATCCATCGCCGCCGCCGGCTCGGTGCGGATGGGCAGCTGCTCGAAGATGCCGCCGCCGCCGTTGTCGATCAGCACGATGGTGAGCCGCCCCCGCAGCTGGCTTCGCCACAGCCAGCCATTGGCGTCGTGGAGCAGGGCCAGATCGCCGCTCACCAGCACCAGCTCGCCCAGGGCCTCGGCCAGGCCGCAGGCGCTCGAGAGGGTGCCATCGATCCCCGAGGCCCCCCGGAAGCCGTGCATCGGCCGGGGTGGGGCGCCCGGGTCAGCGAAGTTCTCCCAGTCGCGCACGGGGCTGCTGTTGGCCAGCAGCACCGGCAGCCCCGCCGGCAGCAGCCGGCTGAGCCGGCGTGCCAGGGCCGGCTCCCCGTTCTCGTCGGCCAGCTCCTGCTTCAGCAGCGCCTGCACCGCCGCCTCCGCCCGGCGCCAGCGCTCCGCCTGCGCCAGCGCTTCCCCGGCGGGCTCACCCGCCGAGATGTCCTGCGGTTGGCCCGCCAGCCAGGCCGCCAGGCCGGCGCCGCACTGGGCCCGCACCAACCGCAGCGGATCGAGGGGGCGCCCATCCCCTTCGCTCACCAGCACCTGGGGCCCGTCCTGGGCCGCCAGCCAGCGCTGCAGGCGACGGCTGGCCGGCAGAGGCCCCAGCCGCAACACCTGCAGGCCCCCGGTCGCTGCCGCGCTGGAGCAGCCCTCCGCCAGGATCAGGTCGTAGGCGTTCACGGCATCGAGCCCCGGCAGGCCCCGGAGGCCCGAGAGGGCATCGGCCAGCACGGGCCAGCCGCTGCGCCGCTGCCAGCGCCGCAGGGCCTCCACGTGGGCCGGCCAGGCGCCGGGGCTACCGCGCCAGGGGCCGGCCACCACCACGCCTGCGCGGTCCGGGTCCAGGGTCGCGGCATCTGCGGTGGCGAAGCGGGCAGCCGCCGGCGGGCGGCCCAGCTGGGCCATGGCGCCGGCGTCCGGAGGTTGGCGGGAGAGCGTGGCGGCCAGCTGGGTCAGCTCCCCGCCGCCGGCGTGCAGGGGTTCGGCGAAGGGCAGGTTGAGGTGGACCGCTCCGGCGCCGCGTCCGGCCCCATCCCCCTGGGCGGCGGCCAGGGCGGCGGCGGCCAGGGCCTCCAGCTCCCTGGGTGCCATTGCCGAGAGCCCCTCAGGGGCGCCGCTGCCCAGCCAGCGGCAGCTGCAGGCCAGAAAGTCCTCCTGGTTGACGCTCTGGTTGGCGCCGCAGCCCTTGAGCTGGGCCGGCCGATCGGCTGTGAGCAGGAGCAGGGGGATGGCACCGAAGTCGGCTTCCACCGCCGCGGGCAGCAGGTTGGCGACCGCCGTGCCCGAGGTGGTGATCACGGCCGCCGGCTGGCCGCTGCCCCGGCCCAGACCGAGGGCGAAGAAGGCAGCGCTGCGCTCGTCGATGGCGGTGTGCAGCCGCAGACCCCCGGGCTCCAGCAGGGCGGCGGCCACCGCCAGGGGCGCCGAGCGACTGCCCGGGCAGAGCACGGCATGGGTGAGGCCACCCCGGCGCAGGGCACGCAACAGCGTCAGGGCCGCCTGCACATTGGCCAGCGATGACGGGGGGCCGGCCACCGGGGAGCTCCACTGTTCAGGATGGGGGAATCATCCTCATCGACGGCTTCGCCATGGGCAGCGGCCCCGCCATTGCCAAGCCCCCTTCCGGCCCCCAGGGCGGGGCCACCGGGCTCCTGCAGCAGGCCGGCCGCCTGCTGCTCTGGGTGCTGCTGGCCCTGCTGCTGCGCTGGGCGGTGGTGGAGCCCCGCTGGATCCCGTCGGGCTCGATGCTGCCCACCCTGCAGCTTCAGGACCGGATCCTGGTGGAGAAGCTCACGCCCCGTTTCGGCTCGGGTGTGCGCACCGGCAGCATCGTCGTGTTCCACCCGCCGGCCCGGCTGCAGGAGGCGGGCTACGACCCGCGCACGGCCCTGATCAAGCGGGTGGTGGCGGTGGCCGGCGATCAGGTGGAGGTGAGGGACGGCAAGCTCTGGCGCAATGGCACCCCCGCCGAGCCGGACTGGGCCCGGGAGCCGATGGCCTACGCCCTGGAGCCCTTCGTGGTGCCCGCCGGCGAGGTGCTGGTGCTGGGGGACAACCGCAATGCCAGCCTCGATTCCCACCTCTGGGGTCCCTTGCCGGAGGCGGATCTGATCGGCACGGCCATCTGGCGCTACTGGCCCCTGGCCCGGTTCGGTCCGGTTGGGTTCTCCTCTCCCCACCCAGCAGAGGGCGCTTGAAAGACTGCGTTAGGGTGCGTGTCGTGTTGCAGCGCACACCGGAGGGCACATGTTCAACCCGGAGTTTCTGACCGCCGATAACGAGGCGATCAGCGACAATTCGCTGATTCAGTACCTGCAGGAACAGTCCCCGGACGTGCTGCAGAGGGTGGCCCGCTCGGCCACCGGCGACATTCAGGACATCATCCGCCACAACGTTCAGGGTCTGCTCGGCATGCTCCCCGGCGAGCAGTTCGAGGTGAAGATCCAGGCCAGCCGCGACAACCTCGCCGGCCTGCTGGCCTCGGCGATGATGACCGGCTACTTCCTGCGCCAGATGGAGCAGCGCATGGAACTGGAATCGGCCATGCTCGGCAGCGGCGGTTTCGAAGCTGGCCTCGACGACGACCCCGGCGAGCTGGAGCTCTAGGGCAGGGGCTTGGGATTCTGGTGCGTTTCCCCCGGCACCAACCCCAGTCGCACCAGCGTTTTGTCGATACCGGCCAGGGTCTCCCAGGCCCCGTGATCGGGCGCCCACTCCCCCGCCTCGATCCGATCGGCCAGGGCGGTGAGTTCCGTCGCTGAGGTGGCCACGGGGGCCTCGTGGTGGGCCGGCACCACCCAGCGCAGATCCTTCAGGTCCGCCAGGAGGCGGATCCAGGCCACCAGGGCGGCGCGCTGGCGAGGGAACACCAGCCGCTCCAGCACCGCCGCCACCTGCAAACGGCTGCGGCCACCTGGTGTGAGGGCTTCGAAATCCTCCTGCCAGCCGGGCAGCCAGCGGAACGGATAGAAGCCGAAGTGGGCCCTGGCCCCACGACACCCCGGTGCCAGGCAGTGGCGTAGCACCTCCCCCAGGGGCGGCACCTCCAGGGGCCGGGGGCGCAGGTAGGTGGCGAACAGCACCAGACGCCACCAGCCCTTGCGCCGGCGTTCAGGATCGTCGATCAGGGGCTCGTCCCCCCGCTCGCGGGCATGGAACAGCAGCGGTGTGGGATCCAGGTCGAACACCGCCGGCGGCTCCGGCGGAATCGCCACCAGGGCATCGGTGAGCAAGAGGCTGCCGCTGGCCCGATCGAAGCAGGCGATCTCCAGGAAGGTGCCCAGCCCCAGATCCAGGGGGCCCAGGGGCAGCCAGTCGAGCTGGTCGCCGTGGGGCACGCCATCGCTCAGCAACACCCGGGTGCGGCAGGCGGGGAACCCCAGCCAGGCGGGCGGCAGCGGCAGCGGGAAACTCCACTGCCGCGGCGTCACCCACACCTGGGCCCCGGGGAAGGCCCGGGCCATGGCCGGCACCGGCAGCTTGTGCTCCAGCCCCGACGCGGTTGGCAGCACGATGGTGCACACCGGGCCGTGGCGCTCCTCCAGTTCCCGCAGGCGGGAGCGCACCTCGGCGGTGGGCGCCACGGGCGCATAGAGCAGCAGCCCTTCGCGCACCCGCAGCACCAGCATCCGGATCGGCACCGCCACGTACCAGACCCCCTGCAGCTGCTCGAAGCTCCAGAGGCGCCCGGCGACCAGCTCCCGCACCAGGGTGCGGCGGCGGCCGTAGGGGTAGAGGGGCAGCAGGGGCCACCAGGCCCAGCGTTGGTCGGCGGGCGAGGGCGTTGCAGCGGCGTTGGCTGACGCGCTCACGCGGACGGAAAGCGGGACGCCCGCGGGGAACGGCGCCGTTGGGCCAGCAGGCCATGGCGGGGCGCCAGCAGGAAGCAGAGCAGGAACAGCAGCGTCTGCACCAGCACGATGCAGCCGGCGGTGGAGGCATCCATCCAGTAGCTCCAGTAGATCCCGGCCACGCTGGAGAGCACCGCCGACAGGATCGAGAGCCACACCATGCGGTCGAAACGATCGGTGAGCAGGTAAGCCGTGGCCCCCGGCGTGACCAGCATCGCCACCACCAGGATGATGCCCACGGTCTGCAGGCCGGCCACCGCCGCCAAAGAGAGCATCGACAGCAGCAGGTAGTGCAGCACGCCGGTGTGGAGGCCGATGGAGCGGGCGTGGGCGGGATCGAAGCAGAACAGGAGCAGGTCCTTGCGCAGCACCACCAGCACGGTCAGCACCAGCAGGCTGATCAGCACGGTCTGGAGGATGTCGGAGGAGCTGATGCCCAGCACGTTGCCGAACAGGATGTGCGACAGGTCGATGCTGCTGCGCACCTTGGAGATCAGCGTCAGGCCGAGGGCGAAGAAGCCGGTGAACACCAGCCCGATCACCGTGTCCTCCTTGATCCGGGTCATCTGCTTGATGTAGCCGATCAGGGCCACCGAGCCGACGCCGAAGACGAAGGCCCCCACCGCGAAGGGCAGATTCAGGGCGTAGGCGATCACCACCCCGGGCATCACCGCATGGGACACCGCATCGCCCATCAGGGCCCAGCCCTTGAGCGTCATGTAGCAGGAGAGCAGGCCGCAGACACAGGAGACGAGCATGCTGACCAGCAGGGCCCGCACCATGAACTCCTGCTGGAGCGGTTCGACCAACCAGGTGAGCAGGGTGGTCATGGCGCCTGCTGGGGGTCGGGATCGATCGCCGCCGCCGCCGCGGCCTCCAGCCCCAGGCCGCCGAAGGTCAGGGCCAGGTTCTCTCTGGTGAACACCGAGGCGGTTTCGCCGTAGGCGAGCACGGTCTTGTTGATCAGCACCACCTGGTCGCAGAAACCGGTGACATGGGAGAGGTCATGGGTGGAGATCATCAGCGTGCGTCCCTCACGCCGGAACTGCTCGAACAGTTCGATCATCAGCTTCTCGGTGCGGATGTCGACGCCGTTGAAGGGCTCATCGAGCAGCATCACCGAGGCGCCCTGGGCCAGGGCCCGCGCCAGGAAGGCCCGTTTGCGCTGGCCGCCGGAGAGGGCGCCGATCTGGCGGTGGCGCAGGGGCCACAGGTCGACCCGTTCGAGGGCCTCCTGCACCGCCTCCCGGTCGAGCGGCCGGGGGATCCGCAGCAGATTCATGGCGCCGTAACGGCCCATCATCACCACCTCATGGACGTTGACCGGAAAGTTCCAGTCGACGCTCTCGGTCTGGGGGACGTAGGCCACCGCCCGGGCCCGGCGGGCCTGGCTCAGGGGGAGCCCATTGATGGCGATGCTGCCGGACGTGGGGCGCACGAAGCCCATCAGGGCCTTGAACAGGGTGGATTTGCCGGCTCCGTTCATCCCCACCAGGGCGCAGATGCTGCCGGCATCGAGATGCAGGGAGGCGTCATGGATGGCCACCACACCGTGGTAATCGACGCAGAGATGGCGGACCGAGATGCGCTCGTTTCCGTCGAATTGAGGCTGGCCGGAGGGCATGGGTTCAGCTCCCCGCCAGACCCGCTCGCAGGGTCTCCACGTTATGACGCTGCAGCTCCAGCAGGTTGGGGGCCGGACCGTCCGGGAGGGACAGGGAGTCCACATGGAACACCCCCCCGAAGCGAGCCCCCGACTGCCTGGCCACCTGCTTCTGGGGCTGGGCATTGACCGTGCTCTCACAGAACACCGCCGGCACCCGCCGCTCCTTCACCAGGGCGATCAACCGGGCCATGCGCTGGGGGGTGACCTGGGATTCGGCGTTCACCGGCCACAGATAGGCCTCGGTGAGTCCGTAATCGCGGGCCAGGTAGGAGAAGGCGCCCTCACAGGTGGCGAGCACCCGCTGGGCAGGGGGGATCCGGGCCAGGGAGGCCTGCAGTTCCCTGTGAAGCGCGTCGAGCTGGGCGTTGTAGCGCTCGGCGTTGCGGCGGAACGTTGCCGTGCCGGCGGGGTCGAGTCGGGTGAGGGCACGGCGGATGTTCTCCACATAGACCTTCGCCAGCAGCGGGGACATCCAGGCGTGGGGGTTGGGCTGGCCCCGGTAGGCGTCGCTGGCGATCGGCAGGGGGGTGATCCCCTCGGTGAGGGTCACATGGGGGACATCCCGGAGGCTGGCGTAGAAGCGCTCGGCCCAGCGCTCCAGCCCGAAGCCGTTCTCCAGCACCATCTGGGCGCCCGAGGCCCGTTTCAGGTCGCTGGGGGTGGGCTCGTAGCCGTGGATCTCGGCCCCCAGCCGTGTGATCGATTCCACCCGCACCCGCTCGCCGGCCACCTGGCGGGCCATGTCCGCCAGGATCGTGAACGTGGTGAGCACCAGGGGGCGCCCGTCCGGTGCCACGCCCGTGTCCTGGCTCCCACAGCCCCCGGCCAGCAGCGGCACGACAAGGGCGGCGCCCAGCAGAACCCGCGTCAGATGTTGTCTGAGGCGGCTCAGGCCCTGGCCATCCGCGCGGAGCTGGGGCATGCAGCTGGGGGGAGTGAGAAAGCTTGCTGTGAACAGTTTGGCGGCGGTTCGCCCTGGTCGGTGACCGGGCCTGCCCACAGAAAAGCCCCCTCCGCAGAGGGGGCCAAGGGGTGGATCGGCTGGCCGCCGAGGCAGGGCCGACCGCCGGATCAGCCGATCGCCGGGGCTGTCAGGGCGACGGGAATCGACTGGGTGGTGGCCAGATCAAGCGGGAAGTTGTGCGCATTGCGCTCGTGCATCACTTCCATGCCGAGGCCGGCACGGTTGAGCACGTCGGCCCAGGTGTTGATCACCCGGCCCTGGCCATCCAGGATGGACTGGTTGAAGTTGAAGCCGTTCAGGTTGAAGGCCATCGTGCTCACGCCCAGGGCGGTGAACCAGATGCCGACCACCGGCC
>Ga0247843_1002746_pt1 | contig 30850 bp, 32 predicted proteins | sample LaCruzMarch2017__FD_192420 | JGI IMG/M metagenome (GOLD analysis project Ga0247843, IMG submission 192420) | Freshwater microbial communities from meromictic Lake La Cruz, Castile-La Mancha, Spain - LaCruzMarch2017_8m | ecosystem: Environmental > Aquatic > Freshwater > Lake | place: Spain... | reverse complement strand
GCCGAAGGACGCTACGACTCCCCGCTCTTCCGGAAGATCGCCGTGGTATTCGTTCTCTTCATCGGATTCTTCTACACGATGCCGCAAATGAAGGGCGCTGGCACCACCCTCGCCTACGTCTTCCAGGAGGTGGATTTCCGCGGGACTTTTCTGGAGTTCCTCGCCCCTCATGGCGCCGACGGATCGGTCTTGAAAGGGTTCCCCTATTGGGCTGGGGTCGTCGTGGTGGGAGCTGTGATTACGCTGAACGTGGCGCTCGGGGGCATGAAGGGCATCACCCTCGTGCAGGCCTTCCAGTACTGGGCCAAGATGTTCGCCATCTCGGTGCCGGTCTTCGTTCTGATGGCCGTCCAAGGACACTACGGCCAGCACCTTCAGGCCAACCAACTCCACCCCCTCCCGGCCCAGAGCGTCTCCGCGGAGTCTCAACACAGCACCGAGATGGCAGCCGCATTGAAGCGGGCACCGCTGTCCGCCAAGGCCCCAGGCGACTCCGCTTGGATCAACCCCTTTGGACCTCTGACCAGCAAGGCCGCCAAGGCTGCCAAACTGGGCGCTGAGGAGTCCAAACCGTATGCGCTGCTCTACACCTACTCGTTGATCATCGCGCTGGTCTGCGGCACCGCCGGTCTGCCGCACATTCTCGTCCGCTTCTACACCAATCCGGACGGGGCTGCCGCCAAGCGAACCACCATGTGGGTCATGATCCTGATTGGCATCTTCTACGTCTTCCCACCGGTCTTTGGCGTGATGGGTCGCAACCTGTTGCCCGCGCTCTACGAGGGCACCGGTGCCAAGGGAACGGACAAAATCGTCCTCGAATTGCCGAAGGTGCTCGATGCGGCCATCGGCAATTCCGGAGCGATTCCCTGGGGTTCCATCCTCTCAGGCATGACGTGCGCAGGTGCCTTTGCCGCCTTCATGAGCACCTTCAGCGGCTTGTTGGTTTCCATGACAGGCGCTTTGGCGCATGACGTCTACGGACGCATCCTGCGACCGCAGTCCACAGCTCAAGAGCGGATGCAAATGTTCAAATGGTGCGCAGTGCTTCTGGGAGCTGTTTCCACACTGCTGGGCTGTTTCGTGGAGCAATTGCAAATCAACTTCATGGTTGGGCAAGCCTTCGCCATCGCCGCCGCCAGTTACTTCCCGCTGCTCTTCATGAGCGTGTGGTGGCGCGGCATGACCATGAAGGGTGCGGCCACCGGCATGCTCACCGGCGGTGTCTGCGCCCTCCTGACGGTGGCGCTCACCAACTTCTCCGACCTCAAGTGGTTGCCTTTGGGCGACTTCTGGGCCGCCCATCCCCTGCTCCGCATCTTGTGCGAACAGCCGGCCATCTGGTGCGTGCCGCTGGCCATTGGGCTCATGGTTGTCGTTTCAAAACTCACCTCGGCCACAGTGCCGACAGACATCCGCATGAAGATGCTCGTGCTGCATGCCCCGGAGGCCTTGGGGCTGCGCCAGGAGTACATTCGCGAACACGAAGGACACTGACGCCGGGGCGCTCTGGGCAGCCTCCGAGACCCGGCAACGCACCCGCGCACTTTTCACGGCGGAAAACCGAAGGACAACTTGACCACCGAATACTCCGGGTGGATCGAACCATCGGCACAGCGAATGATGAGAGGCGGTTCAACCCAGGTTCGCTTCCGTAGACCCTCCGGAAGGTCGGTGGCCTGATTCATCAGGAAGAGCCCCAGCAAGGGTCCATCTCCCTCCCTGAGAATCACAGGGCGCATCCGAAGAATGACCAACCCGGCAGCCTGTGCCGCATCGCGTACACGCTGATGCTGTTCATCGGGACGAATCGGAAACACGCAGGCAAACACCCCACCCGGTGCAAGATGACGGGCCGCCGTCTGACAATAGTGGGCCACCGTTCCGCGCAACTCGAAGCGGCATGCGAGCTTCTGCGGATGGGTGCTCTCAACTCCGGTACCGAGAGGAAAATACGGAGGGCTGCCCAGAATGAGATCAAATCCCTCATCCTCACGCAGGACCGAAGGATCGCGCAAATCTCCGCAGCGAATGTCATATCGATCCAACAACCCATTCCAGGCGGCCGATTTGCGTGCGAGGCGAACACTTTCCGACTGAGCTTCCACCGTCACGAAACGCGCACGCGGCAGCCGCCAGGCCGCAATCATGCCCACAGTCCCAATGCCGCTGCCCAAATCGAGCACCGACCCGGCTGAGGGACACCCTTGAGTTCCATACCAAGCCGTCAGCACATCATCTGAGGAGAACCGGTGCCCCTCCACCGCCTGAAACAGACGGAAGTGACCGCTAATGGCATCCAGGCTCTCGCCTGCCTCCACCTCGGGTCCCTCACCCAAAGCTCCGGGCGGAATCGGCCCCGGCTTGGTCCAACCCTTAAACTGCCCTGCAACACTCATCGCCATGCAGGCGACAGTCTCAGACTCTGCTCGCTGGGGCTCAATGTCGGATTGCGAGAGACCCTATTGCAAAGCACCGCCGTGGAGATGGCCATTGCCGACCCACGGATGGCCAACAAGAGTGACTCCATGAGTCACGCCACATTGCGGATGGCCACAGTGGAAGACTTCGATCTGATCCTGGAACTGATTCAGGCCCTGGCGCACTTCGAAAACTTGAGCGACCAGGTCGAAGCCACGCGCGAAAAGATTCAGCAATCTCTGTTCGGAGCTCATCCGGCAGCCGAGGTGATCTTGGGGTTTGAAGGCGCGGCTTCAGCCGGTTTTGCCGTCTTTCATCCCAACTTCTCCACCTTCCTCGGGAAACCTGGGCTTCACCTGGAAGATCTTTACGTTCGGCCCGAGTTTCGGGGGCGCGGTCACGGGCGGTCACTCTTGCAGCGTCTGGCTCAATTGGCCGTGGAGCGAGGCTACGGCCGTTTCGAGTGGACCGTGCTGGACTGGAACGCATCAGCAATCGGGTTCTATCGCCGTCAGGGGGCTGAGATCCTGCCTGAATGGCGCATTTGCCGGGTGACTGGTGAGGCCTTGAATCAACTGGCGCAGAACTCTTCTCGCAAAGCCCTGAGCCAAGTCGATACGAGTCCGTTGGATCGATCGTGCTGACAAGATATCGTTACGGCAGATCTTCGAAGCTCCGTCGTTACGAACCTGTCGTGACGAACCTGAATTAGACCCACGTTTCGCTCTCGCCTCGTTTTACGAGCGAGTCCGTCTCACCATCATTTCTCACCAACTAAATCGCTCAACCGAGCGCCCGACCGAAGGCGAGCCAAGTCGGGTACATCCATCGGAGAGAGCGCCCTGCCAGGCGCACCCATGCAAAACGGCGGACCTAAGTCCGCCGTTTGTCGGGAGACCGGCCGAACCGAACTTCTGAGAGTTCGTGTTCGGCGTCCCTGGTTACAATGAACTACCTGGCATCGCCCGCGGGCCGGGAACCACCCTTGTAGGAGCGCTTCTCGGTCTTGGGGACCTCGGCCACGGGCTCAACCGGCGGCGGGGGCAGCGGGTTGGAGCTCTTGACGACCAGCTTGATGGAGGACCGGACCTCGGGGTGCAGACGCAGCTCGATCTCGTACTCACCCAGGGCGTGGATGGGCTTCTCGAGGTGGATCTTGCGCTTGTCGAGAGCGACTTCGAGCTGGGTCTTGAGCGCGTCAGCGATCGACCCGGAGGTCACACTGCCGAACATCTTGCCATCATCACCCGTTTTCACGGCAATGGTGAGGGTGACCTTGCTGAGGCTCTTGCCCAACTCCGACATGGAGCTGAGTTCCTTGGCCTCGCGCTCTGCGCGGCGCTGGCGCAGGGCCTCGACCCGGCGCTTGTTGCCCAAGGAAACCGGCACTGCCAGGCCCTGAGGGATCAGGTAGTTGCGTGCATAGCCGGTGGCGATCTTGACCAGATCGGACTCGCCGCCCAGACCGACCACGTTATGAATGAGGAGGACTTCTGTCTTTGGCATGGGAAATAGGAGTTAAATTATCGGTTGAAAAGGACTTGTTGGGGATCAGAACGGGACATCATCGTCATCCGGGGGACCACCCTCTGCATCCGCAGGGGCTGGAGCGGCCGGCGCCGGACGATTGCCCGTCACCCGACCAGGCACGGAGCCTGAGGCAGGGGGAGGCATCGGACCCGCACCACCACCACCCGATCCATCGGGGCGCCCACCAATGAAGGTAAAGTTCTCAAGGACTACGCCCAAGCGGGAGCGCTTCTGACCGGTCTGCTTGTCGTCCCATTGATCGAGCTTCAGTCGTCCCTCAGCAAGCAACCCTCCACCCTTTCGGAGGTATTGGGCAATCACTTCGGCCTGCTTGCCAAAGGCGTCGATGTCGACGTAAGTGACTTCCTCGCGGGTCTGACCATCTTCACCGGTCCACTTGCGATTCACCGCCATGGAAAGCTTAGCGATAGCCGTTCCCTTCGGGGTGTAACGCAACTCCGGATCCCGGGTAAGATTCCCGGCCAGGATAACCTTGTTGAAGCTGGCCATAAACGGTTGAGGTTTGAGGTGAGCCGAGTGGAATGGGCCGTATTAGCCGTATATTTAGGCCTTGGCGACCACCGGAGCCGGGGCTTCGGTGAACAGAACACGGATCACGTCGGAAGCGAGCTTGAAGCGGGAGCGCAACTCGGCGACCGCTTTGCCCTGGGCCTCGAAAATGATGTTCACGAAATGGCCAGCGCTTTCGCCGCTGCGGGCATTCCGCGCGAAGGTCTTCTTGTCGAGCTTTTGGACGGTCTCGATCTTGCCACCCACCGAGGTGATCTCTGAAGACAACTTGTCGACAACTTCTTTGAGGCCTTCTTCCTTGCCGGAGAGATCCAGAATAAACAGTCCTTCGTAGCGTTTCATGGTCTTTGAATTGGTTCTAATTCGCTGGTTTAAAATTGATTCCTCCATTGCAGGCTTCCGTCATCGGTAACCTGCCCAGAGGCTATTGCTGCCACTTTTCGTTCAATTTCCCGTCTGACTAAAAATTGTTTGTTTCCACCTCTCGGAACCCATCCACGACGGATTCGCGTTTGTTGCTGATCACTGATTTCCTGCTTGGACTGCTTGGAATAACCGGTTCGTCACTGGCGCGCTTTATTGCTCACGCGCACTCAGTCACAAGCTCGTCACTCACAAAATCGGTGCTCACAAAATCGGAGAGTCCAAGCTGATTCTGGCCACGGGCGGCAGATCCGAAGACATCTTTGTCACCGATTCTGCTGCCCCCGATTCTGCAACCCTTTACTCATCAACCTCTACACATACTCTTCGAACCGCCAAGCCGAATCCTTTCACGGATTTCGACTTTTTTTCGACTGTTCCAAAAGCACACGCTGGAAGGTTGGCTGAAGCAACTCTCGGCCCACTCAACAGCAGGCCAAAAAAGCCCCAACCGGCAGAACCCTCGGATCCAAAAGTTTCAATCCCATCAGCGGACCCACTATTTTGGCCCTACTATTTTGGATTCACTATTGGGCTCGGTTGAAGAGACTCATGGCTTTTCCAAGACTTTCCTCAAGCCAGCACTGGATCTGTCTGTCCGCCAATTGCAGAACCTCGTTCAAGCGCACTTGCTCATCGGGAGAAAAAACTCCCAACACATGCGATGCGATGTCTCGAACTGCCTGAACCGGTCGGGCCACACCAATGCGTTGCCTCGGGAATTCTTGGGTCCCCAAATGCTGGATGACCGAAGCCAGTCCGTTGTGCCCCCCTGCCCCACCGGATGGCCGCATACGGATCGCTCCCAACGGGAGATCCGCATCGTCGGCCACCACCAAGATCTGATCGGACGTGATCCGGTAGAAACGGCTGACCGCCGCTACCGCCTCACCACTCAGATTCATGTAGGTTAGGGGTTTCACGCAGACCACCTTTCGGCCGCCGCAGTCACCCGTCGCTAATTCTGAAAAGAACTTTCGCTCCTTCCGCCAACCGGAACACCGGCTGGCGGCGAAGCGATCCACCACCATGGCACCTGCATTGTGTCGGGTGCCTCGATACTCCTCGCCGGGGTTTCCGAGCCCCACGATCAAAACAGGCGGGGTCATGGGAACGGCCCTCGGTGGGACGGCGCGTCAACTCACTTCTTCTTGGCCGCAGCGGCCGGAGCAGCCTCTTCCTTCTTCTCCTTGATCATCTCGGGCTGCTTGGCCTCCGCACCGGCTGCTGCGGCAGGAGCCGCTTCAACCTCGGTAGCAGGCGCCGCAACAGAGAAGACGCGGAGGTGCTTGTCACCGAGGATCGTCACGCCAGCCGGCGCTTGGATCTGGCCGATCTGGATCGCTTGACCCACCGCCAAGGCGGAAACATCCACCAAAATCTGCTCAGGCAGATCCTTGGGAAGGGCCGTCACGCGGAGTTTCTGGAGGACGTGCTCCAAGGTTCCGCCGCCGCTCTTCACACCCTCAGCCTCACCAGTGGCCTCCACCGGGATGCGAATAGTGATCATCTCATCACTCTTCACCTCATGGAAGTCTACGTGGAGCACTTCACCGCTGAGCGGGTGGTGCTGAACATCCTGAACCAAGGCCAAACGAGCGTTGGAATCACCAGAAACCTCGAGGTCCACCAGAACGATCTCCGAGTGGGCGGAATTGATCAGATCAATGAACGCATCGGAATCGATCTCAAGATTCTGAGGGGCGATGGACTTGCCGTAAATGTTGGCAGGAATACGTCCGGTGGAGCGGAGCGCTTTGGATCCCTTGCGCCGCACCTGGGTGCGAGGGGCCGCTTTCAACTTCAATGATTTCATGATTTTAGTCGTATCTGCCGAGCCGCACTTGCAAACGGCTTCAGCCCTTAAACTCAAATAGGGAAGTGACCGAGGAATTCGTGTAAATTCGCTTGATCGCTTCTCCCAGCAAACCGGCCACTGAAAGGGTCGTGATTTTGACCCCTTCAATAGACGGGCGAATTACACTATCGGTGGTGATGAGTTCGTCAATCTCCGATTTGCGAAGGCGATCAATTCCCAAGTCATTGATCAAGGCATGGGAGACACAGGCCTGAATTCGGCGAGCACCCCTCTGCTTGAGCAAATGGGCGGCATTGACCAAAGTACCCGCGGTCTCGGTCAGATCATCCACCAGAAGGACATTCTTGCCGTCAATATCTCCGATCACCGAGATGGCCTCGGTTTCGGTGGGACTTTTGCGTCGCTTGGCCACGATGGCCAACTCGGCTCCTAGAGTCTGAGAATAGGCAGCCGCCATCTTCAAGCCTCCCAGATCCGGGCTGACCACCACGAGGTTGGGGGTCTGTTGGCGGGAGATGTACTCAAGCAGAACCGGGGCAGCGTAGAGGTGGTCGACCGGGATGTCGAAAAACCCTTGGATTTGCTGGGCGTGCAAATCCATCGTGAGCACCCGGTTGGCCCCGGCCGCCACCAACAAATTGGCGACCAACTTGGCGGTGATCGGAACGCGCGGCTGATCCTTCCGATCTTGGCGGGCATAGCCATAGAACGGCAACACTGCGGTGATTCGTGAAGCGCTCGCCCGCCGCAACGCATCGATCATGATGAACATTTCCATCAGATGCTGGTTGGCCGGCTGGCTGGTGGACTGGATGACGAAGACATCCGTGCCACGGACGTTCTCATCGATCTTGACGAAGGTCTCGCCGTTGGGAAACGGCTTCACCGTGGAGCAACCCAAGGGGATCCCGATGGAATCGCAAATCGCCTTGGCCAGACTGGGATTGGAGTTACCGGTGAAGACTTTCACAGAATTGTCAGACAGGTCCGAAATCAGCCGCTATCGACAGCTTGTTCGGCTGGGAGAGGCTCACGGAGTCCGACTCCTCATCGCAAGTGCATTTTCCGCAGGCACCCTCCCGATCTCCTCAAGATTTGCGCTGGAGCAGGTAGTCGGAAATGGCTTCCAAGGCGACCGCTTTGCCCCGGAACGGTTGGAGAGCCGCCTCGGCCTTGGCGGTCAGTTCCGCAGCGATGACTCGGGATTTTTCAAGCCCAACGATCGACGGGTAGGTCGCCTTCTGTGCCTTCACATCTTTGCCAGCAGTCTTTCCCAACTGCTCGGAAGTCTGGGTGACATCCAGAATGTCGTCGATCACCTGGAAAGCCAATCCGACATGATAACCAAAGTCCGTCAACGCATCGAGTTGAGCCGGCGTGCAGTTGGCACTCATGCCTCCTAACCGCACGGAGCAGGCCAGCAGCGCACTGGTTTTGCGCTCATGGATGTATCGAAGCTGAGCCCGAGAGATTTTCTTGCCCTCGCCCTCCAAGTCGGCCACCTGCCCCGCGATGAGTTGCAAGGAACCGGAAGCTTTGGCGATCTCCAAGACCACATCCTTCACGCTGTAACGCTTCCACCCGGTGCAGGAGGCAGCGATTTCAAAGGCCTGGGTCAACAGGGCGTCACCAGCGAGGATCGCTATACCCTCGCCGAAGACCTTGTGGTTGGTCGGTTTCCCGCGCCGCAGGTCGTCATTGTCCATGCCAGGCAAATCGTCATGGATCAGGGAATAGGTGTGGATGCACTCGACCGCGCACGCCAGAGGCATGGCCGAGGCATGGGTACCTCCACAGGCCTCGGCGGCTGCCAGCACCAAGGCAGGTCGCATCCGCTTGCCTCCGGCGAAGAGGGAATAGCGCATGGCCTTGTGGATCGTGGCGGGCTTGGCGGTGGCCTTGGGAAGGAACCGGTCCAAAGCTCGATCCACCTCACGACTTTGTGTGGCGATCCAGGAAGCGAGGTCGAAGAGGGACATCTGACCCGCTAAGTAACGCGGCGACGACCGGCCTTTCAAGGCAATTGCCCAACAGCGACACCTCGATTTGACCGCTTCCCGATTTGACGGCCTGAAAGCGGGACCCGAAACTGGAAAACCGCCCGATGTCCAGTTTGACCGATAAACTTTCCCGAGCCGCCCGGTTCTGGGAGCGCTTGGCTGCCGCCCAATTTCCGGATCTGGGGGCTGGCCCAAGAAGCGGAGTGCTCTCGGCAGTCACGCTGGAAATTCGTCTTCTCGAGCTCAACCGAGAGTTCAATCTGACGGTTCCAACGTCGGAACTTCTCACCGCCACTGCCCTCCTCTACCACGACCACCATGACCCGGCCCACAATCTGGTCCAGGATCGCGGTGATCGGGACGCTTGCTTGATCCATGCCCTGTTGCATCGCCGCGAACCAGACTACTGGAATGCAGCCTATTGGTTCCGCAGGGTATCCGGGCACCCGATTTACGGAATGGCGACCCCTGCGGTGATCCGGGCGGCGCAAACTCCCCAAGCACGGGCCGTGCTGGAGCGGCTGACCCTTTCTGGAAACCTGGACCCGCTGGCACTGGTTCAAGAATGTGAACGCATGGCCGAATGCCCCGATCCCCAAGCCATCGCCTATCTGCGTCAGGTTCAACATTTGGAATTTGCGGCATTGGTCGAGCACCTGCTTGCCTGACCGCCGGCCTTGAATCACATGATGTCCCTGAGTGATGTTCTGTCGGCGGTGCTGCCGGTTTTTTTCTTGGCATTGGTAGGGATCGGGCTCCGTCGCGTGCGCTGGCTAACCGAGGAAGCCGATGCGACCTTGCTGCGATTGGTGGTCAACGTCCTGACCCCCTGCCTGATCTTCGACAAGGTGCTCGGCAACCAGGCTCTCCAGCGCGCCGAAAACCTGTTCATCCCCCCACTGATGGGCTTCGGGGGAATTGTCTTGGGGATCGGCATCTGCTGGCTCTTCCGCCGACGGGTGGGGCTCAAGACCGATGCTGAACAGCGGACCTTCACCCTGGTCGCCGGACTTCAAAACTACGGGTATGTCCCCTTCCCCTTGGTCCTCGTGCTGTTCGCGAACCATCCGGACACACCGGGTGTTCTGTTCGTGCACAATCTGGGTGTGGATATCGCCATGTGGACCTTGGGCTTGATGACCCTGGGTCACGCCACCGGTCCCGGTGAATGGCGCAAGCTCATCAACGCACCCCTCGTGGCCATCGTCCTCTCCCTCCTTCTCAACGCCTGCGGGGCAGCCCGCTGGATGCCCCGCCCTGTGGGCATCACTGCCTCCATGCTGGGTGCCTGTGCCTTTCCGTTGGGCATCATGCTGACCGGAGCGATGGTGGCCGACCAGATCCGCCAATTGCATCCCGCGCGGGCCGCCGGAGCCTTGATCTGGTCGGCCGTTTTCCGTTTGGGCGTCATCCCCGCGCTGATGCTCGGTATCGTGCGGGTTCTTCCCTGCTCGGTGGAAGTCAAACGGGTGATTGTCGTCCAGGCAGCAATGCCCGCCGGGGTCTTTCCCATTGTGCTTTCCCGACTCTATGGGGGGGATCCCGCCACCGCCGTGCGCATCGTGGCCGGCACCACCATCCTCAGTTTGATCACCATTCCGCTGTGGATCCAGGTGGGCATGGCCTGGCTCCATCTGGCGCCTTGAACACGTCGGAGGGGCCCAGCTCTAAAATCGGGAAGTCCCGAAGTGTGCACAGAGAGACAGGCGCTTCCCGGTTGCGATTGCCGCCCCATCGACTCAGCTTTCTGCCAACTGATGTATGGACTTTCAGAACTCCCCGGCGGTCTGCGCGTAGTGACAGCCACCATGCCGCACCTGGCCAGCGTATCGGTGGGCATTTGGGTCAATACCGGTGGGCGACACGAGACGGCCCGCGAGAATGGGGCGGCTCACTTCATTGAGCATATGCTCTTCAAGGGAACGCGCCGGCGGTCAGCCGCGCGGATTTCGCAAGATGTCGAGGGGATCGGCGGCTACCTCAATGCCTTCACCGACGAGGAGCACACCTGCTTCTACAGCCGTGCAGTGGCCTCCCGGTTGCCGGAACTGCTCGACGTGCTCTGCGACATGTTCCTCGAGTCCAAGTTTGCCTCGACTGAGATTTCCAAGGAGCGCGATGTGATTCTGGAAGAACAGGCCATGTACCGCGATCAACCGGCCGAACTCGTCCATGACCTCCTCAACCAAGTCCAGTTTCCCGGGCACCCACTGGGACGCCCAGTGATCGGTTCGGCACGCTCGGTTCGCGGACTCCGCCGGGAAGACCTGTTGGGGTTCTTCGAACGCCGATATATCAGCGGATCGATCGTCATCGCCGCCGCAGGCAACCTGACCCACGCAAACCTGCTCACCGAGGTGGAACGATGGGTCCGACGATTCCGCCAGGGAGTTCACCCGACAGCAGAGCCAGCACCGGCCACCCCTGAGAAGCCCCGCTGGCTGCTGCACTCCAAAAAAACCGAGCAAACCCACATCGCCCTCGGATTTCGAACCGCCTCCCGGCAGGACGAACGCCGCTTCGCGCTGCGGCTGCTCAATGTCCTGCTCGGTGAGAACATGAGTTCGCGCCTGTTCCAGACGATTCGCGAAGAGCACGGCCTGGCCTACAACATCCAGAGCACCGGAACCTCCTGGAGCGACTGCGGTGACTTGGTGATTTCAGCAGGTCTGGAGGACGCTCAGTTGGAGAAGGCACTGAAACTCATCCTCAAAGAAGTTCAGCGCCTGGCGGACCGGGCGCCCGGCCGAGGAGAACTGTCGCGGGCGCGGGATTACGCTCTGGGTCAGGCAGACCTTTCGCTCGAGGGATCCGAGCAGATGATGATGTGGCTGGGCGAACAAGTACTGGGATTCGGCAGGGTCATTCAACCTGAGGAAACCCGAGCACGGATCGCGGCCGTCCAGCCGGCTGACATCCGCCGGGTAGCCCGAGATTTCCTGAATCCATCCCGATTGTCGCTGGCGCTGGTCAGCCCCCGCAATTCCGATCGGGGACTCGGTGCACTGCTCGAATCCTGGGTTGGACGGTGAACCTGACCCGGAGAGGGTTCCGGCACGCTGACGGAGAATCCTTCTGATTACCGAAGACTGCTGCTCCGCAGAGGACCTAACGACCGCCCGTTTCGATCACCAGGCGCACACCCTCACCCATGGCCCGCTCCAATTTTGCCCGGGCAACGGTGTAGTCGCGCAGCGCCTGACTGTACTGGGTGCGGGATAGCTTGAGGGCGGTCTGTGCCGACAGCACTTCCAACTGCGTACTGCTGCCCGCATCGGCCCGAGCCGTGACCAATCGAACGGCCTCCTCGGCCTGCTCAATGACCCGGGTCTGAGACACCAGGACTTCTTTGGATTCCATGAACAGAGAAAATGCCGTGCGGACCTCCAATTCGATGCGCCGACGGACATCCTCGACTTCGAGCCGAGCTCGCTCTTCGCGGGCTCTGGCCATGTTGACCTTGGCCTGGGTCTGACCAAAATCGAAGAGCAGCCAATTGGCCTGCACACCCACGGTCCAACCGTCCAGCGTCTGGTCGAGATCCCGGATGAAGTTCCGGTTCTGTACTCCGTAGCCCGCGGTTCCTGAGAGCGAGGGAAGCAAATCGGCACGCGTCTGGAGAACTTCTTCATGACGCAATTGGGAGGTGCTTTGCGCCGCCTTGATTTCGGGTCGGCGGAGCCAGGCTGCATTGAGGGCCGCCCCCACCGAAACTTCGAAGGGCTCGGCCTTGAGGCTGTCGGCCGTCCGCAGCGGAATGTCCACCCCGGTATCGGCCGGGATATCGCATCCGAGGAGGAGCGCGAGGGTGTTGCGGGAAATCCGCTCCTGGTTACGAGCGCGGATCAACGGCGGGAGCGCGTTGGCCAGTTCCACCTCGGCCCTCAGCACATTGAACCTGGGAACAGTCCCAGCCTCGAGGCTGCGGCGGGCCGTCTCCAATTCCCGCTCCAAGAGTTTCTTGGATGCCTCTTGGACAACGATTTGCTCCACCGCCAGGAGCACGTCGCTGTAGGCGGTCCGCACCTCCAGCAAGGTATTGGCCACCAGCGCCTGGTAGGAGGCCAGTGCCGCCTCGCGGGTGAGCCGCGAGGAGCGGGCCATCGAGTTGTATTTGCCACCCGCATAAATGGGCTGTGTCACCACCAGATTGGCATTCCAGCTCTGGTTGTTCAGGAAGGGGGTTGCGGGTTGGGCCGCGGAGAACTGAACCCGCTCGATCCGCGCCTCATCCAGTTGCTGGTAGGCGCCCGTGGCGGCCAGACGGGGCAAACGAGCCGCGCGTTGCTGGATGGCAAGCCCCTGGGCCTCCTCCAGATCCTGCCTCCCCTTTCTCAGCGTCACGTTGTGCGTCAGAGCGAATTCGAGGGCCTGATCGAGGGTCAGCGGTCCAGACGGCAAAGGCACCGCATTGGTGATGGCAGCCGTGATCGGAAGCCCGATGGCCAGCAACAGCGAAACGAGGACGAGGGATCTCATGGAAACTCAAGGAGTGGACTGGGCCGCAGTCTGGGGACGTTGGATGAACACATCGACCTGTTGACCGACGTAGACTGGAAAGGCCGGGCGATCGAAGGCGTAGACAATTTGCAACACTCGGGTATCCACACGCTCGAGACTGTCACCGGTCAGACTGCGCTTGGGCACCACATAGGGTTCGATGCGAACGAACTTTAATGGAGTCTTCATCTCGGAATGGCCCTTCAGTGACGCAACAGCCGGATAGTCGGCTCTGATGAGCACGGAGTCCTGCTCATCGACTTCGGCACGGACCTGATAGGTGTCCACATCGCCCAGGAGCATCAACGACTCCGACTGCGGCTTGACGGTGGCAAATTCCCCTTCGCGCAAATTCACCTGAAGCAAACGACCGTCCCGAGGTGCACGAACGGTGAGAATTTCCAGATCGGTGTTGGCCTGATGCACCGCCTCCTCGGACGCAGCAGCCATAGCTCGAGCGACTTCCGCCCTCGCCCGAGCCGTGCCCAAGGAGAACTCGCGCCGCTTGACTTCATCCTCGGTCGCCACTTGATCCCGACCCAACTGGGCAAACCGCTTCAACTGGTCGGCCAGATCGGCGACCTGAGCCTCTTCAACGGCAATCTGGGAGCGGAGCGATCTTGCCTGCGCCTCCAGCACCCGGACACGGGCTCGAACCTCGCGCCCGTCCAACTGAAAGAGTGGTACCCCCTCTTTGACTGAATCCCCTACCTTCACAAAGACCTTCATCACCAAGGCCTCTCGGGGCGCGGCAATCTTGACGTTCTCGCGCGAGGCTTCGATCAAGCCGGTCGAGGCCACTGTGCGCGAATAGGGTGAGCGGGGCGGCTCGGACACCGGGCCGGGATTGGCAACCTTGACGTTCTGCCCCCGGAGGAGGAACACCATTAGGCCTACGCCCAGGAGCGCCAGCCAGAATGAGAGACGTTTCAAGAGGATCATGGACAATTAGGAACGGTTTTCCGAATGAATGAAGGAGGAAAGCGATGCCCCGGCGTGGACGTGTGTCACTCGGCCGTCCTCCATCACGCTGATGCGATCGGCATAGCCATAGATGCGGGGATCATGGGTGACAATCAAGACGCTGCGTCCTGGGGCCTTGGCCGCAGTGCTGAGCAATTCCATGATTTGGTGGCCCGTGAGCGAATCCAGCGCGCTGGTGGGTTCGTCGCAAATCACCAATCGAGGCTCATGGACTAGGGCTCGGGCTATAGCCACCCGCTGTTGTTGCCCACCCGAAAGCTGCGTCGGCAACTGGCGCTCTCGTCCAGCCAACCCTACCTGCCGCAACCTCTCCGTGGCCTTGGCTTCGGCCTCGCGGCGAAGTGTTCCATTGAGCAGCAATGGAACACTCACATTCTCAACCAAGGACAAGGTCGGGATCAGGTTGAACTGCTGAAAGATGAACCCAATGTTCCGGCATCGGAACCGGGTGACCTCCGAAGGCGACAGTCCGGTCAGGCAGGTGCCAAAGAGATTCACCTCACCCTGATCGCTCAACAGAGTTCCGGCCAACACGCTCAACAGGGTGGTTTTGCCACAGCCCGAAGGACCCACAATGAGGTGCAACTCGCCTTGGCTCGCCTCGAAATCAGCCCCCTTCAAAGCCTGAGTGCGGGCATCCCCAACCCCAAACGCCTTGACGATGCCTCGTGCACCGACAGCCAGGTCGCCCGGTGGGTTGCAAACGACCGGGGTGGCAGGAAGTGAAACTGAGTTCACAGGACGAAACGGGGTGGTCATCGGCGAGGTTCAACCACGGAACACGATGGCAGGCTCCAGCTTGGCCACGCGCCGGATGCCGAACAGGGCCGCAAGGGCACAAATGACAAGAACAGCAGCCATGGACTGAAACACGAATACCGCATTTGCCTTGAACGGGGGCTGCCCGCTCTGGGCGATCGTCAGGCCGAAGAGAGCTGTCAGTCCGATGCCGATGCCGAATCCGATCAGGCCGACGATCATGGCCTGGAACAGGAGCATTCCGGCCAGAAGACTGTTGCTGGCCCCCATGGCCTTGAGGGCCCCGAGATTGCGCAAGTTTTCGAGGACAAAGGAATAAAACGTCTGACCACAGACGGCCACCCCCACCACAAACCCCAGCACGATCGTGGTCAAGAAGGAGATGGGAATACCGGTGTTGGTCCAGACCCATCGAAGGGTGGACGCCTCCAGTTGGGGAACGGTGAAAGCGCGAAGACCGGTCTCGGCCATGATCCGCTGGGCCACCACCGCCGTGTCCAACCCGGGTTTGGGCTCTGCCAGGATCATCGAAAGCATTTTTCGTTGTCGCGGAGCATACTGGAGGGCCTGGTCATAACTGGAGAAAACGTAAGGATAGCCAAAGAAGTGCCGCTCCGTTTTGCAGATGCCCACGACTCGAGCCTCTCGGTCGTTGATCTCAAACACATCACCCACCTTCAACGGCCTGCCCACCCCCGATCCGAGACGGGTGACCTCCGCAGCGAGCGTGTCGATGACAACGCTGTTGGGCAGACGCAGTTGCGAGATGTCCCCCTCAATCATGTGAGGCGGACGCCCGTACAGGGTCCCGGAGTGCAAACCGATCATCTGGATCATCTTGTCGGCACCGTCTGCCGTCCGGGCCTTGAGGACCCCCTGGAACAAGGGCACTGCAAAGTCGACACCTTCCACCGAACGCACCCGATTCACGTCGGTGTCCCGCATGGCCTTGGTTTCATTGACCTGATCCACACGGGATTCAACGATCCAGATGGAGGCCCGCATGTTGCGCATATGGCTCGTCGTCCACGCCAGCAACCCCTGGAAAACCGAGTATTGCTGAGTCATCAGCAGGGATGAAAACGCCAAGCCCCCAACCAGCATCCAGTATTTGGCGCGGTCACCGAGCAGCATTTTCAGAGCAAGCAGGAACATGATTCAAACCAACGGGCGGAGGAGACCCTGAATATGCCGAGCCTGAATATCCACCCACCATTCCAACCTTCCAGTCAGGCTTCAGTGCAGCGGATGGATTTCATCGACTCGGCAACGCCTTACTGAGTGAACAGTCCACCGAGAGGGCGGCTTGCGTCAAACGGGCTTTACCTGAAATCAACACGGAAGGTGTAGGCCGCAAGAAACGGGGGACATGCTTTTTTCAAGAGTGGCGATTGCCCACTGGGATGCCATTACCTACGTTGACTCCCGTCCATGATTGGAGACCTGTTTCACAAAGCCTACGTCGTGCTCGCGGTGCTCGTATTTTTCGGTGCCTCCGTGTTCGTCCACGAATACGGGCACTTTTGGATGGCCCGTCTGCGCCGCATGGTGGTTCTCGGGTTTTCAATCGGTTTCGGACCCAAGATATTCGGGTGGATGGACCGCCACGGAGTGGAGTGGGCCGTGCGTTGGATCCCTGCCGGAGGGTTCGTGAAGCTGCCTCAGATGCTGACTTCCGAGACCATCGAAGGGGCGGCAGATCCCGCAGTGGCTCCCGCTTCACCCGCTTCCCGTATCTGGGTTGCCTTGGCAGGGCCGGCCATGAACATCGTTTTCGCCTTGGCCATCGCCAGCCTGATCTGGTGGGTCGGCCTACCAGTTCCGGTCAATCCGCCGATCATCGGCTACGTCGAGCCTGATTCCGCAGAGGCGCGGTTGGGCATCCGAGAAGGCGATCGTATGATCCGGGTAGACGGCAAACTCGTGCGACGGTGGCAAGACGTCCAACGCTTCACGGTTCTGGCACGGTCCCAAAACATAGCTGTGGAGATCGCCCGAGGGGATTCGGTTTCCAATTATGTGCTGACGGCCGTCGTCAACCCCACCTTCGGGCTCAAGTTGCTCAACTTGGACCCCAAAGATCATCCGGTCATCATGGATCTGGCTCCGGGCGGTGCCGCCCAAGAGGCAGGAATGGCCGTGAATGACCAGTTCATCTCGTTCGGCGGAGTACCGGTGGTGGGGCAATCCCAATTGGTGGAACTCATCCGCGCCCAGACTGGCAAGCCCGCCCAGGTCGAGGTGCAGCGCGCGAGCCAGCGCATGACCTTCACCGTGACCCCTCGGGTAGACCCGACCAGCGGCGTGGCCCGAATCGGTGTGACCATCGCACCGAGCCGGGTGTTGACTTACCAATTGCAACGCCCGGGACCAACCCCTTGGGAGCAGGTTTCGGGGGTGTTGGTCCAGATGGGAGAATTGGTGGGCGCCTTGGCGCACTCCAAGGAAACAGGTGTGAGCGCCAAGGACATGAGTGGCCCCGTCGGAATCTTCGGCAAATTGGCCGCTGACGTGAATGCCGATATCCGCTTGGACCTGAGCTTCCTCGTGATGTTGAATGTCAATTTGGCCATTATCAATTTGCTGCCGATTCCGGTATTGGATGGCGGGCACATCACCATGGCTCTCTACGAGATCATCACCCGCCGGCGCGTTGCGCCGCGTTTCCAAGAGATTGCTACGTCCGCCTTCGCGGTCCTCCTGCTGAGCTTCATGGCCTATGTTTCCTTCTTTGATGTGGTGAAACGCGGCCCCCTGTTCCGGGCCATGTTCCGCCAAGAAACCGTCATCGAAGCCCCCTCGCAGCCGACGCCAGCCCCGTAAGGATTGGCACTCAAAACCTCCGGGAAATTCTCCGGAGCGTTGACGCCGCCGGCCGCCATCCCGTTTATTCCCTCTCAGCGATTCATGAAGTATTGCCCTTCTCCCTGGAGTTACAGCCGCAGACCCGCCCGCAACGTCACTGTGGGCGACCCCGCTTGCGGCGGCGTGGTGCTCGGGGGAGATCACCCAGTGGTCAAGCAGTCGATGCTCACCTGCGATACCATGGACACCGCCGAATGCGTGCGGCAGACCTTGGAACTGGTGGCCGTAGGCTGCCAGATTGTGCGCATCACAGCTCCGACTGTGAAGGACGCCGCCAACCTCGAGAACATTGTTCGAGAACTGCGCCAGGTGGGTTGTCAAGTGCCTCTGGTTGCCGATATCCACTTCAAGCCGGAAGCGGCGATGGAAGCCGTCAAGTGGGTGGAAAAAGTCCGAATCAACCCGGGCAATTACGCCGACAGCAAGAAATTCGCGATCAAGGAATACACCGACGAGGCCTACGCTGAAGAACTGGCGAGGATCGAGGCACGCTTCACGCCGCTGGTGCAAGAAGCCAAGCGTCTGGGTCGCGCCCTGCGCATCGGAACCAATCACGGATCCCTCAGCGACCGGATCATGAACCGGTATGGGGACTCCCCTGTGGGCATGGTCGAAAGCGCCCTCGAATTCGCCCACATCTGCCGCAAGAACGGTTTCCACAACTTCGTCTTCTCGATGAAGTCCTCCAATCCGAAGGTGATGATCGAGTGTTACCGGCTGCTGGCGGCCCGCCTCGACCTGGAAGGCCCCGACTGGAACTACCCGCTGCACCTGGGCGTCACCGAGGCGGGTGAAGGCGAAGACGGCCGCATCAAATCGGCCATTGGTATCGGCTCCCTGCTCTGCGACGGCATCGGCGATACAATACGAGTCTCTCTGACCGAAGACAGCCCGCGTGAAATCGCTGTTTGCAACGACCTGCTGGCGCAAATCCCCCAACTGACCGGAACCCACCTGGCCTTGGGCAACCCCTCCCTCCCTTGGGATCCCTTCAATTTCAAACGACGCGAATCGGTCGTGTCACCGTTGGGGGATCTGCCAGCAGGCGGAGAAAACCTGGTTCGAGTGGTGGTCGAACGCAGCACCTTTGATGCGGTGGCCCCGAAGATCTCCCCCAAGGTCGATGTCAAACCGGAGGCCATTTACGAAGACCTCCAGCTGATGGAGGTGGATCCCACCTCGGATTTTCCGCATCCCCCGTGCGAGACCCAGTGGATCACCGTCCAAGATGATGTGTCCCTGCCTCCCATCACCGCCTTCCGATTGCTGACGGTCCGGTTGGCGGCGCTGGGTAGCCGCAATCCCATCCTACTCAAGGACCGACTCATTGCCCCGTCCGAGGCATTGACCCCGGAGGCGGCCCAACTGCAGGCGGCCGTCAACCTCGGTTCGCTGCTGGCGGACGGCATCGGCGACGCGATCCTCGTCCGCTCGGAGCCCGGAGCCGGGCAGTCCCTGCGATTGGCCTTCAACATCCTTCAGGCCGCCGGCTGCCGATCCTTCAAGACCGATTACGTCGCCTGCCCCAGCTGTGGCCGAACGCTCTTCAACCTGCAAACGGTCACCGCGCGCATCAAAGCCCGGACCGAGCACCTCAAAGGCGTGAAAATCGCCATCATGGGGTGCATCGTGAATGGTCCAGGTGAGATGGCCGACGCCGACTTCGGCTACGTGGGCGGAGCTCCCAACAAAATCAACCTCTACGTGGGCAAGAAGCCGGTTCGCTTCAACATCCCGGAGGACGAAGCGGTCGAACGCCTGGTGGACCTCATTCGCGAACACGGCAAGTGGCGGGATCCTGAGGCAGCCTGATCCACCGCGGCGGCAGCGCTAAAAATATCCTTCAAAGCTGCTTCTCGCAAACCGCGGAGTCGGACCAAATTCAATCCTTCGGCCAAATCCTGACCGAGCGTTTCCCGATCAGAATCTCACGCACACGGTCCCACGACACAGGGCTGTAGGGCGTTGCCCGGGAAGAGCACGCGCCGGACGGCGTTCCAACGGAACGCACCCAGTCTCGCATCAAGGCCAAATCTGGTAGAGAACCAGATACACCAATACTCCGGTCACCGAGACGTACATCCAAATCGGCCACGTCCAACGAGCGATCTTCTTGTGCCGCTCCAGGTCTCCCGCGCTGCCACGGCGCAGGGTGATCAGCGCCAACACCGGCACCGCAGCGGCCAGAAGGATGTGCGAAAAGAGCATTCCATAATACCAGGGCCGCAGGAACTCAGGTCCCTTGAAGGGCGTGTGGACCGATTTCAGCAGGTACTTGTGGGTCAGGTACAACAGCAGGAAGACGCAGGATGTGACAAACGCCGCCACCATGCACTTACGGTGAGCTTCACGCCGCCCGGCCTTGATGTGGATGAGTCCGGCCACCAGAAGAATTCCTGCCACACCGTTGAGGCAAGCGTTGACCAGCGGCAGGAACTGCAGGGAATGGTTCATAAGATGCCTTTGAGACGCTTGACGGACTGAATCACCTGATCTTCAGCGTCTGAATCTTCACTGTGGATGACGAATCGCAAACGCCCTTGGGAATCCAACACTCCAAAATCCGCCGTGTGGATGAATAGATCCTCCAATTTCGGAGATGGCTCCCCCGATTCGACCACCGCAAATTTCAGATCAGCAATGGCCACCCGATAGACCTCGGCCTTTGGGCCGGTGAGCATCCACCACTTTTCTGAGGAAGCTTGGTACTCCAAGCCATAGCGCTTCAAAACTTCCGGCGTGTCGTACTCCGGATCTGCAGTCAGAGAAACCAAGCGCACTCCAGAGGGAATTCGAGACTGGAGCCGCTGCATCTGAGCCGACAAGCGTCGACACTGGGTGGGACACCGAGAGAAAACAATGTTGACCACACTGATCCGTCCCTTGAGGGAATCCTTGTCCACCGGTTGCCCCAATTGGTTGGTCAGCGAAAAGTCGTGGAGCTGACCCAGAATGGGAGGTGCGCCCCGGGAGCGGAAGTAAGCCACCGAGACCGCCAGCAAACTGGCGACCAGTGTTCCCCACAGAAACCGTTGGATATGCGACTCCATCGTGATTGAAAAAAAAGGCCGCCGGTATGAAACCAGCGGCTGATCCGGCGGACTCAATCGGTAGCCTGATTCGAGCAGCTTATTCGAAGCTACCACCCGCGCCACCTGCCTTGGACTTTTCAGCAAACCACTTGTCGTAATCTGCCTCCGAGACCACCTTGAAAACACCCTTCATGGACGCGTGACCGTTGCCGCAGAGCTGGGCGCACGTGATGGTGTAATCGCCGGTTTTGGTGGGCGTGAAATGCACGGGGATGGACAAACCGGGAATCACATCCTGGGTCACCCGCATGGCCGGCAGCTTGAAGCAATGGATCACATCCATGCTCGACAACTTGGCAATCACAGGCCGGTTGACTGGCACCAGGAACGCCTCGGTGACCACCGAGATGTCGTCCTTGGCATCGGCGTCGCTGGTATCCAAACCAAAGGGATTGCCACGGTCGGCAAACTTGGTGTCCTGCTTGCCCCACTTGCCATCGGTTCCCGGAAAATGGGCCGCCCACGCGAACTGCTGAGCCATCACCTGGATTTCGACCGGCTTCTGGTCGGCCCCGGGAGGATTGTCGACCGCCCTGGCCCAAAGAGGCACAGCGAGGCCAATCAACAGCACGGCCTCCACCACTGCTACACCGATCTCCAAGTAGGTCGAAGCATGGCTGCGGACACCCACGTAATCGGCTTTGGGATTGGCAGCTTTGTTGAAGCGCACCATTACCCAGAGGAAGTAAGCGAGCCATCCCACAAACAGCGCACCCATGAGCAGGTGCACGTACAGGATCAACTCATCGATGCCATTGCCATGGGCCGAAGCCACTTCCGGCATTCCAAAATATCGAAGTAGAGAGGTCATGTATTTCCGAAAATTTGCAGACGATCAAACCGAGGGAGATTCACCCGCTTCAGTCTCCGCGTTCACACGCTTGGATCGACGGGCAATGAACACAAAGAAACTACCGAACAACACCCAAGCAGCGACCACGAACCCCAGCATCACATAGATGCCCGCATTCATGCCTTGAGCGAGGGCTTCATCCGTCTTGCCGAAGCAAGCGGTGCACGCATTCAAGGACGGCATCGTCAGCAACGCCGCTGCCAGGACACTGGAAATTCCCAAGTGGAGTTTCATAGAAAACTGATGTTCCGAAGCTTCCGGAGGAAGAATCGACCGTAAATCACCAAGCCAACCACCGAGCTTGCCGCACACAGACTCCAGACCAGGTATTCCGTGGAATGGGTCTCTTGATACGCCAAGAAACTCCATCCGCTCAGGAATGCCATCAGGACCACTGAGGCCGCGACAAACACAATGTGGAAGGCTTTAAGGGACATACAACGTCTTGGTCTCCGAGTTTCTGGGAAGGTCACGGCTACCCCACAGGGTCAACCCCATCAGGGCCACAAAGAAAATCGCCGAGATGACCAGCACCCCATACACCAACTTCTTTTCGGACAGAAGGTGCATGAAATAACCGGCAACCAAAAAGGCCTTGATCGACGCGATGAAGAGGGCGACCGCGACTGTCAGCGCCATGCTGCTGAAGTCGACGTAGTACATGGCCACAGTCAGGACGGTCCCGACGAGCAAAGCCCCGAAAATGATCAAATAGGTTCGGACGTGAGCCGCGATGTCGTGATCATGATCATCGCCGCCATGGGAGGCCGAAGTAGAAGCGCTGTGTTGGCTCATAAATGCAATCAGAGGAGGTACACCACCGGAAACAAGAAGATCCAGACGAGGTCCACGAAGTGCCAGAAAAGTCCACCCACCTCGATGCGGTTAATGAACTGCTCCGGATTCGATTTCCACATCTTGGCTCCGGGGAAGGCGAAATAACCCAGCACCAACGCCCCACCCAAAACGTGCAATCCGTGCAAAGCGGTGATCAAGAAATAGACTGCGAAGAACGGATGGGTCGCCGGGGTATAAGATCCCATGGAAACGATGTCCGAAACCGCAACCTCACGGACTTCATGCTGGTGGGATGCGCCCTTCTTGGGGTGACCGTTGATATCACGCGCCGGATCCACCTCGACCTTGATCTTGGCCACCTTCTGTTCAGTCAGTTTGGCGACACTCCACTGATCGCTGAAGTTCCAGAATCTCGGATGCTTACCGTCGACCTCGATGTGACCGGTCAACGCCTTGCCATCCTGAAGGCGGATGACGTAGTGGCTGAACTTGTCGTTGTACTCAAACGACTTGATGCCCAAGAAGGCGAAGGCACACAACACCGTGATCACCATGTACACACGGAACCGCGCGAAGTTGTTCATCTTGAGCGCAGCCCAAGCCAGAACCACGGTCACCGACGACGTGATGAGAACCGCCGTGTTGAACGTACCAATCGGGATATTGAGAAGCCCTCGAGGCCATGCCAATGCCACATCCGGCCAAAAGCCGACTGGCGCGCTGACCCGGAGAAGGATGTAGGCCGAAAACAAGGCTCCGAAGAGCATGATTTCCGAGGCCAAGAACAACCAAATGCCCACCTTGGCATTGTAGAGCCCCGTGTCCGGTCGGGGTGTGTGCGTGTAGGGGATTTCCATTATTGGATCGGTAAAAAGTTGGAACAGAACCGTTCAGTTCTTGTCTCCCTGAGGAGTGAAGTCGGTTTTGGCTCCCGGAACGCTGTACTCGTAGGGGCCGCGGTAGGCGACCGGTTCCTGGAGGAAATTTCCGTGCGGCGGAGGGGTCGGAGTAGCCCATTCCAGCGTGGTCGCCTGCCACGGATTGTCCGAGGTGGTTCGCTTGCCTGCGAAGATGCTGGAGAAGAAATTGATGATGAACGGAATCTGGCAAATTCCCAGACCGACCGCGCTCCAAAGGATCATGTTGTTCAGCTTGAGAACGCCGGGATCAATACCCTGACCGAAGTAGGTCGTTCCACCGTCGGACATACGTCGGGACATGCCCTTGAAGCCTTGAATGAACATCGGGGCGAAAACACAGTTCATAAAGAACAGAGAGCCAGCCCAATGAATCTTACCCAAGACTTCATTCATGTGGCGTCCCGTAATCTTCGGGAACCAGTAGTAAATGCCTGCAAATACGGCAAACATCGTTCCCGGAGCCACGACGTAGTGGAAATGGCCGATCACGTAGTACGAATCGTGCAGGAAGATGTCCGAGGCGTTGAAACCCAGAGGCAAACCCGTGAGCCCACCGATTCCGAACATCGGCAGGAACGACAGGGCGAAGAGCGAGGCCGAATTGAAGCGGATGGATCCACCCCAGAGCGAGATGAACAAGGCCGTCAAGATGATGACCGAAGGGATCGAAATCATCATGGTGGTGGTCTGGAAGAAGGTCGCCACCTTCGTGCCCATGCCCGTGAGGTACATGTGGTGGGCCCAGACAATGAATGATAGGAATCCGATGCTCATGGCCGCATAGACCATGCTCTTGTAGCCCCAGAGCGGCTTGCGGATGTTGTTGGCAATCACCTCTGCGACGATGCCAATGGCGGGCAGAATCAAAACGTACACCTCGGGGTGACCCAAGAACCAGAACAAGTGTTGCCAGAGCAGCGGGCTACCGCCACCGGACACCGGCAGAGGGCTTCCACTGACCACGAGTCCCTGGGGCAGGAAGAACGAGCTACCGAAGAGATTGTCCATCAACTGCATCAAACCGGCGGCTTCCAGCGGGGGGAAGGCCAGGAGCAGCAAGAAACCGGTCACAAACTGAGCCCACACGAAGAAGGGCATTCGCATCCAGCTCATGCCGCGGCAGCGCAACTGGATAATGGTGGCAATGAAGTTCACCGAACCCAGCAAAGACGAGGTGATGAGGAGCACCATGCCCATGAGCCAGTAGGTCTGACCATCAAAGCGATTGGCCAGATCGGTGACCGAGGCCAAGGGGGAGTAGGAAGTCCAACCGGAACGAGCCGCACCACCCGGGGTGAAAAAACTGGCGAACATCACCACTCCGCCCAGGAAGTAACAATGGAAGCTCGCCATGTTCAACCGGGGAAAAGCCATATCAGGCGCACCGATTTGCAGCGGGGTAACATAATTGCCGAAGGCCCCGAAGAGCACCGGAACGATGGCCAAGAACACCATGATGGTGCCGTGCATCGCGCCGAAGGAGTTGTAGAGATCACCGCCGACGATCCCACCCTTGGCCATGTCTTCACCCAACACCTTCTCCAAAAGCGGCCCCACCAACGGGACTGGGGCACCAGGATGAGCCAGTTGGAAGCGCATCACCAGCATCAAAAAGAAGCCGAAAAGCAGGAACAGCAGCGACGACACTCCGTATTGGATGCCGATGACCTTGTGGTCGGTGCTGAAGATGTACTTGCCGAAGAAACCCGGCTCATGATGCGCGTGACCGTGCGAAGAGTCGGTCGCGCTCGTGTGGGCGTGGGAGGCTGTGGATTGCATAAATTGGGATTTCAGGCGCCGTCTCCCGGAAGACGGGGAAGCCGATTGAATACAAACGCTCCGGGGCGTGGTACAGAAATTCTTGAGTGGGGGATAGTAATTGTTGATTTCCCACGAAGTAATGAGCTCTTCGAAGACACTTCCTTAGTTCGGTCCATGACCAGCACGGCCAAAAGGACGGGAAGATAGAAAATTGACGCAAAAAACAGCCGCCGCGCCGACATGGCGTTTAGGAGCAAGGCAAACCGAATGGCCTGAATTAGAAACAACCCTCCCAAGACGAGTGCCACCGAGAGGTAGATGCGCCCGCTGACTCCTTGAAGAAAGGGCACAGCACTGACGAAAATCAAGGCGATCGAGTTGCGGATGGCCGATGATGCCGAACGCCGCCCGTCGGGATCACGACCGGACAGCATCCGAAATCCCGCTTGGGCATATTCCTCTCGGTACAACCAGGCGATGGCCATGAAATGGGGTAATTGCCAAAAAAACAGGATGGCAAACAGCGACCACCCGCCTGCGCCGAGCTCACCGGTCGCCGCAGTCCACCCCATCAAGGGAGGCAATGCTCCGGGAATAGCCCCGACCCAAGTGTTCAGTTCGGTGGTCCGCTTGAGAGGGGTGTAAACAAACACATAAATGGCCAAGGTCACTGCCCCCAGGAACGCTGTCAGGAGGTTCACCAAGAAAGCCAGCCACATCAGCCCCAGAATGGACACAATGACACCGAAGGCCAAAACGGTGAGCGGTGTAAGGATACCTGCCGGAAGAGGCCGAGATGCGGTGCGATGCATGCGGGCGTCGAAGTCACGCTCCCACCACTGATTCAAGGCCGAGGCACCGGCCGCTAGCAGCGAGGTTCCAATAATGGCATGGAGGCAGATCGCCCCATCAGTCGCCTGGGTCGAAGCCAGCGAAAACCCCATCCAAGTGGTCAGTACCACCATCAAGGTCAACCGGGCTTTCACCAAGTCGCTGATGACCGTCACCCACCCGCGGAGATTCCGCGAGGCAACGGTGGTTTCGATGGGGGCAGCAACGTTCACAGAGAATTTATCATCGTACTGCGGGAATTTCCGGAAGGACCGATCCTGCCAAGACCCGATTTTCTTCAGCAAATTGGCGCTGATGCACCCTGACGGCCCAGCAAGACCAGCAACCCAAAGCCAGGGTCAACGAACCCACTGCAACATGGCCTGTGGCGATATCGGCAGCTCGATCGGTGAGGACGGTGAGCAAACCCAATGCGAACTGAACACCAATCAGGCACAACCAAAGGCTTCCCAAAGTCCGCACCGGATGCCCGTGGGGCAGATTCCTCGAGAACCGGAAAGCCATGCAAATAGCCAAAGTGGCCAGCACTGCGTTGATACGGTGAAACATGTGCATGTGGATCTGGAGGGGCGTGATGGCATCTACCCCTTCACGTCGGCTCGCGTATCGCACCAAGGATTCAGCATCTGTCTTGGGCCACCATTGACCATAAGCCATAGGAAGGTCCGGAATGGCCAGACCGGCATGCTGATGTCGCATCCAAAGCCCAAGGATCAACTGCCCGAACACCAGGGCCGTCCCCAAGAACACCCAAAAGGACTCACGGAACTCAGTGGCGTTGCGGGTCCATCGTGAGTACCAACCCGAGAGGGACAAGGCCAGGCAGGTCACCAGCACAAAGAAAACTTGCCCGAGGCACCCGTGGATCATTCCAAAAACAGTGCCTCCAGTGGTGCCTCCGATCGCCCAGGAATCCAACACCACCCGGAGACCACCCAGACTCCCCTGGAGCTGAACCAGCCAAAACGCGGCCCAAGCCAAGCGGACCGACAATCGAGAGGCCGGGGCATTCTTCCAGCCCACTGCCGCAGCCCCCAAGACCACACCGCCAATTCCCAACAGAAAATGGGCCTCACCCTTCCAGAGTGGGTTGATTTGCATCAGGATCACTCCAGCCAGGACTTCCGCAATCCCCACCCGGGCCAGGGTCTTGCGAGAAGCACTCCCCGCAGTCCATCGGGTCAGAAAAACCACCAAAAGCCCCACTCCAGAGGCCCAAACCCGGTGGGTATGCTCATGGAAAACACCCCCGGTCATCCACATGGAAATGGGCAATGCGAACATCCCATAACCGAAACTGGTGGGCCAATCCGGAACCGACATTCCCACCCCCTTGCTGGTCACCAATCCACCAATGCACACCAACCCCAACGTCGCCAAAGCCACCAAGGCGGCGAACCGGAACAGCCAGACAGGCTGGGAGGGGTGAGGATTGGAAGAACTCATACGAAACGGCCGCGGCGGTTCACGCCGCGGCCTCGGATTCGCTGACCAGCGTATCGAATCTGCCTCGGCTTACTTGACCGCCAGTTCCAGATTCAGCGTGGCCTTGCCACCCTTGACCTCGACCTCACCGGTCACCATACCGGACTTCAGGTGGTTGGCCTCGACGGTGTACTTGCCATCGGGCAAGTCGCCCTGGATGGTGAAATTGCCGTCCTTGTCGGACACCGCGAAGAACGGGTGATCGAACACGTGGACGTACCCGGACATCCAGGGATGGACATTGCAAATGAGTTTGACGGCCAATTCGGCCTTATCGAACACGCGAGGGTTCACCTGACCTTGGGTGGCCTGGGCGAAGTTGAAGCCCTTGTTGACCTTGGCCTGGCAGTTCACGTTGTGCATGAACGCATCCGAATTCTTGATATCCACGGTCTGACCGACCATGGCCGCCGTGATCAGCGGCTCATAGACGCAACCCACCTGATCGATCAGGGGCTTGGTGGCCGGGGCGGTGTAGGTCTTGCCCGCTGGGAGACCGGCCTTGATGTAGACAGCAACGTTGGCCAACCCGTGATCGGCACCGACAATGTAAGTGCGGGTCATGACCGGCTTGGTGTGCAACGCACCGCACAGCTTGTCACCCTTGATCGGGGTGATTTCCCGGGCCGGGGGAACTTCGCCGGTAATCTTGATTTTACCGGTGATCTCACCCGCGAGAGCGCTGGAAGCCGCAACCGCCGCCGCCATCGAGACAACCTTCAGTGTGTTTTTCATTTCGTTTTCCTATTTGGACCTCTGATTCGGTCGGACGCTAATCTTCGCGAATTGTGGGTCAAGAGACTTCGTGAAATTTTTCACAAGCTATCACCATTGACGATTCATGGGGTTAGATATTCGAACGGTGGCCCAAAGAGCCCTGGAAAGCCCATGGCTTCGAAGCCTTGCCGGTTGGGCGACGCCGTGCCTTCCAACACCTCCCAGCCAGTCACAGGGCTTCAATGTAAGACCGCAAGGGTTCTAGATCCGCATCTTGTTCGGCCATCTCTTTGACCGACGCCTTGCCCCCGATACGAACCGCCTGATTCAGCCAACGCTGGGCCACGTCCAATTGCCCCATCTGACAGGCATAGCAGGCCAAATTGTACGGAATGACGCTTTCCTCAGGAAATTTGAGCACAATTGCATGCAGGAATTGAAAAGCTTCGTCGGTCCGACGGAGTTCGTGGAGGCTGTAACTCTGGTGGATCCAGCCAGCAGGCAATTGAGGGGCCACCTCAATGTAGCGCTGAGCGGCCCGAAGGGCTTCCGGCCAGGCCGAGCGGGCGGACAAAATGCGCCAATGCATCTCCAACGAGACCGGGTGAGCGGCTCCTCCCGGGCTGAGTTGATCGAATTCCCGAGACGCTTCGAGGACGTCCCCGAGCCCCAACCATCCCTCGGCGGCCTCGACGTAATGACGGTCCGGAAACCCCAACTCTTCCATGACCAATGGCTTTACGGGGCTCCACCGAGCGACGTAAAGAGCAAAGTGAACCCAACCGCTGCCGTACCCGTTGCTTTTTGGCCAAAATCACCCAGCCTCACCGGCCCAATGACTGATACCGTCCGAATCGATGGTCGCCGCAACGACCAACTCCGCCCGATCCGTTTCCAGAACCATATAGCCCCGCACGCCGCGGGCTCGACACTGATCGAGTGGGGCAACACCCGAGTCATTTGCGCCGCCACCGTCGAAGAGTCCGTCCCGCGTTGGATGAAAGAACAAAAAGTTCCCGGCGGCTGGCTATCCGCGGAGTACTCCATGCTCCCCTACTCCACCTTGGACCGGAAAGCTCGGGACATTTCCAAGCTCAAGCTCGATGGGCGCTCTCAGGAAATCCAACGCTTGATCGGTCGCGCGCTGCGGGCGGTTGTCGATTTGGAGAAGCTCGGGCCTCGCACCCTGTGTATCGACTGCGATGTGCTGCAGGCCGATGGCGGCACCCGGACGGCCTCCATCACTGGAGCCTTTGTGGCCGTCAGCCTGGCCATCGCCAAGCTCGAGGCCGCCGGTTTAGTGACTGAAAATCCCATCATGGGCTCGGTGGCCGCGGTCAGCATGGGAGTTTTCGGGGGCATCCCTCTCTTGGACCTCAACTATGTCGAAGACAAAGACGCGTCGGTGGACATGAATCTGGTCATGAATGACCGAGGGCAGTTCATCGAATTGCAGGCAGCCGGCGAAGAGGCCACGTTCTCGGATTCCGAGTTGGCTGCCTTGCTCGCGCTCGGGCGCCAGGGGATTCAACAACTCATCGCTGCCCAGCGGCAGGCTCTGATCACGCCATGACTCGACTCTTTCTGTGCCGGCACGCCGAAGTGGAGGACCTCTACCACAAGAAGTTCGGGGGCACGATCGACATGGCCCTTTCGGCCCGCGGGCATACCCAGGCACAGGCCTTGGCCCAATGGCTCAGCCGGCACCCATTCGACGCCGTGTATGCCAGCCCCATGCAGCGGGTCCAACTCACTCTGGAGCCTTTCCGCCGCCAATTCTCAGGCACTCCGGTGTTGATGGATGGTTTGCGCGAGGTGGACTTCGGAACGTGGACCGGTTGCGGGTGGGATGACGTGCAGAACCGCTTCGGAATGAGCGCCTACGACTGGCTGAAGCATCTGGAAACCGACGCCATCCCCGAAGGCGAAACCGCGAACCGCTTCCGGGACCGGGTCGGGAAAGCCTTGGAGCAAATCCTTCGCGGATCGGCCGGTCAACGGGTGGCGGTTTACGCGCACGGAGGCGTGATCCGAATGGCTCTGGCCATCTTGCTGGACCTACCGCTGAGCAAGTTCGAGCACTTCGAGATCGACTACGCTTCGACCACCTGGCTGGACATCGGCGAAATCAAGGCAGGCAGGCCCCGCACCGAAATCCAACTCCTCAACTTCACCCCCTGGCGAGACGCATGAGCAAACTCCTCCGATCCATCTCCATCACCACTTCCCTGTCCGCCGAGGATGCCGTGGGCGTCCTACTGGAACTCGAGCAGGGACAAACCCCCTCATCCTATGCCGACGCCCTCACCCGACTGTCCACGGTCAGCGTTTACGGTGAGATCGAGACCCAGGATGTAGCGGGCATCAAGCGACGCCTCCGCGAAGGACTCCAAGCACTGGCGGCCAAAGGGATCGATGTCGGACCGGCCCGCATCCAAGTGAAGAAGGTGCCCGCACGGGACTGGTCTGAATCGTGGAAGCGTCATTTCAAACCGCTTGACCTTGGCCCGCGGTTGCTCGTCAAGCCGACCTGGAGCCGA